>Ga0315289_10009531_pt1 | contig 13973 bp, 7 predicted proteins | sample YL17G11_40_MG_FD_203452 | JGI IMG/M metagenome (GOLD analysis project Ga0315289, IMG submission 203452) | Sediment microbial communities from Yellowstone Lake, YNP, Wyoming, USA - YL17G11_40 | ecosystem: Environmental > Aquatic > Freshwater > Lake > Sediment | place: USA: Wyoming | collected...
CCCCCCCCTTCCTCCCCTCTTCCTCCTCCTCGGCAGGCCCTCGAACAGCTCCATGCTGCACCCGAGCCTGATCAGCTCGTCGCGGCCCCACCTCTGGGCCAGCAGCTCCCAGCACCACTCCGCCTCGCAGCCCTTGAACTCCGCCAGGCCCCTCAGGTTGAGCGCGTGCGCCACGACGCCGGCGCGGTCCGCCGCCGCAAGGAACCCCGCGACGTCGGCGGCCCCGCGCACGTTGTGGACCGAGCGCGCGCCGTGGAGCACCTGGTTCGGCCACAGGACGTGGTCCTCGTCCGCGGAGACGCCGCCCAGCACGGTGACGCGGTAGGAGCTCCAGCCCGTGGCGCGGTGCGGGCCGTCGTCGGGGGCGCGGAAAGGTATTCCGGGGGCGACGATGGCGAAGGGTTCGGGGAGGGAGGAGGGGGCGGGAGCGGCGGAGGAGGTCGGCGTGGAGGCGGGAGAGGAGGGAGAGGGAGAGGGAGAGGTATTCTCGCCGCCGACGCCGACGCCGCCGAGGCCGCCGCCAACGCCTCTCTCTTCTTCCCCTCTCTCGCCCCCCCCTCCCCCTCCTCCCCCCCTCCCCTCCCCCTCTCCCCCTCCCTCCTCGACCCTCTGATTCAGGGGCACCACTGACAGGTACATCCTCGCCGGCGAGTCGACGCCGCCGGGCCTGTGCACGCAGACCCAGAGCCCGACGGCAGAGCTCGGGTCGAGGTCGGCCGCGACGCGCACGCGCGGGGAGCCCGGGCCCGAGCCCGCCGCGGCCGCCGCGCCGGCCTCGAGCAGCCCCGAGCGGGCGGCGTCGAGGTAGTCGTCGCCGTCGCCAGACCAGTCGAGGGTGCGGGTGTTCCAGGAGACGCCGCCGACCGAGGAGGAGGGCGAGGAACAGGAGGAGGAGGGGGGGAAGTTTTCGTGGTCTCCTTCTCCCTCTCCCACCGCCGACGGAGGAGCCAGCTCCAATGACAGGCCGTCCTCTCCGCCTCTTCCTCCCGGGCCGTAGAGAGCCGCGGCGTCTACCATGACCGGGGAGGGAGAAGAGGGAGCACAAAAAGGAGAAGGAGAAGGAGAAGAAGAAGCGATGGGGGCAGCGGCAGGCGCTGCAGCGGGGGCCGAGAGATGGGATCCCGCGGCGAGCTGCCGCGTCAACGCCGCGGCGAGGCCCGCCGGGGAGGGGGAGGAGGAAGGAGGAGATGACGCGTGGGAACGCGGCGCGGAAGGCGCTCCTCGTTGCTGCTGTTGCCGGTAGAAGCTCGGAAGGGGAGCGCCGCGAGACTGAGGCGCCGGCGGCGACGGCTGGCGGGGATGCACGGGAGCCGGAGCAGCGGGAGGAGGAGGGGGCGTGTGGCGGGGCTGTAGCTGCTGCAGCTGCTTCTGTTGCTGTCGAAGGTAGGCCTGCCGCTGCGCCCATGCCTGCTGCTGCATTTGCAGTTGCAGTTGCTGCTGCAGAGTCAGCTGCTGCTGCTGTGGCTGCGGAGGAGGAGGAGGAGGAGCGGCGGCGCCCCGGTTCTGCTGCTGCCACTGCTGCCACTGCCGCTGCTGCTGCTGCTGCTGCTGCCACTGCCGCTGCTGCTGCTGCCACTGCCACTGCCGCTGCTGCTGCTGCTGCTGTTGCCACTGCCGCTGCTGCTGCTGCTGCTGTTGCGGCGGCGTGGGCACCCAGCCCGGTGGGGGTCGCGCGGCGAGGGACTGTCCCGGAGGAGGAGGAGGAGCTGCTGCTGCGGAGTATCGCTGCTGCTGCGGTTGATGCTGAGGCGGTGGCGCCGGCGGCGGCGCCTGGCGGAAAGCCCGCTGCGGCGGCGGCGACGGAGGAGGAGATGGAGGACGAGGTCCGGGTCGAGGCGCTGCGCCCGGGGCTGCGTGACCCGGCGTCGTCGCCGCCATCGATCGGCCGATGCCGCTCCTCGCCGCCCCGTTGCTCCCGCCGACGACGCCCTGCATGCTCGTAAACAGGGCTGATCCGCAGCGCTGTGCGCACTTCCACGACGACGTCTGCCTCCGCGACCGAGTAGCAGCGAACGAATGCGTCAACAGGCGAGGGAGCATGCGAGAGGGCGATCGAAAGTTTCCCTCTCTTTTTCCTCGCTTTCGTCGAGCGGGAGGAAATGTGGAAGCCGAATTTTATTTTCTTCCTCGGTGTCGAGCGATCTCGAGCTCGTCTGGAAGGCGCCGCCCTCTTTCCATCTGGAATCTCGTGGGGCCTCTATGCCCGCAGCCGTGGAGCACGCGCTGTCCTGGCAGCGTTTCTGCGGCGATGCCTGGGTACGTAAGGGCCTTCAAGTGGAGTTTGAAGCGCGATGCAATGCGAGCGAGCATCATCCACCGATGCCCTCCTCAGGCTCGACCCCCTCTCCCTCAACCTCAATTCTCTCTCTCTCTTTCTCTCTCTTTCCTCAAAGCAACCGCGGCCCTTCCCTCCAGCGCACGGAGGCAGTGGCTTCCTGTCCCAGTGCTTCCAGGACGCGGCTTTCGTCGTGCTTCCGTCGACGCTGCTAGCTCTCGCCGCGCTGCTGTCCGCGGCGCGGGCGCGGGGGTCGAGCGGCGGCGGCGGCGACCCTCGACGGAGGCAAAGGCGACGGAGGGGGAGCTCCCCCGCTTCTTCTCCTTCCTCTCCTTCATCGCCCCTGCGCGTCGCCGCTCTGCGCTCGGCCCTGCTCTCCTCCCTCAGCGGCGTCGCCATGGTCCTCTTCTTTGCCTACTCCGCCACGCAAAGGGAGGGAGCGGGCCGCCGACGAGCCCCGGTCTCTTTCGTCGAGGCCCTGCTGGCCCTCCCTCCGCGCGTCGCCGCCTCGGGCTGCGCGCTCGCGGCGGCCGGGCTGGCGCTGGCGCGGACCAGTCGTCGTCGCCGCTCCTCCCTGCCCCTGGTCGCGCTCTCCTTCGCGTCTGCCGCTGCGACACTCGTCGCTGCGGGGAGCAGCTGGGTCGTCTCCTGCTTGCTCCTCGCGGCGGAGCGAGAAGAAGCAACGGGGCCGTCGTCGGGCCGACGCCGCCGCGGCGGCGGCGGAGACGGAGATGCTTCTCTGGTCCTCGTCCTCGCCCGGGCTTGCTTCCTCTCGCTCGCCTCCGCGTCCCTCTGGGCGTGCTCGATCTGTTCTTATCTTGCCCGGAGGCGCGAGAGAGAAGGAAAAGGAGAAGATGCGAGCAACGACGGAGCGCAGCAGGAGCCTCTGTTATCGTCGGAAGCGTCGGAGCCAGAGGAAACTCCCCCTCCACCCCCGCCGCCGCCGAGACGCCGCCCTCGCCCATCGAGCTCCTGGTCGATGGCCTGGGTGTCTCCTTTACTCTCCGTGGGCTCCCTGAGGCAGCTGACCGAGGCCGATTTGTTTTCGGTCCCCGAGAGAGACGCGCCGCAGGAGGCGGCGTCGGAGCTCGCTCGGGCGTGGGCGGAAGAGTGCCGTAGAAGCCAAAGCGCAAGCAAAAGTTCTTCTTCTCCTTCTCCTCCTTCTCTCTCCCGGTGCGTCTGGAGGGTCTACGGCACGCGCTGGCTCTCTTTGGGCCTGCTCAAACTGCTGTCCGATTCCTTGAACTTTGCCGGGCCCATGCTGCTGAACGCGCTGGTCGGGTTCGTGACCCCGAGGGGAGACGGCGACGGAAGCGACGCCGGCGGGATTTCTCCCCCGTCCCCGCTCCTCGTCTTCCTCCTCCCGCACCGGGGCTCCCCCGCCTTTGGCTTCGCAGCCGCCGCCTTGCTGGCCCTGGCCGCGGTCTCCAAGGCCTTTCTCAACTCCCGATACTCGTTCGGAATGGCCTCCCTGTCCGCGGCGCTGCGCTCCTCGCTCGGCTCGGCAGTGCACGGCGCCGCGCTCGCCGGCGGAGGGGCGAGGAGCCCGGCGACGCCGGGGGGGGCCTCGCGAGGAGGGCAGCGAGGGGAACCCGGCCCCTCCTCCTCCAGCTCTCCCCCTTCCTCCCTCAGCGACCCCTCCTCGAGCTCCCCCCCCCCCTCCTTCAGCGACGGCGACGTCGCCACCCTCGCCTCGGTCGACGTCGACAGGGCCGCCAGCGGCCCCGGCGCGGCGCACGAGCTCTGGTCGCAGCCGCTGCAGGTCGCGGCCGCGCTCGCCCTGCTCTACGGCCAGGTGCGGCTGGCGTTCCTGGCGGGCGTCGCCGTCGTGCTGGCCCTGATCCCGCTCAACAGGCTGCTGGCGACCCGCATCGGGGCGGCCACGCGCGAGATGATGGTCTTCAAGGGCGCGCGCCTCGCCGTCGTCGCCGAGCTGGCCCGCGGCGACGGCGGCGGCGCGGCGGCGATCAAGGCCTCGGGCTGGGAGGCGGCGTTCGGGGCGAGGGTCCGGGCGGCCCGCGCGAGGGAGGTGCGCGCCCTGGCCGCGAGGAAGCTCCTCGACGCGCTGTGCGTCTACTTCTGGGCGTGCTCGAGCCTGCTCGTGACGCTGTCGACGCTCGGGGCCGCGGCCGTCTCTGGCGGCGGAGGAGCGTCGCTGGGCAGCGCCGCGGTCTTCACCTCGCTGGCGCTCTTCGGCGTGCTCGTCGCGCCGCTCAACGCGCTTCCCTGGGTCCTGACTGGCGTGATTGAAGCAAGCGTGAGCCTTCGGAGGCTTCAGGAGTACTTCAGCTGCCGCGGCGGGGCGGGGCTGGTCGGGGAGGTGGAGAAAGTGGAGAAAGAGGAGGAGGAGGAGGAGGTCGACGGCGGCGGAAGCGGCGAAACCGAAACCGCAACAAAGCGCGTTCTCCTCGGCTTTGTCGGCAGGGACGAGCACGCGCTCTCTTCTCGACAGCGAGAGCAGCAGAGACAGGGCGAGGGAGAGGAGGAGCACGACGACGAAGACGACGGCGTCGCTGTCGCGCTCTCGCACGCCTCATTCTCCTGGTCTTGTTCTTCGGAGACGGCGACGACGACGCTGCTGCCGCCGCCGTCGCCCTCTCTGTCCCTCCTCCGCCGCCGCTCCCCTGCTTTCCAAAACCCCCTGCCGACGCTCTGCGATATCTCTCTCACCCTCAACAGCGGACACCTGATCGCCGTCGTCGGTCCCACGGGGTCGGGGAAGTCGAGCCTCATTGCGGCCTTGGCTGGGGTGAGAATGTTTTTTTTTTCTGGAAAAGAGAGAGAGGCGACAGAGCAAAGCGAAAGAAACCGAGAATCTCATTCGTATTCCCCTCCTCTTTCAAACTCTACCAACAGGAGATGACATTCGTCCCGACGCTCCGCGAATCGTCGTCATCGTCCCTCCTCGGGGGCGCCTTCGCCGACGACGTCTTTGGCGGCTTCGGGTACGGCGCGAGTTCCTCTTCGTCAAACTACTTTCGCAGCGGCAGCGGCGGCAACTACGCTTCTTCCTCCTCCTCCTCTGCCTACTTCCTCGGCACCGTCCGCCTCTCCCGCCGCCCCTCCGCCTACTGCCCGCAGCGCCCCTGGCTCAGCTCATCCACGGTGCGGGACAACGTCCTGGCGGGGAAGGCGATGGACGAGAGGCTCTACGTCAAGGCGCTCCACGCGACGGCGCTCGACGACGACGTTGCCGCGTGGCCCCTGGGGGACTCGAACCGGGGCAGCGCCCTGTCGGGGGGGCAGAGGGCTAGGGTAGCGCTGGCTCGGGCCCTGTACTCGGTGAGAGAGAGAGAGAGAAGAGACAAGAGCGAAAAGAAAAGAGAGAGTAGAGAGAGCGTTGTTTGACTCTTTTTCTCACTTGCTTTTTATCTTCTTCGACCTCGCCCCCGGAACAAAAACAAAAAAACTCAAAACAAAAAAACTTCAGGTGCTCTTGCAGCAGGAAGAGGAAGAGAAGAAGAGTAGGGTTAGGGTGAGCGATCGTTCTTCGTCTTCTTCCTTTTCTCCATCTCTCCCTCTCCCCCGTCCACCTCCGCCGATCGTCCTCCTCGACGATCCCCTCTCCGCTCTCGACTCGGCCGTCGCCGCCTGTGTCGTCGAGAGGGCCCTGGCCTCGGGGAGGCGCTCGGTGCTGCGGTCCTCCACACGCGTCGTGGCGACCCACTCGCCGCTGGTGCTGGGAAGGTCGGACGTCGTCATCCGGCTGTCGATGGGGCGGGTGGTGAGCGTGGGCCCGCCGACGGCGGCCGAGAGGGCGCGCGCCGAGGCCGCCGCGGAGGCCGCGAGGAGGAGCTCGCGAGCTGCTTCTGCTGCTGCCGTGAGCGGCAGCGCCCCTGGCAGCGCTGCCGCGTCCCCGGCGTCTTCTTGCTCTTCCCTGGCGGGAGGAGGAGGGAGTTCTCAGGGGCCTCGCTCGGCTGCTGCCGCTGCTTCGGAAGCGAGCGTGGCGGCGGAAGCGGCGGTCGGCGTCAAAAGACCCGACAGCGGCGGAGACTCCTCTTCCGACGGAGCGGAACAAGAGGAGTCCCGCTCCGTCGGCGCCGTCGCCTGGCCCGTCTACCGCCGCTACCTCCGCGCGGCCGGTCCCTGGATGGTCTTCCTGGCGGCGGCGAGCCTGCTGCTGATGCAGGCGACGAGGAACGGCGCGGACGTGTGGCTCGCGGCCTGGGTCAGCTCCGAGGACGCGAGCGAGGCGAGGGCTGCGGCGAAGGAGAGTGAGAGTGCTTCCTCCTCTTCTCCTTCTCCTTCTTCTTCTCCTTCGTCGTCGCCGTTGTCGTCGTCGTTGAACGAGATGCCCGAGTCGACCCGCTTCTACCTCGCGGGCCTCGTCGTCATCGCCGCGGCCAACTCCGTCTTCGCGCTCGCCCGCGCCTTCTCCTACGCGCTGGCCTGCCTCTCGGCCTGCCGCCGCCTGCACGACCAGGCCCTCGCGGGCGTGCTCGCCGCGCCTCTTTCCTTCTACTCGAATCAGCCCGCGGGCAGGCTGCTCAATCGCTTCAGTGCCGACGTCGCCGTCGCCGACGACGACCTGCCGTTCGTCGCCAACGTCGCCCTGGCGTCGACCGCGGGCCTGGCCGGGGCGGCCTGCGTCATGGCCGGGGCGCAGCCCGTCCTGCTGCCCTGCGTGCTGTTCCCGCTGTGGTTCGTCTACGACGCGCTGCGGAGGCGGTACGCCGCCTCGGCGAGGGAGCTGCGGAGGCTCGCTGCCGTGGCCAGGTCCCCCGTGGTCACGGGCGTCGCCGACGCGCTCGGCGGCGGCGCGACGCTGCGGTCGCTGCCCGGCGCCGTGCGCGCCGCGGCGCGGGAGCAGGCGAGGGCCCTAGCCGGGGCGCAGCGGGCGGCGCTGTCCTCGGCCGCCGCGTCGCAGTGGCTGGCGCTGCGGCTGCAGCTGATCGCTGCCGTGGTGGCCGGGGCCGCTGGCGTCGCCGCGGTCGCGGCTCACACGACGGCGGCGAGGAGGAGGGGAGGAGGGGAGGGAGGAGGAGGGGCGGGAGGAGGAGGAGCGGGAGGAGGAGGAGGATGGGGAGGAGCGGGAGGAGGAGGAGGAGGAGGTCTTTCTTCCTTCTTCTTTCCTCCCTTCTCGTCCCTGCGCGTGTTCCTCGCCGCGGCCGCGGCCAGCCACGGGCCCGGCGCCGTCGGCCTCTCCCTCGCGTACGCCCTGCCCCTGACCTCCCTGCTCGGCGGGGCCCTGACCGCGGGGGCCGAGGCCGAGCAGGAGCTGGTGAGCGTCGAGAGGCTGAGCGAGTACTGCGAGCTGGAGCCGCAGCCGCAGAGGCTGCCGCCGCACCCGCCGGCGAGGGCTGCTGGCGCTGCCGCCGGTTCGGGGGAGGAGGAGGCAGGATCGGGAGACGCGGAAGCGGGAGCGGCAGCGCTGTCGCCGTCGAGGCGGCCGCCGCCGCCGCCGCCGCCGCCCCCGCCGGCGACCGGCGGCCCGGACCGGCGACCCCCTCGCCCCGCCCCCCTCCCCCCCCCCCCGCCGGCCTCCTGGCCGGAGAGGGGGGGCGTGGCCTTCGACGGCGTCTGGCTGCGGTACGTCCCCCGCGGCCCCTGGGCGCTGGCGGGGCTGACGGTCTCCGTCCCGCCCGGGACGTCGCTGGGCGTCGCCGGCCGCACGGGCGCGGGCAAGTCGTCGCTGATCGCCGCGCTGCTCCGGCTCGCGGAGACCTCGGCGGGAGGCGTCCGCGTCGACGGGCACGACGTCCGCTGCGTCCCGCTGCGCAGGCTCCGCGCCGCGGTGGCCCTCGTCCCGCAGCAGCCCTTCGTCTTCCGCGGCACCGTGCGCGACAACCTCGACCCGCTGGGCCAGAGGTCGGACGTCGAGATGGTCTCGGCGCTCAAGGCCGCGAGGCTCTGGGACGTGCTCGCCGGGCTGGCGCTGGCGCAGAGGAAGGCCAGCGGGGCGTTTTCGGGCGGCATGAGCGGCGGCGGCATGGGCGGCGGCGGCGGCGGGGGCGTGCTGTCGCCTCGCCGGAACGGAGGCGGAGTCTTCTCTGCCGACGAGGAGTTTAGCAGCGACGCCAGCGACTGCGAGGGGGGAGGCATTGGGGCTCCGGGCTCCGCCTTCTCTCGAAGCCGCCGCGGGAGGAGCGCCCTGAGCAGAGGAGCCGGCTCCGCCGATCTCCTGCTGCCCCTGGACTCGCCCTCGGGCTCGGCGGCAGCGTCGTCGTCCCTCGCGGGGCAGCAGCTCTACGACGTCTCCTCCTCCTCCTCCTCCTCGTTGCACCACCGCCTCCAGTCGTCGACGCCGGTAATGACGGTCCGGAGGAACGCGCCTCTCTCCGCCGCCGCGGCAGCAGCGGCAGCGGGCTCCCGAGGCGCGGGGATGCCGCCCCCTTACTCGCGGTCCTCTCCTTACTCGCCTTCGCCTTCGCCGAGGTCTCCCGTGGGGTGGGCAGCGCCGCTTTCCCTGACCCCGGGAGCGAGAGGAGGAGGAAGGCCAGGAGGAGGAGGAGCTGGAAGCACTTTGCTCGCGTCAACCCTCTCCCGCGGAACGGCGGCCGCACAGCAACAAGGAGCTGCCGCCGCCGCTGCTGCTCTTGCTCCTGCCGGTACCGCTGCTGCTGCCTCCGAGGGCTGGCGCCAGGCCGCGATCAACGCAAACTCCAGGATCAGCAGCAGAGCGAACCTCGCCTCTGCCTCTGCCTCTGCCGCGCCGACGACGACGACCACGGGCTGGCCCGGAGAGGGGGGGGGCCAAGTGGCGCAAGCTGCTGCTGCTGCTGCTTCTGCTGCTGCTGCTGCTGCTGTCGCTGCGGCAAAGGCTCGGGGAAAGGCGCCGCTGGCCGCTGCCGCGCCGCTGCCGCCTCATCCTCCGCAACCTCCCTCTGGCCCTCCCAACCTCGGGAGGATCTCCTCTGGCGGGCTCTCCGCGGCCCTGGCCTCCTCTTCCTCGGGGGCGCAGCTGGCGGCCTTGGAGACCAAGCAGAAGAAGAGGAAGAAGAAGAAGAAGAAAAGGAGCGGCAGCGGCGGCGGCGGCGACGAAGGAGACGAAGACGACGACGACCTCGACCTCGACCTCGACGGCGACCGAGAAACGCAGCAGCAGCCTCCGTGGATCGAGTTTGTCGGCGATCGCGAGGCCGCTTACGTTACGGGCTCGGGCTTTGGCGCGCAGATCCTGAGCGTCAGGCTCGGAAGCGGGGGCGGAGGAGGAGGGAGGCAGGGAGGAGGCAGCGGCGACGGCGGTCGCGAAAATAGCAACGGCAACGGCACGTGCTCTCTTTCCCTGGGACAGCAGCAGCAGCTGTGCCTGGCGAGGGCGATTCTGAGGGGTTGCCCGATCGTTTGCCTGGACGAGGCGACGGCGTGCTGCGACGCGCGCTCGGCGGCCGCCTTGCAAAGTGCGATACGGGACAACTTTGGAGGAGGAGGAGGAGGAGGAGGGAACGTTTCCTCGTCGCGGCCGGGCTCCTCTGCCTCCGCTGCCTCCTTTTCTTCTTCTTCCCGAGCCACGGTGATCCAGGTCGCGCATTCTCTGGACGCCGTGCTCTCATGCGACGCGGCTGCCGTGGTCGAGGCGGGGGTCGTCGTCGAGCATGGGCCGCCGCGGGAGCTTTTGATGATGAAAGGAGGAGGAGAGGGAGAAGGAGGAGGAAAAGAGAGCGTGTTGCGCTCGATGTGCCTCGCTGCGGGTTTGGTGGTTTGAAAGTGTTTCTATGTAAAGTAAATCAAAAGAACTGTATCAGGCGTGGTGAAGGAGAGGAGCGCGAGGGGAGGAGGAGGAGGAGGAGGAGAGGGAGGAGAGACCTCGAACGAGGGCCGAGGTCGTCGTCGAGTGTCTCTTCTCGCTCGCTCTTACAAGCTCGAAAAGGAAAAAACAAAACGTCGATGCCAGACGCCTCTTCAGCCAGTCGCCTCGAGGCCCTGCGCCGCCTCGCCTCCACCCCTCCGCGAGACCTCCCTCGCGCAGGGGCCGCATCGGGGTTGCGCCCGATCAAGTCGCTCGCCGCGGAGCTGCGAGCCAGCGGCGCAGCGAGCGATTCCACGGGGGCAGTCGGCGCCGGGTTTGGCCGCGGCGACGACGCCGATGTCACTGCTTTGGGGACGGTCTTTGACGCCGCCCTGGATGCCGGTCTGGGGTGTGTCGTGCTCGATTACGTCGCAGAGGTCTGCGAGGACCCCTTGCTGACGTCCAGGTGAGGTTTTGGGACGGGGTGGTCTCTCAAAGAGAAGAGACAGAGAGAAGAGATAAAGAAAACGACGTCGAATCGATCGACCGATGCCATCGCGTTTTTTTTTCCTCTTCGCTTACGCCTCCGCCTCTCCGCCTCCGCCTTCACACCAACCCACCCTCGCACCAACTCCGCATCACCAACACCAACAGCGACCCGGTCGAGGCCTACCTCGCGGACGGCGCCTGCGTCGCAGCCTGGTGCCGCGCCTCCCTGGCCTCGACGCGCGCGCTGGTCGAGGGCGCCGCCGCGGCCTCGGCCTCGGCGCCGTCGGAGGCTCTCGCGGCGGCCGAGGGGCTGGCCACGGCGAGGACGAGGCTCGCGGCGCTCGTGCCCCTGTCCGAAGCTCTGAGCAGAGGAGGCGGCGGCGGCAGCGACGAGGCTGAAGCAGCGGCCTCGGCAGGCGACGACGACGACGAGATGAACGGCGAGGGTCTTCCTCCCGCTCACGCCCCGTCCTCGTCCTCCTCCGAAGAAGCGAGGAAGCTCGCGCAGTGCGCCGACGTCCTCGACTGGTGCCTCGCCGAGGGGAGCGCCGCGGACTCCCTGCGGGGCAGGTACGCCTCGGAGGCGGAGTGGCGCGTGGCGGTCAGCAGGAGGAGGGCGGCCGTGAGCGGCGGCGTCGGCGGAAGCGGTGGAAGTGGAAGCGGTGTGAAGATCTCGTCGACGTTCCTCGACGCGCTCAGGGCCCGGGCTGCTGCAGGTTCCCCTTCTCCGTCGACCTCTTCGACTTCGACGGTCGAGTACCCCCCGGCGTCCACGCCGCGGGCTGCGGCCCCGGCCATCTTCCTGAGCGGTGGGGCGAGCCCCTCGGCCCTCTCGGCGAAGCTCGACCTGTTTGCCTACTGCCTCGCTGATGCTGGTGAGGAGTTGATCTTTTTTGAGGATTTGAGGGTTTCCTTTCAAGGCCCAACAAAAAAAAACATCCAACCTTCTAACTTGCCTTTTTTTCGTCTTTCCCCCCCCACCACCACAAAAAAAAAATCAGGAGGCGCCGCCTCGCTCCCTTCCCTGGGCGCCCGCTTCGGCTCCTCGAGCGCCGCCGTCGCCAGGTGGAGGCTGTCTCAGCTGCTGGACGACGCGCTCGCGAACATCGGTGACCCGTCTTCCGATGACTCCTTTTCTCTCGACGCCGCGGTCAGGGCCGTCCCCGTTGCGGCCTCTCCCGACGCCCCCTACGAGCTGGGAAAGGCGCTCGTGGCTCTGGGGAGGCCCGAGGCCGCGCTGGCGCTGCTCAGGGCGCGAACCAAGTCGAGTTTCTCTTCTTCGAGCTCTCGAGACAGCTCGTCCGACTTCGAAACCCGACTCGACGAAGCTCTCACGGGCCTCTCTGCCCGCCTCGAGTGCGGCCTGCTCTCCGAAGCGTTCACGGAGTCGCGCGCGGCAGCCGCGAGAGCCGCTCCCGTCGGGAGCAGGGAGCACGCGGTCGCCGTTGGGCGACTCGCGGTCGCCCTTGCTCGCTGGGCGGCGGACAACGGCGAGCTGCCCTCGGTGGCCCTGTTCCCTCTCTCGAGCCTCGAGGAAAATGCCCTGCTCCAGTGGATCGGGTCTGAGGAAGCCAACAGGGACGACGCCGTTTTGCAGACGGTGCTCTTCCACTTGCAGCGCGGGCGCGCCCCCGAGGCGCTGCTCGCTGCCGCGAAGGCCGAGGGCGGGAGGCTGGTGAAGCCGTCGTCGGCCGCAGCAGCGGCAGCAGGAGGAAGAGGAGGAGCGCTCGTGGCCGCCGAGGCGGGCGCCCTGGAGCTCCTCAGGCAGGCAGCGCGGTCCCTCCCGGCGGCGCAGCGCGCCCTGCTGCTGCTGGCTCCTGGAGGCGGCAGCAGCGGCGGCGCCCCTCTTCCCTCCCTGCGCCTCGCGGGGCCGGGGGAGCCCGCGCCGGAGGGCTCGCTGCGGCTCGTCGGGGAGGGGCTCGCCGACCTGCCCGCTGCGAGGCTGCTCTCGGAGAGGAGCAGGGGTGGAGGCGGGGCGCAAGGAGCGCCGCTGCTGCTTTCGCTGACGAGCGAGGCGTGGATGGAGAAGAGGGCTGCAGGAGGTGGCGCGGCGGCGGCGGCAGCGGAGGAGGAGGAGGGCGAGGAAGAGGGCGGCCTGCGAAAGACGCTGCAGAAGCCTTCGGCGCTCAGGCCTCCTCCTCGGACGCGCGCGACCTCGAATGCAGCGGCGTCGCCCGGCTGGGACTGGAAAGCCGGAGGAGGAGGAGGGGGGGGGGCAAGCGCTGCTGCTCCTGCTTCTGGTTTCTTAGCGCCCGTCGGAACAGCGACGGCGAAGAAGAAGGCGAGGCTGCAAGCGGTGAGGCTTTGAACTTTATCTCTTTCGCCCTCCTTTTTTTGTAAGCTTGGAAACGAGATGTTCTCTCTCGAGGTCTTTGGCTTGGCGGATGGACGCTCGCCTGCAGCACGGCAGTCGATATTTTCCGTTCGAGTTTTTTTTTTATGTAGATGAACGTGCGGGGAATTTTTGCTAGTCTGAGAGGTTGGAAAAAAAAGAAGGGTTAGGTTTCACACTGGACAAAAACACAAAACTTTTCCCTCCAACTTTCCACTCCGACCCAGCAAAAGCGAACAAAGATGCGTCGCGCGACCGCCCTTTGCCGCTCTCTCTCGCGCCTCTCGGGCCCTGCGCTGAACGAGGGCAGCCCTGCTGCCTCGGCGGCCCTGCTGGCGGGACGATGCAAGCCTCTGTCGTCGGTGACGCCGATGTCGGTCTCTTCCTCTCTCGCAGCGCCATCTCGCGGCGGGCTCGGGCTCCGAGGCTTTGCGGGAGAGGCCGCAGACTCGGACGTCTTTTATCCTGCGCAGCAGGCGTTCGTGGGGCACCAAGCTCCGCGTTTCACGGCGCCAGGTAAGAGAAGGCTCGGCTAGTTTTTATTTTTCCCCGTGTCGATCGAGCTTCAATTCGCTTCCTCTCTTTCCTTCGACCTCAACCCCCTCCCTCTTCCTTTCCCTCCACACCTCAAAACAGCCTTCACCAACGGAGACATCTCCGACGTCTCCCTCGACGACTACCTCAGCGCCGGCAAATACGTCGTCCTCGCCTTCTACCCGAAGGATTTTACGTGAGAAAGAGAGAGAGAGTTTCTTTGTCGAAAGAGGAAAAATGGAAAACTCTCTGAAACTCACTCTTTCTCTCTCTCTCTCCTCCTCCTCCTCCTCCTCCTCATCCCAACTTAACTTCCCAGATACGTTTGCCCCACGGAGATCATCGCGTTTTCCGACCGCGCAAAGGAGTTTGAGGACGCCGGCGCGCAGGTGCTCGTGGCGTCGACCGACACCGAGGAGGTCCACGGCGCCTGGACGCGCGTCGCGAGGTCCGCCGGCGGCCTGGGCAAGATCGCGATCCCCATGGTAGCCGACACGAAGAAGACTATCTCCGCGGCGTACGGATGTGAGTTAAAAAGTCACGCGTTTTGAGTTTTTGGAAAAAGGGGGGGAGAGAGAGAGAGAGAGAGAGAGAGAGAGAGAGAGAGAGAGAGAGAGAGAGAGAGAGAGAGAGAGAGAGAGCGAGAGAGAGTGAGAGAGAGAGAAAAACAGTGA
>Ga0315289_10009532_pt1 | contig 13973 bp, 14 predicted proteins | sample YL17G11_40_MG_FD_203452 | JGI IMG/M metagenome (GOLD analysis project Ga0315289, IMG submission 203452) | Sediment microbial communities from Yellowstone Lake, YNP, Wyoming, USA - YL17G11_40 | ecosystem: Environmental > Aquatic > Freshwater > Lake > Sediment | place: USA: Wyoming | collected...
TAAACAAAAACTCATTCCTCGATGGTTATCAGGTTGGGGTCTTATTGGAGCCACATTATTTTTAGCATCAGCCTTCTTACCTCTTTTAAGCTATGGTCCGCGCTCAACCATCGTCCTTTTGCATCTTCCAGGTGCCGTGAATCAAATGGTTTTAGCAGTATGGCTTATAGTTAAAGGATTTAATTCATCTGCAATCGCTCAGTCTGAAAAACCAGAAATAAAATAAGGAAGATAAAAAAAATTAAAAAAAATAATTTAGTGCGCGCTGAGAATAAAGACTGGAGTGCAACCGAAAAGATTGCTCAAAAGCTCAGCGATTTCACCAACATTCTTCAAACTTAATATTGGGACAAGGCAACGCGCTTAGACAAAAAAATGGAGATGTTTGTTTGCTTTAGGAACCAAGTTGGTGGTGATATCGCTGTTGTCATGGGGGCGGTTGTTGTGTTGGCTTCATTTTGAAGAAGGCAATTGCTAGTATCAAGGCTGCAACCCACATTAGGACTAATCCCAATCCGACGACTATTACTAAGAATGCACCTATTAGTAGTAGTAATCCTGCGGTTGAGAATAATCCAACATTTGTTTTTGCAGAGAGCCGCACAAGCGAGCGCCTGACGAAGAAGGTTGCGATTATTGCGAATATCCAAAGGATTACGAAAATCACTATGGCTGCTGAAATGAAGGGAATAACGTCTCCAATACCTATGTTGCTTGTGTTAGGTGTCATACCTGATAATGATGAAATTGTAGACCAATCACCGTTCCAGCTTGGAAATATCGTCATCAGGAAATCTTTGATGTTCGGTAGAACTATTGCAAGTCCAATTGCTACTGCTGATACGACACCGACTATGCCAGCCATTATACCGTAAAGTGCGTTATTGAAGATGCCGCTGTCCTTGTAGTAGTTACCAAGACTGTACAGTGCAGTCAAAACAAGAATTGCGCCGATAAGTTCAACAATGCCGAAATAACTAATGTATGGGAAAATGCCAATGAACATCAGTATTGCGCCTATGCCGCCTAAGGTTTTGCTTGATTCAAGAGTCATTCTGTTTTTCCTCTGGTTTTTGTCATCTCACTTAGAATAAAAGCTTTTCCATGCTTGTTCTGATAAGCGCGCGCTTCCCGATTACCTTCGGAAAAAAGCCTATCCCAACACATGCCAAGTTAGCCCTAAGATGCAAAAGGTTAAAAACAATTGCCAAGAAAATATAACTTGAAAGAAAGGGATTAAGTTATGAACGAGAAGGTTTACGAGAAGTATGCGTGGATAATCCTCTTCGCTATTGGAGTAATATTCCTAGTAACTGGGGTGCCTCATGCATTGGGCATCAACACAGACCCAGAGACGGTACAGAGAATTAGCGGCATGATAATAGACCAGCTTAAAGATTCGAACCCGGCGTTTTTCAACTTGTATAGTTTCTATTTTAGATTTGGAGGTTTGGATGACTTAGGCTTCGGCTTCTTTATCACAGTTATCTCTATGACTGCGTACAGAAAGGGGGAAAAGTGGGCTTGGTATGCCCTCTGGTTCCTTCCAGCGTATTTTATAGGTTCCGCAGCGATTACCATGAGCATTGAATCAAGCCTTTCATTGCTCCTCCCGATAACGATGTTTGCAATCTTGAGCCTCTTGGGACTGCTCTTGCCGTACAGGAAGTTCTTCCCAAGCAAGGCCAATCTCAAAGCATGAATGCGGTTGCTTTAGCAAGCAGATTTACTATAAGACATGGGTAGAATATCAGACAACTTTTTGAGCTTCAGCATGTGTTAGGCGTTTAGCTCCTTTCAAGCATTGGTATCTGCAAGTAATAGGCGTGGACCCGAAGTTTCGTGGCAAAGGATATGCAGGTAAGCTTATCAGGCCAATGCTTGCGAAAATTGATATTCAACATTTGCCCTGTTATCTAGAAACTTTTGAAGAGAATGTGCCGATATACAACCGCTTTGGCTTTAGAACAATAGAAAGGGCTTCTATTCCTCAAACACCATTCGAGAATTGGGCTTTGCTAAGAGACGCTCAGTAAGCGGCACTACTGCTTTATTCTACTAGCAAAGAAGACCTCTTTTGTTTGCTCATCTAATTATTTGCTCAGTAATATCTCTTTGCAGCTGCTTATAGCGCCGTTAAAATAACAATAAAATAACTTAGAAGGAATGTGGGAGCAATAAGTCTTAAATCTATTTGGAGTTTAATAGACGAATTGGGAAGAATACACTGGAGTCAAAAGATACGAAATCAAAAAGCTTTGAGGTGTGACTTTGGATCTGCTTGTTAAGATTTTAGTGTTGAGTGGCAGTTGTGCATCTATTGGTTTTGGAATTTGGCACTTTTTTGTCCCCGAAATGTGGAAGTGGTATTCATATATTGATGTAAATGCGACAGAGTTAGTAGCCGCTGTTCGGGCTATTAATGTGTTCTTTTCTTTAGCTTTAGTGTTGTTTGGAGTTGTAAATATACTATTTATTTACGGAGACAAATCAAATAGATATTCAATAATTGTCATGCTTGCTGCTACAAGTATTTTGTGGATAACAAGGGTGGCCTTTCAAATTATTTATCCGCAAGGTTCAATCAACCCTATTCTCCAATACGGAATGCTATCAGCATTCATAATCGTGTCACTATGCTACATAATTTCTCTTTATATTATGGTGTCGTAAGAAGTTACGCCAATCAGACAAGCACTAACCAAATTCAAGATGTCACCTTCTATGTGCCGCGATAGTCGTAAAGTTTTTAACCGTTCAAATTAAGATGACAGCATTGCAGTTTTCAACTCCCTTGTACTTGCCACCAGGGCAAAAAAAGCGCGGCGTACCAGGGCACATATGTTTCGAAGATGCGCAGGATTTGGTGTGAGGATTGCCGTGTGGTTCAGATGCAGTTTAAACAAACAAACAACAAATGGGAATGAAACGCGCACCTGTTGAGAATTTGACCGGCGAAAAAACTCTTGATTGCGATCTCACGACTGGCTCCTGGGGATCGAGGTCTTTAAAAGGATAAAAAAAAGATAATTGTCTTCGTAGACATGGATTATTTTTCCAGCAGAAAAAGACTTATCGCTGTTACTATGGCAAATACTAATGTTAGAACGCCCAAGGCTGGGTGAACATTAGGCCATTTATTTGCGTCACAGCCTGCAGTAAGCAGTGCCAGAACTATCGGTAAAATAGAAAGAATTCGCACGATTTTTAGGTTCGTCTTAAATCACCTCCCTTTGTTAATTGAGCTTCTTTACGAATAGCAAAAGAAGCATGATGTATTCGGGCTTTAGAATGGAAAAGATATGCGAGACGACTACAGAGTGATGCAACAGTAACCGCAACAATACTGACCGTTATTACGTCGTAGAATAATTGGCCTGAAAAAAGCAATGTTAGTCCTATTGCACCGTAAAGCAGACTCCCATAATATTTGCCGATTGGATCGTAGATTTCTTTGTAGAGGGAGCTGGTAATCATAAACTGCACAAATGCAAAAAGCATGAGCGGCAATACCCAATAAGGGTACAATCCTGCAGTCACGAAGATTCTGAACATGCCGATTATGAATATGAAATCGACTGTGGCGTCAAAATATGCGCCAAACTTTGTACCCGAATTCATTTTTCGGGCTATATAACCATCTAAGAAATCAGTACCTATTGCTAAAAGAAAAAGTACGTATGCGGCAAGTGTGAAATCGAAGATAAAGGAATATACTAAAAAAGGGAGAATAATTACCCGCATCACACTTAACAATGAGGGTAAATATTCGAAACCTAAACTTGTAGCGGTTTTAGGTGATTTGTTGGGCTGTCTGTGTTGCAATTTCAGTTGCGCTTTTCCCTCCCTCGTTTGGAGCCATGTTGTAGAGAAGCAGCGATTTCACAATGGTACCATTATGCGCTTGTATTGTGTTTTCCAGTGATTGCTTGCTTCCTTGCGCACTTCCGAGGCCTAAAGTCATAAGCACGGTTTGGATTTCGTTGAGGTCTCCAATTCTTTCAAGCTGACGGGTTGTTGGCTTGTCAGGGTCTGAGGCGTAGGTGTTGCTTGAAACTACCAGGAGGCTGTATTTGGAGAGATCTGTAGGTGCTTCTATGCTTGGTGTTGCAATTTCCACTCTCCAACCGCTTGAGACAAGGCCGTCTGCAAAGGCGTAGGCGACATCGTGTGAGAAGGAACTTAGTCCAGGATGATATAGTATCAGTGCAGTTTTGGTTCCTTGAGGATTTTTAACTAAAAGTTCTGTTATGACATCGTTGTTCATTCCAACGCTTGCATAGGCTAGAAGTGATGCTGCTGTGATTGTTAGCACTAGAAGGGTGATTAGCAGGATTTTTTTCCATCTTTTTTGAGGCCAGAGTTTCTTAATGTGTTGCATGGCTAATTCTATCTGTAAAACAAATATATATATCTTTTTTATATATTACAAAATCCATATATATTCGGCTGACAACAATCACAATGGGCTAAACATGAAAGATAGCACCAATGAATACGTTATACTTGGAATCTTGAGCGACAAACCTAGAACTGGATACGAAATTCAAAAGTTAGTCAAAACAAGCATGGGTTCTTTTTGGGATATAGCATACAGCCAAATATACCCTACATTGCGGATGCTTGAAAAAGAAGGTTTCATAACAAAAAGGTTAGAAACCAACGAACGTGAACAAAATCGGAAAGTATACTCAATCACAAATGAGGGTATACTAAAGTTGCAAGGATGGTTAAAGGAAGCAGCTAAACCTGAAACCTTCAAGTTCGAGGTACTACTCAAAATCGCTTTCGGCGACCAATCATCTGAAGACGAGATAATTAAGCACATAGAAGAACTAAAGGCAAGAACCATTAAACAACTTGAAAATATTTTATCCATCGAAAAAGAAATGAAGACACATTTGAACGAGAGTGAGAGATCCTTCTTTTCGATACTTACAATTTCATTGGGCAAAAACCTTCACAGATCCGCCATAGAATGGGCAGATAGCGCTATAAAACTAATAGAAGAACATAAACAGAAAAGCGGGAAAAAGCCATGAGCAGAATTGTAAGATGGTGGATTAATAGGTCAATTTATAAAAGAATAGGCAAGTCACCTGCACGTTTTAGATCAAAAGCCGCTTTTGAAGGAAATTAGCATTAACAAGGAAAAAGAAGAAAGCATTAGAATTCTTCCAAAACAATTGGATAATAGTTTTCGAGGTAACAGAATTGCAGTTATAGTATTCGCATTAATTACGGTTTTCACTTTAGCGAGAAGTTGCATTCACATATTTGCCCCTGATGGTGGAGCGAGTAGTATAGCAGGAATAAACACGTCTGTTGAGGGGGGTTCTAACGTTATCTCGATGTTTGCGTTCTGGGGTTTGGCACAGCTTCTGATGGGGCTTGTTTATCTTGCAGTTTTCTTTCGCTATAAGAGTCTAATCCCTTTCATGTACATACTCATCATAATTGAGTACTCTGGGCGAGTTTTAATTGGTATGGTAAAACCTTTGATAGTTTCTCATACTCCGCCTGGAGCAATAGGTGACTATATTCTGATTCCCTTAGCAATAATGATGCTAATGTTATGTTTCAAGAGATCGTGAAAGGAATAAACTCGGGCTGTTTTCTTATCAACGAAGATTTTATTTGAATGAGTTGAAGTCTTTTGTGTATGCGATATAATCGTAAAGCTTTTAACCGTTCAAATTAAAGAGTCAACATCGCAGTTTTCAAATCCCTTATACTTGCCACCAGGGCAAAAAAAGAGCGGCGAACCAGGGCACATCTGTCGCGAAGATGCGGTGATTTGGTGTGAGGATTGCCGTATAGTTCAGATGCAATTTAAGCAAACAAACGAAGAATGGGCATAATTGGCTGGGACTAAGCATTCACTATATTTTATATATAGATTATGTAGGCTATCTCTATAGGTATCTTCGATTACATATTCATTTGAACATGGGAAGAGGTGAATAGAAGAATGATTTCAAGAGATTGTGATGGCTGCTCAATACTTAAGGAATGTAGCAAACGCTACCAAAGAGCAACAACTGGTGACAAGGTCTATTGTCCTGATGGCACTGCTCACTTAATTGATCAGTCAATGTAAATTATGACCTTTTTTTAGATGCAATTTGAATATGGCTCAGCCTTTAGTTTTTAAGGAAATGCTAACCACCGTTTTATTCGTTTTGTTGACTGCTGAAATTGCGGGTTCAGAATGTGTTTTTCTTCTAAAGTAACTATAGAGATTATGTAGAAAAGGGTTATAGAGCTAACATGTTGTTTTATTGAATTTGATACTAATGAAGACCAGTTACGATTGGTTTATAAAACGCCACAAAACAAGGGGATTAGAGTTAGCACACGAACAAGTCACAAGTGCTTTTGATACTGTAACCTGGCTGCAAAAAGCAACCCAAAGCTTTTCGGCGAAGAATCTTCAACAAACAAAGCAATACATACAGAACCTCTACAAAACAGGAGAAAGTGTTGACCAACTTAGATCAGAAGTCTTTATGGAATTATCCAAAGGAACCGCTCTTCTATCTGATTACCGAGAGGATATCTTACATCTTGTTAAACGAGCAGATACGCTAGCAGACCATACTAAAGACGCAGCAAGATGCCTTGAATTATTATTAGAAACAGATATTCCCCAAGAGTTGCGCGAAAAAATAGTGTTGATGTCTGAAAAATTGGCAGAAATGGTCAATATACTTAGGGAAAGCGTCGAAAAAATCTCTTCAAACTCAACTGAAGCAATCAAAGGTGCTGAGAAAGTCAGCGAAATTGAACACACCGTAGACAGCGAATACCTGATAACTAAAAGTCTATTCCTCAAATATGGAGCTAAAATGAATAGCGGGGCTCTAGTAATCTTTGATGACTTGATAGAATTCATAGAGCAAGCAGCAGACATGTGTGCCGACACAGCTGATTACATCAACGTGTTATCAAACCAAGAATAAACAAGCCGCCATTTCGTTGGTCTACAGGCTAAAATTTTCGTGTGAGCAATAGCTGATACCTTTCAGGTTTTCAATTTATTATTATAAAAATTAGTTCACAGTTAGTTTATTTTGAGTCATAATTTATCCATTTACTATGTAAACTATATTGTTGTATTGAGATGTTTGTATTCTATGCACATCGACTATATTATTTGGGTTTAACATTAGACGCCGACAAGGAGAAATATAATTGAACGCTAAATATACAATTCTAATAGCAATAGTGGCAATCGCCATAATAATCGGCTCAGTAGCAGCATACACTTACGGGGGTGCAAATTCTGCGCAAACCTCACCAACCCCAACACCTACTATTTCACCTACCGTTAGTCCAACTGCAGCGCCAACATCCTCGCCTACCGCAATCCCTACCGCTCGCCCCACAGCACATCCCACAGCCAATCCGACAACAAATCCAACTGCAACACCCACCCCAACACCTTCACCTAGTCCAACACCTGTTCCAGTACCAGCGTCATTAACAGGTGCAGGAGCGACATTTCCCTATCCACTATTCAACGCCATTATAACCAACTACACCACTGTGAAACCCTACATACAAGTAAACTACCAATCAATCGGTAGCGGAGGAGGAATCTCTGCTTTGCAACAAAAAACCGTTGATTTCGGAGCATCAGATGCACCATTAAGCGCAACCGAGATGAACAACATTCCCAATGCCTTGCACATTCCAGCAACTATAGGTGCAGTAACAGTAGCCTACAATCTTCCAGGAATAGCAACAGGCTTACACTTAACCGGACAAGTTATCGCCGACATTTATCAAGGAAACATAACAATGTGGAACGACCCAGCAATCCAAAACCTAAACCCAACCATAACGCTCCCAGCAAAAACTATAGTAGTGGTCCACCGCTCAGACAGCTCAGGAACAAGTTTTGTCTTCACCGGTTACCTTAGTGCATCAAGTAGTGCATGGAGCACTGCAGTCGGACAAGGAAAAGCAGTAGCTTGGCCAACAGGACTTGGTGCTAGCGGAAACGCTGGTGTCGCTGGAACTGTTGAAGGAACAGCCTACACCATTGGTTACGTTGAATTAGCATACTCAATAGAGAACACCATGAAGGTTGCTGCAGTTCAAAACCCCACTGGAAACTGGATGATGCCAACACTCACCTCAACAACAGCTGCTGCACAAGCAGTAGCTTCAGTAGGCTTACCATCCGGTGGCGCAAGCTGGACAAGCGTAAACATACTCAACGCACCAGGCTCAAACGCATACCCAATAGTCAGCTTCAGCTACATCATAGTTTACAAAGAACTCAACGTTATAACCGGAATGACACAAAGTGACGCTACAGCAATCGTACAATTCCTCTGGTATGTCGTACACAACGGTCAAAACCAAGCACCAGCCTTATCCTACGCGTCATTGCCATCAAACGTAGTCCAAATAGACGAAACAACCATCCAATCAATAACATTCAACGGACAAACACTACCCACAACCTAAAAAAATCAACCCCAACTTTATATTTTTTTTTATTCTTTTTAATCATTCTCTACAAAGTAAGAGAGTTTATTTTACAGGAAAAAATATTTTAAAGCAAAGAAAAATTAGCTTAGAACCGCTTCGACGTTCAAGTTCAATACAACTTCTGAAATATCACTAGCATATTCCGCTGTACGTCTAACGCTCTCAATAAGCAATCTTAAGTTAACCATTTCTTCAACCTTAGCATTCTGCGAGGAAAGAACAGCCTCTTTCTCCAACTTATGAACCTGGCTCAGTTTTTCGATAACACCCTCAGCCAAGTTAAAGTCATGTTTAAACAATGCTTCCATAGACTTCTCGAACATCGAATTAGCTAAACCGCTTAACTGACAAATATTATCCAATGTCTCCTGGTTCACTTGTTCTTCTAGCAATAGAGTATTTTCAGCGATTTTAGTTGCATGATCAGCTGTTCTCTCAACAGACTTTGCAATAAGCCTATAGCCCAAGCAGTCTCGTTGATTTGCTAAGCCGATTTCCTTTACGATTCTTTGATTTGAAACAGCCATCTTCAAAAGCCTCACAATGTACAAGCCGAAGCGGTTTACTTCACGGTCGGTTTCAATAACTGCCTTAGAGCTGGAATAGTCGAGTTTTTTTAGTGCCTCTATTGCTTCTTTATGCATTGATGAAGCTATTATTGACATTCTGCTTAACGCATTTTGAATAGTTAATTCAGGATAATTAAGCAAAACCTGCAATGTCAAGTCAGTGGGGCTATCTATGACAATTTCAGTTCCAACCAAGTAGTTTCTGGCAAAGTTCTTGATGTGGTTTCGAAGTTTTGAAGAAAGAACTTTTTGCCCATGTGCTCTAATATGTAAAATGTTGTAGCCGCTCAAATATGCGGAAATTGCTGTTCTCATTATGGCGTCAGGGTTGTCGTTTAGTGATGTGTTGATGAAGGCTTCGTCTTGTTTTTCTTTTTTCGGAAAACTTGAAGGTGCAATTGACAGTGAGCCATCGTCCTCTGTACGAACAACCATCAAACTTCCCTTTTTAAGCTCGTTTTTGGTAGCCCACTCTTTGGGCAAGGAAAGTATAAAGGTGGATCCCCCGGTAACTTGAAGCTTACGCTGCTCTTCACTTAGTTTTTCAGGTTCTTTGGTCACACTTTTCTCCACGTAACTCTTTCTAGGATGAATCAATATATTAGGTAAACCTATATAGACTATAAATTCTATGTAGGTTCACTATATAACCTCGAGAGCTTTTTTAATAAATCAAAAAGGAGAATGGAGAATATGAACAGTAAATATACTATCATAATCGCAATAGTTGCAATCGCAATAATAATCGGTTCAGTAGCAGCATATGTTTACCTCTCGCAACCCTCAACATCATCAGCGTCAATATCCTTGCAAGGCGCTGGAGCAACATTTCCGTATCCGTTTCTTAACGCTATAATAACCAAGTACTCAACAGATGTAAAACCCAACGTCTTAGTAAATTACCAATCTATAGGTAGCGGCGGAGGAATAGCCGCTCTAAAACAGCCAACTCCTACAGTAGATTTTGCAGCATCAGATGCACCGCTTAGCGCTACAGACACAGCTAACATTCCAAACGCACTACATATTCCAGAAACAATCGGTGCAGTAACATTAGCCTATAATCTCCCAGGAGTAACCTCAGGGCTTCACTTAACCGGCAAAATCATCGCCGACATCTACCAGGGCACGATAACAATGTGGAATGATCCAGCAATCCAAAACCTCAATCCAAACACTATGCTTCCAGCACAAACAATAAACACAGTACACCGCTCAGACGGTTCAGGAACAACCTTCATCTTCACCGGCTACCTTAGCGCCTCAAGCACATCATGGAACACCGCAATTGGACAGGGCAAATCCGTGTCATGGCATGTCGGCACAGGCTCAAGTGGAAACACCGGCGTTGCTTCCTCAGTAAACGGCATAGAATACTCAATAGGCTACGTCGAATTAGCCTACATACTCGAAAACGGCATGACAGTTGCAGCTATCCAAAATCCAGCTGGAAATTGGATTCAACCAAGTTTAGAATCAACACAATTAGCCGTTCAATCAGGCGCATCAAGTGGTTTACCTGCAGGTGATGCAAGCTGGACTAACGTAAGCCTCCTAAACGCTCCAGATGCAAACGCATACCCCATCGTCAGCTTCACATACTTGCTGTCCTACAAGGAGTTAAATGAGATTCCAGGAATGACACAAGATAAGGCAACAGCACTCGTCGAGTTCCTTTGGTATGTAGTGCATGACGGACAAGACATAGCGCCAGGACTTTCATACGCAAAGCTGCCACCAAACGTTGTGCAAATCAACGAAGCAACTATCCAATCCATAACATTCAACGGACAACAACTCCCAACAACATAAGGTGGATAAAGCTCTGAAACAGCTCCACCCCCAAAAATTTTATACTAAAATAAGATCCAGATTAATAGGCGACTTTCTGTTCAAGAATTTGGCCGCCATTGTGGCTGCTTCAGCAGTTGTTATCCTGATCATAACAGGATACGTTCTTACAACCGGTTCCGTGCCCGTGGTTCAAAAGTTTGGTGCAAACTTTTTCTTTGGCAACGCCTGGAACCCTGTTGAAGGCAGAGAACTCTTTGGTGCACTACCCTACTTAATGGGAACACTTGTCACCTCAGGAATTGCGCTCCTAATCGGCGTGCCGTTAAGTTTGGGCATAGCAATTTTTCTTGTAGAAATGGCTCCCAGAACCCTCAGAGTGCCAATAGGCTACCTAGTTGAGTTGCTAGCCGCTGTTCCAAGCGTGATTTATGGGCTTTGGGGCTTGTTCATTTTCCGCTATTGGATGCTCGATTACATAGAAAAACCAATATCAACCTACCTTGGTTGGCTTCCGATTTTTAGCGGAACGCCTTTTGGTTTGGATATTTTCACTGCAGGAGCAATCCTTGCAATCATGATTATCCCCACAGTAGCATCCATCTCAAAGGAAGTTATCAGTGCGGTTCCCAACAGCATCCGAGAAGGCGCTTACAGTATCGGAGCAACAAAATGGGAAGTTATCCGCCACTGGGTAATCAGTTACGGTCGCTCTGGAATTTTTGGTGCAGTAATTCTCGGTTTAGGTAGGGCGGTAGGTGAGACTATGGCGGTTTCGATGCTTATTGGTAACGCGACGGGTCCAGCAGCGATGCCAACGTCGCTTTTTAGACCCAGCCAGACGATGGCTTCACTTATCGCTAACGGTTTTCTTGAAGCAACAGGTGCATTGGAGGTTTCCGCTTACATTGGCGTTGGCTTAATCCTGCTCTTAATGAGCTTGGCAATTAATGTCGGTGCAGGCATTTTGGTGTCTCGCGTGTTGAAAGTTAAGGGAGGCGCAGTAGAATAATCTCGAGCTACAGTTTCCGAAAATTCAAAAATCGACTATTCTTTGTTCTGTGCGCGGCATGCGTAATCGTAGCAGTTACCCCGTTGCTGAGCATTCTGTGGGAAGTCATTGTAAGAGGGGCTCCACAAATTAACCTCAACTTCCTAATTCAAAACAACTCCAAAGGCGGTATCGGACCCGCAATACAGGGCACACTTATCCTGATTGGGTTAACAAGCCTCATGGGAATCCCAGTAGGAATTCTCTCAGGCATATACCTTGCCGAATTCGGAAATAACAAGTATGCAACCACAATGCGTTCAATCAACGATGTGCTAACAGAGTTTCCATCCATAATCGTTGGCATAACAGCTTACAGCGTCATAGTCATCGCTATAATCGGGAGTTACTCGGCGATTGCGGGAGCCATTGCACTTTCCTTCATCCTGATCCCCATTGTCGCTCGAACAACCGAAGAATCACTCAAACTAGTACCCAACAGCGTTCGAGAAGCATCACTAGCCCTTGGCGCACACAAATGGCGAACAACATTAAGCGTCGTTTTGCCCAGCGCCAAAGCAGGCTTGCTAACTGGTACACTTCTTGCAGTAGCCAGAGTTGCAGGTGAAACCGCACCGTTAATCATGACTATTCTTGGTAACAGGTACTTCTTCCAAGGCTTAAACCAGCCCATGGCAGCGCTTCCCCTTGAAATTTGGCGGGATTCGCTTCAGCCACAGGCGAGTTTGCAGGCTCAGGGTTGGGGAGCAGCCCTGATTCTAATTCTCATGGTGCTCAGCCTAAACATTATAGTTAGATTAGCCAGCAGAGGTAGACTCAAAAGATGATAAACACAAATAGTACTCAAACAAAAACCGTTGACGTAGACATGAAAATGCAGAGTGTAGACGTGAGCGCTTGGTTTGGAAAAAAACAAGCCCTAAAAAACATAAACATTGGAATTAAAGCCAACGCAGTAACAGCTATTATTGGGCCCTCAGGCTGCGGCAAATCAACCTTTATACGCTGCCTAAACAGAATGCATGAGCTTACACCCAACGCCAAAATGACAGGTCAAATACTTCTGGATGGAGAAAACATCTACGACAAACAAGTGGATCCAGTACAGGTTCGCAGAAGAGTTGGCATGGTTTTCCAGAAGCCAAATCCCTTCCCAACGATGTCAATCTATGATAATGTTGCGGCTGGTTTACGTTTAACTGGAACTAAGAAGGGCAAGAACCTCGATGAAGTAGTTAAGCACAGTTTGGAGCGGGCAACGCTTTGGGATGAAGTAAAGGACGATTTGAAAAAGCCTGGCACGAGCATTTCAGGAGGACAGCAACAGCGGCTCTGCATTGCCCGGGCGATTGCTCTACAACCTGAAGTTATCTTGATGGATGAGCCGTGTTCAGCTTTGGATCCTATTGCGACAGCTAAGATTGAGCGGTTGGTGGTTGAGCTTAAGCGTGATTACACAGTTGCTATTGTAACTCATAACATGCAACAAGCCTCCCGAGTGTCCGATTTCACTGCCTTCCTCTATTTGGGGGAACTCATTGAGTTTGGGTCGACCAAGGACATTTTTGAGGCTCCTAAGAACACGTTAACAGAGAAATATATAACAGGAGAATTCGGATAGGAGATAACAATATGAGCAGAATAATTGACCGCGGATTAGAAGATCAAATAGTTCTACTGGTGAAAATGGGCGAAATAACCTATGAGACGCTTGGCATATCATTACATGGTTATTTGGACGGTAAAAGCGTTGAACCGGCGGTAAGAGAACTATCAGATATTCTTATTACAATGGCAAACAAAGTTGAAGACCAAACGTTTCAATTAATCGCTCGTTTCCAACCAGTCGCCTCAGACCTAAGAGCAATAAAATCCTACATGAAAATTGGCAACGACTTTGCTAGATATGGCCGGTATGCACTCGACATATCATCTATTAACGATAAAATAAGCGGTCTGAAAGAATGTGACTCTTCTACAATAGATTTTATCCATGAAATGAGCGATAAGGTTCTTTTGATGGTTCTAATTAGCGTGGATGCGTTAAAGAGACATGATGTTGCTCTTGCAAAAACTATCTCTCAAACTGAAAGAGAGGT
>Ga0315289_10009534_pt1 | contig 13971 bp, 14 predicted proteins | sample YL17G11_40_MG_FD_203452 | JGI IMG/M metagenome (GOLD analysis project Ga0315289, IMG submission 203452) | Sediment microbial communities from Yellowstone Lake, YNP, Wyoming, USA - YL17G11_40 | ecosystem: Environmental > Aquatic > Freshwater > Lake > Sediment | place: USA: Wyoming | collected...
CATTGATAAATATGGGCGAGTCCGAGCGGACTCGCCCATGGTCTGGACTTTGCATGGAAAATATCACTATTCATGTTGTGTCATCCTCAATATTACCTCTGGTTGGGTGTTTTCTCAAATTTGAGGCTATATCGCCATCCGATCATAATATTGCGGAGATACTAGCTCACAAGAGTATTGGTGACAAGAATTTTAGCTTTAGTTTTATGCTTCAAGATAAATACAAGGGGACGTTTAGTATAACAATATATAAACCACGCTATCCCAGAGAAGAAATTCTAGGTATTTTTGTAATTCAAAAAGCGGAAAATTTTACGGTCAACGAAAAGATATTTAGCGAAGATGGACAGTGTATGGGGACGTTGGTTTTATCAAACGGCTACATGGTAGTAGAAAAGATTCCAGTGCAAAAACCGCTAAGACAGGAGAGTAAACCCATGGCAAGTTCAATGACAAACGCAGAACGATCAGCGCTGGAGTTTGCTGGTGCGTTTCCCACAGAACGTTGTGCTGTTTCCGATCCAGAGTTTCCCTCTCTTGAGCCGGGCGATAAAACTAGGTTTAAGGGGGTAACTTACGCAGAATTACCAGAACTCAAATGGGGATGGGAATGGGTGGGTAGCATTTCTGGTATCCTGTTTGTTCAAAATTCACGTGGATCAAACAAGAACAAATTTCGTCCCCTGTTTCTCAACTCTCTGGCTGAGATCGCAGATAAACTCACAGACCCACGCTGGAAAACTCTACTACTCGATCAGGCTGGCCGGATGGAGGGATTGTCAAGAGTCATGAAAGTCACCGCTGAGATCATCAAGGTAAAAAAAGACCCTGATTTCAAAGATATATCCTAATGGATAAAAAAGATTTTGGAATCGATGTTAGCGGCTTTCAGGACACAACTGGTAATAGTTACGCGGCAAAAAAGTCGCCCGAAAAACTCTCAGAGATAATTGGAAAAACTTTTTTAGATGGGGTTAAGAACGTTTTAGGCTATTCTCGATCTATAAATGATCTTTCTTGTTTGATCTCAACAGGCTCTCCCAAATACTGGTTTGAAGAAGAACACGAACTTGTTGAAGAAGAAACAACCCGTGAAATGAAAAACCTGCACTGGGCTTGTGATATTGATGGTGTTTTATTACTGATGGATGGATCACAGTTATTAAATGACGATGGCGAAAAGCTTTTTTTCCCTAACATTGTCATGGATTACGAAGGGGACAAACCAGAACAATGGGGCGATCTGCTGGAACAGCAAGCCAGTCGGATTTTGGAAATTGCCAACGAAATGAAAGTGCTGGCGCACGTATCAGGAATGGCTGAAAAAGAATTTGTGCCAGAGGACGCATACAGCTACAACAGCGGTTATTTTTCTGCTAGAGGAACAGGTAATTCGCAGCGTGCTCAGGGGTCTCAATACTTATTTCAATCAGGTCATTATCTGTATATGGGAGAACAACTTAATAATAATCCTTGGGCAAATAAGGTGGAACCCCTTCAGCCAACTTCAGCGGTTCCTGAATTCAAAAACGTAATTTGGAAACACGGCAACATTTTTTAGTCCTACGAATTATCCGACTCTGACGCTGAAATGGTAAGAATGTGTATTAGAGATAAAGCTGCTCTCCCGATTTGGATCGTAGACAAAATAAGAGCATTAGCCAAAACTCGTTGATATTACCCCTTGACATGCAGTGTACTACGTGGTATTATTATGTCAACAAGGGAAACTAATTCAAATCAAAGGGAGAGTACACATGAAATTCGTCGGATCATACACCAAAGAATTCAAAGACATCTTAATCGCCAGCGCTGTTTCAGCACAGAACGTAATGACGATCAGCAAGCCGGGTTGGGGTAAAACCGAAATGGCAATCCAGTCTGCCCGTGCTATCGCACCGGACGGGTTCGCCTTTATCGAACTTGACCCATCAACCCCACCAGAGGTTATTCGTGGGTCTTACGACCCCGCCGCCATGTTGAATGGTCAGCTTGTCCGGTTGGTCGCTGGAACGCCTTACGATCCTACCGCTCACGTTGTCATTCTTGACGAAATCTGGCGCGCCAACGATGTCGTGTTTGACGCTCTGGTTCACGCAACCAACCAGAAGTTGATCGACCAGATCAATCGCCCTGTCTTTTGGGGAACCTCCAACTTCGTTGGGAAAGCAGAACGAACCGAAGCCCTGCGTGATCGTTTCGCCATGTGGCTTTACATGGAAGGCACGCTCGACGCCGCTGGAATTATCAATGCTCACCTGAACAATGGTACGGGTTTTGATCCTGACTGGAACAAAGATATTCCAGTGTGGGAAGAATGCTTAAAAATCCGCTCCAGCCATGTTTCCGAAAAAGCTCAGGAAGCGATCACTCAGATGATTGAAAATCTGCACGATGAAGCCATCGCCAGTAAATTCGACGTGAACCCACGCCGTATTGTCCAGTGGTCAGAAATCCTTTCCCGTGTTTCCACCCTATATTACGGATCGACTGATTTCGATACGGTTCACCCCAACGCGGCTTGGATGTTACGTTACGCCTATCCTTGCGAAACCGCTGATCGGGCGAAGGCGTGGAAAGAAGTTGCCGCCAGCATTTCGGATAAAGTTGGAACCGCAATCGAATCGTATCGCGCCATCGCTCTTGAGAAATTTCAGGACGTTGCTAAAGCCAACTCAGACCCCAGCGAAAAAACCAAACTCATGGCTGAGTTGGGTCAAGTACTTGTCAAAGCAGAACAGGAATTCAAACGAATTGGCGCTGGTGATCCCAGATCGGACGCCGCGATGAAAGAATTGACCCAGTGGTTTTCCAAAGCCGCTCGTGGTGAAAAGATTTTATCTTAGCTATTTCCTCTCTCCCCTTGTGATGTCCCCCCTCCCTAAAAAGAGGGGGGACTACAAGTATATTACCCCTTGACATATGGTGTAATACGTGATAGAATAAGGTATAGATCAAATGGAGGTTCCAATGGCAGAAATAGTCGTAAACGGGATAGCAAAACAAAGCACGATCCATCTGAATAGCGGGTTACGCGCTTTAGGTCGTATGGCTGAAATCAATCTTGGTGAAAGCATGGACGATCCATTACTGGACGCCCAGTGTATCAAGGATTTGGGGTCAGATACGTTTTGGGAATATTACACTACCCCATTTGTAAAAGCGCCAGAGGATATTCCAGCGGAACGTAATATCAATCGACGGCTGTTGGACTGGACTACCCAAAGCCCATCTTGGCAACAGTCGAAATCAAGCGCCCATGGGTCTATGATCCTGAGTGCTGTTTCATCCGGTCTTTTGACTCAGCATTTGGTCTCTGACGAAAATGTCCGCAAGGCTCTTGACGAACAAAAGAACGCGGAAGAAGAACAAAAGAAGGCGGAAGAAGCTCAGGCTGAAGCCAATGAAAAACAGGAACATGGCGACGCTGAAGGCGCTGCCAAAGCTCAGCAACAGGCGGATAGCGCCCAGAAGAAATCTCAGCAACATTCTCAAAACGCTAACGATCAACTGGATAAAATTCAGGGTAACCCTTTTGGACAGGCGATCCGAGCCAACGCTGTCAAGAAGGCGAAAGAAGGAACCGACGAAGCCAAAGCGATCATAACCGGATGGGGTATGGAAGACGGTGAAAACAGTACAACCAACCCGAGCGAAATTCTTGACGTTCTCAAAAACTACAAGGATTTCTTGACCAAGATCACTCCCCTGATCGGTAGGGTCAAGGGCATCGCCATGGGCGTAAAATCACAAACCAAGCAGAAAGGGAACGTGGTTGTGGAAGACGGCTATACCCAAAAACTGAACAACATTTTCCCTTCAGAAATCGCCTTGCTACGCTCGGACGCTCACCCAGCTTTACGTGCCTCTAAAATGGGCGAATACTGTGATCGTGGTTTGATCGGAATGTGCGAAGGGAACGAAGCGATCAATGAGGGTGGATTGGTCATTGCAGTGGACGAAAGCGGCTCCATGGAAGGTGATCGTTTGACCAGAGCAAAAGCACTGGCAATTGGTCTGGCTGAGGCCGCAAAAGAGAACAAACAACCCTACGCTATATTCTCATTCTCGAATTCCACCAACGATGTTACTGTGACCGACAAAGATGGTTTCGTAAATTTACTGAAGTGGTCTCAGGGTATCATGGGTGGTGGTACAAGCTACGACGCCGCTCTCAAGAAGGGAATGAACATTATCAATGGTCTTGGCGACAAAGCCTCCAAAACAGACTTCGTTCTTATCAGCGACGGGGAGTGCGCGATCCAAGACAGTGTGGCTATAGAATGGGGCGAATTGAAGGCGCTGTACGGAACGCGCCTGATCTTCCTTGGTGTGGATTTGAGCGCAACTTATACCCAGCAAAATTACTCAGGGAACAAGGGTATAACCACCATCGACAAATTAGCGACCACCATGCTCGATATGAAAAACACCGACAATCTGGGTCGGGTCGCAGAGAAATTGAGCGAAGCTCTAGTAAGACCCCAGATCGCGTAATTCTCAAAAGGTGGGATCGTGATGACCCCACCTTTTTTACCACTGGTAATGTGTGAAGTTTCACAGAATATTGGTCAAAACGTTAACAATTAACCCCTTGTATTCTGTGAAAGATCGCAGTATAATGATAGTGTAATAGAGTGACATTTTATGACACGGTAATACACACAAACAGGAGAGTACACATGGAAAACGCAAATACCTTCATCGTCTTAGTCGAATGGGATGGCAAAAAAGCACCAACCAAGTGGTACAACCGCTTACGTGAACTGGGTTTGAAAATTCAGGGTAACCACGAACTTTCACCTCTGGCACGTAGGGAATCCGCTTATGGTGGTGTGGTTTTTCAAGAAGGCGCAATTCTCACCCCCTCATATTCAACCGCTCGTGCTTTGGGCATCTTAGCCAACGAGCTTGGAGCCAAGTCGATCAGCATTGGCGAAATGATGACCACCCACTTGGTTATGAACGACGCCGACGCCGCTGTCATGCAACGCATCCAGAACACTTTGGGAAAACGTGGTCGCCCTGAAGCTTCACAGGATTGGGCTGTGACCTGCTACGACTGCTTGAACACCACAGAAACCACTGGTCGTAATCCAGTCAACTGCCCGGTGTGCGGATCGTTCCACATCAAAGCACGCGTGGGTTACAAGAACGTAACTGAAGACCCCGGCGGAACGATTGGCAATGGCTGGAAAAACACTCGTTTCATCGGTGGGTTCTGGGAGTCGGCGAACATCGACCCCCAGAGTGATGTCAAAATTTCCCCAAAATTTGAGACCCTTGATCTGGACGAAAGCAATCGGGTTTCGAAATTACAGAAATCACAACTGTATAAGCAGGTTGAGAAACTGGTCAACGTTGGCGCTCTGGAGCGTGTCTTAGCCTTCCGGTTCCTTGACGCTGGTTTCGTGGTTCTGTCTCAGGATCAGACCACCCGCCAGAGTAATCGCTTAAAGGCAATCGCCAAACATTTCGAAAATGGCGGCAGTGAGAAAAACGTTTCTCTGTCGGTAGACCCCAATAGTGTAGACCTGTTCGACATCGAAACCATCCTGCCAAGATTGAATCCAATCAGGTACGTATAGGAGGTGGACAATGACAACACAAAGTAGACAAATACGAATAACAAAACAAATGGCTCAAGCGGCGGTAAGGGACGCAATCAAATCAGGCGATCTTGTTAGACCCGCCGTTTGCTCGGTGAAAGGGTGTACGGAGACAACGAAAATCGAAGCCCATCACCACAGGGGGTACGAAAAAGAGAACTGGATTAATGTTGTTTGGCTGTGCAAAAGGCATCACTGGCAAGCTAACGATCAACAAAGAAAAGGAATAGAGAATCCAGTTTTTACTCTTTTGGCAATACCACCAAAGCCAGTCCTCAGAACTGGTGACAACTGGCAGCAGGTACTCCAAAACTTGCACACGACCTCTGGCATGTCTTGGCGCGAAATAGCGAATTTGCCAGAATTTCAGGGGATTCCGGCAGGGACACTTTGCTCGATTTCCAAAGGCTTTGAACCCAAAAACCCAAAGGTTCGCGTCCAACTTGGTCTCTCCGCTCAGGCTCTGGCTCCAGTCTGCCCAACCTGCGGCGTGGTGCATGTGACCAAGAGGTGTCCAACTAAAAGGATTATAACCAAGTGGCGCGATCTTCCTACCGAGCAACTTGCTTGGGCTATTCTCAATCGAGAGCCATTTAAATAAAAAGCCCGGACACATGGAGGTATGTGCGCCCGGGCTTGGCGAAACCAGCGGGAAGGGTCGCTGGAAACTCCCTACTTGAGTAAAATTTTCTCTTCCTTGTTTGTTTTGCGAAGGCTGGCTTGCTTTACGTCTTCCAATTGTGGGCTGACTTTATATACGCCCTGATTGGTCGCAAGAGCAAGGAAGTAAATCATAACCAAATTTGCGCCACCGTTCACCGTGCACGCCAAGTTTGTTTGGAAAAACCCATAACAACTCAGCACAAAAACACCCACGGCGATCAAGAGCACGACGCCTGCCATAAACAAGCGCTTGGCTTCAGTTTCCAGAGCAGCATACCAAACACGCAGTTTGGGAATGTAGCTCATAAAGAGAGAGAGAACCGCAGACAGGACATAGATCAGCCAGTCTGGTGTAATTACGATAGGGTCTGAGATCATATTTTTTCTCCTTGGTTGGTTTCCTTCCTAGATGGAACTCTCTTTACTCTCCAAACATTTCTGACCAGTAGTTAGAAATGCCAATCCACTAAGTAAAATTGATATTCTGTTTCCATACCCCCTGTATCTTTCAAGTTCCTCGGGGCTTGTTTCCTGCTTTCTGGCAAAAGAAATAGCAAGTACCCCAAACAAACATCCTCTAGCGTCCTTTATGGGTACAAAACAAACGTATCCTATCTTTACACTGACAATAAGGTCGCTGATAGCTTGATGTTCTTGATCCCCCCTTGACACACAGACAAACCCAGTTTCCAGTAAAATCGTCAGTTCCTTCGCAAAAATAGACAAGGGCATTCCAGAATATAAGCTTATATTGCTAGGAAGGTTTGGTTTGGTTTGCGCGTGAGTGGAAGATATCTTGGTAAAAGGAACTCCTGCCGTAGAGCGGATACCGTTATGAAATTGTAATATGGTTGTTCGCTCTGCCCCCTCTGCTATGATGATCTCGCTCAACACGGAATTAATTAGAGTGTCAAGTTTTACAATATCCTCAAGCAGTGGGGTATGATAACTTTTGTCTCCGACTCTCCTACTAAGGGCTTCGTCTTTTTTTAGAAGATTTTTGACCCATGGAGCAAACCACACGACAATCATTATAACCAATAGGACTAGCGATAGCCCGTGTTGTTCTATATAATTCAGAATTTGTTCGAGTGCCATTTTAAGTCCTTTTTTCGCAATGTTACCAACTGGCTATTTGTCGCCATCCGGCGTCCGCGTACAAAAATATTTTTCTATCAAAGGTATTGATTAGAAGATTTCCAGTAATACCCGTGGCAGGGTTTCCAGTGGTGGCTTTCATAATAACGTTCAACGACTCGGCGCGTTCCAGTTGGCGTATTCGCCTATCCATACTCTTTATTGTATTTGCCATTTCTTCGAGTGTATTAGCCATATCTTATTATATCCAATCTTGTAGGTCTACGTTTATGTTTTCTGCAAGGTCGCCAGAATTAGTTAACTCTACATTGACTCCAGCTATGATCTTATGGAGCGTGTTTCCAAACATACTAGCTGTTATTCGATCTCCACACATATAGTGTAACCCATAAAGGGTGTTTTCAACCTGTTGGACACTAAAAGTATACTTATATATACCCGATTGTCTTTGATAAACGATACTTCCTCCAGCGCTACTCAGTCCGTTTTCATCCGTTCCACGCTGGTTTTGAACATATTCAGAATCGTTCCATGGAGACAAAGACACTTCGTAAGGATCAACGACTACGGTTCGAGTTTTCTCCGACTGAATCCCATCCCCAGTTATAAACACAAAACCAACCGATCCCATGTGATCTTCATCGTATTTGGGGCGACTCATGTTTCCTAGAGGAATTGAAAATACTACCGGAATATTTCCAGATTCATTCAATCCAGTGGTAGGATCAATCATATTGTTTGTTCGATCAATTCCGGGTTGACCATAAACAGTTTGAAACTGAAACACCCCCGGCGTAATTCCTACTATTTTGTAAAAAACTCTACCATAGGCAGATATTTCGCTGATTACATCGTTCAGATTTAATTGCGCTTTTTCACCAGACCACAGATACCCTGTACGAGCATCTGGCTGTACAGTAAACCCTGACATTGTTCCATTTTTCCACCGAAAAGGATTGGTAGCGTTTGGGCCAAGATTCTCATTGACAAAATCTTTCATGCAAGTTTCAGCGGTATCGAATTTCGATGTATAAACAGACCCGGCGTCATACAAGACCCATCTTCGTCTAAGCAAATCCTCATACCCGATTCCCTGAGAAGTGAAAACGGGTTCGCCTTTATCTGAGATTTCATACATAGATTGTCGATGAAATACTTCTGCTTCTTTGTACCAATCAACATTATACGCATCGTCTTTTCGCCAGAACTCCAACATGCAATCCGCCGTAAAAAGCTGGCATCTGGGATCGTTGGCATTTAAGACGAACTTGGAAACATCGGCAGACCCGATACGATGTTGAATGGTAGCAGACAAACAATCATCGAAAGTTGCTATTCGATAACCGCTTGGATGATATAACCTAAACTCATAAACTACTGCCACTTAACACCTCATTATCAATGAAGCTCTGGGTGAGCCGCCCAAATCTTGTCTAATTTTTGCTTGTCGGTATAATCGACTGGAGCATTTACCCCAGCGAATTGATAAAACTGATCTGAAGTACCATTGAACCAATTATGGTCAATACTTTTACTTTCAGCGCCATACGCCAGACCATCCGCTCTATCGGTATCTTGCCAGAAAGTACATTGTGTCCAAGGCAATGGAATACCGGGTTCGGACACACCGTAGTTAGCGATCCATAATGGGTATCGCAAGATCGCGGGGTCTTTTGTCCCCCAAACCTTCCAGAAACCATTGGACGTATAAATCATGGGAACTTTCCCAGATAAAGACGCGATCCGATTGAGAAAGTCAAACAAAACAAGTTTGCTCGTGCTGCTGGCCCCAGTGGGCATCTCGAAATCAGCTACCATGGGAAGTTCACCCGGATCGTTTTGGATAATACTCCACATCCATTCAGCTTGCAGTTTTCCGCTTACATCCCACGTCAAGAAATGATACCCACCCCTGAGCAAGCCAGCTTGTTTGGCAGGATACCAGTTCCATACAAAATCAGCATCTTTGAATAGACGTTGGCTGATCTTTACAAAAACGAACTTGGCTCCCATGGACACCGATTTCGTGAAGTCCATGTGCTGGGGAGTGCTCTCAGCGTCTTGCCATGTAGAAACGTCTATACCATCAATTACTTTTATCATTTTCGTCCTCTTTTTTTTACTTACCAGCGTACGCGTCAAACAAACTGTTGATCGTAAATTGAATGTCATTATCTTCTGAAGCCAACGAAATCATGGCATTAGTTAACACACCGAAAGCCAGCACATTCCCGTACCTTTCTGGCTCGATCAGCACCTTGTTGGCAAACGCAATCCGATTGGCATGGTTCGGCGTATTTTCAAGCTCTGCCATAACATCAATAGCTGCTTTTATTGACGCCTGCCTGACTCTTTTTAGAAAATCTGGGTTATTTGCAATTTCGTATTGATCCAAAAACGAAGCCATAACATTACTCCTTGTCAGTTGGCGGAATAGGCCAAGACCATTGTTGACCCTCAGTCAATATCAATAATTGTTCTGGCAAATCCCTGAGAGCTTTCCGGTATATTTTCCATTGTTGTTTTTGTCCGTCACTCATGGGAGAGTCTGGAAGTTGAGTCCAATCCGATTCAAATAAAAGGGAATTTCTCTTCCCTCTCATTTCACTGAAATTGATATCTGGCAATGAAGACAAAATCGCCTGTATGTCTTCTTGTTGCTGATCTGTAATGTCTCCATCGAATCCAATGACACCAGTAGAACTAATACTGTTGACCGGGTAGCCTTTTTTTGCCAAAGCTTCATATGCGTATCCAAGGTCTAACACCGGGGTAAATTTTACATTCATGCCAATCTCCTATCATTGCAATTGAGTAACGGCGGCGTGCATTTTTAACCACAACCAAAGGACGCTTGCAGAATTGTATGCCGGGAAAAACGTGTAAAATCCAGCGGATAAACTTTGTGTCATTATTTGTGTGAGCATTTTTGCTTGAGCTACTGTGTTGTGATTCATGCCATTATACATTTCCATAGTGCTAACAGTTCCTAAAAGGAACTGCATATCCGTTCCATACAAAAGAGCAGTAGCTGAGGCTGATCCGTTGGTTTCCACTGACAATACTGATAAAACATTACTATCTTGAACTCCAACAATGCAAGGCATTATATTAGCCATATCATTGTTATACATCAGCCACGTTCCCGTTGAAACCGCTGTCGCCGTAGTGTCCGTTACAAACTCAGTTCTGGAAATACGATTGTAGTAATTCCAAACATATCGTGCAGACAACTTGTCTTGGGTTCTTGCCGCAATGTCATCAATGAGAATTGTTCCGATATATCTTCGACTCAATTGTCCTGACTTTAAATAAACCCCATCAACCATAGTGAGTCCAGTCACCCTTGCCATAGTCGTGTCAAATTTTTGTTGCCAAGTTCCAACTACTCCTATAGCGCCGGGAGCACCAGAGTTTGTTCCGTCTAGATTCAAAAGAACAAAACTTGTGTTTAGAACAACCGTTCCAACTCTCCAAGTCACATTGTTTGTTCCAACAGTATTCCCCTCAATTGTAACTAGATCACCGATTACCAAACCAGACGTGTTCGACGTAGTAGCGACGCGTGGAGAAGCGTTAGATATACTGGTTATTCCCGCCGTTGACGGAGAACTCCACGCTACAGGCTCGATAGCGAATGCCAATCCACCAGCCGTGTAAACAAAAAGATCATAAACATGATTTTTGTTCAGCGCCAATAAACTCAGTGAAATTTCGCTAAATATATTTGTATTCCAGTTAGCTCCATCGTACAGTGATAATAATGACCCCTTATAGGGTGTAAAATAAATTGTTGTAGCATCACTAACGTCCGCCATTGTTACCGGAGTTCCGCTGGTTAGAGTTAGTCTACCATTGCATTTTGAAGGATCAATTTCAAGAGACTGACCAGTAAGATAGTTCCTATAATCGCTAACTATAATTGTTCCCGTTGAATTTATATTAATCTGGGCAAGCGGTATGTCCCAAATATTACCATCCATCTGGGTAATAGCAGGAGCACCGCCTCCTTCAAAGCCTGCTACTCTTGTAACTCTAACCGTTTGTGTTGCCCATCTTTTTCTCAATACGATGAAATCTATTCGGTTGGTGGTCGGCAAGGGAATAGGAAAAGAAAGAGCGGCGTCGTTATCGTATACTTTTCCATCCACCATTGCTGCCCCAGTTTCGATGGTAATTGGACTGGTTGTTCCTGAGACCAGAAGTTCATTCAAATGTCCTTTAATAACACCTTGAGTTGAAGGGTCTTTGGTAAACAAAGTACGCCAAATATCACTCCAAACGTCATCGTCATATGGAGCTAACGTTGCATCACCGACCAGTACATCATCCCAAGGATAAGATTCTTCTGCCATATTATTCCTCTATTGCTTTTGTACCACGGAAGCAAACATATTTAACCAATTTATCGTCCCAGTACCATTGCCATATTCAACTGGTATAGCCACATGAAGACCAGCGGTTTCTTTTTCAGTATAAAATTGAGACGTGGTTACAGTTGAATTATATCCGCCACTACCACCGACACCGCTCTTAAATTCATTGGGAGAAATAACAGAAGGCGTAGCCGCAGCGTCAACCCGATAATCACTAAGAAAAATTGGAGGACTATCAACCGTCTGAATTCTAGGCAATAAATTAAATTCAATATCTTCCTCTTGAACACCAATTATAAAAGGCAATATATAGGTAAGATCGTTATTGTAAACTCGAGCAACGGCTGTAGTGTATACGTGAGTTCCGGCATATGACAAATTAGCCGATCTTGTAATTCTATTATAATAATTCCAGACAAACCTATATAAAGCACTATCGTTGGTGCTCCCGCCAGCGTCATTGATTAATATCGTTCCCAAATATCTTCGAGTAGGATCGCCGGATTTTACATATACGCCATCCTGAAAAGCTAAAGCGGTTGCTCTGGTCATGGTCAAATCATATTTTTGATTCCAGTTTCCTCCCGTACCAACGCTTCCAGACGCGGCTGAATTTGTTCCGTCTAGATTCAACAATTGGAATGAAGTATTCACCACCACTGTTCCAACTCTCCAAGTTGCATTATTAAGAGCGTCTGTATTTCCATAAATTGTAGCTAGGTCGCCCAGTGCCAATCCAGTAGTGTCAGTAGTTGATACCACGCGCGGAGAGGCATTGGTAATACTGGTTACGGTGAATGTAGCTGGAGAATTCCAAGCGACTAATTCAAGCGCCATCACGCCAAAATTGTTATAAGCAAAAATGTCGTGCATTGTATTGGCAACAAGACCGCTAATGCTTATCGGAGTTTCGAGAAACTCATAGGTAAACCATTTTCCATTATACAAAGAGATTAAATTACCTTTGTACGGAGTAAATAAAATTGTTGTAGCGTTAACTACGTCCGCTGTAGTTACGGGCAAACCGCTAGTTAGCGTTAATCTCCCTTGGCAAATTGAGGCGTTTTCATTAAACCCCTGCCCGGGTAAATAAGAACGAACATCGGTAACGGTAATCACACCTCCCGTTGTAATTGACACGTTTGCTAAAGGTATTTCCCAAGTATTTCCCAAAACCTGTGTAAGAGCGGGTACACCGCCGCCCTCCGCTCCAGCTACTAAGGCTATTCTTATGGTTTTGGTAGCCCAAGTTTTTCTAAGAACAACAACGTCAATTCTGGTCGCGCCAGCGGGTGTTCCTATGCCAAGTGTATACGCGCTGGTATTTATATAATAAGTTCCGTGTACTAAAGCGGCTCCGGCTCCAATTGATATAGGGGAAGACGATCCAGTTACTTGTAACGCGCTAAGATATTCACTAACAACTCCTTGAGTGGTGTAATCTTTGGTAAATAGAGTACCCCATATTTCCGCCCACACGTCTTCGTTATATGGAGATAATACAGTGTCTCCCGCCGCGGGTAATTCATTCCAAACATATGACTTTTCAGTCATTGCGCCGCCACCACCACCAAATAACAACAAGATACCCATTACACTCCCTCTATAACCGTACAGTACATCTGCCTATGACTTTTAAACGCGTTTGACAATCCAACTGCTGGAAACGCAACATGGACGCCTTCCGTAACTCCGGTATGGTACATCAGGGTTCTGTAACCCCAAGAATCATTACCTGTACCACTTTCCCAGTTACACCCGGTAATACTCGAAAGTGTCCCCAATAAATCAAGCTGGACATCCATTTCACCAGTATCGGCGTCGGTGGCAAAATGCAATATTTTCAGGACAAAGTTTTGTTCTTCGTCGTTTACTCCTACAATAAACGGGATCGCGTATTGATAATCGTCCTGATAACACTTCCACGCTGCCGCCCCACCCGCCCACGTCGAAGCTACACCTTTATAAGCCGACATTTTTATTCTATTGTAGTAATTCCACACACAGATCGCAGGACGCCCTAGCCTTGTTGATCCGCCAGAGGAATCTATCAAAATCGTGCCAAGATATCTATAACCAAGGCTCCCAGATTTCACATGGACTCCATCTTTGAGCACAAGCGTAGTAGCTCTGGTCATAGCACTATCATATAACTGAGACCATGTGCCATTATTTCCAACCCCACCCGGTACTGAAGAGTTCGTACCATCGTAATTCAACAACTG
>Ga0315289_10009536_pt1 | contig 13970 bp, 23 predicted proteins | sample YL17G11_40_MG_FD_203452 | JGI IMG/M metagenome (GOLD analysis project Ga0315289, IMG submission 203452) | Sediment microbial communities from Yellowstone Lake, YNP, Wyoming, USA - YL17G11_40 | ecosystem: Environmental > Aquatic > Freshwater > Lake > Sediment | place: USA: Wyoming | collected...
AGCCTGTCTCATAGGTAGGCTTCTGTTGCGCGCGCTCGAAGCATCCACATCGTAGTCTGTCCGCGCTTTTCATCGTACAACGCTCTTAAGACAAGCCCTAGCAGCAACCACAACCGGAATCACAGTCGTCTGATTGTTCCTGGGAAGTCTGTCTTTTTGCTTCCACCATCTTAGTGTACTGCTCAGCATGCTCTTCAGAATCGAAATGCTTACCGAATCTAGCGACATCTTGCCGTTTATCTATTTTATTTCCACAAATCTCGCAGTATTTTGTGAACAAACCCATGCGTTATCACCTCGTTCAACTTTAACCTCAGCGTATGCTACGGCTCTGGCGCTACTTGCCTGCATATTTCGTCGGATTCTTGTCAAAACTCGTTTTGCATGCTGGATTACAGAAGTAATAGGTTCTGCCCTTGTGTTCTGACTTGAACTTTGCTGTTTTCTCATCCACCTTCATTCCGCAAACCGGATCCTTAACCATCTTCATCTTCACCTCCTTCATTTCTCGGTCTTATCATTCAGTTTCTCAAACTTGAAAGCGGACAATTTCAACAATGCAGAGTTGGTGACTACAGTCAACGAGCTGATGGCCATCGCTCCCGCAGCAAATATTGGGTTCATCAATCCAACTGCAGCCACTGGAATCATTACCGTATTGTATATGAATGCCCAGAACAGGTTGGAATTGATTTTCGTCATGGTCTTCTTACTCAACTCCACGGCTAACGCCACATCTCGCAAGTCATCCTTGATTAGCACTATACCGCCTGTTTCCTTTGCGATGTCGGTTCCGCTTCCAATAGCTATTCCAATGTCGGCTTGAGCCAAAGCTGGCGCATCGTTTATACCATCGCCAACCATAGCAACTGTTTTTCCTTCGCTTTGCAGCTTTTTGATAGCATTGACTTTCTCCCAAGGTAACACATTGGCTATTACATGGTCAATGTTGAGTTGCTGTGCGATCGCTTTGGCAGTTGTTTCGTTGTCACCAGTCAACATAGCGACTTCCAACCCCATGCTCTTCAATTTGTTTATGGCTTCAACTGCATTCTCTTTCGGCGTATCCATAGCGGCAACGACGCCTGCGGGTTCACCATTCACCGCGAGAATCATCACTGTTTTGCCTTGTGCTTCCAACCTCCCAATGTCCTGCTCCACTTGTTCGATCGAAACTTTCTCACTCTGCATGAGTCTTCGATTTCCAAGCAAGATCTTCTTGTTCTCGCAAGTGCATTTGACTCCGTGGCCTGGCACTGCCTCAAACGATTCTGCGTCAGGAATGTTTGAGTCGCTTTGACTTGCTGCATTCAATATTGCTTCGGCCAGTGGATGTTCCGAACCTTTCTCAGCAATCGCTGCAAGTCTCAACACTTCCTTTTCCTTGAAGCCGTTGTAGACCATGATGTCGGTTACTGATGGTTCTCCCTTTGTCAGCGTTCCTGTCTTATCAAAAACGACCGTTTTCAGTTTTCTGGCTTTCTCAACATATTCACCGCTACGAAGCAGAATACCATATTCGGCGCCTTTGCCCACGCCCGCCAAAATAGCTGTGGGAGTTGCGATACCTAAGGCGCATGGGCAGGCAATTAGCAACACAGCAAGCAGCACGAAGAACGCAGTTGAGAAACCGCTCACAACATACCAGTAGGCGAAAGAAACTGCGGCCACCGAGAAAACTATGGGAACAAATTTCCCAACGACTCTGTCGGCAAACTTCTGCACTGGGGCGCTTGAAGCCTGTGCTTCTTCAACCAAGTGGACGATCTGTGCGAGCGCTGTTTCTTCTCCGACTTTGGTAACCTTGATTCTGAGAAGCCCATTCTTGTTAACAGTGGCGCCTATGACTTCGCTTCCCACGTTCTTCTCGACGGGTATGCTTTCGCCCGTGATTATCTTCTCATCAACCGAAGAATATCCGGCTATGACCGTGCCGTCTGTCGGTATCTTCTCGCCTGGTTTGACTATTAGAACATCGTTCACTTGCACCTCATCTATGGACATTTCAACTTCTTTGCCGTCTTTGAGAACTGTTGCGATTGTGGGCTGGAGTTCAAGGAGTCTTCGTATCGAAGCAGCTGATCTTCTACGTATACTTTCCTCGATGTACTTGCCGAGGAGAACGAAAGCCAATATTCCGACGGCGATCTCCAGATAACCTTCTCCGCCGTGCACTAAATCTGGAAGGAAAGCGTACGCGGCGCCGTAGGTCCACCCAGCCACCACTCCTGCGGATACCAGCACATCCATGTTGATCGCACGGTTTCTGAGGGAACGGTAGGCTCCGACGATGATGCTGCGGCCAGCCCACCATACGACTGGTGTTGAGATAATAAAGAGTGCTAGGTTGTAGATTTTGAGGCCGCCGATGAGTGTGAAGGACATTAGTGTGGCTACGATGCCGAACAGAATGGCCACTCTGAGCCCTGCTACGGCTATTACGCCCGCGAGTGTGATGGCGACCCTGCGTCTCATTGCCTTAAGTTCTTGCTCAGGCTGCTCGTACACGTCGGCGCATGATTGACTGCAGAAATAGTATGTTCGGTCTCCAATCTTCTTCTTTATCGCTTTATCCTTGTCGACGTCCATACCGCACACGGGATCTCTTGGCATAGTATTCTTCCTCCAATATGATGTGTGTAATTGGCTGTGCTTTCCGAAGTATTTAAATATATCTTTTAAAGACATATATTTTAAAGATAAGTCTGGTGAATACATGTCTGACAAAGACATAGATGAAATTGTCTCTGATTTCTCGCGCTTCTACATTCTTACCATTTTGTACGAAGGACCACAACATGGCTACAGTATCATTAGCAAATTCAGAAAACGATTAGGCAAGGAAATCAGCCCCAGCCTGGTCTACCCGTTCCTCAGTCAACTCGAGAAAAAGGGACTCGTGAGATGCGCGCTAAAGCCTATCGGCGAGAAGAAGAGGAAAGTATTCGAATTGACCGAAAAGGGAAAGGAACTGTGCAAGACATTGTTCAAACGTTTTTCAGCTCTTGTTTCTGTTGCTATCGAACCGAACTTGGAAGTTTGCGCGAGCTGCGGGTGCAAAGTCTATGAAGGCGGACACAGAGAGGTCATCGATGGAAGAGAAATGACCTTCTGCTGCGTGCACTGCGCAGCATCGTACAAGAAAGAAGCATCGAGAAAGTCTGCTTCGCCAGAGCGTTAATGTATTAGGAGATGTATGAAAACATGCATATTGGAATTTTGGAAATTATTTTACGAGTTGGATTGACTCTAGCAACGAGCTTCTTATTCGGAATCATGTTTCTTGGGTATTGGCGTACAAGAACCCGTAAGATGCTGTTCGTCACTGCGGGGTTTGCCGTTTTCTTTGTCCATGCCCTAATCACAATTCCAGAGCTGTTCAGCGATACCTACCAGATCGCCATGAGCGAGAACGTGCACCTTCTCATCCACTTGATAGCTTTAGTTTTGATAGCAATCGGCATACTGAAGGACTAGCACGTAATGTTCAAAGATGAAATCCTGGAAAACGAGAGAAGAAGAAAAATCTACGCCGCCCTAGAGGCGAGTCCAGGTATTCATCTGAGGGAACTTCAAAGAATTTTGGATATACCGCTGACCACTTTGGAATACCACCTCAGTTACATGGTCAGGAAAAAGATCTTGTTTGCAGAAACACAGGGTCATCATAAAAGATACTATACGAAACCTCTGGACTCCGAAGACAAGAAATTGCTAACTGCGTTGAGACAGAAGAGAATGAGAGAAATCGTTCTCATTATCTTGACAAACGGAAAAGCAAAATATCAACTGCTTGCGGAACAGCTCAGATTGTCACACTCAACGCTGTCATCATACCTCAAGTACTTGGTGAGTAACAACATCCTCGCCAAAGATAAAATCGGCTACGAAAACCTCTACACGATTCGAGACGAAGACAGAGTGGCAAAAGTGTTGATAGCGTACAAACCCAGCTTCCTAGATAGGCTTGTGGACAACGCATTAGACATCTGGATGGAAACACACTTTCGTAAAGAGGAACCCAAGCCCGTATGAAGTGTCACGGTTTTCGTTCTACTAGCGCGCGCGTTTTGGGGGCAAAGTCTTATCCCAAGCCCAAACCCAACTATTTTTTTGTCGAATTAGTCTTCATCCTAGAGTCTCTGTTCTCTTTTCTTCACTTCATCGTAGAGATATTCGAACCACTCAAGCATCCGTGGACCGCCGTACTGTTTTCTAGTGCCTTCAACCAATGGCTTCCATTTTAGCCAGAACGGCTCTACCGCAAAGAGTTCAGTGACTAGGTCAACGTCAACGAACCTGTTTTTCAGAAGAATACCGATTCCTTCGAAGAAATTGCCCACCACGAGAAAGACTGTTTGAACTGGTCCTTCAGCGAAGGGTAAGCCATACTTCTGTACGAAATCGTCATAATCTTTGTATTCTGTGGATAGATACTTGAGGACTACTTCTGAGTTTTCTTTTGTGCTGAAAGCCAAGTGTAGCCTCATCATAAGGTCTGACTTCCTTTGTTTCACCAGATTTCGCAGCTCGATAACAGTCAGGACAACACCCACCAAAACACCTGCTGCTGCCACTATAGCTGAAATCTCCGTAATGCCAAACATCGTCAGACGCCCAGATTGCCAAGTAGTATTCAGTCTGTTCTAGTTCAGCTATAACTTTTCTGCATTGTTTAGCGCGCGCGTTATTTTGTTGGATTTGTGAAAGAGGCAAAGCCTATTTACTGGATAATGCGCACGCTTACAGCGTTCGGTTTCGGCTTTTGTTCTAGTCTGTTTCACGGTTTTGTCCGTCGCTTGTTATAAGCAGAGAATGAGAGGTTTGGAGTTGGAGGTTGAAAACAAGTCGGCAAAAACTGTTCTTCACAAGGGCTCGGAAGGGTCTAGGGCAAGTTGAAGACCATTTTTTACAACATCTCTCTCCTTTCTCCTCTTCAGCGGCTCCAGACCTTTGCGAGAATCAAAGAAGAAGAGTTGCGCTGACAAGAAAAAGGTGGAGAAGAATGAACGCACAGCTATTGCTTGAAGAAAAACATGTTCTGTTGAAGAGTGAGCTTGGCGAAAAATTGCAGAAGAAACATGCTTTGGAATTGGAAATTACAAAACAGTTTGAGGAACTGAAAAAGCTAGAGATTTCCCTAGAAAAGTGTAGTTATCTAAAAACGGTGGAGCGATAGTAATGCTTTGTTGCGTAGGATTAGTTGCCGGATTTGCGCGCGCGCAGTACAACTGTCCTTGTTCGAACCTTGTACTATTGCCTTACGGATCTTGTCCGACTGTCCTTATAAGAAAAGATGCGCTTCACGATGTTAGGAGCTAAGGTTCGGAGCCTTTGGGGTCTTCTCCCTTCTCCTTTCTCATCCTCAACTGCTCCGAACCCCAACCTCTTAGCTAGGCTCCCTCTGACCTCAGTCTCTCTCCGCCGCAGCGTCCTTTTGGCCAAGCGCGCGCGGAGAGCATAGCAAGTAATATTAAAGATGCTTTCTGATAATTGAAAGTCGTTGGTCATGAATGTCAGCTAATGACTCAAAAAAGATTGCTACAAATGCCTTCAGAATCTTCTCCGGAGCAGCTTTGGCCATCATTGGTTTTTGTATGATAATTCTTTCAAGCATCTTGGCTAGCTGGTTTCCCGCAACGTGGTTCTTCGTGCTGTTGCCAGCCACAGTACTTATGATCCTCGGATTGGTGCTATTGTTGCGTGCAAGGAAAAGCTGATCTAGATGATCCAGGAGCACGTGAACCGAAAAAACAGTCTTTTTTGAAAGAAATGCTACACTAAAGCTAGAGTTGATGGTTTGACCATCTCAGTTATAAAAGCTGATGGAACGCGACAACTGTTTGAGAGAGAAAAGGTCGTTAGAACTTCACTTGGAATCAGCAAAGAATCCGCCGAACTGATTATTGATAGAGGGAATGCATTCCTTTTCTAAATTGCGCGCTCTAGGGGCGGATGTCGGTGTCTTTAAGTGAAGACCCCGTACATCTGGTCGGGGGCAAGGATCTCTGGAAACATCTTTCTCAGTTGCAGACGGGTTGAATAGCAGAGGTGGCATTCGTCCACGTAGCCTTCTTCGTGGTCAACGTGATATGTTCTGACAAGTTCAGCTGGGCCTCCCTTTAGAATCGGTTTGCATACGGGATGTTTGCACGGGTCGAACTGCTCGAACAATAGGTGCAGCGGTGTTTTCTTCATGTTTCCCATTGTTATGCCTTGACACAGGTGAACGTACCCGAAGGGGTCGATGTGCACTCGCTTCTGATTTGAGAAATCTTCGTCTAAGCACTTGTCAAATTCCTGCCATGGTCTCCTCGGCAAGCCTTCAACGAGTTTTTCAACAGGTCTCCCTTTGAATAGCACAGCCCCTTCAGTGACAGGCTTCCCCTTCCATTCTTTCCCAAGCATGTACTCTTTGGGCTGTTCTATACTGATGTTACTGGCAGGCACCGCCAATTCTTTGGCTGCCTGGGTGATGGAAACCTCAGGGACCTGAGCAATTGTCAGTGAGCGTTGCCAGATATTATGAGCAAATATCGAAAGGGTCATGTTCATGAAATGGGCAAGCGCGCGCTTCTTCTAGACAATGTAGTAGTCGATGACTTTCTGCATGCTTTTTGGCGTCTCCTGTTTTGCAGCAAGTTGTTTCAGCATTTTTATCATTAGAGGCTCAACTCGCGCAATATCTGTCAGGGTTACTATGCCTACAAGCTTGTTTGCGTCAACTACGGCCAGCTTCTTTATCTTGTTTTGAAACATCAGTTTCACAGCTTCTTCCAGATCCATGCCAGGCTCAACAACAACTAGTGGCGTGGTCATGATCTCCTTCACTTTTGTATTCATAACGTCCTTTGCTTCTGCAATGACTCTTCTCAAGAAATCCCTTTCCGTGATTATGCCCTTAGCCTTTCCGTTTTCCAGCACTATAATACTGCCTATCTGAAACTCATTCAGGATATCGACAGCCTCTTTAACAGAGGCATTTTCGTCCACAGTTACTACTTCCTGCACCATTACGTCTCTGACTTTCAATGGTAGCAAGTCTTCTCCTTCTTCCTCCCCGTTCTCATCAGACAACAAAACCACTCATCCAATTGTCCATAATCATTACATATTGGCCGTATCTTCAGCCGGCATTCCAGGAATCATACTCCTCGTTTTCCCAATTTTCTTCTCTCAGTCTCCACCTTTCTCTTCAGGACCTCAAAATAGTCTTGGGCTTGCAACAGATTTTGGCGGTCATTTTCAAAGTCTTCTAGCTTTATGACAGCAAACCAGCCTTCGCCGTAAGGGTCTTTGTTTGCCAATTCAGGGCTCTGATTCAGTTTCTCGTTCACCTCTTTGATTGTCCCGCTCACTGGTGATAGAAGGTCAAGTACTGATTTGGTTGACTCGAAAGACGCTATCTCATCGAACTGTCCAATTTTGCTGCCAAGCTCGTTGAACTTGACGAAAATGATGTCGCTTATCATATTCTGCAGGAAATCACTAATGCCGACTTTCGCCGTGTCCCCTTCGATTCTTGCCCAACAATCATTCTCGTTGTAAAACAGCTCCTTGGGCACACGAAATGTCCATTTGTCAACTTTAATTTGATAGGGCTCTTCAACCATCACAACTCACTTTCCCAAGAGCTTATCGATTTCTGTCGCAATTTCTTCCGCCAGCTTTCCCGCCAGCTTTTCTCCATCCAGCCCTATGTCTGACGCAGACTTGGGCTTGAGGTTGTGCTTCTGAACACACTCCGGAATCAGAATTCTTCCCTTAATTCTTGCCCCGTTCTTTACGGCGATCTTGGTCGCACACCGTTCTGCGCAACCATCAATAGGAATAGAAGGGTACCTTTTGACGATTTCCAAGTAAGATTTGACTCCAGCAACTAATGGTGGAATGCAGACGAGCACAGCTTTGCCTGGTCTCAACTTCTCGACAACTTCAAAAGCGCAAGCACGCGCTACCGACCCTAGAGCTTTGTCCATTCCTGCACAAGGAATAACGGCCACTTTATCTTCTGCAACAGACTGCGGACTCACTTCTTGACTTTTCTGCATAGGATTTCATCCACTTTCTTGACTATTTCTTCGGCCACTTTCGTAGCCAACTCCATTTCCTGAGGCTCGAGTTTTTCTCTCGACTTGACCTTCAGATGAGGATATTTCTTCATTACTTCAGACACCAGAATCGTTGCGACCGGTTTTCCGCTATACTTTTTGGTTCCTGCCTCAGCGCATTTCTTCCCACAGCCGTCGACAGCGATTGTTGGAAAAACTCTGGCAAACGCTCGTTCATCTTCGCCTCCTGCGAGAAAAAGCGGCAGGCATAGTGTTACTGTTTGATCAGGCCTGAGCTTCTCCAGAACGAGGCGCGTGGCTACACGCGAAATTGTCCCTTCTGGCAAGTCTTCTCCGCTGCAGCAGATTATGCCGACTTTTCCTGTTGCCAGCGTCATTCACATTTCTCCTCATTTTGAATCTCGTCAACTTTCTCTGAGAGAGCCCTTGCGATGATCTCGGCCAGCTTGTCTCCTTGGTCATTCAATTCTATCACCCCATCCGGCTTCAGAGATCTGTTCTTGCGTAACACATCGGTAACGACTATATTGTATGCCAGTTTTCCCATGGACGCTTCAATGTTCTTTTTCGAACATTGGGCAGGACAACCGTCCACTGCGATGCAAGGATTTTCCCTCACAAGTTTCAGCGCATCGTCGTCTCCCATGGTCAGTAATGCCAAGCATACGGTTCTCGTCTTTTCTGGTCTCATTCGCTCAATTACCTTGTACGTTGCTACTCGACCAACAGTGCCTAGGCTTTTGCCTATTCCACTGCAGGGCACTACTACGACCTTGTGGTTTTCCATTCTTCAGAATTCTCCCTAGTCTTCTTGATGATTTTTAGGACTTCTGGTTTTGATGGAAAACCAAGCGCTTCGGGTGCACAAACCACGCGGCATGATCGACAAAAGACTACGCAATTGTCTGGCTTTGCGACGATCAGTTTCTTTTCCTTTTCATCAATACCGAAAACTCCGTGTGGGCAGAACTTGAGACACTGCGGGTCACCTTCGCAGAAATTACACTTAGTGTAATCGACCGCTGGACACCATGGTATCTTGTTTCTCGGCACTCCCATGTACGTTTCTTCCGTCACTTTGCTGTTTCCTCCAAAGTCTTCTTGACCAATGCAAGTGCTTCCTGTGTAGTCATGTTTCTAGCGTCAATCGGGATTAAGTCCTTGCTGATGTCAAGGCCAGCGTTAACAAAGGAGTCTTTGAACAGTTTCCTCTGCATTATTGGGGCGCAGCCAGCAACCAAGTATTTCCGATCTTTCTTGAGAAATTCTGCGAGGAATCGTTCGCCGTCCTCATCACATAGCATCGGGTGAATGAAGGCATACTCAACTGGATACTCTGCCCGAATTATGTTGATGAAATCCCACAGGTCCATCTTGGAAAAGCCCGGACATTTTCCGGTGCAGACGCAAAAGATGAATCCAATTTTCTTTTTCTCTGTTTCTTCCAATTCAGACACCGCAACATTGATATGGACATGTGGGATGACAATATTTAAATATTGCTATTGACCTAACGATGTTCATGCATTCAAAGAAGGGCAGTCAGCTTAGGTTCAAGGCGAAGATTTTCAACGCTCTCTCCGATCCGGTGAGACTTGACATAATTGGTTTCTTGCGTGGAGGAGAAAAATGTGTTTGCGAGATAGTACCTTATGTAGACATGATTCAACCCGTGGTTTCGAGGCATCTCAAGATTCTCAAGGATTGTGGGCTCTTGAAGTTTAGGAAAGAAGGCAACCGGCGGCTTTACTCAGTTGCAGATCCCAGGATATTCGAGATAATCGATGCGGTGGGTTCAGATCTAGTCGATGCCCTTACGAAACGCATCATTGAACAAATAGCTTGATTGGGGTGACAGATAATTGCAGAAGATATTGATTGGTGTTGATGGGTCAGAACATTCGAAAAAGGCCTTAGCAGAAGCAATCAAGATTGCAGAGAAGTTTGAGGCTGAAATAACTGTTGTTAGCGTTTTTTACCCTGCACCTACACCTTCTGCGCACGAGTTTAGCCACAAAATTCTGGAAGATGCCAAAGCCGTTTTAGAATATGAAAAAGTAAAGTACAAACTCGTCTCGGTCACCGATTCCAATCCTTCCAAGGTCATTATAGACATGGCCAGAGACAGGAAGTTTGACCTGATTGTGGTCGGAAGCAAAGGAGCTGGCGCTGCTCATTCTCTATTATTGGGAAGCCATTGCAACAGAATAGCTTGCGAATCTCCTGTAAACGTACTTATAGTAAAGTAATCGTTGAGCGCAGGAGGATAAGACGTTGACAGGTGAACAACCATATGTTAAACACGAAGCATCCTTGGGGCTTTTTGAGAAATACCTAACGCTTTGGATAGCAATATGCATAATTGCTGGCTTACTCATTGGACGCTTTTTGCCACAGTTTGGGCAGTTTATGGATTCTCTCAAGTTTAACAAGCTGTCTATTCCTATAGGAATCCTTTTGTTTTTTATGATGTATCCCACGGTCGTCGGAATACGGTTTAGCGACATAAAAAGAGCAGGCAAAAACCCCAAGCCATTGCTCGTTACGATAATTGCTAATTGGTTAGTGGCTCCAATCCTAATGACAGTTTTAGCAAATACGCTTCTCGCTGGAAACCCTCAGTACATTGCAGGAGTCATACTCTTGGGCCTATCACCATGCACCGCCATGGTTATGTGGTGGATGTTTCTGGCAAAAGGCGACATGGCACAGGGCTTAATCAATACCTCAATCAATGCTCTGCTGATGCTTGCTCTCTATGCTCCTCTTGCAGCTTTTTACTTGGGCATCAGTAGCATTCCGGTCCCGTGGGATTTGATTGCTACTAGCGTTCTGATTTTCATAGCGTTGCCAGTCGCAGCAGGAGCAATTTCTCGCAAAGTGATACTACAGAAAAAAGGTGAAGGCTGGTTTAACAATACGTATATCCCAAGCCTCGGGAAAATATCCATTATTGCATTGCTGACAACCCTTGTAGTTTTGTTTTCATTTGAGGGCGAAGTTATTCTAAATAATCCTCTTTTGGTCGCGTATCTTGCAGCTCCAAACCTGCTACACTATGCCACCATGATCACATGGACCTATCTTCTCGGTTATTTCCTCGGTTGGAAATACGAAACTGCCATAGACACCACACTCATAGGCAGCAGCAGCCACTTCGAAGTGGCAATCGCTGTAGCTACAACACTTTACGGAATTGGCTCTCAGGCGGCGCTGGCAACAGTAATCGGTCCGTTGATGGAAGTGCCGCTCATGCTTTCGCTTGTTTGGCTTGGGTTGCGCACTAGGAAATATTTCCCGCGAAAAAAGGCATTAGCGCGTATTGAAGGAGAGAACCAATCAGATTAAGCTGGAATCGTGCTTGGTCGACGGCTCGTCAGTCGAGATGGAATATGCAGGCACTTACGAGACCTCTTATTGATTATGAGTAGGAGCAGAACCACATGCGACTACGAGTCCCACTCTATAAACAGACTGCGGATTTCACGTGCGGCGCATGCGCAACTCTTATGGTGTGGAGATACTTCGATAGGAACGTGCAACTTTCCAAGCGAAATGAATTCTCGGTCTGGACGGAGATAGTTGCGTTACCTTTCAAGTTCTCGTCGCCGTATCGAATTGCAGCGTTTTTCATTGAGAAGGGGTTTGAAACGCAACTGCTAATGAGTCAGGGGATTAGTGGCGAAGGCAAAATACTGCTCGAATGTTGCCAGACCGACCCTGCGGAAAGAAAGCTTTTTCTCGATTTCTTCGAAAAACACAATGATATACTGAAAAGGCATATTTCCTCAGCTATTCTTGAAAGAAACCCGACAATGCTCGATATCAGAAGGGCGTTGTCTGATCACAGCCCCGTAATTGCGTTGGTAGATTCTTACTACACTTCTAAAGCAAGAGGAGCAAAGGATCCACTTCATCTGCCCCATTGGATTGTAATAAGAGGGCATGAGAGTGAAAGATTTTACGTTAACGATTCAACCCATGAAAGCAACTTGAAGACGGGAAAAACGGTCATGAAAGAGCGTCTCCTCGAGAAGGCTATGAATACCTATTCGAAGTTCGGCTGGCCCTCTGCGCTAATAGTTGTAGGATCAAGGAAAGCGAATTGATTCCTCGTCTACACCGTGCAAGCTCCGTAGAATAGATCATTGAGCGCATATTAGGAAATTTCGAAATTTAGCATCTGAGCGTATATGTGGATAAAATCGGATTTATCGAAAAAATAAGAAACAGTTAATATTGACAACTCCAATGCTTTGGATAAGGTGACTAAGTGTGAGTAGCTGCAATGACGATGCGTGCAAAATTGATGCAATCGTAACGATGGATGCAAAGGGGCAGATAGTTCTTCCCAAGGATTTGAGAGAGAAGGCAGACCTTAAGCCAACTGACAAGATAGCCGTTGTCGCCTACGAGAAAGAAGGCAAAGTCTGTTGCATAGTGATGATAAAGGCCGAGAGACTAGTTGGTGCAGTAAGCAAAACACTCAGTCCCCTACTTAAGATAGTAATTGAAAAAGAGAGGTAATTTTATGAAAGAAGAAAAGGTCAAAAAGATTGTCAGAAAACGCTATGGCAACGTAGCAAAGAACAGTAGTTCATGTTGTGCCTCCTCTGACTCTTCTTGCGGTTGCACACCTGTAACCAGCGGAGACATAAGCAGAAAGATAGGTTACAGCGAAGAAGAATTGAGTTCTGTTCCCGAAGGAGCAAATCTGGGTCTTGGATGTGGCAATCCCATCGCTCTGGCATCGTTGAAAGAGGGTGAAACCGTTCTCGATTTAGGCTCAGGCGCAGGCTTTGATTGTTTCCTGGCTGCTAAAAAAGTAGGCAAGAAAGGCAAAGTAATCGGGGTAGATATGACCCCGGAAATGCTAGATAAAGGAAGGGCAAATGCAAGGAAGGGCAAATACACAAATGTAGAGTTTAGACTAGGGGAAATCGAGAACCTTCCAGTCGCAGACAAATCAGTAAACGTCATAATCTCAAACTGCGTAATCAACCTCTCCCCAAACAAGAGACAAGTCTTCGAAGAAGCCTATAGAGTTCTAGCTCCCAACGGGCGATTAATGGTTTCAGACATAGTATTGCTCGATGAGCTACCAAAAGAACTGAAAGAAAATGCTCAAGCATACACAAGTTGCATTTCTGGCGCAGAACTGAAAGAAAAATACCTCAATTTCATAAAGGAAGCAGGCTTCAAAGAAGTAAAGGTAGTAGACGAAACAAACTTCCCATTTGATTTCATAGCGAGCGACACTACTCAAGAGTTTATCAAAACCCTTGGCATATCTCCCAAGAAGATCAAGGAAATCGGAAACAGCATAGTAAGCATGAAGGTATCCGCAATAAAACACTAAGAACTAACGATTGATCGATTAGCGCGCGCTACATTTTGGACACTTATTAACTTCATTCATTTGGTTTCACCTTCCGCGTGCGCTAGATCGCTTCCGCTTTGGTTTGATTTGGCTGGATCGATCGATCCCATACATATATCGTGTAAGCTCAGTAAAAATAATCATTGACATCCATTGTAACGTTGCTGTCAAATCGTCCAGTATGAACAGATAGTCAAGTCCTTTCTTTCTAGTTGGGTTTTGAGAAAATCTATTACCTCTTTGTCCTCTAGGCATTTGTTCCCTTTTCCATCCTTTCGTATTGGTATACCGGTTTCCCGCAGTCTATCCTCTCTTGGGAAGTCAAGAAAAATGTAGTATACTTCTTGAGTCGGCATAATCAGCCTCAAACAGGTCAACTCTCTTTCGGGAGAAAGACCGTTCTGTTCTATGTTGTAAACCACGGACTTAGGTTTTAGATTGATGGCTAAGCGTTTGAATTCTTGCCAGCTCTTGATTCTGATAACTCTGTCCATCAAGTCTTGCCTATTGGTCTTTTT
>Ga0315289_10009538_pt1 | contig 13970 bp, 12 predicted proteins | sample YL17G11_40_MG_FD_203452 | JGI IMG/M metagenome (GOLD analysis project Ga0315289, IMG submission 203452) | Sediment microbial communities from Yellowstone Lake, YNP, Wyoming, USA - YL17G11_40 | ecosystem: Environmental > Aquatic > Freshwater > Lake > Sediment | place: USA: Wyoming | collected...
GCCCCCATGCCGGTGAGGCTGCCGGGCCGGAAAGCGTTTGGCAGGCGCTGCGCGGGCTGGGCGCGGAACGTATTGGCCATGCGGTATACGCGCTTAAAGATCCAATATTGATGGATTACCTGGCTGACCATTATATTGGCATAGAATCCAGCCTGACCAGCAATGTGCAGACCAGCACCGTACCAGATTATCGCAGCCACCCCATTTCCACTTTTCTGCGTCACGGGATTGCCGCCACCATCAATACCGATGATCCCGGTATCAGCGCTATCACACTCGGCCATGAGTACGATGTTGCCGCGGTGGAGGCTGGCTTAACTCCTGACGAGATTTTCCAGGCACAGCGCAACGCGTTGGAGCATTCCTTCCTTGGCGACGCCGAAAAAGCAACCTTGCTGACCGCCAAGCAAACCCAATCAGTTATATTTCCTCTCCCGCAGGAGGGAGAGGATGCAAGGTCAAGGCACTGAGCGAAGCGTAGTGTGAGGAGAATGTTACCCGAACACTTTTGTCCGGGTCTTACTCACTCCTTGACTTTTTCTCTTATTTATTCTATTATTAGAATATATTATCATGGTAATACAGGAGAAACCATGCAAACCCTCGACCTAATAAAACAATATCAGCAGTTCTATCTGCAACCCAAGAACACCGTCTCCTTCGTCCAGGTACCCAAATTAAACTTCCTGATGATTGACGGCAAAGGCAACCCGAACAACAACCCGGATTACTCCGATGCACTCGGAGCGCTTTACGCTGTGGCTTACACGCTCAAATTTGCGGTGAAGAAAGGTCCGCTGCAGGTAGATTTCAAGGTCATGCCTCTGGAAGGGCTGTGGTGGACGGAGGATATGAGTGAATTCACCCTGGAAGACCGCGGCAACTGGCTCTGGCGCATGATGGTTATGCAGCCTGACCTCATCACACCGGCAATGGTTACGCGAGCCATTGAGGATGTGCGCAAAAAGAAAAACCCGCCTCGCCTGGATGAGGTCAGGTTTGAAGCGTTTGAGGAAGGACTCTCCGCGCAGGTCTTTCACATTGGCCCCTATGGCGAAGCGGAACGCCCAGCAGTAGAAAAACTGCATGCTTTAATTAAAGATAACGGCTGTATCAAGCAAGGGAAACACCACGAGATTTATTTCAATTCCCCGCTACGCACGGATCCATCCAAATTAAAAACCGTCATCCGCCAGCCTGCAGCGAAAGCTTAGATGGCAGCCAAAGCCAGGGGTACCACCAACGCCGAACTGGTCGTACTCAGCCTGCTCGTCGAACAGCCCATGCATGGTTACCAGATTGAGCAGACCATTGAAGCGCGCGGGATGCGCGAATGGACGGAGATCGGATTCTCATCCATTTATTACATCCTCGAAAAGCTGCGCGCACGCGGCAGTGTGGAAAGCCGCCTGGAACCTGCAGTAGGCAAAGGTCCGGCGCGCCAGGTTTTTTCCCTCACCCCAACCGGGCAAGAAGAATTCCAGAAAGCCGTATTGAACGCTTTGTCCAGCCCCAGCCACACCTTCAGCAGCTTCCAGCTCGGGTTGGCGTCCCTGCCGATGTTGGATAAAACCGAAATCCTTAACGCGTTGCGAAGTTACCAGATGCTGCTTAGGAACAAACACGAAGAGCTAAAAGTAAAGAGCGCCGGTTTCGGACCCAACCTGCCCTGGTACGCCGCGGCGCTGTTTGATCTCGATCTTGCTCAATTGCGGTGTGAAATGGACTGGTTGGATAATTTTATCTCAACGGTCGAGAACCAGCTTTGAGCTATCCGACCTAAAATCTGTCAGCTCAATCAAAGAAGCGTTTACAATTACGGCTTATGATCGAACACACCGCTACTATTAAATATCGCGGGAAAGAGCATACCGTACGCGCCAACCTGCCGGTGATCAAAGCCGTGAAGATGCTCAAGATCCCGCTCAATTCGCACCTCATCATCCGCAATGGCGAACTTATCACCGAGGATGAACTGATCCTGCCCGGCGACCGTATTGAAATGCTGCCGGTGATCTCTGGAGGTTGATTTCAAATGCGCTGCCGCACCTGCGGCTCTAAAGCCGTCATAAACATGCCCCAGCACCGGCTGGCTTTGTGCAAGGCGCATTACCTGGAGTGGCTGCCCGCCCAGACCCTGCGTGCCATCTCCAAGTTTGGGATGTTTGCCAAATTTGACAAGGTTCTGGTCGCCGTTTCGGGTGGCAAGGACTCGCTGGCGCTGTGGGATATCCTCTCGCAGCTCGGTTACAAGACCGATGGCCTTTATATTGACCTGGGCATTGACGACGGAACTGCTTACTCGCGCCGGTCAGGGGATTACGCACAAACTTTCGCAGACCAGCGCGGCCTGAAGCTAATCACTGTGAATGTTTGCAAAGAATACAGCGAAACCCTTCCTCAGATGACCAAACGCACTTTGCGCGGGCGTGACAAGCCCTGCTCTCTGTGCGGGCTGGTGAAACGCCACATCCTCAACCGCATCTCGGTCGAAGGCAGTTACGACACGCTGGCGACCGCGCACAACCTGGACGATGAAGCCGCCATCCTGCTCGCCAATACGCTGGACTGGTCTTTGGAGCATCTCTCGCGCGGGCAGCCTGTGCTGACTGCCGGACCGGGATTCACGCGCAAGGTCAAGCCCTTCTGCCGAGTGTATGAACGCGAGTCCGCCGCTTATTCGGTATTGCGCAGTATCGCTTTTATGCCGGATGAATGCCCGCATTCCACTGGCAGCAAGCAGCTTTATTTCAAGACCTACCTGAATGAATGGGAGGAAAGTATGCCGGGGGCCAAGCTTCGCTTTTACAACAACTATCTGAAAGCGCTCGAAAGCGGAGCGTTTCCCATGAGGCAGGAAGCGCCGGAAGACCTTGCTACCCAGCGCTGCCCTTCCTGCGGCCAGCCTACTACCAGCGGAGGATTGTGTTCGTTCTGCGTTCTGGTCGGTTGCAAAAACAAATAATGGCAGGCTTTCAGAGGTATCCTGGCAATTCATTTTTTCATGTTGAGCGTAGCGAAACATCTCGGATAATTTATATAAAAGACTCTTACCCTTCGGGTAGGCTTCGCACTCGCTTCGCTCACACGAAGTGAGCTCTTCGAGCAGAGTGACAAGGATTTTTTAGCCCACGCATTCCTGTTTGAACGCCTCTCCCGCTTGCGGGAGAGGTTAGGTGAGGGTGGGGTTGTCCAGGCATTCATGTCAGCCTGTGCAGTTTTGTATCACGACAAGTTAAAAATATCCAAGAAATGGCTTAAGCACCAATAATGTACTGAAAATGAGGGGGGGGGGGATTAAAAACTTGAAAAATAAAAGGCGGGAAGGATTCAATAGCGTTTAGAACCTCAAGATCCCAAGGCTCAACCTGTTGATATATTTAAATTAATACTATTCAGTAAAATTAATGCAATTGTAGACAGGTTTATTATGGCAGCCACAACTTGAAATTGTCAAAGGCGACATGGAAAGAATCATCTGGACGAGTTATAAGACCTACGCTTCCGACATAATAAAAATCATTTTGCGCTTCTCCGATTTTTACACCATTCTCGTAAGCAGTCAGTTTTTGGCCAATACAATCAAAGCGCAAACGGTAGTATATTCCGGTTTCTTTTATAGTACTATCAACCGAAAACAGGTCGCAGTTTGATTGACCACAGCTAATTAAACTAATAGTAGTTCTACCATTTTTTTTAAAATTCGCTTTATAGCCTTGAAGATAATTACCACCAGATTTTGGCTGAGCTGCTCTGCAAATAATTCCTACTGTGCCACTACTTTCGACAAATTTTGCCTCCACCTCAACTATTGAATTAACAAAGGTCTTCTTCCCATCCAGATATAAAGCAGTAATTACGTCTGCTGGTGGTTGTATGTCAAATTGATAGGTATCATCTTCCCCCCGATACAATCTTTGCCCTTCGCTGTTCCTCATAGGCCATTCATTCTCATCAAAGGCAGTTTGTTTAAAACTGGTTTGATAATCCGGGGTGCCCAGGTCTTGCGTTTGATATCCAGCATTTGATTCCGTTGTTGGGATCGGGGTTTGGGTAGGTTGAATTAAGATTGATGAAGGTATCGCAGTTACCGTTTCCATTGGAATATTTGTCGGTTGATTGGAAATTTTCGTTGCCATTGGAGTATTATTCGGTTGTTTGGAAGTTTCCATTGCTGCTGGAGCATTGGTCAATGGATTTGGTTTTGATTGCGCTGGTTGCTTCAATAAGGTTAATCCCAACCCAATCACCATTGCTATCCCGATCAAACCCCCCAGGTAAAGCCACCACGCACGAGGTTTTGCGGTTGCTTTACTGGCCAGTTTTATCTCTGCTTCTTTTTCTTTTTTCTTTTCTTCACGAACCTCTTTTTCTTTCACAACCGGTATTTCTGGTTTAATTTCAGCTTGCCGGCCAAGGTTGGTTAGTATAGTATCTGCTAAAAATTTTATGTGTTTTTCCAGCGGTGGGGTCATTGCATCCAGCCAGTGGGTGCGGCCTATGTAATACTTTAGCGCCTTGGATGGTTCAACATTTTCGATGCGGAAGGGGATAACGATGATGCCCTGGTCAAAGGCCTGATTAAGTTCATTCAGGATATGTTCTGACGCATTGGTACTTGCGGACCAGATGAGAACAAAGACTTTACAATTATCAATGGCATCAATGATGGATTCGGCGAAATTCATCCCTGCTGGCACATCCCGCGGGGCTATCCAGACGCGAATTTTGTTATCTTCCAGTTTGGCACAGACAGCATCCGCGATGACCTTATCCTTGTTAGGGTAGCTGATGAAAACATCATGCGACATAATTCACTCTCTTCACTTATCCATCAGGAAAGTTATCAAAACTCACATTGACCTGTTCCTGATTTAGGGAAGTTGGTTGATGCGGTCCCTCTATACAGATGCCTGCATGTATCCAGGCGAGGGGTTTCCTGGATTTGCGTGCCAGATTCACAACCTCACCTGTTCCACCTTGTCCCTTGGTTTCAAATCCATCCCACACCGCCAGCAATATATCACATTGGTCAAGTATATATGTTCCGGCAGACAGGTACGCCAGCTTACGAGTCCTAGCGGGAGGTAAAACTTTTACTTGTCTGGCTTTCTTTAAAAGTGTATCAAATTCTCTTTTCGACGCATCTGAAGCGAAATCCCGAATGTACTTTCCCTCAGGAAGCGGAAGCACGGCAAATAATTCCCTATCGGGTTGCTGCAGGACCATCTCTGCCACCATTCGGTCAGCACCTTCCGCCAGGGAGGAAAGACAAACCATGCGCTGGTCAGGAAAATGTGCCCTGATTTGGTTCAATGCTCGGTCAATTCCCTGTCTGACCTTCTTCTCCCCGATCAAAACGCGATGACCAGTGACCCCAACGACGATGGCCGGGCGGTTTTGCCAACCTGCCACCTTATACTTTCTCAATGGCATACCCCGCCCTGGCCAGAATGGCGGGGATGCCGCGCACCATGGCACGGTCTTTTTCCTTCTCTGCTTCTGGCAATTCTTTCCACTCACGGATGGCGGAATGCAATTTCTTGGCTTTATCAGTTTTGGAGCCATATTTCCAGCCAGCCGCCTGCTTCTGGCGCATCCAGCGTTCATGTTCCATTTGTGCCAGCAATTCCAGCGCGTCGCCCGGAAAACCGAAAGGCTGTTCATTGCTGCGGGCAGGGCGCATGATGTAACCCACGCAGCTCAACTTGGAAGCAATATCGCGCACGTTGCTGCGGTTCTGTTCCTTTTCATCTTCCGGCAATTGATCATAGGCAAGAAGTGAACTGTGGGTCTTATCCTTATCATTGGAAACTGGTCCATAGCGATATCCTTTGGTTTTCAGGCCTTCACAAAAAATCTCGTGGGCAGCCGAAGCAAGTTTCTCCAGCAATTCGCCATCCAATTCAATTTGCTGGACTAAGGCCAGAAAGTCACGCGCATCCACGTGCAGTTCCAGCTGATCCTCAGGTGGCAGACTGGAGCGCTCAAAAGTGGATTTGCCGGTCAGGGTGCTCATGGCCAGGATGGATTCCATCGAGCGCACGCCATGTTTGTATTGATGAGTCTTAAGCAAGCCACTCAGCACCCCCAAGTCGATTTTCACTTTTTTATTTTGAATTATGCCAGGCACATTGCGCTCAATTAGAGAACGCAGGGTGATCGCCCGTCGCAGAATGAAATATGGGTCACTTCCATTGGTTTCAATAGGATTAGGTCCTAGGACATTCAAAAATCCTTTCAAACGGCTGGTGAAATCCGGCAGTTTAACTAACCGCTTTTTCTCGTCTCCAAGGGTTGCTCCAAATTCTTCCATGGAGTGGCTGGTACCGCCGGCGAAGACAAATATACTGCGTCCGATGGGATGCATGATCTGCCCTTGCTGGAAAGCGCCATCCTGCATTGGCGCCAGGAAGTAGCGCATCCAACCCAGAGGTTGGTCTTTAAAGGCTGTATCAAACTCATCCCAGAATACCAGCGGGATTTTGCCCGAAAGGCCAGCGTCCCGAACCTGGTGCAGGGCGTCCAGCAGGTCATCTGTTCCGCCGAACTGGGAGAGGTTGAAATTAAGCACGGCGATCTCGCCCAGGATGGATATGGCCAGCTGCTCCACGCCGAAGGATTTGCCCGACCCGGGTGGGCCGAACACCGCGATGGATAAGGGGCGTTTCTGTGCGGTCTGACAATATTCCAGGATCAGACGCTGAATGCTGTGCAGGGCTTCAATCTCGCGCCGGTCCACAGTAACCAGGGCACCAAACCTCCCGACGGGCACATCGCGAAGCGCAGATTCAAAACCCTCCAGTACGATCTGGCGGGCGACGCTATCCAATTTATCGGTATAGCGCTCCTCAAGAATTGCCCAATAGCCGCGCTTGAGCGGCGGTGGTTCACTGGGGCGCGCTTCAAGCAGATAACGGGTAGGATCTTGTATGGCGACCACCGACATTGGGAAATTCTCTTTATTTATCTCTTGAGTAATGTGCTCCGTCGGAAAGCGCAAAGTTGCCTGCGGAGGTGGAGCGCCGCGCACACCATATCCTTCGGTGTGCAATGCGCGCATGGCGGCAACTCCGCGCTGGACGCCGCCATTGAAATCTGGCTCTTTAGGATTGAGCATGATCAGGCGTGCCACGGCCGCGGTCAGGCAGGTGGTGTAACCAATCATTTGCCCTGGATACTGGCGCTCAAAATCGCCTTCCATGATCAATGGATCGAAGAAGAGGGAAGCGGACGCCCGTTTATCTTTCCAGGAGAGCAATATTACCCCGGCAGTGTAAAAGGAAATGATCACACAGGCGCAACGCGAGAGGGCATTCACCTGGGGATTATGAGTTAGTTCCCAGACCACATCCTGGGCGGTGCGTTCCCATGAGATCTGGCGGCTGATCTGCACCGCGGTGCGACGCAGGTCATCGATGGTGGTGATAACAATCAATCGATCTGAATGAGTGCTGATCAACTCCTGCCATAATTTGCCCTGGGCGACCGGTTGAGGCATTTTCAGAACAATCCAGGGCTGCTGTCCTTTGGTACTGAGCGCCCGCGGCCAAAGCTCGTGCTGCTCACGGAAACCCAGGTTGGCATCATCCAGCACCAGTAGGTTGGCGTTGGGGTCATCATCCACTACCTGCTGCCAGTTATATTGATCAGGAGAAGCAGACAAAGCGCAATCAAGGCCCAGGAAATGGTCCACCCGCCAGGCAGATTTTTCCTTATCCAAAGGCGGTTTTTCACCATATTTATGTGGCGCCCACATGGCATAGGAGTGGGCAAAGCGGTGGTCACAAGGGGAAATTTCCTGCCGAGGAGCTCCGTTCTGGCGGATTTCAAACCTGGCATCATGTGGCAAAGTCGTAGCGATGGCGGTCATCAGGTCAGCCAGCATGGCGGCTCCGCCGCGCTGCCAATAAGCGCGGGAGCAGGGTTCCAAATTCCAGTTGAGAGTGCCGCCTTTAACACCCTGGGAAGTGGCGATATTCCAATCCATAGTCACGTCACCGGTGACAATTGCTACCTTTGAGTGTTTCCTTTTTTCAGTCATGCCCGCCCTCCATTGTGACCCGACTTCCATTCTCTGTTTATTAATACAACCGCTTCATTTTAAAAATAAAGCAAATCTCATGAGGAATTACAAGTTGAATCTATAAAGGGATCAGTGTTCAACCTATCCATTGTGTCCTTATTGTATACCATGTCTACACAAATCTCACTCGTATTAGGATAGGCGACCCCATAATCCTCGGTCTAAACACTCCTGGGGATGGTGGCTCGATTGCAGCCCAGGCATCTCTATCTTAAACCCTCTCCCGAGGCGGGAGAGTTTAGGTGAGATTGTTGTAGCCCAAGCATTCCTGCCTGGGGTTAAAGTCTGTCATCCTGAGCCGAAGGCAAAGGATCTCGTGATAGCCCACAGACATTCCTGGCGATGCACGCTTATCGGCTCTGGTCGGCTGACTTCCACCACAGATAGGTTGCGACCATCCCGGCCAGACCGGTCAGAAATACAATCCAATAGCTAATGGGTGCGAGGGAGCTTTTTGCCTGTGCATATAACCCTGGAATTGCCCAGGGGAAATATTTGCCCCATCCAAGTATCATCGCCAGGTTTGTCGTCATCAATGTGAGTACCGCCACTCCCATAGGTAGCAGGTAACCCCGCCCCATGCTGGCGATAAGTGCAAATGGCATGATGACCGCAACAGTCATACCGGCAGTTATCATAATGAGGCCAAAGCCTTGAAAAATACCATTCGTCGAGTATTCCGGGATTTTAATTATCGCTCCCATGATTAAGCCGGCAATGAGAATAACCAGTGTCATTAATACAGACCAGACCGCCACCAAAATGAATTTTGCCAGGAGTATGCCTGAACGTTTAACTGGCACTGCAAGCAAATCCTTCAGAGTACCATCGGTAAATTCACGGCCAAATACCCAGCTGATGATCAGGACAAATAGAAAGAATCCGCCCGCTGCTATTAACTGGCCATACAACCCCAGGTAAGATGGCCAATCTGTTGCGGCGAATGCCATGAGATCCGCTTTGGCGCTGACCACGCCAAGCTTTTGTGAGATCTCCGGATTCTTGGAAACGAAAATTAAAAAAGCGATTCCGAAAGGTATAAACAGGGATCCCAGGGCAGTCCACAGGGGTATTCTGGAGCAGATTGCTTTTCGAAACTCTATCCAAATCATGTCTGAAAGGTCATTCATTTTGCAGTCCTCCATCCATCCCAACCAGCCTGAGGAAATACTGCTCCAGCTCCTCTTCCTCAACCATCAACTGCAAGGGTGGAACACCAACCTGAACCAGCAGGCTGGCGATATCATCAGGATGTTCAATAGCCGCCGAACTTTTTATCTCGATGGAACCATCCGGGATGATTTCAGCAGGATGTCCCGCTGCGATCAGCCTTAAACGGGCTGCCTCCAAATCGCGTGTACGCAATAAAAGCCGCCTTTGCCGGTTTCTTTGCAGTTCATCAATACTTAGTTCCTTAAGTAGACGGCCTTTGTGGATGATCCCGACTCGCCGGGCAAGTCGGGAAACTTCGGCAAGAATATGGCTTGACATGAAGACTGTGACACCTTGTTCACGGGTCATCTTAAGCAGGAAATCACGTATCTCGACGATCCCGGCTGGATCCAGACCGTTGGCTGGCTCGTCCAAAATGAGCAGTTTGGGATGGTGCAGCAGAGACTTGGCCAGCCCCAGGCGTTGCGCGTTGCCATGCGAGAGATTCTCTGCCCGCCGGTTGGCGTATTCTGCTAGGCCCAGGCGCTCGATAATTTGGCTTACTTCCTTGAATGGGGTTCCAGGATGCAGACGGCGGGCAACCTCTAGGTTTTCAGAAACCGTCAATTCCGGATAGGCATGTGGCGTCTCCACCATGTATCCTACCGATGCCCAAGGTTCCTGGTTGCCAAGCTGGATCCGGGTTTGCAGGACGCGGGCAGTACCGGAAGTGGGTTTGATCATCCCCAGCAGCATGCGAATGGTGGTCGTTTTTCCCGCGCCGTTCAGCCCCAGGAAAGCGTATATCTCGCCTTCGGCCACTTGTAAGGAGAGGTTATCGACGGCGGTCACGTCCCCATAATGTTTCACCAGATTCTGTGTTTCAATCGCCAGGTTCATTTTAGTGTCCTCTATCAGGCTTCGGAGAATGGAACGGGTTTGATTTTACGCCTGAATCATACCTTCGCAAATCATATCCCGGATATCTCTATCTTAAACCCTCTCCCGCCTGCGGGAGAGGGCTAGGACTATTGCACATCGCGAAGCACTATAGTCCAGAGTTTTTTTACGCGGGGTCAAGTATGGAGAGCGTCTTTCGCGCCTGCCCAGAGCAAAGTATGGGGTGGGGTGGTGGTGAGGGTACTTATTGTAAAATAACCTCATACTCAACAGGAGCCAAAATGAGCAATAAAAGAATGCCGGTGTTATTCGTCGGACACGGCAACCCGATGAACGCGATTGAAGATAACGAATTTTCGCGGGGCTGGCATGAGGTGGGCAAATCCTTAACCAGGCCGAAAGCCATCCTGTGCGTCTCCGCCCACTGGGAAACCTGGGGCACGCTGGTCACCGCCATGGAAAAACCCAAGACAATTCATGATTTTGGCGGCTTTCCGCCCGAACTCTACGTGGCGCGCTACCCCGCCCCCGGCAGTCCCTGGCTGGCGAATGAGGTGAAAAAGCTGGTGCGCTCGGTTGAGGTGGGTCTGGACGCCGATTGGGGGCTGGATCATGGCTGCTGGAGCGTGTTGAAGCAGATGTATCCCTCCGCGGATATCCCCGTAGCACAGCTCAGCCTGGATTACACCCAACAGGGCATTGCCCATTACAACCTCGCCAAAGAACTGGCGCCCCTGCGCGATCAGGGCGTGCTCATTATTGGCAGCGGCAATATGGTTCACAATCTGCGGCGTGTGGTTATCCCCGGTAACGATTTCAGCAACTTCAACCAGCCCTTCGCTTTGGAATGGGCGAAGGAAGCCGACGCGATCTTTAAAAAGCTCATCAACTCCGGGCGCTTTGAGGAACTCGCCGATTACCACGCGCTGGGTGAAGCCGTGCAGCTGGCAGTGCCCACGCCTGAACATTACTTCCCAATGCTTTACGCGCTGGGTCTGAGGACCGAAAAAGAGACCATCACCTATTTCAACGACAAGCCGCTGGCTGGCTCGTTGACCATGACGTCATTGTTAATTCATTAATTTCAATTTTTATTCAGGGAAGTTGCTTAAGTCTGATAAAATTTCAAATTAATGAAACTTTTTTATAATTTTTTTACTTACTTTCTTCAAAGTCCTGATCCATCGACTCTTGACAACATCTTCAAAATTTGGTAATATGTGTTTATCACGATGAGAGGGCACACCTAAGGTACGTCCGAAGGTTACTCCCTCTTTTTATTTTGTGGCATTCCTTTCTTCAAGTTTCCCCTTTAGATCAGAAATAAATTCAATATAGTGTCTAAATTCTTTAAGTAGTGATGAGTAACTATATTTATTTGGAATTAGAATATGCTTCAATTTGTTTTGGTTAATTAAATATTTAATCAGGCAATGATAATCTCCATCCCCGGCAACAATAATTGCTTTATCAAAATTTGATAATTCGATCATGGTTTGAAGAACTAATTCTGCATCAATATTCCCTTTTGTACCTGTTCCATGATCACCATCTGAAAAGTCAATCGTGGGCTTATAAACCATTGAATACCCGGATCTTTCCAGATATTCATATAAACCTTCATTCCCTTTTTTCTTTCCAATAAACAAGAATGCTTTGGAGACCCTGTATTTATCTTTTAGGTAAATAAAAAATCTTTTATAATCTAATTTCCAACCAGAATAAATTACTTTGCCTGTTATTTTATTTTTCTGATCATTCCTGATTGATAAATTTAAATTCTGGCTATCAATGAATGCATAAATAACTGGTCTGTTTTCTGTCATGACTTCCGCTCATATTGAATTTTCATGTTGAAGTATTTAGTTATGAATTTTCTTATTTTAATCAATAAACACAAAATAAAATAATATTACCGTTGAAATAATGCAAATTAATTAAAAGCATAATATCTCGAATGCCAAATACCTAGAAGCAAATTCACCTTTTCCGTGCTATAATATGCCGTCCGGAAGATCCACCCGGATAAGTTATCGTGCTTGGAGTCAAACGCCTTGCCGGTTTCAGCAAGGCGTTTTATATTGAAATGGAGTAAATGAATGGCATCTGATTTTGAAAATTTGGGACTGGACGAGAAGATCCTCCGGTCCATCGAAAAGCTCGGCTTTGAGACCCCCACCCCCATCCAGCTGCAGGCCATCCCTGCGCTGCTCGCGGGGCGTGACCTGATGGGACAGGCGCAGACCGGCACCGGCAAGACCGCCGCGTTCGTGCTTCCCCTGCTGCAGCGCATGCAGCGCGGAACCAGCGTTCAGGCGCTTATCCTCGCTCCCACCCGCGAACTGGCCATCCAGGTGACCAAAGCTGCCGCGCTCATGGCGCAGGACAAGGCTATCCGCGTGATGACCGTCTACGGCGGACAAGCCTATAACCTGCAGATCCGCCAGCTCAAGGCGGGCGTGGACGTTGTTGTGGGCACCACCGGCCGCGTAATGGACCTCATCCGCAAGGGGCTGCTGGATATCAGCCAGGTGCGCTACCTGGTGCTGGACGAAGCTGATGAAATGCTGGAAATGGGTTTTATCGAGGATGTTGAATCCATCCTCAAGGGTATCCCCGCCGGGCGCCAGACCGCGCTCTTTTCCGCCACGCTTCCCAAGGAGATCCGCCGGCTGGCAGACCAGTACCTGAGCGATCCGCTGGAGATCACCATCGAATCCAAACAGCGCACGGTCTCCGAGACCGATCAGCGCTTCTGCCTGATCCGTCAGGATAACAAACCCACCATACTGGTCAACCTGCTCGAAATGGAAGATATTTCCGGCGCGCTGATCTTCACGCGCACGCGCGCCAGCGCCCAAAAACTGGCCGATGACCTGAAAGGTCGCGGTTATGCCGCTGAAGCCCTGCACGGCGATATGGACCAGACCAAGCGCGAGAAGGTGATGGGCGCCTTCCGCAAACACCTGATCAACATCGTGGTGGCCACGGATGTGGCCGCGCGCGGGCTGGATATCCAGGGGCTTTCACATGTGATCAATTACGACGCGCCCAACGACGCGGACGATTACCTGCACCGCGTGGGTCGCACTGGCCGCGCCGGAGGAAAGGGCATCGCCATCACCTTATTCACCCCGCGCGAACGCGGGCTTCTGAGAAGCATTGAAGCCTACACCCGCCAGCCAATGACCGAGCTGCCTGTGCCGACCAAAGAGAACGTCATTGACCGGCGCGAAGAACGCTTTATGGAAAAGCTGCTCGCAACCCTTAATGACCCTGCTTCAAAACGTGACCGCGAACTGGTTGACCGTCTGGCAGAATTCCCCTTCGGTTTGGAAGAGATCGCCGCTGCGGCCATCAACCTGGCGCGCGGAACTGAAAAAGAGATCGCCCTGCCCGCGGCGCCCGAAGTGGCGCGCGTGGACTCCAGGGAGTTCTCGCCCCGTAGAAAGGGTTATCCCAGATCCGGCATGACTGATACCCCGTACAGTTTTAAGAAAAAAGAGCACCGCAAGGGACAGCGGCGCGATGAGGGCATGGTGCGCCTGCAGTTGAACCTGGGCAGTGCCGACGGCATTCACCCCAACGACGTGGTGGGCGCCATCGCCGGCGAGACCGGTATCCCCTCGCGCTCTATCGGCAAGATCGATATCTTCGACCGCCACGCCTTTGTGGACGTCTCCGGGAACGACCTCTCGCACATCCTTAAAGCCTCCGACGGCAAGTACAAGCTGCGCGGTAAATCGGTCAGGCTGAAGCTGGCGTCTAACGCCTAAGCTTTACTGCTTTCTTGTTTTTCTGAGCCCTGCGTTTGCGGGGCTTTAAATTTAAT
>Ga0315289_10009539_pt1 | contig 13969 bp, 8 predicted proteins | sample YL17G11_40_MG_FD_203452 | JGI IMG/M metagenome (GOLD analysis project Ga0315289, IMG submission 203452) | Sediment microbial communities from Yellowstone Lake, YNP, Wyoming, USA - YL17G11_40 | ecosystem: Environmental > Aquatic > Freshwater > Lake > Sediment | place: USA: Wyoming | collected...
CTTGCTCCAACTCCAAAGGTGGGCGACAGTGTGGGCGAAATCCTGCAGTGCCTGGGATTGAAATCTATCGGTGTCCCCGGCTCAACAGCCGCACTTGCCCTGCTCAACGATGCAGTGAAAAAAGGAGGCGCTTTCGCCTCCTCATCGGTCGGGGGATTGAGCGGGGCCTTCATTCCGGTGAGCGAAGACCTGAACCTCTCTCAGGCAGTGAGAAAAGGATACCTCTCCCTGGAGAAGCTGGAGGCAATGACCTCGGTGTGTTCGGTTGGCCTTGATATGATCGCCATCCCCGGCAAGGTAGATGCAGGGACCATTGCCGCCATCATCGCTGACGAGATGGCAATCGGCGTGATCAACAACAAGACCACAGCAGTGAGGATCATACCGGTGCCCAACAAGGATGTGGGAGAAAAAGCGGTGTTCGGCGGACTCTTCGGCGAGGCCTACATCGTACCGGTTAAAAATGCCTTCTGCTCGGATCGTTTCGTGGAGTTCGGGGGAAGAATTCCCTCACCGCTGGGAAGCCTTACAAATTAGCAAAGAACACAAGAGGTTTATGGTAAGGTTAAAAAGAGCTGAATTCCGTCCGAGCAATTACTTCATCCTGTACCTGCTTACTTAGTTCTACCCAATAGGCACTAAACCCTGCTACCCTGACAATCAAATCTCGATAATCTTCAGGGTGAAGCTGTGCATCCTTTAGCATCTGACTATCAACCACATTGAACTGGATATGCCAGCCCCCTAAGTCAAAAAAGGTCTTTATTAACAACAGGAGATTCTTAGCACCTGTTATACCCCTTAAGGCAGTAGGGTGAAACTTCATATTGAACAATACAACCATCGTAGGGACTGCATCGATCTTACTCGCTGATAAGATAAGAGCAGTTGGTCCATTGGTATCAGTACCGGGGAAGGCAGATATCCCTGCATCACACAGTGATACCCCTGCCTTTCGTCCATCAGGCAATGCACCACAGGCCTTCCCAAAAATAGGATGCGAGCTGATGGAAAGGGCTCCTGGTGTGTAAGGAACCCCAAAACAACTGATATTTTTGAATACCTCCTCGTAGTATTCATCATACAATGTCTTGGCTATTGAGTCTACATATTCATCGTTATTGCCAAATTTGGGAGCATTGATCAATTTTCTATGTATCTCTGAGTAACAATCTCCCTCAAAATTTGAAGATAGTGCCTCCTTCAGTTTTTTCAGGGTAAAGGCCTGATCTTCAAAGACGCATTTCTTAATAGCTGATAGAGAGTTTGCTACATTGATCATCCCGGAGATGAGTAGGGTGAGAGAGTCTTTGTATCTTACCCCTCCGTCATCCATGGTAAACCCTTTTTCTATACAATCATCTGTCAACACAGAGGAATAGACGAGCGGAACTGTTTCACGGTGAACCCCCATTACAAGATTCCAGAAATCTGCCTGCAGAGAGAGGGCGTAAGCCTGTTGTTTCTTATATGCCTCTACCAACTGGTCATAGTTCATCTCTTCCGCTGAACCACTTTTCACCCCAACCTGTAGTCCAGTTCTGTGGTCAAACCCATCATTAAGTGCCAGCTCAAGACACTTCGCTTCATTGACGAAACCAGGAATGATTATCCCATACCTTTTCCCAGGCAATTGCATCTCACTGCACCCACCCATGACATAATCCCGCGCCTCCTCTAACGATGCGCCAGTATATTTGAGAAAATGCTGTATAGCTACATTATCATTGAACCATGCAGGCATGCCGATACCTGTTTTCACCAACTCAATCCCCTTGAGAAAAAAATCTTCTGAAACTTTATTGTGGTACCGTATTGAGAGAGTGGGCTGGACGGTTTGCACAGTGATGGCAGACTCAATCAAGAGGTGGGAAAGCTCATTTGAGGCGTCATCTCCCTTGGGAGTGATACCACCTAAAATCATATTCTGAAAAAGATTCCCTGATGAAAGCCCTTCCCAGGCACGTGATGCCACCCTCTGTACCTCAGAGAACTTTATCCGCAGGCACTCAAGCAGTTCTATGGCATCTTCTCTCTTTATGCTGCCTTTTTCTTTATCTCTCTTGTAAAAAGGATACATGTATTGGTCAAATCTTCCCGGCGACATCCCCATGGCACCTGATTCTATCAAACCTGCTAAATGGGTGAACCAAAAAGACTGAAGGGCCTCATAGAATGTCCTGGGAGGGTTGGCAGGTACCCATCTGCAGGTTTCAGCAATCCTTTCCAATTCCTTCTTCCTCTGGGAATCGGTTTCCTGTTTCGCTAACCGTTCTGCCTCAGATGCATAGTTATTCGCCCAATTTATTACCCCGTCGCAACAGTCTTTGGCCGCCTTATAAAATACCACTTTCTTATAGTCATCCATGGTAACTGCTTTAAGACGACGCTGCCTTTCCTCTATCTCATGTATGATCCCTGTAAACCCAACATTAAGTACCTTTACATAATCTATAACAAATCTCCCTTCAGGGGTTGGGAAATTAATAGGGGTAACCAGGAGTGAGGATTCAGCTTTATCCAGTTCTTCGCCCCGTCCCATCTCCCTAAAGTATTTTCTGGAAATGCATTCAAGGGACCTCCCTTCCCAATATGCAATAAGATCTTGGAGAATCTTCCTATCCTCTTCTGTGAACTTATAAACGACAAAGGTGTGTTCCTTGGCTATGCCTCCCCCTGTTCCTACCTGAAAGATTTTCTCGCCTTTCTGAGACAATTCTCTCTCTAACTCCTCTTTAATCCACTTCACTGCAAACTCAGGGTATGGATGACTGCCCCGGATATATTTGGTTTGGTTCCCTGCGATCAATTCATCATCTCGAATTATGGGGGTGAGTCTTCCCAGTGCATACCTGAAGGCCCCAGCTTTCCTTTCCACAATAGGCTGCCCTTCTGTTTGCTTAAAGTATTCCATTATGTAAAGGGGCCACGAAAGATCTAGGCGCATCTCTGCTTCAAGGTACCTCTGCTTCAACCTACGGGTCCTCTCAGTTGAAGCATCCCTTTTAGTTTCCCTGGGTATATATTCTTCCATCGTCATCCCCCTTTTTCTTTTCCCCTTTTTTTTCTTCTTTTAATTGCTAATTACCACAGAGATAATTATACTGCAACGAATAAGTGATCAAGGTTTCTCAATTATTACTTAATTTAAGTAAAGGGGGAAGATGATATGAAATTGAAAGACAAGGTAGCTATAGTAACCGGTGCTGCATCAAGCATAGGCATGGGGAGGGCTATTGCCCTGGCTTTTGCTAAAGAGGGGGCAAACGTGGTAGTTTGTGACGTTAAATATGATGGCGTTAAGGAAAGGGCTCGAGAGATTGAACAGTTGGGAAGAAAATCGCTTGCCGTGAGAACAGATGTAAGCAAAGCATCTGATGTCTCTCAGCTGATTGAGACCACGGTGAAAACCCTTGGCAAAATCGATATCGTGGTCAATAATGCCGGCATTCGAGAAGAACCTGCCAAGCCCCTCCAGGATATTACAGAGGAGGAATGGGATGCCATTCAGAGTGTAAACTTAAAGGGGGTATTTCTCTGTATGAAATACGCTGTACCCCACATGATTAAACAGAAAAAGGGGAAGATTATCAACATAGCCTCTATCTTTGGTCAGGTGAGTTTTCCTAATTATGCGTCATACTGTGCGGCAAAGGGAGGTGTGATTAACTTAACCAGAGTAGCTGCCCTGGAACTTGCCCCGCACAAAATCAATGTAAACGCCATTGGACCCGGCGTAATAGAAACCGAGCTCGTTAAGACTACCCTTGAGGACCCGGAAGTAATGAAATTGCTCATGGCCCTTATCCCCTTTGGGAGAATAGGGAAACCAGAAGATATAGCGGCAGTTGCCGTATTCCTTGCCTCAGATGAGTCAGAATATATAAATGGGCAGACTATTTTCGCTGATGGAGGGTTTCTTGTTCACTGAAGAAACTCCTTGGAGTGTTTTTATTATTCATTAATGGAGGGGGTTAAGGACATGGAGGGAGGTATTTTAGGAAAGGTTTTATGGGTGAATCTTTCTAACGGTGCGATTAAAGTGATGGAACCTGAGAAAAGCCTGTATGAACAATTCCTTGGTGGTTACGGTCTCGGGTTAAAACTCATTTACGACAAAATAAGAAAAGGGGTAGGCCCTCTTAATCCAGATAATATCCTGGGTTTTGCGACTGGCCCTCTCACCGGAACTCCTGCTATCAGTTCCTCACGATTTACCGTAATGGGAAAATCCCCTCTCACAGGAGCATGGGGTGATGCCAATTCAGGAGGATTTTTCGGTCCTGCCCTGAAAAGAGCAGGATACGATGCGGTCTTTTTTGAAGGAGCTAGTAAGGAGTTAGTCTATCTCTGGATCGGAGATGGGAAAGTCGAGTTGAGAGATGCCACAGCTTATATGGGTTTAGATACCAATGAACTGGAAGACCGAATAAAAGGGGAGATGGGCACTGATATCCGGTTAGCCTGTATCGGACCTGCAGGGGAAAAGGGTTCTCTTCTGGCATGCATTATCAATGATAAGTGGAGGGCGGCGGCTCGTTCAGGTCTGGGAGCGTTGATGGGTTCAAAGAAGCTTAAAGCCATTGTGGTGAGGGGTACCGGGGAAATTTCCCTAGCAAATGAAGAAGGTGCCCGGAACCTGCGCCAGAAACTGATTGCAGACTTTCATACTAGCCCTGTCTTGCAACTCTTATCCGGCTTTGGAACCAGTGGAGTCACGGCCATGTTTGCCTCTAATGGTGAATCACCTGTCAAGAACTGGAAAGGCGTGGGTGAGGTAGATTTCCCAAACGCAGCCGCCATCAGCGACCAGAGTTTGATCAACTATCAGAAAAAGAAATTTACATGCTGGGGATGTCCCATTTCCTGTGGAGGGGAACTGAGGGTAGAAAACGCTCCTTACACCTGCGAAACTCATAAACCGGAATACGAAACCCTATGTGCCTTGGGTACCCTCTGCCTTAACGACAATCTGGAATCCATTATCAAAGTTAATGACATATGCAACCGTGCAGGTCTTGATACCATCTCGGTCGGGGCAACTATTGCCTTTGCTATGGAATGTTACGAAAACGGTGTCCTCACCGAAGCTGACACCGATGGCATTGAACTCACCTGGGGAAATCATCAGGCTATTGTAGCTATGAGCGAGAAGATTGCAAGAAGGGAAGGACTGGGAGAAGTATTAGCAGATGGGGTACGCGTTGCTTCTCAGAAGATTGGAAAAGGCTCAGAACGATTTGCTATGCACATAGGGGGACAGGAGATCCCCATGCATGACCCCCGATCCACCCCTGGCTATGCAACTACTTATTGCACAGATGCCACTCCTGCCCGACATATGCAGGGGGGATCCCAATTTCTCGAGAGTGGTTTTATCTTTCCCGGAATTCCCTTTACCCAACCAGAAAAATATGTCTACGGAGGGAAAGGCGATATGCATCGCTACATGAGTAACCTGACTCATGTCGTGAATGCTTCAGGGCTCTGTTATTTTGCAGTATGGATTTATGGGGTCAACATGATCCCTCAGTTTTTGAATTACGTTACCGGACAAACCTATACCTTAGAAGACCTCCTTACCATTGGGGAAAGAATATCTAATCTTCGGATGGCATTCAATATCCGTGAGGGAATAAATCCTTCAGATTGGGAGTTTCCCGGGAGAATAATCGGAGATCCTCCTCTTAAAGCAGGCCCTCTTAAAGGGATAACCATTGACCTCCAAACTCTAAAAAGTGAATATTTTGAGAAGATGGATTGGGATCCCATTACAGGGAAACCCTCAAGAAAGAAACTGGAGGAATTAGGACTTGGGAATATCTCCCAAGACATCCTGTAATGATAAACCAAAACGAAAATTATTTCCCTATGCCTAGAGAAGATTGATGTTTGTTATTATTATTATCGTCTTCAAATAGCAGGGGGTGGTGTTTTTAGTTTCTGTATTGTAACTTACTTTAAATTGGGTAGAGACCTAAATGCCCTGTATGTAATGATTCCATATTGGGCCATCAGCGATCAGCTCTCAGCTCTCAGCCTAAACTAAAAATAACGCATTAATATTACCTCTTTGTCATTGCGAGCGACCTGTCTGCGTGCCACGTACAGGCAGGCCAATGGGAGCGTGCCCGCACGCCGAAGTGCTGCGTTTCACCTGCCTGCGCGGAGCCGCTTCGGCGAAGGCAGGGCACGCAGGCGTGGCAATCTCTTCTACAAATGCGCGATTGCTTCGTTCCGCCTCCGGCGGACTACGGCGGACTCCTTGCAATGACACTTTACTTAATGTGTTTGTATTAATTTCGGATTTCGGAATACGAATGATATTTCCTCTATAGGTGAATCTGACGAAATTAGTATGGTGTCCCCAGATTTGGGCGAACCTTATTTCAAAGGCGCACGCTCAGCGGTCTAGCGCGAGCTCGGTCCATTGAAGTAAGTGGTTAGATGCCTCTTACAATTTGGCATCATCAAATGGTTCACTCTGATCCCAAGCGTAGGCAAACCGGCTACGGATAAGGCCAAGCCACAAGTTGCCTAGCGATGTATCGTTCGTAAACTCTACAAGAGAGTTATTCTCCGCGCCGATAAACTTATACACAGTGTTGGGAACCCACCGATACATCCCAAGAAGAGCACTCGTTTCGAACAGAACAGTTCGCATAAAGGGTTCCACTCGGTAGCCGCGCACTCGAACTCTATTAGTGCCCAACACTGCTCGCATCTCTTTTACTTTTCCCTCAATGATATGACCTTTTAAGGGATCAGAGTCTGGATGTCGTATTAGAACTCGGAGTTCTATATCCCTTTCATTGGATAGAGAGCTTAGAAACTTGTCCTTCAGAAACGTTTCTGTGGAGTAACACCAGAGATCAACGCTGTGTCGTGTCTCGGCTAAAAGCTCAATTAGACGGTTCTGTATTTCTTCGTCAGTAGACAGTAGCTTATAAACAAATATGTTTCTTGTGACACCGCTCACTATTCTCGAATCAAGAAGTCGCACTAGCTGATTAGCTAGCTGAACTAGAGAATCAAGTGTGCTTTCTAAAGAAGTACGATTGAACCTCCCGTAATCGGCAACTAAACTGTAAGGACCGGTTGGATCTACCCCCTCCTCATAGAACGCAATAACTGGTTTATTCAATGCTAGTGCCATACCGATCTCACTATCGATCCATGAGGAACGAGACTTTGGGACGATCGCTATTAAACAGTCTCTAGAAGCAATATTTTCGAGCACTTTGTCTTGCGTAGGAAGTGGTTGTCTGTCGCACGCGACATAGCAGTCAATTGGAAGAAGCCTCTCAATTGTCGCCGTGAACCAACGAATAACCGCGGCATCGGATTCAGAAAAAGGACAGCTGATAAAGGCTTGGTAACGTTTGCCAATTAAGGTATGTGTCATCATAGTCCCCGCACTATATGCATAATTTCGCAGTAAGGCTTGCAATGTTGCAATTTATCCGATTGTCTCCAACAACTCATCCATTGTCGATGTCAGACTTCTATCACTTTTTGCGCGTTGTTGCAAACGTCTTGCAGCAGAAAGAGAGTTATTAACCTGCCCCTAGTTTATTCCTATATCGCAAGCCTGACCCCAAATATTCCCCTGGCATTTATAAAGTGTATTTTGATGCTTCACTCCATTTGCTCTCAACCTCAGAGAGTATCTTGTCTTTTATGTCCACGCACTCAATGATATTCATGATTTTCTTCCCAGCATCTTTTAGAGAAGAACCTATGAGCCAGCAACGATCATTGAATAGAATAAACCTGTCATGAAGCTTTGGGTGTTGCCTCACCTCAATCTGACACCCTTCGGCTACTAGATCTTTCAAGCTACTGTTGAAGCCGTTTCCGATCGAATTAGGGTGTTGCCCGGTTAGGAGCCTTATTGGCTGCTCGACGCCGCGAAGACAATCAAGGGTACCTATGCCCACATAGTTATCGACTATGGTAACAGTTGTGCTTGCCACGCTGACAAGGTCTCTAATCTCCGATTTTGCCGTGAATGGTTTGTTCTCTGGCACACTCAGTTCTTCGGGTAGTCTTCCTTGGTCAAGAGAATGAGTTATCTGTTCCAAGTCGTTTACCATTCTGCGGTGAAACTCCTGCGTGTCCCATTTGCTGTGAGCAGCGCCCTTTCCTGCCCGGTTCAAAAGACTCGGAACAATTGTTTCTAAGAATCGCCTTCGATTGTCGTGTTCCATTTGTGTAACCAGTAATCGGGCAAATTTAACGTATGAGAAATCTATCTCTGCTCCACTAAACTCAAGATCGAGGTCGACCAGTTCACAAAGATCGATTAGCTCTTTCGTATCTTCGTAATATTCTTTGATTGCGTCAGCGAGTACAGGAACATAACTGATATTCATAAGTCCTTCATGCGCTTGTTAGCCTGCGACCCGCCACATTGGCGGTCGCAAGAAGCTGATGCACATGCTTTATGGGGTAATTGGGGACAGCGCCTATTATTTTTTCTTCCTCGGCCTTCCGTGAGGCAATGCCTTTAGGCGACGCCCGAATTTTCGCTCCAGCTTCTTGATGAAAGAATCATCACCGCACGGCCGTCCCATCATTCCGCTCTTCCGTATGTCGTTGATCACATCTTCATCTTGCCGTTCTTTCAGATAGTCTTGCCAATTGCTGATCTCTCCGGTCAACGGGCAATCCTTGGAAATGAATTCTGGGGACATAACACTTAATCGGATTAAGATGCATTATACTTTTCTTCACTCTTTGCTCGCCCTGGTTTCTTCTTGCGAAGGTTTCTGCCAGTGAGATTCTGGACCTTCATGTGAAATTCTTCACTGCCTGCCGGACGGCCTATCCGTGTTGCCTTTCGCAGTCTCTTATCTATCTCGTTATCATTGCTCGTCAAGAAATCATACCAGTCATTAACATACTGCCACAATGAACGATCTCTTACCAGTTCGTCAACCTCCCGCAATCCAACATGAAACTTTGCACTCGACCAACAATAATCCCAGGGCTTTTCTACCATCCCAGCACGTACAGGATTTTGCTCCACATAACGGACTGCTGCGAGCAAGTGTGTTTCGTCCAATACACACGAACCGAACCGCCCTTGAAAAAGATAGCCTCTTACTCCTTCCCCAAAGTTTCGCAGGCGGGTATACCGCTTGTGCGCTTCACCAATTGCGCGGGATAATGCCTTTGTATCGCTCGGCACAACAACAAGATGGATGTGGTTTGTCATAAGACACCATGACAGAACCTCCACTCCGAATCGTTTTGTCTCGTCTCCCATGTAACGCAGATATGCCTGGCGGTCGTCATCGTCTCTGAATATTGCTATCGAACGCACACCACGCTGAGTAACATGATGAGGATGTCCGGGGACAACCAGTCGTGCTATTCGCGCCATGTCGGGACATTAAATCAACCAAGAGATATTGTCAAATACTAATTAAGTGTTATGTCCCCAGAAATACACGAATCAATGTCGCATCGATATGAACGGTCTCTCCACTAACAAGCCCTCTGTCTATACACGCCTTCACACTCCGCTGAAATATCTTCTTGAACCGTTCTGTTCCCCATCGCTGCCGTATCCGGCTCAGGCTGGAATGGTCCGGCAACTCATCCTCCAGACTGTATCCTGCAAACCATCGGATCGCCAGATTTACCTGTGCTTCCCGCATCAGCTTCCGATCATGCACTATCCCATGAAAAAACCCGGCAAGCATTCCGCCATAGGCGGACTGCTTCCGGGTCGATCCCTGGTCGTCCGTTATCTTCACAGTAACACTCTCGTACTTCCTCCCGTAACCAGATCAGATCAAGTATCCTATCTACTCGCTTTAATATGTGATCTTCAGGGATAAACTGTTCAATGTCTCCTGCTATAAATAACGTCCTCTGCTCTCGATTCTTTCTCCCTATCATGTGGACTCCAGAAAATTTGTTTATTCTTTGTCTTCATTATACTATGTTATTGTCATGAAGCCACATGTTTCGGGACTTTTTCAACAGCCCCGCTGTCCCTTTTCTCATACAACATGAAACCTTGCACTCGACCAACAATAATCCCAATAATTAAGTGTTATGTCCCCCAAAATCCTGAAGTGTTATGTCCCCAGAAATCTGTCACAGCACTTAAAAGTTATTGAATTTAACCATCTAAGGGTTCAGAAATTCACCGTTAATAGGTTAGTTTGATTACCTCCGTAGCATTCTTCTTTACGTCGCTGAAGCGCAAGAGGAGATCCTTATACTCCCAGTTCTCTTGCAACTCTATCTGGTCGCAGATGTGCTCACTCATCGTTCCATCCATCTTTGTAAAACCACTTTCGCCAGGGGTACAAGTATTAACACCCTTGGGGAATGGATTGGTCATCTCTATACAGTAATCTGCAAGTGGCCGTTCCATATAGATAGGGGTAATCTCGCATGAACTATCACTGGTGGGGAGACCCATAAAGGATGGTTCGTAATGCATTTTGGTAATCTCCCTCTTCCAGGTACTCATGTCCGAAGTTCCAAATTCTGTTTCAAGCTCATCTAATGCTTCGACCAGACTATTGAGCAATACCTCATTTTTCTCTCCGTTGAAGTAATCCTGCGAGGGCGGAAGGGCTGCTTTTTTACCCTGGAGTGCTCTCAAAAATAAGGCAGCGCCCTTTCGGTAAATTCCATCACTGCTTGGGCTCACATACGTCCAGTATTCTCCCAGTTCATCTTCAAAAGTATTCTGAAGGGCCCGATTCATCCAGGCATCGAAGATCGTGAGGCCAACGCTGTCATAGTATCCATCACCATCAAGGTCTTCACGGTAACCGTTCCAAGACTTCACATAGGATTTTGCCTTCTTAATCCTCGAGTCCTTCACCTTCTTTGATTCTGCACTGAGGAGGTAGGGTTTAAACCATGAAAACCTGAGATCCTTCATGGCGATATCTCTGTTGATCTCCTTTAAGTCATCAAAGGAGAAAAGTTTCTTCTCTTTCATAATCTCATTGAAGCGGTATAGTCTCTGATCCGGACCCCAGGGTATCATAAGTTGACAGTCACCCTGTTCCCAGCCAGCAATGGGTTTACTGTTCCAATTGGCTAAATAACCCTGTTCAGGATTAATGATGGAAGGGAGTTCACCTTTTGGCAGAAACCCCTGCCATTCATATTCTCCTGTACCTGGTACAGGGAGGCGATTATCTACCCCTTCAGCCTCAATCTGATACATCCCAACATAGAAGAACCCAATGTTCCCTTCTCTATCTACACCGGTAAAGGTACCACTGGGAGAAAAGAGTTTCGCAGCCCTCTCTAGTTGCCAAACGTTCTTTGCTTTCATCGCTTCATAGTATGAAGTAAAGATTCCAAAAGGATTATCCCGGTTAGCCCACTTTACTGAATATGCTACGAGGTTTTCAGTATCCTTTGTTGTTATCGGACCATGGACTGTATAATATATGGTCTTGGTAACAGGAACAGAATCCTTTACGTTTATGGTGAACGTTCTCACCTCCATATCCTTCCATTCACCGTTATACCAATACTGATTTGTATTCTCCGGGTTGAGTTTTTCAACGAAGATATCTTCTGTATTGCCCATCCCTCCGGTCCATAAGTATGCACAGTCTCTGGATACACCATAGAACATAGCAGGCATCCCTACGCCAGCAATTCCAACAATATCGAATCCAGCCCCGTGCAGTCCAACTTCATAGAAAATTGAAGGAATTGAGAGTTCTTCCTGCGGTCCCCCGAATAAGAGGGCATTCCTTGTAACGGAGCGGGAAGGAGAGATCGCCAAGGCCATACAGTCGAAATTTATCGGTATGCCAAGCAATTTCAGCGCATTGTTGAATTCATCCTGTTTATCTCTGAGTTCTCGTGCTACTTTTTCTATGCCTCTAATAGGTTTACGATTAACCCACGTTTTAGTCTTTTTAGGATTTCCCTGAGATTGTGCTTTTGACGATGATGGGATGGACGTGGGTGAGCCTGGGTCATCAATCCAGATGAGATCATCAAAGATAGCATTCCCTTCTTCCTCACCATGGGTCTCAATGAGATCCGAAAGAATTGAAGCGGCCGTCGTTTCGTATCCACCGAAGGGTTTTTTCATTATTTGAACGGTAAGGAGTGCGGTATCGAGAACCGTCCATGATTCCGGATCAAACCCATACGTTTGGAACTCAATGGGGAGCTTATTCTCCCGATCAGCCAATGCTTCATCTATGTAGGCATTTATTCCATCAGTAAAAGAAGAGTAAACAGTTTTATATTCTTCATCAAGACTATCGTACAGACCCTGTAACTCATCATGGGTATATCCGCAAAGTGTGAACATGTAGTCTGGGTACAAGCAGAATGAACCAAAAACTTCAGCAAGCCTGCTTGAAAAGGCCCTCTTGAAAGATTCTAACTGGAAAAGGCGATCTTGTGCCATTGTGTAACCAAGGCCATAAAACAGTCCCCTCGAAGTGCCGGAGTAGATATGCGGAACACCGAAGTTATCCCGGTAGATGGTTACTTCATCTGCACTGGATTGTGACGGCATGAAGATGAAAAAAGACAGAACAAGGAAAAAGGTTGTTGTGGTGATAAATACCTTGCTTCTCATAGGTAACCTCCTTAAAAAATAAAAACGATTTTCATTTTTCATATCTCCATTCTGATTAGTTTGTCAATAACTTTTTTTGTTCTGTCTCCTGAATAAGAATTTAGTTACGCTGTGCGGAGATGGATTGGTTTATTACCGTGGTGAGAGCAGAAGGTTCGTCTGTCAGAGACTGGGAATTTGATCCGGATCAGACCGACACCCATTCGCAGCCGCAGATACTTCTCATCGATGGAAACTGTGAGCGAGTGAAAGAGAACAAGCGAAAGCACAAGAATGATGGCGACAATCTCCATCACCAACTTTGGCTGCGGAAGTGAAAAGACGATAGCTGCGAGAAATATCGCAGTTGGAATGCCCAGAACAATTCGCAGGAGAGTACCTGGCTGATTGTGCTGATACGTGTTCATGGAAAGCGAATAAAGCTGAATGCTGATAGCTGTAAGCTGACAGCTATTTTGGTAATTCTATCCTGTTCACCTTCCCCAGATCCGCCAGGGGCTTATCAAAAGCGCTCTCATTTCCCACAATTAGGAGGATCGCATCTTCAGGATGGAGATATGACTTAGCTGCCCTTTCCACGTCCACACTGGTCACCTGTGATATTTTCCCCTGATATGTCCTGAGAAAATCTGCCGGGAGATGGTTGTACTCAAGATCTATCGTCTCGACCACGATCTGATGGCTTGAGGTAAAGGAGAAGATGAAATTGTTGAGGATCGAATCCTTCGCCCACTTCAACTCTCCCTCCGTAATCCCCGCATCCCTGATTTCCTTCATGGTCTTCAGGATAAGGTCATGGGAGAGCCGGGTTGAAGAAGGTTTGGTAAAGCAGTATGCACCAAACACCCCGTAATCAATATCACCGCGGTAGAAGCTCCCCACGCTGTAAGCCAGCCCCCGGTTCGAACGGATCTCCATAGTAAGCCGTGAATTGAAGCCGCCCCCGCCCAGGATAAAATTCAAAAGGGAAAACGGATAGTAATCGGGGTGGTTCTTCGGGACTGTCAGATGGCCGAGGATGATAACTGACTGGGGAAGATCCTTGGAAACAAGGTTCACTGACCCTGCCTGGGATGAAGGGGGAGGAATCGACGGCAATGTTTCTTTCGCCCTTCCCCAATTGCCCAATACGCGTTCAAGTTTATCAAGCATCTCCTGCGAAGAGAAGTCACCTGATACACCGATAATAATCCGGTCGGGATAAAAGTAATGCCTGTGAAATGCTGCAAGGTCCTCCCGGGTAATCTTCTGAACAGAAGCAGGGGTTGGGAAATTTCCCCGCGGATTACCCCGGTAAATAATTTTCTTGAACTCACGGAAGGAAAGTTCCTCCGGGTCGTCGTTCTCTCTCCGGAGCTCTTCCAGCTTTGCCTTCTTCGC
>Ga0315289_10009541_pt1 | contig 13966 bp, 4 predicted proteins | sample YL17G11_40_MG_FD_203452 | JGI IMG/M metagenome (GOLD analysis project Ga0315289, IMG submission 203452) | Sediment microbial communities from Yellowstone Lake, YNP, Wyoming, USA - YL17G11_40 | ecosystem: Environmental > Aquatic > Freshwater > Lake > Sediment | place: USA: Wyoming | collected...
CTTTCATGGTCGAATCCTTTCGATACAGGCGTAGGTTTCTGTAATTTCTTTCACCTACAACTGTTATCGGCTAAGGATCGACCATTTCTTTTTATCCACAAACCATCAAAACTGGGGATGACTCAGGCAAGATGTGCCTTGACATCCTCTATCTCCGGCTCCAGCGAATTGTCCACATAGCGGCGGATGTTAAGGTTAGAATCGTTTTCTTCAATCTCTTTAATGCTCACTAATCGCGAATATTTGGCGATTTCCTGCTTGTTTGAAAACACATAGACGATTTTTTCAATATCTTCAGGTCTCAAGTAGTTCTGGTTGCGGCCCTCGCCATATTCGGCATCGGCGTTGATAAAGAGGATTCTATCTTTCAATTCGGCGGGTTTGTTTTTATTGATGACCAGCACACAGGCAGAGATACCGGTGCCGTAAAAGAGCTTTTGCGGCAGTCCGATGATGGCCTCTACAATTCCATCCCTTACTATGCCTTCGCGGATTGCCTTTTCAGCCCCGCCTCTAAAGAGAACGCCGTGCGGCATAATAGTTGCCATCTTGCCTTTGTCTTTGAGCGAGGCGATCATGTGCTGGACAAACATCAGGTCCGCCTTTTTGCCCGTTTCCGGCGCAAAGCCATATCGGAACCGTTGCGGGGACTCCATATTTGCTCTGGAGTAATTCTGCGAAAATGGCGGATTGGCAATTACGCGGTTAAACTTTTGGATGTAGCCATTTTCCACAAAATATGGCGCCTGCAGGGTGTCCTCCAGAGCTATCTTAGCATCGTTGATGTTATGTAGAAACATATTCATTTTACAGATCGCCCAGACGGTGCCGTTGTTGTCCTGTCCATAGAGAGCTATGTTGCGTGCATTTTGTCCGGTGTCTTCCAGATATTGCTTGGATTGAATCAGCATGCCGCCTGAGCCGCAGGTGGGGTCATAAACAAACATGCCTGTCTGCGGTTTTATGATACGCACCAAAAGACGCACTACCTGTGAAGGCGTGTAAAATTCGCCGCCTTTTTTACCGGCGCTGTCGGCAAAGTCTTTTATCAGGTATTCATAGGCCGCACCGAGCAGGTCGGGAAACTCAAAATCATCATTGGTAAGGCGGTATTTATTGAAGTGGTGGATAAGGTCAACCAGTTGGTTGTCTTTAACCTTGCGCTTGTTGCTGATTTGTGCCAGGAAGTTGATGTGTCCCAGCACACCGGCAAGTTCTTCATTGGCTTCTTCCAGAGCAGCAAGGGCCTTATTAAGCTCATCACCAACATTATCGTGTAATTGCAGGATGTTTTCCCATCTTGCTCTTTTAGGTACAAAAAAACTGTCGCCGAACTGAGTCGGGTCCTCTGTAAGCTCCACGACCTCTTCTTCATTCCGTCCCTGTTTCTGCCATTTGTCGGCTATATGTTTTTGTTCAACGCTAAACTGATCGGATACCCGTTTCAGAAAGAGCATGCCAAATATGTACTCTTTGAATTCTGAGGCGTCCATTTTGCCGCGAAGGATGTCGGCGGCCGAAAAAAGATGATTCTCTAATTGGGATAAAGTAATCTTACTCACATTCATATTCTTAAGCGTCTTATGATACTATTTATTGTTGTATCTTTCCCAGCCACAGCATACCTCAAAGCCGAGAACCGCTTCATTATTGGTTTTGCTCTTGCTACCTCGCTTTGCCATAAGCAATTTCTCCGCCATCTCGCCAATTCCTAAATTATCTCTGCATAAGGCTGACCTCTTAATGACCCGAACTTAACACCCAAGATAAAGAAAATCAAGCAGATATTCGGTGACAAAATAGACAAACCAAAGCCAAAAAATGAGCAATAGAGCCACTAATTCCGGCATACCACCCTATCAAAACCCGTGCAAAATCAGTTAGTGCGCTTGGCCACAGATGTAATTGGCCTCTCAGTCTCAGTGTTTTTCGCTTGTCTTATCCGGGCCAAACACCCGAAAGGTCTATTGCTTCGCTTGCTTTTCATTGCTTGCAATATCGCAAAGACCCGCCCTAACGCGGGGGTTTCGCTTCTGAGCCGTTTTGTCTCTCGATGTGAGGTTGCTAACGCTTTGATTGCAGCTTTGATATGCTCTGGGTGCTCCGTTGGGGCGGGGAGAAGGTCCTTTCGGTGGATGCCGACCGTCACGTCGGCCCGGCCCGGCATATCCGGCGTGCCCGAGAGCACGCCGGTCGCCTCATCGATCCTGAGCCATGCGGGCCCTTCGGCAAGCGTGAATCGGGGCTTCTCGATGTCGAAGTAGCCAGTGCGGCAACTCAAGAGTTCGTCCTCGACGTGGCAGCAGGCGGCTCACGATTGTCAAAAGGTAAATAAGAAAGGGCAGTCCGATCGGGTTCTATGGCCGTGCACGAAATACTGCTCTCAGTGGGCAGATAATGGGATTCTTGGCAGGTGGGTATCCGGCAGCTTCTTTCGGCAGAAGTGCAGTTCCTTATTGGTTTGGTTTTTCTGTTGTCCTGACCGGCATGATCGTACAATCGGCGATGATTACCAGCAGAGCGACCAGCAGTCCCAAGAGCCCCAGCATCAGGCCCAGCAGCACAAGCACACAGACATAGACCACAATGCGCTTACCGGAGAGTGGTCGCGGCCTTCCCAGGCGAGGCCAGATTCTGACCGCCCCCAGCGCAATCAGTACAGCGACTAATACCATTAATGTCCGGTAGAGGTTTTTGAGCGTGCTGGTCGGCGCCGCCCAAAGGCTAATTTCTACCTCACCACCAGGCCGCGCAAAATCCAGCCTGACCTCACCCTGCGGTAACGTCACGGGCAATGAATAAACTGCCCTGGCCACGTATGGCTCTACCGCCGGTTCACCCGCCGCGGGTCCGTAAGCCGCGACAGCACCTGGCGCAGCAGGTACAGCAGGTTCAAGTCCTTCGAGCATCTCAGTCCCAAACGCGTCTGTCTGAGCTGGCCGCTGAACCGATGGTTGCCGGCCCATTCCGCCGTATCCACCGTATCCACCCCGGGATGATTCATAGCCGTACCTAACCGCTCCGGCGAGAGCTTGCGATTCTGGTTTCTTTGCCGTCTCCTTCATATCTTGCCCAGCCTGGAAATGACGCCGTAGCCGATTGTCTGCTAACTCCCGTAATTGGCCCCTAAGCTGTGCCTGTTGCTGGTCGATTTGAGCGGCACTTTCTCGGCTCAGTTCACCAAGCATCTTACCCATTTCAGCTTCTTTGTCGGTAGAATCAACTATCAGCTCCTTCGCAGCTTTTCCAGCCACTTTCTTGGCGAGGTCTCTTCTGGTATCGCCTATCAGCGTTTCTTGCTCACGGGCTTGCTCGGTCTTGGCTGCCTGTAGCTGTTGTTCCGCTACTTGCAGCTCTTGCTGTAGCCGGGCAATCTGTTGCCGCTCGTTCTCACCCACGAAACCTGGCATCTCAAACATAGCGTTATTGCGAATGACCTCCGCCACACCGGCATTTGACGATGAGGCGTTGAGGAAGGAGTTCATATCATTGCGAGCTTGCTCTTGCTGTCTCTGGATGAAAGCGGCGTTGCCTGATATCAGCACGTCCGCGCGACTTTTCTGCTGGCCGAGCACCGATTTCAGTCTCCGGAAATCGCTCTGGCTCACCTTGTCGCGATAAGCGTCAATATCCGATTCTACCCGGCTGATGTCCTCGGCAAGTTTCTTGTTGAACGCCTCCCAGTTTGTCTGGGCTACTACTTCCTTTTGGCTGGCTGTGCCGGCCACATCTCGGTAGGTTCGCTCCAATCGCTCCAACTGCTCCAGTTTGGCTTGGATGCCGAGACTAGATACTTCAACGGGGCCGACAACCGCAGACATATTGCCGCCCGGACGCAGATAACGATATCCCGCCGGAAGATGCAGTGACCATGTAGTGCGGGTCACAGGAATTCCAACGATGGATATAGCGGGCGGACTCAGCTTGGTTATCCCATTAAATGGTGCGACTAACGGTCTGGCGCCCTCGTCCGCAAAGTAGAGCAAAACATCGTAGGGTAATCCGCCGGGAGAAGTCTTGACCAGTGGGATTAAAACTTCGCCGGTGGGCTGGTCTTTTCCCACTGCGGGCTTAACGGCCTGTCCGGCCACGTGGGCGCTCCAGAGGCGTAAGCCCGGCGGCAGTTTGACGCGCAGAAACTGCTCGCTGCGATTCTGAAGTGACAGCCTGGCTTCATACCGGCAATGTCCGCCGCGATCAATAACAGTCGTTAATGCCATTAAATCAACCACCGCCTGGATGCGGGCCGCCGTCTTTGCAGGCTTCAAATCGAGGCGCAACGACCAGTCCTGCTCGAAAGATTGGAAAACGTACTGGAGCGACTCTCTCATTTCTCTCGGCATCAGCTTCTGTTGTTCGCTTGTCGCCAGCTCGGCTAAATTGACTTTATCCTTTACGCTGATATCGTGCCGCGACATATTTTGCACTGCCACGATTGCCTGATAGCCCCCCGCCGGTTCGCTTCGCGAACGCGAAGCAGCGGGGGCGCTCGCGCGGAGTGGTGGTATGGTAATGGCATTGGTAGACGCCTCGATAGGCAAAGCGAAGTTCACCGTCACGTCCACGACCCCGGTGACCTCATCGACCAGGGTGACAGTCCAGCGTGTTTGGCCGTCGCCCACATCGGATTGCGTTACATTTCGCAGCGCCGGCGACTCCACCATTACCAAAGGCGCGTACTCGGTCGGCAGGTTGAAGCTTAACTGATCGATAGGTGAGCCGGCAATGTTGTACCGAAGCCGGTACGTGTACACCGCGGCCGTGACTCTAACCACCAAGCCGGCGAAACACTCCAGACGTATCTGCGTCGGCAGCCGGATGATATTCAGTCGCAGCAGAGGATTAGGCCCGTCGTAGCTGTAAGCATAACGCACAGAATCAATTTGCCTGCTGTCGAGCCAATCGTTCAGCGTTTGAGGCGAAATCGCCTTGACCCGGACTTGATCCGGGCTGCCTAAAGTCTTAGCCTCAAAAGAAGCAGCCAATTGTACTGCAAGTCGGCCTTGCTGGCTGGGTGCGGCGTCTCCTGCTGCGTCAATATATGTAATTGTCGGCACCTGGAAGTCATCCAAATGGACTTCTCTGCACACCAGCACCAGCGCAATCTTAGCTTCTTGCTGCCCACGGTGGAACTTTATGTGCACGAACGTGCTCTGCCCCGCGGCCGGCGCAGCGAGCTGCTGGTTCGAGCGCTGATAAAAGCTCTCTACCGCGGCGCCGACCACGCTGAGCAGCTCGTAGCCGCTCGGCAGGGCAAAGCTTGCCCCAAACATTTTTCCGCGTTCGACTTTAAGACTGGCCTGCACAAGTAGTTCCGCCCGATCCGCAGCGACTCGCACCAGTTGGTCCAGATGAGCTTGCCCCGACAGGCTCGGGGCTAATCGTGACAGCTCCACGTAAAGTTCGAACGGCCTATAAGGCCAGTAATAGCTTGCCACCGCTTCGGCTCTATCGGAGCTTAACTGCCCAGCCCCCGCGTCTCCCGACGCGAGTCGGGGCGGCGGACCGTCACCGGGGTCCGGATTTGTCCCAAGGTCCACCCTTCGGCCACCGCTGACGTGCGTTGTTTTTACCGTCATGCCGCCGGCTGCGTACAATGTGACCGTCCCGCTTTCGCGGCTGACATCGCCTGCCCTAACCAGCGGCAGGCGCGTCGGCTTCTGGCCCGCCCCTTCGACTTCGCTCAGGGCAGGCGGCAGCGCTCCAAGCCATCTGACTGTCAGTTCGTACTGCTTTTTGGCAGGCCGGTACAAACGAGCCTCCACTATCTTAAAGGTCATATTCTCAATTGTCGCTTCGCCGAGTTCGCGGTAGTCCCGGATATTTGTCCCTTTCAGCTCCGTCAGAACGCAATCTGCCGGCAGTAAAGCGGTAAATCGATCATGCTGGCCCCCTGAGAAACTGTAGGCTATCTTTGTGACTCCCACGAGTGCCCAGTGAAATGCGTAAACATCGTGCACGCAGTTTGCCGACAGCGTACGGTCGGCGACCCCACCGCCCAGCTTTGGAAGCCAGCGCAATGCCAGACTTCTTGTCAGACCCAAGCCGAACGTCCACTGGACTTTCCCGTTCAGGCTGCGTCTGGCAAGTGTGCCCTCAATATCATCAACTTCCAATTCAAGGTCTTCGTCCGGCAAAGTGACGTCCATTACCGCAGCGGGCAAAGGCGGCAAAGAGAAGGTCACGCTGCCTCTGCGGCCAAGGTATTCCGGAGTCGTCACTGCCTGAATTTCCAGCCGACCGGAAACGTCGCCCGGCAGCATCAGCACCATTCCTTTCGGCCCGGCCTGCAACTGAGCGGCTTTGCCTCCCAGCGTCGCGCTGGTTACTGCCAGTCCTGATATTGGCAAGCCAAGCACCACCCAGCCTTTCCCATAGGTTGTCACATCCGCTGTCAAAACCAGTTCTGACTGCTCGGCCTGGACAGTGAGCCTGTACCGGACCGCAGCCAGACAGATATCCGTGCCGGGCTTTGGGCCATCTATCGGGTCATCCGGATGTGCCCGATTCCACAATTCAACATAACGGCTATACGGGACAAGAATTTTCTCCGCGTCTTTTATTGCTGTAGGATCTCCGTCGTAAGGGATAATAACGCCGGTTGCCACATCGCTCTGGGGCGGAATCACCGATTCTACTTGGGCCTTGCCTGTATCTGCGGCCAAAGTCGGTCTAGCGGACGAAGCTATGCACAGTAGCCAGATAAGCAGTATTGTTGCGCCGAGAGTCTTGCTGCGTTTAGCCCCCGGCCCTGTGCCGGGGGGCAACCCCTGCCCGCAGGGGGCAGGGCTAAGACGCAGCCGCTCTCGCAGCCACAGGATGATGCCTATCAACAGATACACCGGCACCAGGCAGACTCCTGCCATAAATGCGCCGTTGGCCAAGTATGTTGTTCCCGGCCACCATATAGCTGCTAACGACGTGATCGACAGTACTGCTACAATCAGGCCGATTTGTGCTCTGGGCTTTTTCTTCACAGCCGTTAGCCCAATAATAATCGCCAATGCAAATCCCACACCCCACCAGTTTTCCTGCCGTGACTGACTGCTAAGACCAACAATCAGTTTTGCAGCCCCCAAACCACTAAATGTCACGCTCGGACCCGCACCGGCTATAGGGACCAAGTCCACCGGCAAAGTAACACGTCCTTCTTCGACCAGTCTTACACCGGCATATTTCTGCTGAGGTTCGGCAGTCTGAACGGCCCTGCCACCTCTGGGTGGAGGTTGTGCAGGCATAGGTCCCTCTACCGGCACGCTTTCCTGTACCATCTGCCTTACTTCGTCCGCCTGCCTCGAAGACCGCAGCGATGGGAACGGAACACCTTTCCGCGGTCGGCTCTCTCCACTAAATTGTTCTATAGATAATAATGAACCTGTGAACATATTCTTTGTTAGGAAGTCGCAAACTCTTAGATAAGCCGCCTTGGGTGTGACTATGTCATGGGTCTGCATCTTTGTCTCTTGTGTCGTTATCCGATAGCCGGGCGGCGGAATGACAGTCCATCTGACGCTATTCAGCGCCACTGCCGGCAGCTCCACACCGCCGAGCTCTACCCGCCGCAGGTCCATGCCTGTCGGCTGGTATGCGTAGACGATTCGCACGTCAACCTGCCTTCCCAGTTGGCCAAGCGGCACTTGATAGTCACCGGCAGCACTACGCTGAGGCTTCGCCTGGGCATCGTTGACGCGCAGCGACCAGAGCTCAGCACCATCCGGCAAACGCATCGTCAGGAACTGCTTGCCAGCGTTCGCAATGCAAAACTGTGCCTGCGTCCGCTGTCCACCCTGCACGTCAAGATAGGTGGTCAGCTCTGCTGAACTGGCAAGTGCAGATAGGATTTCGTAGTTGCTATGAACAGACATCTGGAGCTTCACTGTCGCTTTCGTTCCAGCTTCTGTACTGACTGCGTCCAACCTGAATGCTGCCAGGATACGGCTGGCCTGAACCGGCAGGGGCGGAAGGTCAATCGCATCAACCTCTTTGGCCCCACCGGCCTCGATCCGAAGTGCCAGCTCCTCACTGGCCTGGACTGCCAGATGTTCGTTGATTTGGCCTTCGCAGATCGGCCGCACCAGTGGAATCAGCAGGCTATCCTGCGTAACCGGACGTTCGTAGTGTATATCTACTACCGCCGCACCGGTGACATTGCGATCGAGATTCAATAGCCAAAGGTTGTACTTTTCAGCCGGCTCCGCCCCGATTGATCGGGGTTGACCATCCGCGGCTACAATGTTTTTCGAACTAATTGTAACTGTTGGCGACGTGATCTTGATGTTCTGTCCGAGAGACTTGTCCGCAAGCACGTAAAGCCGTTCGGCAGATGCTCGCGACACCATGTACGTGATTCTCCAGTCACCTGTAAACTCGCGAGGGCGAACCGCAATTAGCCCCACCGCCTCAGCCGACACGCGAGGCCGGCGCCGTGAAACTTCCAGTTCTATCTCGCCAGCCACGGCCGTGTTGTAGCTATATGCGTATCGAACGTCCCTGGCAATTCCCAGCAGAGCCATACGCCCTACAGGCACTATTTGCAGACAATCCGGCACTTTCTGCGGCTGTGCCTCCAGATCACCCGTAGCTGAGATCGAGACTTGCCCAAAAACACTCTGGGCTTCTGACCCAATCACCGGAACCGAAATAGTCCTGGCAGATGCGTCGCTGGGCCAGTGCCAGTTCGCCGGGACGTGCCGCAATTCAACTCGCACATCTACAACCTTTTCCGGTTGGATTGGCTGCGGCAGCTCAACTATCAATCGTCTTTTGTCCCCATCCTGTTCGAGCCAGTATTCGAAGCCTGTTTGCTTCTGGTTAACTTGTACCGTGCCAATTTGCCACTGCGGCCCCGAGCTGCCAATCACAAAGGACATCTCAAACAGTTCTCGCTCGATAGCTGTCACTTCAAACTCGCCGGTGAGTATCACCTGCTCCAGAGAAACGACTACTTTCTGCCGCTCCTTGATACTGCGGCTTGACACCGCCGTCGCCAGCTCCAGCTCGACAGACCAGTTATCGCCCCAGTGGAAATACAATCGTCCGCCTGGACTGCCGAGCAACCCGGGTACTGAGATTGTTGCCGGCATATCTTCGCGGCGGGCATCGGCAAGTTTCTCGCCTCGCACACGAAGCCCTTCGTCGGTATTTACCACCATATAGCCCCGCTGGTACACAGCATCAACTAAGGCAAGGCGGGGGCTGCGCCATAAGCTGTCGCGCTGTGGGGCAGTGGCTTTGATATGCAATGCCACCGAACCAACACGGCCTGCGCGTAGACGCACCTTGATTCTCTCCATTCCGTGCGACTGTTCAGCGGCGCTGGCCGACCATTGGACCAGGCTTGGGCAGGTAATTTCGGTGACTGTCCATTCGGAGGGAAGCTCAAACTCCAGTTCTCGCACACCCCGGCGCAGAATCTGCACAGTGTACAGACAGCTCAATACTTGGTGTGAGCTGGTCAGATTCACGGTTGAAGCTGACTCGCCCAGCAAGATTGCACGCTCGTCTGCCTGGCGGCCATTGCCCAGCAGAACCACTGTCAGCTTGTCTTGCCCACCAAGGGTTAGCTCGGCCGTTGTGCGGTCGGCTTGCCGGTCATACGAGGACTGCGAGATCGGCACTGTTGCGTGCATGTCCAGATCGCCTGCGGCTACCAGCTTCATCGTCCCGGCGACGGCTTCGGGCAACGATACGCTAAACTGCATGCCGCCGCTTGAAAGCTCCTTCAGCTTTGTGGTTCCTGAGATTTCGAGCTTGTGACTTCCCTTGGCTGTAACGGTCAGCGTCAGCCGTCCCTGTCGGTCGTAGCCCAGCGGCGCCGGTGAGCCATCTAAGACAACATGCGTCAATCCGATCTGAGCAAAGCCAAGCGGCACCGCCACCGGCCCATCGCTCATCGAGACAACTTCGAGGTCTCCCGTCAACGTTAGCTGCTCGCCTGAAACCTCTGCCACGTACTGTGCATTTTTGACCTGGCCCAACCGAAGCGTATTCGCTGCCTGGGCGTTGGCTTCGGCAGCAGCAAGTAGCCGCTCGAATTCAGCACGGTCCATCAGCACGGCCTTATGCGTCGGTTCGATTAGCTCGGCTAAGTCCGCGTATGGGACATAGATGTTCGGCCTACAATCGGTCTGGCCGGCATGACAATCCCCAATCGCAAATGGCAAATGGCAGATGGCAAATGATAATGCGAGAAGCGGTTTGTGTAATCGATACGCGATTTGCAATAAGCGATAAACGATTAGGCAGCGTTTCATGACACTACTCCACGTTTTGGAAGCTTCATATAAACCCACTGCACGATCCACAGTAGCAGAACAAGCACGGCAGCGAATGTTCCGAGCCGGACAATCTGATCCACCAGTAGCGGAAGATACAACCGGATAAGTCCCGCGACAAAGGCCGCTGCCAGTATCACCATAACACGGCGATATACGGTCAACTTCAGCATTGCTGTTCCAGCCGCGATGATTAAAAGCCATACGATTATGCTGAAGGATTCCTTGCCGACTACACGTGCTGACAACTTGCCGGGCGCGCCCTGGCGGACAAAGTCGATGGCCTTGCCTTGGCCAGATAACTTGAAACCTACCTGGCTTGGTTGACCAATCTGCAGACTTGCCAGCAAGTTCAGGCCCTGTTGGGACCCCACTCGGCAGAAGTTCCTATCGTGCCCGAGCAGGTAGCAGTCCTGGGGTATCCACAACCGCCAGAGCGTTTGCTGAACGGGGATTTCTTTCGGTAGGACAGGTACCGTGAGACTTGATGCTGATGCCCGTCTAAGGCCGTAGGAAATCTCCACAACGAACGGCGAGACCTGCCCCGCCGACGGGGGAAGACGCACAATCTTTTGCTCCGCCGACGTTCCTATCTCCAGCGGCGTCTCGTCCCCATTCAGCAGCACCGCGGTCAGCTCTGCCCCTTCAGGCAATGTAAGGGGCAGTCTGTCACCATAACTTGTCACCAGCAGATAAGTCACGTGTGTATTCAGCATACCGTCGCGTGCAAGAACCTGCTCGACAATCACGCCGCGGACGATAGTTGTGAAGACCGCGGCTTCCTTTTGCACCACTACCGGTAGCGTCAGCACGAATGGAGGTGCATTGTACTTGAAGGCTAACGAAGCCGCTCTCCGGTGAGGCTCATAAGGCAGGTCAGCGGCGCTGCTTGCATCAGCCGGTATGAGATTCTCCGCTACCGGCTCACCGATGGCCAGCGTATCTGCTTTGGCTATGGCGATGTGTCCGCTTTGGTCGGAGAGCTTGCCCGCCGCCAGGATCGGTTCTACCTCGACTGTTGTAGCCTCGCCCACCTCGCCGGCACGGAAGCTGCGGCGAGCTTGGACTCTAAGCTCGTAAGTGTCAGAAACCTTTGACTGGAGCGCTACTTTGAAATAAGCCCACTTGATGCCCCCCGCGACTTCGCGTTCGCGAAGCGAACCGGCGGGGGCAGCCTCGGCGGCGGCGTCGCGTTGATCGGCAGGCAGTTGCTCTATGCGAGGCTTTTCCTTGATATTGGGTCCGCTTATCTGCACGCCCGCGTCTGCAAGAGCCACGGGCATCTTCACATACAGTGTGTCAACCGGTGCGTAACGAATACGATACTGTATGATTGCTTCTTGCTCGACTGAGCCCGGCTGAATACTCACCAGCCGATGGACGGTTGCTGATATTTGAACGGGCTTGACACTGATTTTGAATCTTGTTCCTGCCCACTTTTCGCGGTCTACAGCCCGAAACTTAAATGCCATCGCAGGTGACAAGCCGGCCACGGTAGTCCACCCCTCGACGGAGTTTACCCTGAGCGCAGCCGAAGGGCTCGGTGCTCCGCCTGTGGTGGACTGCGCCTGCTCGAGCGAGATAGTCTGCAGTTGCTGAATCTCTGCTACCTCGGCCTGCAATTGGTCAGCGAGCAGCAATATGAGCTGTCCGTGATATAGCTGAAGGTCTTTGGCGTCGGCCAGCGGCAGGGTGAAATCCACCGAACCTTCTGGTTGCGCCCGGGAGCTTCCGGCAACCAACATCAAGTCAAACTCACCTACTTTTTCGCCCTTAAGCAACACGTGCAATACTCGTTTGTCACCCAGGCCTTTGAGGTCGTAACCATCCACAAGTGAATCCGGGCCGAGGGACTCTATCACCCATTGCTCCGGCAAAGTCATGTTCACTTCGAAAACGCCGGTACGTTCGACGTTGTAACGAAGCCGCCCGTGCAGTTGCAGTCTATCTTTATCTACTCCCAGCATCCACTGTTGATCAACCACGATCCGCGGCGAAGCAGTCTTAATCACGATTTTGCCGCTGTAATCGGAATTGATAAACCGGTAAGCTGTCACGCCCCCCGTGCCTCCTGCCGGAGGCAGGAACGGGGGCTGCCGCAGATGCTCCGGAAGCTGTCCTGTATCTACTCTCGCTAAGTTCGCAATATCTTCCAGAGAAACCACGCGCCGCGGCGAATAAGTAATCCCGATCAGGCCGGTCTGTCTCAGTGCCTGCTCGGTCACAATGGGCCTCAGCGAAATCTCCACATCGCTATCCTGTAGAAAGCGTTCCATCTTTACGGTCAGCGTATATTTGTCTTTCGCGGGCGAGAAGAGCTTCACCTCAAGCTCTTGCCAGGCCTCCGCCGCTGCGGATGCGGAACTGGCGATGTCCCACTTGGCGATGTTCGCTCCGGTAACGTCGGTAAGGCGGAACTGGCCCGGCAGTCGGATCTTGAACGAATCGATGCCGCCGCGGTGAATAGTGTAATTGAGCGAAACCTCCTGACTGATAAGAGCCTCCGCGACATGGATGTGCTGGAACTGCTCCGAAATGACGACCGTCTCAAGCTCGGCGGCGGCCTCCGTCTTGGGCTTCCAGCTCAGGCTAACCTCCGTTGCCGAGCCCAGAAATGCCTGCAGCCGGGTAGCCTTGGTAGCCTCAACCTCCACCTGTGAGGTAGTCGCTGCCAGCATAGGCTGCACATCCACTTTGAGATTCTCTTCGGGGATAAGCAGCTCAAGCGTTGTTATCGCAGCCGAGGGGATGCGGTACTTTAACACCGCCAGACCTGGTTGCGTCTCGAGCTGCCGGACGAAGTCCACAACGAGCACATAGCGACCTTTGCCCTTCGTCACGAATATGTATTGGCCATTGACGACCCTCAGCAGCGGCACAGACTTAGCTGCGGGGCTTGCTGTTAGAATCGCTGCCGAGACCGCGACTTCACTGAGACTGATCGGCACCTCGGTCCACCCGTCGCCGAGGATATCAATCGTAAGCTCCAGATTGAACGTGGCAAGCTCTTGCTTAACCTTGCCCTGGAACCTTGCCGTACTTATCAAGTATTGAAATGGTGCTTCTGATACGCTCGCCGGTTTGCCCTGGGCTGCCCGCCATAGCTTCTGGAATTCCTTGTAAGGCAGAAATACCCCCTGACCTTCTTTCTCAAAGACACCTTTGAGCTCCTTATAGGGCACATAGATTTTGCTCAGGGTCTGCTGCCTATCGCTGGTGGACTGCCCGCCGCCCCGACTCGCGTCGGCAGACGCGGGGGCAGGTGGCGAACCGTCCGGTGTGCCCTGCGACTGATTGCTCGCAGCTTGGGGGTCTGCCCCGACCGCCGTGCTTGTTACTAAAATGCCGGCACCACATAGCAAAGCTACAATTGTCAGGAAATATGGCCTGGACATGAAATGTTCTCCTTGTCAAAAAGCATTGTACTGACACGGTAATGGTAGCACGCCTGCTGGTAGCCAGCATCTGCCAAGCTGTCCGTCGCGTTCCCGCAGGACGTAGTTACTCCATATTATCCGTTACATCTGCTTAGCCACAAAGTAAAATACGTGTAAAATAGTCCTAATACCTTATGACTTTTAATTTTAGCAGTATGTAGATATTTGCCGATTTACCTTTCAGAGTATTGTTAATCTGAGAGGAATCGGTATGAACAAAAGATATATTGTCCGGCTTAAAGTTGAAGAACGAAA
>Ga0315289_10009542_pt1 | contig 13966 bp, 9 predicted proteins | sample YL17G11_40_MG_FD_203452 | JGI IMG/M metagenome (GOLD analysis project Ga0315289, IMG submission 203452) | Sediment microbial communities from Yellowstone Lake, YNP, Wyoming, USA - YL17G11_40 | ecosystem: Environmental > Aquatic > Freshwater > Lake > Sediment | place: USA: Wyoming | collected...
CAAACCGACGCCCCGAATGGCTGGAGGTTGGGTTCGGAAGGGACTTCGAATGAGTGTTGGCCGGGCGTCGGTTTGACGAGCCGCCCGCTACCAAAGCTGGATTTGCTCCGGCATCTCCTCCGGGTCTGCTTCTTTCGCGGGTGCGCCTTGAATGACGTAGGAGCGTTCCCATTGCGCCCGCGTCACGAAGACGGCGCGCACACTGCCTTCCGGCGGGAGGTTCTTCTTGAGCCGTTCGATGTGCGTCTCCTGGCGGGCAAAGGAAACGCAGGCCCGCACATAAACGCTGAACTGCATCATCTGGTAGCCGTCATCCAGGAGGTAGTTGCGGAAGTCCGTCGCCGCCTTCCGCTGCTTCTTCGTTCCGACCGGCAGATCAAATGCCACCACTAGCCAGCCCATTTTGTATTTTTCGGTGTCCACGGCTTGTAATGGCGCGGCTGGTTCTGCACCACGGCCCGACGGAAACCGCGCACCACGCCCTCAATGACGCCCTGAATCTCCAGCGTCAGGTCCAGGTAATCCATGCGCTCCAGCGGAAAGCCCGTGACCCACTTGCGGAATTCCTTCGTCACTTCCCATTCCTTGACCTCCGGGTGTTGCTTCACCCACTGGACGACGCGCCAATCCACGCACGGACGGAACGGCTCCATCAAATCGTAAGCCAGCGGCGTGCTCCGTTCGCGTGTGACGTGCGAAATGCCGAACGTGGGGTCCAGCCCGACGCCGAACAGCTTTTGCAGCACGGTGGAGAGCAGGACGGCGTAGCCATAGTTCAACAAATGATTCAAGCCGCCCCGCGCACGGTCGCGGACAAATTCCTCGTCGTTCAGGCTGCGGCCAAAGATTTGCCAGGACGTTCTGGCGCAGATGGATTCCTTGTGCGGTTTCTTGCCGAACGCGGTGGCGCGCAGTTCTTCCAGCCATTTGTCTTTGGGCGCGACGTGTTCCGCCAAGGCGAACTGGTTCTGGCACTTGGCGTCAATCGTTTTCTGCCAGAGATGCGCCCGGGTGCGCGGCGTGAGCGTGAGCAGGGCGCGGGAAAGCAACGTGTCCGTCGAACGATTGGCCGGAAGCACAAGGCTCACCGGCTTGAACGCTTCGCAAATGATCAGCGCCACCCCGTGCTTGGCGGCTTCCAGGAAGAGATTGCTGTGAATGCTGGCCGAGAAGCTGGTGATGATGATGGACGCCACGTCCTCCAGCGGAAGCTTCCTTTCGCCTTCCGCCGTCTTGCAGGTCAACTGGCCGTCTTTGCAGCTAAGCGAGCATTGCGGCGAGTCTATGTTGACGATGTGGTAGGACATGGCGCTCCGCGCCGTGAGTTCACTGGCTAGGCGTTACGCCACACAGAGGAGACTTCACAACCTCCAACCCACACTTCATGAGGGTGGCAACGGAGACATTCTGGAAACACTCTGGCTGGCCGCGATAGAGGATCTGGTCGGCTGGGCTGAGGTCCAGGAGAAAGCCGGCGCGCTGGTTGAGCGTCGTGCCCCGTACCATCCGTACGCCGCGGTAGTCCACCTTTGCTGACTTTGCGCGCACCACGCGGATGAGCGTCCCTTTGCGTACCACACGGACGGGCTTTCCTCCGTTGGCTTTCCGCAGCGCGTCGAGCTGGTGCCACACCTTGTGCGGGCGGATGAGCGTCGGCTCCGGGTCCAGCGCAAGGCCGAAATTATCACCGAGCACTTTCACCGCTTTGATCCGCTTGAGCTTGGCCGCCGCCGCGTCGCCTTCCGGCGCGAGGCCGAGCAGGGCGGACTTATCTTTGATGTCATAGACCCAGCGCCACGTTTTGGTCTCGCGAAAGACTTTGCCACCCGCGCTCTCTTCACCCGCCACGTCGGCAGCGCGCCGTTTGCGGCAGATGATGAGCGCCGTCTTTGCATCGGGCGCGGGCACGGCGACCTTTTTCTGCGCGAGCCAGCGCGCCATGCGCTTGGAATTCGGATGCGAGTCGGCGGGGTCGAAGACGCGCCAGACGGTTTCCTTGCAACGCAGGCCGGAAAGATCGGCGGGAAGATGCTGGACGACGCGACGCTCTTTAAGTCGCTCGCAAATCTGCGCTTTCAGCGCGGGCGTCAGGTCTGCGAGGCGGAGTTCTCCGTCCTGGGTGATTTCGATGTGCGAGCCGAAGAGTGTGCGGGCACGGCGCTGCTCGTCCGCGTTCAGGCGGCGTTTGACGAGTAGTTCCCACGCGCCGCCGTCCCGCGGGAGAAAGTGCGAGGCGAAGACGAGCACGCAGGCGTCGAGTGCGTGGTGCAAGTGGGTGATGCCGCGGATTTCTGTTTTCGTTCGGACTTTAGGCCGGCCATCTTCATCAAGGTCGTCGGGGTTGAGCACTTGCGGATTGGCGGTGGCGAGGCAGCCGATGAGATTCCACGATTTGCGCACCGCGCCGGTGACGCTGCCAGGGAGCGACGTGATCACGGGCTGCTTCTCCAGGCCAACATAATGTTTTTGCAGCGCTTGCGCACCGAGCCGCACGAGTTGGGATGTCTGCGTGAGATCGCCGGGTGTAAACTCCTTCTCCACGTAATCGCGCAGGAGCAGCAACCGCTTGCGGTTCTTCTTCCGCCGCTGGTCATCATCGTGGCCTTTGAAGGTTTCCAGCGCTGCCACATCTTTGAGATAGGCGGACAACGGTTTGATCATTACTTGCGGCAGACCCTGAACGGGCTGCCCTTGAAACTCCTCCACGAAGCGGACAGCGGTGCGCTTGCCCTTCATTTTGTTGATCTCGGAGAAGGTGATGACCAGCGAGTCGAGACTGTCGCTCGCGCGGTCAGTTCGCGGGATGATATGGTCTTTGTCCACGCGGCGGTGGAGCAGATCAAGCGCGTCGTAAGGCTTGCCGGTGTAAGGACAAGTCCAGCCGAGGTCCTCGGCGATGCGGCCCTTGCGGATCAGGCCGGGGCCGACGTGAACGCCCAGTCCTTCGTAAGCTTCGGCGAGTTTCTTCGCCACGCTTTTGAAGTGGGCGAGTTGCTGGCCTTGCAATTTCGCCTGCTCTTGTGCCGTCTTTCCGGACAGTTCGCGCAGGTCGCGATTCACTTCAATGGTGATGCGAGCGATGCGTGCGCAGTCATCCCCAGCATACTCTCTCAACAGGTCGGCGTGCAGGCGTTCGAGGAGCTTAAGCCGATGGCGGACGAGGTGGTTGTTCGTTTGCTCATCCAGGGCGCGCTGGAGTTGCGCATGACGGATGGCTTCACTGCGGTAGAGTGGGCCGCCTTCCTCCGCCGGGTGACGGTCAGTGCTGAAGACGAAATCAACAACTTCGCGCATCACCTTGCGCGTGTGCGGTGCGCGCCCATTTGGTGGTTGGACGTGAAGTTTTGTGTGCAGCAGGGCTTCGCGCGTCAGCGGTTCGTCTTTCTTGCGCTTCTTTGTGTTCTGCGCGTCGAGGTGCCGTTGGCACAGGGCCTCGGCAGCGGCGCGAGATTCGCCACAGGCGTTGAGCAATTCCGCAACGGTGATTGCATGGCCGCGGCGCCATTGACCGCGCAGGCGCTTTTGCAGCCGCTCCGGCAAGACCTGCCAGAGCGTGGAGACAAGTTGATCGCTGTGGATGTAGCGTCGCACGGGGTCCAGAACGAGTGCGCGCTCTGCATCAGGATGCGTGAGGATTTGTTCGAGATTGTCTGGAGCACCGCCGGTTTGCGGGCGCACGGCCTTCTTGAGTTCACCCGGCGAGAGGTATCCGCGCTTTTCCATTTCAACATTTACCACCTGTCGTTCGGTAGCGGTAAGGTTGCGCGGCGCACGAGCGTCGCCCGTGGCGACTTTGATCTTGGCCAGTTCCATCGCCCAGCGGAAGCGGTGGAACTCGACGCAATCCACGCCGGGGACCTTCGCCTGCTTCTCCGCTTCGTGTTTGGCCAGCTCCTCGTCGCCGGTCTCCGCTTTCACGATCTGATAGACGCGCTCGAAGGTGATCGGACAGCGGGCGATGATGCGGTTGTCAAAACGCGGCACGAGCTGGCCGAAGAGCAGACCGCCGGGACTGAGCGAGCCGTCATTGAGCCGCTGGCCGTAGCGCGCAGGCAAGCGCAGGTCAGGGCCGGGCAGTGCTGTGTGGTCCCGCATCAGCGCGTTGATGAGCCGCTCATCCAGGTTGGTGAGCAGGCCCAAGTGCGAGCGCAGGATGCGCTCGACCTCGCACTCGACGCCTTCGCGCGGGAAAGCCGCGCCGAGATTGCGCACGCGCTGCATGGAGGATTTCACCACGCCAAGCGGATCCACCTTGAGCACGTCGCAGAAGACTTCCGCCATCGTGCCGGCCCGGCCATGTCTCTTTTCAAACGCCGTGAGCAATTCGCCCGCACGCTTTTCTTTATCCGAGTCCTCATCGCTCGCCGTGTGATGCTTGCTCCAACCCTTGTTGCCGTCGTAACCGCGATTGTGCGCATACCAGCGGAGCACGTCCCAAAGTTCGGTCCAAGTCAGTTTCTTCCCTCCACGCAGGACGCGCGCGGCGAGCAGCCACGGCCACGCACAGCCCGGCGTTTCGAGTTGCTCCGTCGTGAGCGCGCCGAGATGCGCTAGCAAGCGCCGCATCCGCGCGATGCGAAGCCGGGTGGCGCGGATGTGGCGTCGCTGCCGGCGGAAGCCGCGCCGTTCCGAGGCGAGGCAATCGTCCGCAGGGAAAATGACAGAGCCGCAGCCGAGCAATGTCGGAGTTTGGCCTGTGTGTGCTTTAAGGACGGCCCAACCGATGGAACTGTGGCCCACATCGGAAGCCAGTTCCAAATCGGCTGCTGTTGCGGAGGACATTTTTCCCTTGGCATTCATGGTTTGGTTTGGTAGTTGTTCTTCGGAATCAAGACAAAGTTAGATAACGCAGACCGTTCTTTCTCCGCGCCAGGCGCGTGACACCGGTTCAAAAGCGTTTCTTAAACAAAGCCGGCGAGGGCAGTCCTCGCCGGTTTTGTTTTGGTGAAATTGAAATTGGGGCGGCGTCTTGTGACGAAACACGTTTCCGTTACGGACGGCCTCGCCGATCGAGCCTTTGCCGAGATCAAACGCCCAGACAAGTTCATGTTCTATCATGTGAACCCCTCTGTTTTTTAATTGTGCCCTAGCTTCTCGGCTGTCACGTGAGAAATCAAGACAAAGCTGTACGCTGCAAACAGTGGCTATTCACCCCGCATTCATCCGTGTCCGTCTGAGGACTTGTCCGCGTGCGGGCCTACTTCAGCAAGGACAGCTTCGGGCTTTCGCCCTCCATCAACTTGCGCGTGGCGGCTTGGAGAATCTTGAGCAGCGCGTCGAGGAGCGGATTGCGCCGGCCCTGCCAGAGCACGCCAAACGTGACCAGTTCGAACTCTTCGAGCGGCAACACGCGCACCTGCGGATGATATTTCGTTTTCGGGATGTCCACCGTCACGCCGAGGCCGTAGCCATTGGCCACGTAGGTCTGCACAAGTTCCACGCTGCTGACTTCGATGCCGCTGAACCAGTCCACCTTCCGCTTCGTCAACCCTTCCTGAAATGCCCGGCAGATGGATTGATTGCTGGGCACGGTGATGAGCGTTTCCTCGATGCGATCGCGTCGCCAGAGTTCCTGCGCCGACTTGAGTTTGCTGCTCTTCGGCACGAGCAAGACGAGGGGCAGCTTGAACAACGGCAGCGCGCCGAGGCCGGTCGGCGGCTTGCCGCCGAGCAGGCCGATGGACACGTCAATCTCCTGCTGTTGCAGCCAGTTGACGACCTCGGGATCGTAACCTTCACGCAGGGTCACCTTGAGCTTGGGGAATTGTTGCCGTAACTCCTGCAGCAGGGCCGGCAGATGGTCGCGCATCACGATTTCGGACGCCGCGATGCGCAGGTGCTGCGACACGCCGCCGCGCAGCTTCTCCGCCACCGGGCCGAGGTTGTCGAAAAACGGCTTGCTGAACTCGTAAAGTTCCTTGCCCGCGGGCGTCAGCGAGAAAGGCCGCCGCTGAAACAGGGTCACGCCGAGAAACTCTTCCAGTTGGATGATCTGTCCGCTGATGGCCGGCTGCTGAATGCCGTAAGGCATGGCGCGCACGGCCTCGCTGATGCCGCCGTATTTGGCGACGTAGTAAAAGAGTTCCAAGTGATGGATGTTCATACGATTGATTTAACCGGAGACCGGCCCAGTTTTATCAATTAACACCTTGTCGGCAAGCCGCGATAAGATTCGCTCGAACTATGAAGACAAATTCAAAACTCGTGACCGTGATTCGCTGGCTCGCCCGCGTGCTGGCGGTTTGCGTCTTTCTGCTCTGGGGAGCGTTCTTCGTTGAGCACTTGCAGGAGTGGTTCATCCAGCCGTACCCGCAACTGCCGCCGCTGAAGGTCTGCGCGGGCATGGCGCTGCATTTCCTTCTCTTGGCGGGTTTGATTATCGCGCTGCGGTGGGAACTTGTCGGCAGCTTGGCGGTGATCGTCACTGCCTTCGCCTTTTTCTATGACAAGGCGGGATCGCGTTTTCCCGTGCTCTTTGGATTGACGGTCCTGCCCGCGTTGCTGCTTGCGTTTTGTTGGTGGCAAGACCGGCGAACCGCCACGGCCGGCAAAGGCGATTAGCACAATCGCCCACCCCACGCTCCTTTTGGGGCCATCATCGTCTTCAATGACGCCGAAAGTTTTTAGATTCACAGTTTCGCGCGCGAGCGGTTAGCTTTCCCGCCGATGACGAACACTACCAGCCCGCAACCCGAGTCCAACTTGTCGCAAGGCAGCGTGGGCCTGCGCGGCTTTTGGAGTCTCATCGTCACGCAATTCCAAGGCGCGTTCAGCGACAATGCGCTCAAGAACCTCGTCGTTTTCCTCATCCTCACCGCTGGGTATTCCGAGGCGGGGCGGCATCGCGTGGGCGAGCAGGTTAACGCCTTGTTCGCGCTGCCGTTCATCCTGTTTTCGATGGCGGGCGGGTTTCTCGCCGACCGCTTCAGCAAACGCACCATTACCATCGGCGTCAAAGTATTCGAAATCTTCGTCATGCTGTTCGCGACGGTTGGCTTGGCGGTCAAGAGTCTGCCCATGCAACTGGCCGCGGTTTTCATGATGGGCACGCACAGCGCGTTTTTCGGCCCGTCGAAATACGGTTCGTTGCCGGAATTGTTGCCGGAGAAACGGCTCTCGTGGGGCAACGGCGTGCTCGAGCTGGGCACGTTCATGGCCATCATCCTCGGCACGGTGGCGTCGGGGTTTTTGGCCGAGCATCTGCGCGGGCGGCAGTGGGTTTCGGGTTTGATTCTGGTCGGGTTGGCGATGGTCGGCTTGAGCACGAGTTTGGGCATCAGCCGCGTTCCCGCGGCGGACCCGCAGCGCCGGTTCCGGTGGAATTTCGTCGCGGAACTTTTCCGCCGGGTGCGCGCGATGCGCGGCGACCAGGCGTTGACGCTGGCGTTGTGGGGCAACACTTACTTCTTCTTCCTCGCGGCGTTGTTGCAGTTGAATCTGATTTTCTACGGCGCGGACGTGCTGCACTTGAACGAGACCCGGATCGGCCTGCTCAACGTGGCGCTCGCGCTGGGCATCGGCACGGGCAGTCTGGCTGCGGGTTATCTCTCCGGCGGAAAAATCGAATACGGCCTGATTCCCATCGGCGCGCTGGGCCTGGCGGCGGCGGCGGCAGCGCTGGCGGTGCCGGGCATTTCGTTTTCGCAAGCGGCGGTGCGGCTGGCGTTGCTCGGGTTCGCCGGCGGTTTTTTCATCGTGCCGATTTGCGCGTTGCTCCAACACCGGCCCGCCAAGGAAAGGAAAGGCGCGGTGTTGGCTTCGGCGAACCTGCTTTCGTTCGCGGGCGTGTTTCTCGCGTCGGCGGCGCATTACGTCTGCACGCGGGTGCTGCACCTGACGCCGGGCAACGTCTTTTTCGTCGGCACGGTGCTGACGCTCGCCGCGACGATTTACACGGTCTGGCTGCTGCCCGATTCGCTGCTGCGGCTGGTGCTGTGGATTGTGACGCGGACAGTTTACCGCATCAAAATAGTGGGCCGGGACAACATCCCGGAGAAAAGCGGCGCGCTGTTCGTGTGCAACCATCTTTCCTACGTGGACGCGTTGTTGCTGCTGGCGTCCACGGACCGGCACATCCGGTTCATGATGTATAAAGGCATTTACGACCGGCCCTACATCAAACCCTTCGCCCGCGTTCTGAAGATCATTCCCATCTCGGCGGACCTCCGGCCCCGCGAGATGATTCAATCGCTGCGCACGGCGGGCGACGCGATCAAGAGCGGCCAGGTCGTCTGCATTTTCGCGGAAGGCCAGATGACGCGCATTGGGCAACTGCTGCCGTTCCGGCGCGGTTTCGAGCGCATCATGCGCGGCGTGGAGGCGCCCATCATTCCCGTCGCGCTGGAGGGCGTGTGGGGCAGCATCTTCAGCTTCGAGAAAGGCCGGTTCGTCTGGAAGATGCCGCGCCACTTCCCGTTCCCGGTGACGGTGGCGTTCGGCAAGCCGATGCCGACAAATTCGAAGGCGTTTGAAGTCCGGCAGGCCGTGCAGGAACTCATGGCTGCCGCGTGGGGGGAGCGCCGGAAGCGCATGCGGACGCTGCACCGCGCGTTCGTCCGGACGGCGCGGGTGGTGCCGTTCCGCTTTGCAATGGCGGACGGGCAGGGAACCAAACTGACTTTCGCCGGCGCGCTGACGCGGACCGTTTTTCTGGCGCGGCGGCTGAAAAAAGTCTGGGCCGGTCAGGAAATGGTCGGGCTGTTGTTGCTGCCGTCGGTGCCGGGCGCGCTCGTCAACTTCGCCGCGCTGCTGTGCGGCAAAGTGCCGGTGAACCTGAACTACACGTTGTCAAGCGAGGCGCTGGCCTCGTGTGCGCGCCAGTGCGAACTCAAGACGGTGCTGACCTCGAGGGCGTTTCTCGAACGCGTGAAAATCCAAGTGCCATGCGAGACGGTTTTCCTCGAAGACGTCGCGGCAAAGCCGGTCGCCAGCGAGAAGCTCGCGGCGTTTTTCATGGCGTGGTTTTTGCCGGTCGGTTTGCTGGAGCGGGTCCTGAGTTGTGGAACGGGGAGCGCGCCCTCGGGCGCAGCCGACAGCGCCCCCGCTGTCGGCACGACGGGCTGGCGCGAGGGCGCGCCAGCCAACACGCGGGGGCGCGCGTGCTCCCCATTTGAGAGCGCGCGCCGCGCCGGTTTGGACGACATAGCGACGGTCATTTTCTCGAGCGGCAGCACGGGCGATCCCAAGGGTGTGATGTTGAGCCACTACAACATCGGCTCGAACATCGAGCAGCTCGGGCAGGTCTTCGGGTTCGGCGCGCGCGACCGCATCCTCGGCGTGCTGCCGTTCTTTCACTCGTTCGGTTTCACCGGCGCGCTGGCGCTGCCGGCGGCGCTCGGCGTCGGTGTGGCTTATCACGCGAATCCGTTGGACGCAAAGACCGTGGGCCGGCTGGTACAGGAGCACGCGGTGACTTTTCTGCTCGGCACGCCGACGTTCCTGCAAATTTACCTGCGGGGCTGCGCGCCGGAGCAGTTTGGCAGTTTGCGCTTTGTGGCGGCGGGCGCGGAGAAACTGCCTGAGCGGATTGCGGTGGCGTTCGAGGAACGGTTCGGCATCCGGCCATTCGAGGCTTACGGCTGCACGGAATGTGCGCCGGCCGTCACCGTCAGCACCCGCGATTTCCGCGCGCCGGGTTTTCGCCAAGTCGGTGCCAAACGCGGCAAGATCGGCCATCCGCTGCCCGGCGTGAGCGTGCGCATTGTTGATCCGGTGACTTTCACGCCGCTGCCGGTGGGCGCGCCTGGCCTGCTGCTGGTGCGCGGACCGAACGTGATGCAGGGCTACCTCGGCAAGCCGGAGAAGACGGCGGAGGTGTTGCGCGACGGTTGGTATGTGACCGGCGACGTCGCGGCGTTAGACGAGGATGGCTTTCTTCAAATCACCGACCGCCTGAGCCGGTTCAGCAAGATCGGCGGCGAGATGGTGCCGCACATCAAGGTCGAGGAAAAGCTTCACGAGTTGGCCGGCGCGATGGAGCAAACGTTTGTGGTCACGAGTGTCAGTGACGACCGGAAGGGCGAGCGACTGGTGGTGTTGCACAAACTGCCGGAGGGGCAATTGCAGCCGTGCCTGGAGAAACTCGCGCAATCGGATTTGCCGAACCTGTGGAAGCCGCGACCTGACCAGTTCTTTCGGGTCGAAGCGTTTCCGCTGCTGGGTTCGGGCAAGCTGGACCTGCGCAAGGTGCGCGAACAGGCCGCCCATGTGGCCGGGGCGTCCCTGTAGCCGCGACATTTATGTCGCGCTGGCAAGCAGCCTCAAGGCTGCGGCTACAGCGGAAGAATTTCCGGCTGGACGTTTTTTCCGTCGCAATGGAGGATGGCCACACTGCGTACCAAGCCGAATTTCGGTTTGCCGGCATAGCCGGGGTTGATAAAGAGCGTGCCGTCAATGGTCTGGGAGAACGGGCGGTGTGTGTGGCCGAACACGACCACGTCCGGGTTCTCTTCCGCGATGCGGCTCTTGAGCCGGTCGCTGGGCGCGTGGGGATTGACCATGTGCTGGAGCAGAAATTTGCGCCCCGCCACATGCAGCACTTCGGTGTCCTTCAGCCCGCAAGGCGGGTCGTCCGTGTTGCCGCGCACCGCGGTGACCGGGGCGATGCGTTCAAGCTCGAGCAGGACCGACGGTAGGCCGACGTCGCCGCCGTGCAGGATGTGGTCCACACCCGCGAACAGTTCCCGTACGGCCGGATCAAAGTAACCGTGCGTGTCCGAGATGACACCGATGTTCACGCGCAGTGACAAGTGACAAGTGACAAGTGACGAGTGACAGGAATTTATTTTTGTTTGAGTGATGATGGTGATCACGTCACTTGCCACCCGTCACCCGTCACGCCTTCGCTTCTTCCGGTGCTTCTTGTTCCTGCGGTTCTTCGGCGCGCACCCCGGCCTCTTTTTCCTGCGGGGATTCGGCGGCTTCGCTGAGTTTCATGGCGCTGACGAACAGGCCTGTGAACAGCCCGCCGCTCATCAAGGTGTTGCGGAAGAATTCCCACGTCGGCGGGTAATTGGGCAGGCCCGTGGTTAGCGCCTGAATCCATCCGGCGATGGTCTTGGCGTAGCCCGGGTCGAAAAGCCACGACGCGGTGTTTGTGACCAGATAAAAGAGAATCGCACCCAACAAGCCGCCGCCGAGCAATCTCAACCACGACATCCGGGGCGAGAAGAACCGGCCCAATCCCACCAGCCCGGCGAATGACAACGTTTTGACCAGCATGTCAACGTTGAACACGGGTGCGTGGTAGTAAAAGACGTTCAGCAAAACGTCCGTGCCCAGAAGCGTGCCCAGCGGCAGCCACCACGCCAGGCGGCCCGGGAAATAAACCCCGGCGCAGAATGCCAGAGCGTAGGCCGCACTGAAATTCTCCGGCAGCATGCCGGGGATTCGCGACAGGGCGAACACGATTACCAGCAACAGCGGCAGGATAATTCCGCGTTTCACAAGGCGCAGCATAGCTGGAGGCGAAGGAAAGGCAAGTTGCAGGAACAGCGCCGAGCGGCGCGCCGGCAAGGTCCGGCCGCCGAACCGGCTAAAGCCGGGACAGCAAACGGTTCGGTTACACCCTGAAGGGTGGACACCAAACGGTTCAGTTACACCCTGAAGGGTGGACACCAAACGGTTCAGTGTCCACGCTTCAGCGTGTTCCTCTGGAGTTGACAGTCTAATTCTCTTTTTGGCCAAACGGTTCAGTGTCCACGCTTCAGCGTGTTCTGTTTGGTGTGCATGCTTCAGCGTGTTCCTCTGGAGTTGACAGTCTAATTCTGTTTCTGGCCGCCAGCCCTTGGGGCGGGTTCATGGTAAGGCTTGGCGGCGCGGTAAAGTCTCAGGAGTTGCTGGTTGATTCCGGCGAACTGCGCATTGCCGGAGGAACTTGCGAGTGCCACCGCTTTCTGGGCCGTTGACACGGCTTCGCCAAACCGTCCGGCCTCGGCGTAGGCCGCAGCCAGCGTCCCGATCATGCGGGCCTCTTTGAATTCGGTCAGGCGACACGCTTGTTCTGCCAGCCGGACCGCTTCCGTCCCGTCGCGCAGCGAATCGTCGGGCGCGGTCGCGAGCAGCCAGGCGAGGTTGCTGAGTGCTTCCGGCGCGTCGGCTTTGATCGCGAGCGCTTGGCGACACTGTTCGATCGCTTCGCGGATTTTGCCGGCTTGGTGGAGCAGGCCCGCGAACTGCAGTCGCGTGTCAAGGTCTGGCCGTGAGCGGAGCGCTTCGCGCAAGTGCAGGATCGCCTCTTCCCGGCGCCCTTGGCCAGCCAGGGCTGAGGCGTAGAACTTGTGGGCGTCGGCGTCTTGCGGGCTGATTTCGAGCGCCGACCGGAAGTGGGTTTCGGCTTCGGCGAATTTGTTGTGCAGGGTCAACGCCCGACCCAGGTTAATGTGCGCCTTGGCGTTGCGCGGATTGAGTTTGAGCGAGGCTTCGAAATGCTGCATGGCCTCGTCAATCCTCTGTTGCTCCGCGCGGATGCAGCCCAGGTTGTTGTGGGCCGGCCAGGCCGCCGGATTCTTTGCCAGCGTGTCCTGCCAGAGGCCCTCGTCGGTGGCGAACACCTGCGCGCGCTGCACGGTCAGAACGGACAGCGTCAAGACCAGGACGGGCGCGACACATTTCAACACTCTCGGATTGAGCGCCCAACTCAGCCCCGTGCCGACGACCGTTGCGGCGGCGATCAATGACAAGTATTGGAAGTGGTCCGACACCCGCGAAATGGCCAGGAAATACATGTCGAAGAAACCGAGTGCGGGAAACAGGTTCACCGTGAAATAACCCAGCGCAAACAGCCCGTGGCGTCCCCAGCCGTGCCGAAACCGCCAGCAGATCGCGAAGCCGATGCACAGCAGGATCAACGGAAGATAGGACACAGGCGAAGCGGCGTTGATTTCCCGGCGCGGATAAATCATGTTGAGGTCTAGCGGCAGGAACGCTTTGCCAAGATAAAACCACGCGGCTTTTCCAGCTCCGGCCAGTCGTCCCGGAAAATTTTCCGTCTGAACTGTTGCACCCCTGATGGCTTGGTGCGCTTGAAACCAGACGGTCATCAGCCCAAAGGCCAGCGCCAGCAGAACATAGGGACTTGTCCGCCAGATGTCCTGCCGCGTGATCCGTCCGCGCCGCCACCACGCGCAACCGAGCAGCACCACCGGCAGCATCACCGTCGAGGTCTTGCTTAAAAGCGCCAGCAGAAACGCGGCCAGCGAAAGCCAATACCAGCGGCTGGTTTTCCAACTCCGACCTTGGGCCTGACCGTCGTCGGAATTCAAATACCACCCGAGGCTCAGGAGGTAGAAAGGCAACGAAAGCGTGTTCTTCAGTTCCGAAATCCAGGCGACAGAAGCCACGCAAACGGGATGAACCGCGAAAATCACCGCCCCGAGCCATGCGCCCGGGATTCTCAGCCGTGCCAGCACGCGCCACACCAGCACGGCACTGACCGCGTGCAGGAGCACATTCACCGCGTGATAACCCGCGGCATGCTTGCCCCACAAGAGCCACTGAATCCAGAGCGCGACGGTTGTCAGCGGAAAATCCCCTTGAAACCAGATGGAGTCCAAACCGATTTCTCCTTTCACCAAAGGGTTCTCGTCCACCAACAGCGCGTCGTCCCAGACGAATTGTCCCCGCAGGGCCGGCCAGTAAGCCGCGAACACGAGCAGAATGATAAACACCGCGCCCACCGCAAGGCGTCGCGCGGCAATTCGCCCGTTCGCCGGAACATGTGGCGTATCCGCCGTGTCGGGCGCGCCTGGCGCTGGATCGCTGCTCATAAGCTTTGCACGCGGTGAATGGCTCTCCTGCCGAGGATCCACGGTGTTCAAGAGCGGTCGCGGCACCACGTCCTGTGTCGGCGGCATCCTACGTCCGTAGAAAAGGAATGGCAAGCCGGAGCGTTTTACTTGGGTGCGATTTGAACTGCCGGTCAATAGTCGCATGGCAGGAGCGCGGACAGCCATGTCCGCCGTTTCAG
>Ga0315289_10009543_pt1 | contig 13964 bp, 5 predicted proteins | sample YL17G11_40_MG_FD_203452 | JGI IMG/M metagenome (GOLD analysis project Ga0315289, IMG submission 203452) | Sediment microbial communities from Yellowstone Lake, YNP, Wyoming, USA - YL17G11_40 | ecosystem: Environmental > Aquatic > Freshwater > Lake > Sediment | place: USA: Wyoming | collected...
TCCAGTTGCTCCAGGCCCGGCGCGCGCTCCGTACGCGACCCCCCTCGTGACGCTCTCCATTTCCCTACCCAACTCCAGATGCTCACAACCGGCCACTCCCATCCGGCAACCCGGGCCTACGGGGACCTCCCTCACGACCCGGGCCACATCCCGGCCGGCTCCGTCACGAGCCGGGGCACTTCATCAAACCCTTGGGCCACCACCGCTCCACCCTGCGGTCCGCCTTGCTTTATGCGATAGAACTGACCCACAATCAAGATTAGCGTAGCAAAGTGGCAGTGCTCTGTCAACAAAATAGAGGAACATTCTTACGTAGGTTGTCCCGATTGCTTTCCGTGACGGTCCCGGAGGTCGCGCGGGACCAGGCATAAGTCTTTGAACGGTGACGTTTTACGGTTGGGGACTTCCCGGCTAACAGGCGAACCCGAAAAGGACACGCATTCCCCGGGCGCCCCCGGCAATAAAGGTATGGGGGCACGAAGATGTGCCCCCATACCCGATTGATGCTATCCACCGGGTCAGAGACATCGGCCCGGTACGGCCCGGCCACTCATCAGCGTCGACGTTTGTCGTGTGGCCGGACGGCTCAGGACATTACTCTCCGAATTAAGGTTCCAGCTCCTGCAACTTGATGCCGTCCATCCAGAAGTCGCCAGGCGCGAAAGCGAGGTGGAAAGTCGGGCTGGCAGGAGTCACGTCCGCGGTGAAGACCGGGGTCGTGACACTGAATTCCTGCCACTTATCCGTGGCCGTCTGCTGCGACTCGCCGTAGCCCTCCCAGTTGGCGGCTCCGTGTTCCGGCTTCATATTGAACTGCAATGTGCCGGACTTGGTCTTAACCCAGGCGGAGAACTTGTACTTCTTGCCGGCCTTGAAGGTGAAGGTGCCGTCCGTCATGCCGATATCCCAGAAATTGCCCCCGGCCGCCGGAACGACCACATGCAGGCAGTACTTGCCCTCCACGGGACCTTCGGCAACGGTCGCCCCCACGCAATCCGTGACGACCTCGCTGGTCGCGGTGCCGTAGATGCCGTAGGGCGCGATCTCGCCGGTCTCAAAGCCGCCGTTGGGCAGCAGGTTGGCGGGCTCCGTGATAACGCCCAGGAGTTCGATCTCGGCGATCTGCATCATGGGGTCGGTGACTGGGTTGCGCAGCGCCGGGAACACAATCTGATAGTGCTTGTACGCCACCGCGTTGGCGAAGGAAATCGCCGTGGCATTCATCGTGAAGCGCGGCCACTCCGTAGCCTGAGCGAAATCAACGATGTCGCCGGCGGCGATCAGCGTCCAGGGTCCACCGATGCCGTCGTTCGAGCCGGAGAGCTCGAACTTGACCGGATCACGCCCTGGGGAGTCATTGGCCGTCGTGAACGTCAGACCCGTGACGACGGTCGCGCCGACAGCCGGAGTGACCTGGATCCCGGTCGGCAGAAGCTCGCCTTTGAAGTGCAAGAACTTCGTGCTGGTCTTGTCGTCAATCGCCAGCGCCGGATGCTCGGCGCCCGGCCAATCATTGTCATTCGGGACACCCTGGACGGCGTCGCCGGCACCGGTGACGTCCGCCAGAACAAATCTCTGAATGTCGGCGTCCGTCAGAGTCCGGTTGTACAATCTGACCTCATCAATCAGGGAGGTCATGATTCTGTTGTCCTGGTGGTCTCGGCCGACACGAATCAGGCTGTCGAAATTGGTGGGCTCATGCGCGGCCACATTGGTCGCTGTTTGATCGACACCGTTGAGATACAGCTTGCCCTGCGTGGGGGAGATGGTTAGAGCGGCAAAGTACCATTCGCCGACGGGAAGCTTCAGTCCTGAGGAGAACGACCAGTAGACATCCGCACCCCACATATACCGCAGTTCCGTACCATCGTGTTGCAGACCCAGGCAACCAGGGCTGGTGCCGCGGTGCGTCAGGATACCTGACCATCCCGCCGGCAGCTTGTCGTGTTTCACCCAGCCGCTGACAGAAACGGTGTTGCTCTTGATGTTCAGAGGCGCCGCGGTCTGGATGTAGTCCTTGGTCGCAAGGTTAATGGACACACAGCCGCCGAAAAGGCCCGTGGCCCATTGCGGGCTGCCCATGAACAGACCATGGTTGCTGTGACCGGACTGGTCGGTGGCGATACTGCCGGAACCGGTTTCAAAGTCGTAGTAGAGCAGAAGATCCGGGTCCGTTATGGCGATAGGATTGAAATACTTGTCGGCATTCGCCGCGATCTGCTCGGCGGAAAGGGCCGTGTCGTAGATCGCCACGCCAAAGATGTCGCCGTCGAAGTTGTCGAACGCGCCGCTGGCGTCTGCGCCTTGGGCACCGTAGCCGATGCCGACCTTGCCGGACAGACTGATAGCGGTGGCAACACTGCCTTTGAGCTCGCCATTGACGTACAGATCCGTCTTGGCGCCGGCCTTGCTGGAAACAAAGACCAGATGCGTGTACTCCCCGGGTGCGGTGGGAACCTTGTAATCATAGTCCGCCACGCCAAAGGTGGTGGCGCCATAGGTCTTGGTATTGTTCCACTGCTCGTACTTGAGGCCCACCTTCGTGTCGCCGAACTGTCTCCGGCCGATCAGGCACATGCTGGCCTCGACCTCGTCCGGATTGCTGCGCACGACGAACTCATAAGTCTGCTCGTCGCCGAAGGTGCCGATGTCGTAGAGGGCGTCCGCGACATAGGTCTTGACGAATTTCGGCTCGGCCGCACCGACCCCGATCGCCCAGTTGTCGGTGTTCATATCGGTGGCCTTATCGGTGATGCGGAAGCTCCAGACGGCGCCCGCCTGCGCGGCACCACTGGAATCAACCTCGTCGACGCGCCAGTAGTAGGTGGTCAACGCCTGCAGAGCGCCGGGGTCGAAGGAGGTCCCCGCCTGCGCCATGGCCACGGCGACGCCCGCGTCAGCGGCGGTGACCTTCGCCTTGCCCGTGCCGAAATACACATTGTGGGAAACAACGTTTTGACCCGCCGTCCAACTCAGCTTGGGCGCGGCGCCGGTTCCCTTGAGCAGGGCGCCATTCGCCGGGCTCGGGAAGTGAGCCGTCAACGGCATCGCGGTGACGCTCCAAACGTCGCCTGTCGTCTTGACACCGGCGCCGTCGACCTCATCCACGCGCCAATAGTACTTGGTGCCCGGCGTGAGGCCCGCGATGTGGAAATACATGGTGAACGGCTGGATGCCGGCGAGCTGGGCCGCTCCCGGGTTCGGGTTCGTGCCGAAGTACACCTCGTGTGTCACGGCGCCAACGCCTGCGGTCCACTGGAACAGAGGACTGGTCACATCGACCGCGCCGTTGGCCGGATCGGGGCTCTGGGCCTTGAACAACGGCTCGGGGTCGCGGAGGAACGCGGCCAGGTATTTACCGGCCACCACTACAGGGCCCGCGCCAATGCCCGGGCCGCCCCACGCGACGGTATCAAAGCCGCCGCCGGTGCCATCCGAGAAGAAGACGTCGACATAGTACCTCTTGCCGGCCTCCAGCTTGATGGGCGCGGACTTGTAGGTCGTGCCCGGCGAGCCCGTGTTGTACGCCCAGTTCTGGTAATCCATCCAGCCTTCGACGTTGCAGATCATCTTGACGTTGGCCGGAGTCTCGTCCGTGCTCAGCCAGACCTCGCTGTCATCGTCGCTGGCGGTCCAGAACGTGTAGTCCCCGGTCTCGGGCGGGATGATGTAGCCGCGCATCCGCGCGCCCCAGTAATCCTCGCCGGCATCCGGCCGATCCAGTTTCGAGGCCCAGTAGGCCTTGTCCGGCGCCTTCCCTGAATCGATGTAGGCGTGCAGGGTGTCGACGTTGTCGGCCACCTGCTGGCCCGTATTTGCGGTAAACCATTCTTCGATCAGAACACTGCCTTGCCCCAGTTGGGCGCCCGCACTGCTGGCGATCATCAGCAGCAGTCCGAGAGCCGTCAGACTCACAAATTTTCGCAACATAGCGTGCTCCTGCCAAAAAAGAAACCACTGTCTGTTCCCTTGGCCACGCGCCAAAGCGCCCCCCCAATAGGCGTAATACACCCTGCTATCGGCAAATCTTCTTGTCACCCCGTCTCACCCGAATACCCTCTCGCAGGTCGCCCCGCGACAATGCCCGATGTTCAACCTCCTTTCCGTCAGAAATGGCCGCCTGGAAATGCGCAGGGTGAAATTTGAAGTGCCACAGGACGATGTACCCAGCTCCTCCACTCCTACTTACCCTCGCAACCACACATCAGCGTAGGTGATTGGGATCGGGTCCCCAAGTGCATGTTTCCGCACTTGGGAGCCCTTCCCAAACGCGACAGGTCGCGTCTGGGCTCCCCTTCCGATTTACGGGTCGCCATGCCTGAATCTGAAATAGGACAGGCACCGGCGTGCTGCTCATTTGACCCATGACTCAGGGCCACGCCTGATCATATGTGAATTGTACCGCATTCCCTGTCTTATGCAACTTTTTTCTGCCCCGTTTGACAGTATTATCCGACCTGAATCCCTACTGTTGAACTGTGAAATGCACGCGGAGTGGAGAAACCAACGTGTCGTTTAAGGAACTACCATTCCTCTCTGTTGCCCCCATCTTCCGCTCAGGCGTAAACCTCAAACTCCCACAGCGAGTACCCATACACGGTCCCCCGCTGGGTGCCCAGCAGCCGCACGTACCGGCCGGAAACCGGCGAACTCAGCGTGATGTCGTCCACGCCCCCATCCCCGGTCGTCGTACCGTACACGTCCGACCAACTGCCGGCATCGCCCGAGACTTGGAGCCGGTAGCCGCGTCCGTAGGCCGTCTCCCACCGCAGGACCACTTGATGGATCGCGAAGACCGAACCCAGGTCCACATAGAGCCATTGGCTGTCCGAGAACTGGCTCGACCAGCGGCTGTTGACGTTGCCGTCCGTCACGTTCGAGGCCGGCAGACCGCTGTAGCTCGTGGACGCTGTCGCCGGTCTGCCCAACGCCACGTTTGTCGAGCCGTCGTCATTCTGGATGGTTCCCGTGATGGCGAAGTTGAAGGGGTTCTCGTCGCTGTCGTTCGTCCAGAATGATAGCTCACCCGTCTTGATCCCGGCCACCGCGGTATCCAATTGGACCGTGAACGTGTCCGAAGCGCCCGCCGGCAAGCTGCCCGGCAGGGCCTCTGTCAGCATAAAGCCCGTCGGCACGGTGACCGGACCGAGCGTCAGGGACGCCGTGCCGCCATTGCGAACCGTGAAATGTCGGCCGATCGCGCGGCCACCCTGGACGATACTGCCGAAGTCCGTCCCGTCGATGGCGCTCGGCGTCGTGTCCCCATCCGCGATCGAGACCTCATTGCCCAGGACCGTGATCTCCGGGGCTGCCGGCATCACTGCTCCTGTGATCCTGAAGTTGAAGGGACTTTCATCACCGTCATTGCTCGTGAATGAGATATCGCCCGTCTTGGTCCCGAGCACGTTCGTGTTCACCTGGACCGTGAACGTGTCCGAGACTCCCGGCGCCAGACCGCTCGACAGGCCCTCCATCAGCGTAAAGCCCGCCGGTACCGTGGCCGCTCCCAGTTTCAGCGTCGAGTCGCCATCGTTGCGAACAGTAAAGACCCGGCTGATCGGGGTGCGGCCGTGGGTCACCGACCCGAAGTCCGTCCCATCGGCCGTGCTCGGCGTCGTGTCCCCATCGACGATCGAGATCCCATTGCCCAGCACCGTGATCTCGGGCCCTGCCGCGCCCCCGTAGACCTCCAACTCATAGAGCGAATAGCCGTACGCCGTCGCCCGCTGGGTGCCTAACATCCGCACGTACCGCCCGGAAGCCGGAGAATTCAACGTGAGGTCGTCCACGCCCCCATCCCCCATGGTCGTACTGTAAACGTCCGACCAACTGGAAGCATCGGTCGAGACCTGGAGCCTGTAGCCCCGGCCGTACGCCATCTCCCAGCGCAGCGCCATGCGATTGATGGTCAGGACCGAACCCAGGTCCACGCAAATCCATTCGCTATCCGAGAACTGGCTCGACCAGCGGCTGTTGCCATTGCCGTCCGTGGCGTTCGCGGCCGGCAGACCGCTGTAGCTTGTCGAAGATGCCGCCGGCTTATGCACCGCCAGATTCGCGACGGCCGCATCGATCGAGAGATTCACGCCCGCTTCTGTGGCGGCGTACAGACTCCCGTCCGAGCCATTCCACTGGAAGCTGTCCGAGCCCGCGTAGCCGCTGTTGGGTATATAGGTCAGGCCGCCAATCTGGGCGGTCGCAGTCTCCTGGTTCAGCGTTACCGCCGTGCCGTTGAGCCGCAGCACACCCTGACTCGGCAAAGAGGTAATCTTGATCTTTTGCAGACTGTCGCCCGCATCCAGGTCCGTGAAGGCCCCCGCAAAGTCCGTGGCGGCAAACGGCAGTGGGGTATCCACCACCAAGCTCCTGCTGAAGCTGCTCACTGCAGGAGCTTGGTTCGTTGCCCCCTCGCCGTAGACCTCCAGCTCATAGAGCGAATACCCATACATCGTCGCCCGCTGCGTGCCCAACACCCGCACGTAGCGGCCCGAGGAACTCAGAGAGAGGTCGTCCACCCCGCCATCTCCGGTCGTCGTACTGTACACATCCGACCATGTGGAGGCATGGGCGGACACCTGGACTTTGTAGCCCCGGCCATACGCCGGCTCCCACCGCAGCACAACCCGATTGATCGTATAGGTCGTACCCAGGTCCACGTAGATCCATTCATTATCCGAGAACTGGCTCGACCAGCGGCTGGCGGGATTGCCGTCCGTCGCGTTCGAGGCCGGCAGGCCGCTATAGCTCGTCGAGGCGGTCGCCGGTCGGCCTAACGCCAGGTTCCCCGAGGCATCCTCATTCTGGATCGTCCCGGTGATGGTGAAGTGGAAGGGGTTCTCATCGCTGTCATCGGTGGAAAAGGAGATCTCGCCCGCTCTGGTCCCGACCGCCGCCGTCTCCAATTGGACCGTGAAGGTATCCGCTGCTCCCGCAGCCAGGCTGCTCGACAGAGCCTCCGTCAGCGTGAAGCCCGCCGGAACGGTTACCGCTCCCAACATCAGAGCCACCGTGCCCTCATTGCGGACGGTGAACGTGCGACTGATCGCGGCGCCGTCTTGAACAACACTGCCGAAGTCCGTCCCGTCGATGACACTCGGGCTCGCATCGCCGTCCGCGATCGAGACCTCGTTGCCCAATACGGAGACCTCCGGTGCTTCCCCGCCGTAAACCTCGAACTCCCACAACGAGTACCCGTACGCGGTTGCCCGCTGGGTCCCCAGCAACCGCACGTACCGGCCCGAGCCCGGTGCGCCCAGCGTGATCTCGTCCACCCCGCCCTCGCCCGTTGCCGTGCTGTACACCTCCGACCACGTGGAGGCATCATTCGAGACCTGGAGCTTGTACCCGCGGCCGTAGGCCGTCTCCCACCGCAGCACGATCCGGTTGATCGTATAGATCGCACCCAGGTCCACATAGATCCATTGGCTGTCCGAGAATTGGCTCGACCAGCGGCTGGCGGTATTGCCATCCGTCGCATGCGACGCCGACAAGCCCGGATAGCTCGTCGAAGCCACCCCGGTCTTGCCCAACGCCAGATTGGCGGCCGCATTGACTGTTCCGCCGATCCGGAGATTGAACGGGTCCTCGCCCTCCGAGTTGGCGGGCACAAGGCCGTCCCCCAGGTTCATCAACGCACTGGGCCGTCCGATTTCCAGACTGGCCAGTGGCGCTAGTGCCTCTTGGACCGGCTGATCTTCCCGGGCCAAATCCACGACGAGAGCAGGTTCGCCCGGCGCGGTAGGCAACGATAGCAGCGAGACCGGATTGACAAGGTCCGCATTGAGAAGCAAGCGCGGCTCAAGGGCATCGAAGCGGGGCGTCCCACGAGCCTGTACCTCCCGCGTTTCCCCTCTCTGGGTCCCAATCCGCCTCCAGACGCCTTCGAAAAACACAGCCGTTGCCGTGCCTCCCAGTCCCTTATCTCAAAGGGCCGTGCTCGCCGGTACCATGTCGCCGATGCGCCCACGAGATTCTCACGTCCGGCACATCAGGGCTCTCAGTCTATCCGAGAGAGAACCGCCGAATCAATCCTTAAACTTACGTATTTTTCGTACCTATCTTTGATTGAACCGTGGTCCTTTGTGCCGCCGAGGGAACGGTCCCGGGGACAGCCATGACGAAGGAAGACATCGGGGCCTGTATCTCTCGGATACAGGCCCCGATTCACTTCACGTGCCGAGGGCGGTCGCGCCGTAGAGAACGCGTCCGTCGCTCGCGATCCCCACGTCAGACGTTGCCTCTCACTTCGCGGGGACGTAGTCGCCATGGATCAGGGCGACGCCGTGCTCGCCGGAATCGGCTTGCCGAACTGGATGTCGTCGAGGTACAGCATCCCGGCGGCGCCCGGCTTCGGATTGGCGCTGTCGCCCACGCCGATCGTCAGCTTCTTGACGGCGCCCACGTTGACGCTCGACAAGTCCGCCAGCGGGATCTTCCACTCGGTCCAGACACCCTTCGTGACAGCCGCCGCATCCGGGTTGACCACGGTCTTCTTCTTGCCGGCCTTGTCCTCGACCGTCAGGTATAGCGGAGCGATCCCATTGCTCCGCTGCGCTACGCCGATGGACACATTCTGCCAGGCACCCGTACCGGTGCTCGAGACATTCGAGAACTCCGCCGTGCTGTAGGCAGCGGGATTGTGGCTGGTCACGCACAGACCGATGTAGACGTTGGCGGTCATCGTGATGTTCTGATCGTTGCCGAGGGCCTTCCACGTCTTGCCATCCGGGGAGGTCTCCGTCTTGAAGGCGCTGCCCGTGCGGGTGACCCGGACCCAATAGGGAGCCTTGACCGCTGTGCCGGTCCAGTCCGTGCTGGCACTGGCGCCGCTGGTGGCGTTGCGGTATTGCTGCGAACAGCTATTATCCGGGGTCACCACGACCGAGGCATGCTTGGAGCCGGCATCGAGGGACTCGCGGATCATCACGCCCGCCTTGGACCAGGCATCGCTGCGGGTCAGGCTCTCCACCTTCGCGGTGATCGAGCCGTTGCCGCTGAGCGTCTTGTAGACGAAGCGGAACTGGTCGCTGTTGTTCCAGATGTCGCTGCCGGTGCTGACGACCGTGAAGGCGTTGTTGCCGTTGTCCGTGAAGCCCGCCGGGAAGCCCCGGAAGTACAGTGCCAAACTGTCGGCGCCGTTCGTGGTCCAGTTCTGCGGCGTGTCAAACGTCCGCTCGGTCTCAGAGTAATAAGGCGTCTTGATGTTGTTGTACTCGAAGGGCATCGCCTGCTTGCCGCCGTGGACGATCGTCGTCTCGGCAAACGGGGACTGCAGGTAGCCAACCACCGAGCCGGTGTTGTTGGTCCAGCCATCGACCCAGCTCTCGTAGATACGGCTGCCTTCGGCATCGGTATAGCTTTCGAAGTCATCCACGGCCGCATATTCCTGCGTGGTGAAGCTCCAGAGAACGCCCGGATAGGTGGTCGCACCGACCTCATCCACCTTCCAGTAGTACGTCGTGCCGAAATCCAGCGCGCCTGGCGCAAAACCGTGGGCGGTCACCGCCTTACCGGTCGCCGTGCCGTCGGCCACGGCCGCCTTGTCCGTGCCGAAAACTACCTGGTGCGAGGTTGCCTCCCGGCCCGGCCGCCAATCCAGGGCACTATCAACTGCAACGCCCTCGGCACTCTGCGCCGGCTGCGGCGCGCGGGCCTGTACCGGCACATGGAAGAACCGCACTTCACTGAGGCCGAACTGCTTGAGGCCCACCATGCTCCAGTTGCTCTTGGCCGTCAGCCGCACGTAGCGGGCCATGACCCCGCCCAGATCCACGGTGGTATTGTGGGCGTATCCGGCCGTCGCCGACGCTGGAGCGAATTGTACGTCCTTGAGCGGCGTCCAAGCCGTTCCATCGGTGGAGTACTCGATCGTCACGTCTTTGAATCCATACCCGAGAACCGGCTCAAATTCCGTGTTATGGTTCCAGACCCATAGCTCGGAGAGCTTGTATACGTTATCGAACTGGTACTGAATCCAGATTGGCCCGGGGTCGGTCATGGCGGTGTTCCACATGGTCGCGCTATTCGTCCCGTGCAGGTCGCCGGTCAGGCCGGAGCCGTTGATCGTATTGGCCGGTCCGGTCGCGGCCTTCTCGAAGCTGGACGCGGTGGCCGTGATATTGGTGAGGGGATAGGCATAGGGCTCGGCGGTGAAGTGCCACACATCGCCCTTATGGATCGCGCCGTCGGGAGAGCTGTTGACCTCATCGATACGCCAGTAGTAGGTCTGCCCGTAGACGAGCGCGGCGGGAGGATCGAACGTGGCGTCGGCCTGGCCCTTGCCGGCCAGGATGCCCGTCGTGTCCGCTCGCGTGGCGTTGGTCACATCGGCCAGCGTCGTCCCAAAGTACACGTCGTGCGTGCCCGGGTACTCGCCGGGGGTCCAGCTCAGAACCGCGTCGCTGGGCACATCCGTCGCATTGTCGGCGGGCACCGGCGCGGTCGCCGTCGTGGTCGTCTCATAGTATTCCGCGACAGCGATCAACTGGGCCATGTTGACCGGCGCGCCCGCGTGGTCGTCGATCCGGACAAACCCCCGGAACGTGTCGCCCGGCACGTAGTGCTTGACCCAGCCGGCGGCATTGCCGTTGTTGTCCGTCGCCAGAACCTCGAGATTCGGGGTCACCGTGGGCGACGTGGGCCGGGTCGAGGACCACGGCGTGGTCAATCCCCAGCGGCGTCCGAGTTCCGTGAGCGTCACCTGCTGATTCTGATCGTTCGGCCCGGTGGAGGCGTTGAAACCCAGCACCTGGGTGGCCCCACTCGCGCCCCAGGTGACGTTGGCCGGGTTGCCCTGGTAGTAGATGGGCCAATCCGAGTACCACACCACCTTCCCGCCCGCGTCGAGATACCGTCGGAGCGTGCAGGTCGGCGTCATCGTTTCCGCGATCGTGTTGGGCACGACGTCCCGGCACATCACGACCACACTGAGCTTCTTGTCAGCAATGCGCGCGTCCATCCAGACCTTGAGTTCGGCCGCATTGACCACCTTGTAGCCGGCCTGCTGCAAGGCATCACGCACCGGGCCGCCATCTCCGGCCCAGGCCGTTCCATAAGTGGCGTCGTAATAGGCGACGCGGTCGTACGGACTCCCCAGGCTCTGTCCCGCCGTCAGCGCGAGCACCGCCACCACGGCCAGAGACCACCACACTCTTCCAGACATAATCAGTCCTCCCACAAAACCGGTGTGACAATGGCTATTATTGATTGCACGGAGAACGCTCTCCGCCCTCGATCCGCATTGGGGAATCCCGTTGCTGGTTCTGTGTGCTCCTCCCTGCCCGTATAAGATGCCGCCCGCCAGGCCGAATGAAAGGGCACCAACCCAATCTCTCGTATCGGCCCATAACCCCATTTTACGATATGCTTTCCCGCGGAATCAAGAAGAATATCGGGTGATTCGTGCTTGGCCCGGGCGTGTGCAGCAGAACTCGGTAAGGCGGGAACCGCAACGAGCCGTTGGGACAGGCTACACACCAGCCGCAGACACGGGGATTCCTGCCCCCACGGTACGTTTCAAGACCAAACAACCGGCCGGTGAAGCCCCGCCCACGAGGCTTCACCGGCCGGTTCTGTCATTCTAACGCGTACTTGTCTGCGATCGGACGGTCAGGCAAACCTGCGCAACTTCAAGCCGGCGGCACCCACACCGAGGAAGCCCAGCAGAACGGCGCCCGGAAGGGGAACCCGAACCACATAGTCCTGGTAGTGGTAGCCGCCGGAGGCGTTTTGGTCATCATCGTTGGACACAGCCACGTAGTGGCTGAAATCCGACTCGCCCAAGGTCCGGACGTTGTTCAGCATGACGTTGGCGATCCTCGCGACGGTGGCATTCGAGACGTAGAAGTTGCCTTTGCTGGCCGAAGTGCTCAGGGTATCCCAATTCAGCGCCACAGGATCTTCAAGGCCATTCGCGAGGTTGCCCTCGTCCACAATCTCCCAGACCGCCGACTGGACGGCCGCGGCCACTGTGTTGTCGGTAAACACGTGGTTGCCGGAGCCAATGTTGAACGTGCGGCTGGCGGCACTGCTCCAGTTCTCCTTATCCCAGTAGGTATCCAACAACGTCGCCAGGTATTGAGCCTTGTCTGTCCCCATGGGACCCGCCTGCGGGTCAGGAGCCCCATTCAGCGACACCACGTCGTACGCCACGAAGGTCGTCGGGCTGTAATCCCAGATGTCGATGCAGAAGGACGGGCGGCGGCCATTGAGCAGGCTCGCTCCGCCATAGGGAAGCGCCCCGGCGGGCACCGTGGAGTCTTTGAGAGTGAGGTCGTACTGTCCCACGTAGGCGCCGATGCCACTCGGGAAACTCGAGCTCCAGATCGTCATCGTCGTTTGCGGACTGGTGCTGATCTCATCCAGTTTGACCGTTCCGTACGGAGCCGCCAGAACCGGGGCTGCTACGAAGGCACACACTACTGTAATAAGAGCCAGCTTCTTCATTTCTGATCTCCGTCTGGCTTGTTTGCACGTGGACCACAACTATGGCCGTTGTGATACTTTTCTTGACCGCGCCCACGAAACGCGGGACCCTGCACTCCAAGACGAAATACCTACACAAATATATTAGGCCAGATTCCGCCCAGAAAAGCAAGAGAAAAATGTGATAGGGCGTGAAGCGTGAAGCGGGCATCCTGCGGCCGACGCAAAGTACCATAGCGCAATGACTTACAACACGGTCATGCAATTATCTGGAAATCTTTTTCAGTGGTTACGAGTTAGTAGCATACTGACCCTGTGCGGGAATTCCCATCCCCTACGGTACGTTTCCAGACCAAACAACCGGCCGGTGAAACCTCGTTGACGGGGCTTCACCGGCCGGTTCTGTTGTTCTAATGCGTGCTTTTCTGCTCTGAGACGATCAGGCAAACCTGCGTAACTTCACGCCCGCGGCACTGAGGCCGAGGAAGCCCAGCAGAACGGCCGCCGGAGCAGGGACCTTCACCACATAATCCTGGAAGTTGTCGGTCTTCGGGTCCGATCCCAGGAAGGGGCTCGTCAAGGCGGCATAGTCCCCCATCGGAGTGGCTTGGCGGTCGGCGCGAATGTCGTTCAACATGCCGTTCGCCGTGTTCGCGACATCCGTGCGGCCCACGTAGAAGTTGCCCTGGCCGAGGCTGACGTTCCAGATAGCAGGATCCGGGTTCTCCGTCGCCTGGGACTGCTCGTCCACGATCTCCCAGACGGCAGTCTGCAGGGCCGCCGCATGGAGATTGTTGGTAGTCGTGTTTCCGGTATTGAGGTACGCCTTGGTCCAATACTTGCCCAACAGCTCCGCCAGGTAGGCCGCTCGCAGGGCTCCCATACCGTCGGACGGCGAGGACTGCGGATCCGGGGCCTGGGCCAGCGGCACAATATCATACGTTTTGGTCTGTGCCGGGGCCAAATCCCAGACATCGATGCAGAAGGACTGCACCGAGCCGGTCAGATAGGGCTCCCATTGGTCCGGGACCCCTGCGTACGGAGGGGTAGACAGAGACGGCACATCTTTCAGGTTGGACAAGCTGAGGTTGTAGACGCCGGTCCAGAAACCGGTGCCGCCGGCATAGTTCGTGTTCGAACTCCAGATGCCTACGGCCAGTCCCGGGGACACGGCGGTATATCGCGCATCGACTTGCCCGTAATGGAGGTCCGCCAGCGCCGGCGCGGCGGCGATCACACACACGATTGTACTCAGGATCACTCTTTTCATCTGTTACCCCCTCAGGAAGTTCAAGGTCCGCCGGGGAAGCCCCGCCACCGGGGCTTCCCCGGTGATGTCATTCACAGATCACACGATCGCCCACCGGACGCTTACGCCAACCGACGCAGCTTCAGACCGGCGGCACCCAGACCAAGGAAGCCCAGCAGAACGGCGCCCGGAAGGGGAACCCGAACCACATAGTCCTGGTAGTGGTAGCCGCCGGAGGCGTTTTGGTCATCATCGTTGGACACAGCCACGTAGTGGCTGAAATCCGACTCGC
>Ga0315289_10009544_pt1 | contig 13963 bp, 9 predicted proteins | sample YL17G11_40_MG_FD_203452 | JGI IMG/M metagenome (GOLD analysis project Ga0315289, IMG submission 203452) | Sediment microbial communities from Yellowstone Lake, YNP, Wyoming, USA - YL17G11_40 | ecosystem: Environmental > Aquatic > Freshwater > Lake > Sediment | place: USA: Wyoming | collected...
CCCGGCCTCCTCTTCTCGTCGGCCGCGCGCGCGGGGTCCGACACCCCGCCCCCCGCCCCCAGCCAACTCGAGCCCGGGTGCACCGTGCTGCTGCACAACAAGGCGCTGGCCGTTGTCGGCGTGCTGGGCGACGACGCGGACCCCATGGTCTCGGTCATGAAGGTACGGGGTGGGGTGGGGTGGGGGTGGGGGTGGGGGTGACCTTCACCCCCCGACCCCGGCCCGACCCCCGCCACGCCCGCAGGTCGACAAAGCCCCCCTCGAATCCTACGCCGACGTCGGCGGCCTCGAGGCCCAAGTGCAGGAGATCAAGGAGGCGGTGGAGCTGCCGCTGACGCACCCGGAGCTGTACGAGGACGTGGGGATCAAGGTGGGGGGCGGTGGGGGGGAGGGGGGGGAGCGGGGCGCGACCAGACGGCGACCCCAGCACCACCCCCGACCCACCCCCACCCCCACCCCCAGCCGCCCAAGGGCGTCATCCTGTACGGGGAGCCGGGGACGGGCAAGACGCTGCTGGCCAAAGCGGTGGCCAACTCGACGTCCGCCACGTTCCTGCGCGTCGTCGGGTCCGAGGTGGGCGCGGGGGCGGGGGTCGAGACCCTTGCCCCAAAACCAACCCGGACCCAAAACCAACCCCAAAACCCCCCCAAAAAAACCCAGCTCATCCAAAAGTACCTGGGCGACGGCCCCAAGCTGGTGCGCGAGCTATTCAAGGCGGCGGCCGAGATGGCGCCGTCGATCGTGTTCATCGACGAGGTGGGAGGGGGGGGGGGGACAGAGGGGGGCGGCGCGCGCGGCGTGCCGATGCCGCCGCAGTGCGCCCACCACCCCACCCACACCCTCCTCCCCGCCCTGCCGCAGGTCGACGCCATCGGCGCCAAGCGGTCGGACTCGCAGTCTGGCGGCGAGCGCGAGATCCAGCGCACCATGCTCGAGCTGCTCAACCAGATGGACGGCTTCGACTCCATGGGCGACGTCAAGGTCGGTGGAGGCGGGGTGGCGGGACAGGAACGAGAAACAAAAACAAAAAACCGTCCCGACCTCCCCTCCCCCTCGCTGCAGGTCATCATGGCCACCAACCGCATCGAGGCGCTGGACCCCGCCCTCATCCGCCCCGGCCGCATCGACCGCAAGATCGAGTTCCCGCTGCCCGACGCGAAAACGAAGCGCCGCATCTTCGGGATCCACACGTCCCGGATGACCCTCTGCGACGACGTCAACCTGGAAGAGTTTGTCATGGCCAAGGACGACCTCTCGGGCGCCGACATCAAGGCGGTGTGCACCGAGGCGGGGCTGCTGGCGCTGCGCGAGCGGCGGATGCGGGTGACGCACGCCGACTTTAAGAAGGCCAAGGAGAAGGTGCTGTACCGCAAGTCGGCGGGGGTGCCGGAGGGGCTCTACCTGTGAGGGGGGGGGGGGGCGGGGCGCGCGCGTGCGGGCGTTGCCTGTCTGCCTGTTTCTTCGCGCGTGCAACGACGGCGGGCACAGACGCCGCAGCCAACTCCTCCCTCCGCCCGTGTCCCTCGCGCGCCAACCCGTCCCTCCCTGGCCGGCGGTGGGGGGGTACGAGGGTGCGCGCGCGGCGGGGGGGCGCGCTCCTCCTGCCCTTGCTGCGCGGCGGGGGGCCGCGCTTCTCCTGGCCGACTCAAGGACAGACTGTCTCCCACATTGCCCGCCGCGGGCTCCCTCCTCCCTCACACCAAATCGTCCCGCCCCGGCCGCCGGTCGGCCGGCTTCTTGGGGTCGGACGGCGCGAGGCACGCGGAGCACGGATAAAAAAACGACCCCACGCCGAGCGTCGCCGCGAGCAAGCACCCGCCGCCGCGCGCAAACCCGTCCCGGTCCACGGGCACGTCCGGGCAGGCGTCGTACAGGTCGTCCAGTTTCGCTTCGAGCGCTTTGACCGACCCTTCGAGCGCGGCGACCGAGTCGGCGCCGGCCGCGAGTTTGGCGCGCTTCCTCAGCTTGCCGTACGCCTCCCTGGCGGCCCGGTAGTGGGTCGCGCGCACCGAGGGCGACCACACGCGCTGCATGGTGGACAGCAGGCCGCCCGCGATGCCGGCGAGCGTCGTGACCAGCTGAAACACTGGGTCCGCTTTCGCTTGCGCCAGCGCGCCGAGCCCGGTCAAGCCGGCGACCCAGGTGGCGAGGAAGACGCCGATGCCGATGACGGCGCCGAGGCCGGCCAGGCCCTGTGGGCGGGGGGGGGGGGGGGGGGGGTGTCGGTGGCCGCGCGGCGCGTGTGGGGGTTGGCCGGGCTCGCCGCGGCGCGCGCTTTCGCGGGCACACATCGGCCCTTGCCCACCACCCCGCCCCCTTCCCCCACCTCGTAAAAGTCGTCGTGCGCGGTTTCAAACACTTTGGCCGTCTCCCGCAAATGCTCCAGCGCCGCCAGGGCCGCCGCGCGCCGCGCTTCAGCCGCGGCAGGATCGTCGGCGGTCGCGCGGCGCGCGAGTTTGGGGGGTTTGGGGGGCGAGGACGACGAGGCGGGAGCGGCGGTCGACGGCGGCGCGGGGGCGTACGGGTCGACCTCCGCCTGTGCCGCCGCTGCCGGCGCCGGCGCCACGGGCGCCGGCGCAGGCACCGCGGGAGCGGCCGGCGGCGTGGCCGCGGCCGCGGGCATCGCCGCCGCGCTGCCGACGACCGGCAGCGACGGCGCGCGGTGGGGGGCGGGGCCGGGGTCGCCGGCGTCCATCGGGAGAGCGCGCGGGGCACGGGCGGGCGGCAGGCGGGTGTGGGGGCGCGGGCGCCATCTCTCGGCTTCAGACCCGCCCGCGATGGCGGCCTCCTCCGACGACTCGGCCCCCCTCGTGGCCCGTTTCGCGGCCGCGGCTCCCAACGCCGCGGCCGCAGCCCGCCCCGCGGCGCGCGTCCTGCTCTCCCAGTCGGACGACAGCGACGGTGCCGCGGTGCCGGCCTGGATCAAGGCGGCCACGCCGTCCAAGGTGGGGAGGAGGGTGTGGGGATTGGGGGGGGGGGGGGGGGGGGGGGGGCGTCGGCGCGCGCGCGCGCCGACGCGTGCGTCCCCATCGCTTTCAGCCGCCGCGCCCGCCGTCCCCGTCCGACTCGGACGACGACAAGCCGCTGGCGCTCAAAGCGGAATCGCTGCGGGCGAGCGGCGGGGTGGGAGGAGGGGTGGTGGGGGCGGGGAAGGACGCAAAGGCGGTGACCTCGCCCGCGAAACACAAGGCCAAGCCCGCCGCCGGCAAGGCCAAGGTCCCTGCAAAGGCGGTGGCTCCTCCCAGGCCACCATCAGCGGCGGCACAAGGAAAATCCCCCGCGTCCAAAAAGCCCGCCGCCGTCGCGGCCGCGGTCGCGGCCGCCACCGGCCCGTCCGGCGTCATCCCGCTCCTCCTGCCCGACCGCCTCCCCCCCGGCAAACTCATCGTGGAGCTGGAGGACGCGGGCGAGGGCGGGCGCGCCGACTTGGCCGGCGACGCGGGCGTCGTCGGGAGGCTGCTGGCCCCGGGCGACGCCCTGACCCTGGACTTGAAGGGGGTGCTGTACAGGGCGACTCTGGTGCCCACCGCCTGCACCCTGGCGGTCGTCGCCGTGACGGGCGACTCGGCCAAAGTGGAGACCCTGGCCCGCTCCTACGCCCGCCTCGACGCCGACGCCGCAGCCGCTGACGACGACGACGGGCGCGGGCTGTTTGACGATGACGAGGAGCCTTACGAGGTGGCGGCCGTGTCGCAGGCGGCGGCGGTCGCGGCGCCGGGCAAGGGCGGGAAGGCGAGGAAGCGGGCTGGGGCAGGCGGCGGCCGTGGTCGCGGGCGCGGGCGCGGCTCGAAGCGCGCCAAGCGGTGAGCGAGAGAGACACTGCCGTCGTGCAGGCCCAGTTTCAGGACGGGTCGGTGGAGGGCGAGGCGGACGCGGCACAGACGGTCGTCGTTGAGGTGTAGCAGACATTCAATTTTGTTGTTTTTTCATTGGCGGCGGCGGCGCGGGCGCAGCCACGCGGGCCGCGTCGCCGTCGTCGCCGTCCACGCTGACGCTGAGGTCGATGGCGCCCGACATCCCCGCGTCCAACGTCCCCCCGGCACCGCCCAGCCAAGTCGGCCGCTGTGACGGCGAGCGCTCCGTCCCCGCACAACACCACGGCGGCGGCGGCGTCCACGTCGAGAGGGGACGCGTCGGCCAGGGCGGTGGGGTACAGGATGCGCATGCCCGCGACGCGATCGAGCAGTTCCTGGGTGGGCACGCTCCCCGCCCTGCCGCCGGACGCGCAGCCCGCGCCTGAGGCGCAGGCGCCGCCGGCGCGCGGCACGGGCACTCCGCGCCGCCTCCCCGCGCCCGCCGGCTTGCCGCCGCCGCCGCGCCCGCGGTCATCCCCGAGAGCGACGACGAGTAAGAGAGGGGCGGCCGACAAGGGGGGAGGGGCTCAGATCCAGGCTTGTTTGTTTTTCCGCTGTCACACTTTCCTCCCCTCTTCACGCCTTGTTACTGCGCTGCTTCGTCTTGCTCTTGGTCCGATCCTTCTTGCCCTTATTTGTCCGTCAGGGCCCGCTTGCGGTCGGCGGGCGCGTCGGCGTCGGCGGCCGCGTCGCCCGCCGGTGAGAAACGCCCCCCACAAAAAAACAAAACAAGACACCCCAGGTGGTTTGCGAAAGTCGCCGGCTCACCCCCACGCCCTCTTGTGGTTATGCATGATTGACGTCTGCCCCGTGGCCATGTAAGCAAAGGCGGGCGTGTCGGCCCAGTGAATGGCTTTGAACAGCGACGCACCTGGCACCATTACGGAAGTCCCGTTCAGCACGGCCTGCGTCGCCAAATCGACGCAGTAGTCCACGATGAGGAAGGCGTCGCCACCCTTGGGCCCCAGCGCGTATGATGGCGGCATCCACGTGCCCGACGACGCCACTTGCGACAGCAGCACCTGGTTGACGCACGGCAGGTTGGTGGGCGCTGTTATCACCAGCGCCGCCACTGTACTGGTCGCCCGGTCGACCACCTGGTAGAAGCTATTCTGCGTGCCCGGCACAGGGGTGATGCCCGTCAGAAAAGATGAGCCACCGAAAGAGGTGAACGCCGCACCGTTGTTCTCGATGAACGATGCCGCAGTGCCGTTGGTGGTCAGGCCCACCTCTGCGCTGCGCCAATTGGGGCCGAACGTGAGCGCGGGGTACGGCTTGGCGGCGGCCAGCTTCGGCGTCGTCGCAAGCACCGACTGCATCAGCGCGACGTCTATCGAGCGCGTGAGCGCCTGGTGTGCTGCATAGAACGCGGCCAGGTCGACGCCCGGGTCGGGCAGCTGCAGCCTGCCGTCGGCACCGCGCAGCGAATGGATGAGCGCCACCAGTCCCTCCGGCGAGCAAAACGCGGACCCCGGATCGACCGCCACCGCCACCTTGGCCGCGATGTCCTCCTTGACGGGCCACGACGCGGCGTCGTTAGTCAGGTTGAACACGACGGGGGCACCAAGGGAGCCAGACGCCACGGCCACCGCCGCGGCAACCAGCAGCCAGGCGGTGCTCAGCATGGCGATGTTGCGGCTTATTGAAGCACACGCGTGCGGGAGCGGCTGCCAGGGGGTGGAGGGAAAGCGATGGGGAGTTGTGAGGGGACCAGCGAGGGGTGCTCACAAAAGGGGGGCGGTTTGGGGCTTTGTTTTTTTATAAAATAGAAAAACTCGTCGAGGCAAAATGCTGACGCGCGTCGACCGGCCCGGTCAGGGGCGGGGTGGTGGCGTTGGGGTCGGCGCGGCCGGCCGCGCGTGCGCGCCCAACAGCCAGTGGCGAGTATGCCTGCCGCCCGGGGCCGCCCGCCCGCGCCATCAAGCTGCGTCAACAGGCGCAAGTGGCGCCATGGCGGGTGCGCGGGGTTGGGGTTGCGGGGCGGTCACTGGGGCATGGCAAAACCCCACAGCCACGGTCGATTTGAAACGCGCCCGCGCCCGCGGCGCGGGCGCGGGCGCGCTGCGGCCACCCGCTCCCGCCCAGCGGTGGGTGCTGGAGGCGGTGCTCGGCCGTGGGGGGGTGGCCGATTAGGGGTGCGCGCGGAGGCGTGAGGAAACGGCGCGCACGTCGGCGCGGCACGCGGACGCATGCTGCGGCCGACAGGAGACCACCGTGCCCCCCACGCCGCCGGCGGCGGTGGCGCCCGACCCGGCCGCGAACTCACCGACGAAGTGGAGAGGGTGGTCGGAGGTCGGGACCAGCTGTGAAAGATGTAGGATATCTGCAGCGCGCCTGTTGAAAGTCCACAACCCTGACCCTAAGACACACGACAACGCGACGCTGCGGTCTCACCCCGCCGCCGCCGCCGCGCCAAACCGCTCGACCAGCCCCGCCATCGCCCTCCTGTACTGCCCTCCCTCCCAATACACCTTGGCGCACGCGTCCCCGGCGCACACCCAGAAAGCGGCCGCGCCGCCGGCGCCGGCCGCGACGCCAGGCGGCGGCAGCCGGTCGGCCGGCACGGCAGCGGCCAGGTCGGCCCGCGTGTAGGCGCGCGGCCGCAGCCCGCTCCCGCACGCGGCGCACAGGGTCAGGAAGCTGGAGGGGGAAGGTTTGAGGCCAAAGGCGGCGACCACCTCGGCGAGCTGCGCCGCGCGGCCGGAAGCTTTGACCGCGTACGCCCGGCCTTCCGGCAGCCACCACGCGCCACCAGCGCTCCCCGTCGTCAACACGACCGCTTCCGGGCACGCCTGCGCTTCGGCCGCGATCGCCGCGAGCACAGCCGCGCGCGCGGCGGCCGCGTCGGTGCCCTTTCCTCGCGGCGCGCGCGCCGGCGGCCCCGACGCGCGCACGCCCGCCAGCCGCAGCTGGCGCGCCAGGCCGGCCAGCGACTCGTCCACGATGAACCGGGCGGCGTCGGCGGCGTCGCCCCAGGGGCGTGGTGGAGGCGGGGGAGGGAGGGAGGGTCGCGGGCCGGCGCCACCTCCTCGCCGCCCGCCGCGCCGCCTCCGGCCGTCGCCCGATGAGGTCGCATGGTGCCCCCAGTGGGACGCGAGCGCCCGGTAGAGGGCGGCCGGCGACGGCGCGCCGCCTCCTCCACCACTGCTGCTCGCCGCCACCACCTCCCCCGACACCGCTTCCACCAACTCCAACAGCGCGGTCGCGTCCCGCGCGCCGTACAGCAGCTGGGACGGGGACAGCGGGCGGCGGGCCCACGGGGAGGTCTGCTCCCGCTTGTCGAGCGTCGAGCCCGCCGCCGCCGCCAGGGCGGCGCTCAGGCTGCGAGCAGCGCCCGCGGTGGAGGGTAGGTGGGGGGTCAGGCGGCGCACGTCGACCGCGTGCGTGGCGGTGGCGAGCGAGGGGTGGAAGGCGGCGAGCGCGGAGAGGTCGCCGGACACGCCGAAAACGAGGAGCGGGCACTCCGGCGGCCTCCCACGCAAGACGGGCACCAGGGCTGCGGCAGCCAAGTCGACAGGGAGGGTCACGAGGTCAAGGACGGCGGCGACAACCGCGCCGTCGTCGGCCGAGAACCGAAACGCGAGCTGGGCCGTGGCCGCTGGCGCCGCACCGCGCCCTCGTTCATCCACACACCCCCACTCGACGTCGAGCGCGACCGCGAGGGGGGCGCGGGCCAGGAGCGCGGCGACGAGCGGGAGGTCGGCGACAGCGGCGACGACGTGCACAGGTGCAGGGGCCGTGTGGAGACCGCACGGCGGCAGGTGCAGGTCCATCGAACCGCCCGTCGAACCGCGGGCGCGGGCGCCGCCCGCAGGCAGAGTGAGCGCGTCGGCCTCGTGGCCGCTCGCACACCCGCATTCGCCCCTCGTCGGCGGCCTCGGCAGCCCGCTGGGCCGCCATGGCGCCTTCGCCCGCGGCCGGCCATCACCCGGTGGTGGCGGCGGTCCTAAACTTTGGTGGGCGATTTAGGCGGGCGCCGCGGCCACGCCCCGCCCTCGGGACCGGCCTCGTAGTGCGGCCGAGTAGCGAACGTGCGCGTGGTGGCGGCCGCGGCATCGACCGCGCGCCGGCTCGCCCGCAAACGGGCCGCGCATCGCGCGCAGCGCGCGCCGACCGCCCTCTCTTTTTTCCCAGGCTACCGCGAGTCCGTGGGCGTCGCCCACATCACGGCTGCCTTCGACTCTTGGTGCGCCACCCAGCGCGTGCCGCGCGCGTCGCTCGCGGCGGACGACGCGACGGTCGACAACTTCGTCTCCTTCCTCCTCGACGCCGCCGACGACCCCGCGGACGACGGCATTGGGAATGGTGGGGATCTTGGCGTCGGCGAAGCGTGGGACGACGGCTTTGTCGATGTCGAGGACGATGGGGAGGGCGACGTCGACGACGACGCCCCGCCCGCTGCCCCCCCTCCCCTTGCCTCCGCCTTGGTCGTGCACTGCATCGACTCCTCCTCCGACGACGGCGCCGGCGTCGACACCATCGAGTCCGACTCGGAGGACGGCGGCAAGGGTGGCGGCGGCAAGGCGCCGGCGCGCGCGCGGCGGTCATCGGCCGGCGGCCTCCCCTTTGCGCCGCCCCCGCCCGCGCCACTGCGCCCACCGCTCCCCACCGACGCCGCCATCACCGCCGCCTCCGCCCACGCCACCGACGCCGACCGCGCCGCGCACCCCGTCGACCTCGCGCGCGCGCGCGTCTTCGGCCTGCCCTCCTTCCGCCCCCCCCAGCGCGCCGTCATCGACGCCGCCCTCGCGGGGCGGGACGTGTTTGTGCTGATGCCGACCGGGGGCGGCAAGTCGCTGTGCTACCAACTGCCGGCGGTGGTGTCGGCCGGCGTGACCGTCGTCGTCTCGCCGCTCCTCTCGCTCGTCCAGGACCAGGTCGCCGCCCTGCTCGCCGCGCCCGGCGGCGGCGTCCCCGCGGCGTCGCTCTCGTCCGCGTTGCCCGAGGCGGAGCGGCGGGCGGTGCTGGCGGAGCTGCGGTCGGGCGCGCCGACGCTCAAACTGCTCTACGTCACGCCCGAGCAACTCGCCCGCTCCGGTGCCCTGCGCGCCGCGCTGACCGCCCTGCACGCGCGGGGCATGCTGGCGCGGCTGGTGGTGGACGAGGCGCACTGTGTGTCGGCCTGGTGAGGAGGGGCAGAGGGGGGGGAGAGGTGGCGGGGCGCGCGCGCCGCCGGCCCTCACCCCCACCGCGCCCTCCGTCCCCCCTCAGGGGCCACGATTTCCGCCCCGACTACAAAGCCATCGGCGCCGTGCGCGACGAAGCGTTGCCCGGGCTGCCCATCACCGCGCTGACCGCGACCGCGCCGCGCGCGGTCGTCGACGACGTCCTGCGCTGCCTCCGCATGCCGGCCCCGGCTCGGTTCAGTGCCCCCTTCTTTCGGGCCAACCTCGTGCTGCGCGTGCTGCCCAAGCACGGCGGGCGGGATGACGACGGGGAGCCGCGCGCGCTCGCGGCGCTCGCCGCGTACGTCAACGACCCGTGCCGCGCGTCCCACACGGGCATCGTGTACTGTCTGTCGCGCGACGAAGCCGAGGCGACGGCGACCTACCTGCGGGAGAGCGCCGGCGTCGCGGCCGCGCACTACCACGCGGGCGTCGCGGCCGGCCGCCGGTCGGCCGTCCAAGCCGCCTGGCAGGCCGGCGCCGTGCGCGTCGTCGTCGCCACCATCGCGTTTGGCATGGGCATCGACAAAGCGGACGTCCGGTTCGTCGTGCACGCGACGCTGAGCAAATGCTTGGCGGGCTACTTCCAAGAGGCCGGCCGCGCGGGCCGCGACGGCCGCCCCGCCGAGTGCGTCCTGACGTACTCCCCTCGGGACGCCCACCGCGTCCGCTCCCTGCTCCGCCTGGGCGGGCGCGGCCCCGGCGGCAAGGCGCGGTACGAGCGCGGCGTCGGCGCGCTCGCGCGGATGGTTGCCTGGTGCGAGAGCTCGCGCGCGTGCCGCCACGCGGCGCTGCTGTCCCACTTTGGGGATTGGCTGCCCGGCGGCCGGTGCGGCGCGTCGTGCGACGTGTGCCGGGGGGAGGCCGTGAGCGTCGACGGCGGCGCGGGTGGCGGCGCGCGGCCGAGAGGCGGCGCCGCGGCGCGCGGCCGCGGCGCCTCGTCCAAGAGACCGCGCGACGGCGGCGCCCCGCCCGCGCCGGCCGCGTTTGTGTCCGCGGCCGCCCTCTTGCGCGCGGGCGGCGGCGCGCGCGGCGGCGGGCCCGACGGCGCCCGCCCCTCGGCGCCCGGCCGCCGCCTGACGTCGGGCGCGACCTTCGTCCGGCCGGCCGGCCGGTGAAGGGGGGGGTGGAGCGCGCGGTCCGTGTTGTGGGGCGCCCTCTGCAACGAGCGGCCGCGCCGACGTGCGTCCCCACGCACAATCACCCCCCCCGACACCCCCCTCCCCCTTGCATGGGCAGCGGCCGCGGCAAGCGGTCGGCGCCTACCCGCGGCGGCGGCGGGCGCCGGAGGCGGGTGGGCGACGATGGGGGCGGTGCGGGCGCGCGCCGCTCCCTTGCCGTCGGCGGCATGGCAGTCGACGTCTCCGATTCCGGGCGGGTGCTGGCCGTGTCGCGGCGCGGCGCGGGCGGCCGCGGGTGCGCGCGCGGCGGCGCCCGCCGCGCCCGCGACGACGCCCCCGGCCCCTCGGACGCGGACGCCGCCGACTACATGGCGTGCGCCGACGGCGATGACGCCATGGACATGGTGACGGCGGCGGTGGCGGTGGTCGACCCGGACGCGCTCGGCGCGGGCCCGCGCGTCGAGTCGGCGCGCGGGGGGTCGACCGACACTGGCGGCGCCCGCTCCTCGGCCTCCACCTCCTCCGGCTCCGACTCGGGCTGGGCGTCGTCCGACGACGGCGGCGCCGCGGTCGCCGCCGCCCTGGCTGGCGCGTCGCTGGCCGAGCGGTGGCCGGTCGCGGCGCGGCGCGCGCCGCCGCGCGCCGCGCGCGCGCCGCGCCCGGCCGACGCCCTCGCCCCGCTGGCGCCGGGGGAGAAAGGGAAGGCGCGCAAGGCGCGCGTGGACGCGAGGCGGGCGGCGAGGGCGGCGGCGCGCGGCTTCGACGCGCGCGCGGCGGCGGCCGCGCTCGCCGCGTTCGCGTCGCGCGCCGCCGCCGACGGCGCCGCTCCCGGCGACCTCCACGCGTTCCCCCCGCTGCCGACCGCGGCCGCCTCGCGCCTGGTCAAGCTGGCTACCCTGTTTGGCGTCAAGGCCACGCTCCAGGGCTCGGGGAAGCGGAGACTCGTCGTGTGCGCCGCCACCCCCCGCACCGCCCCCCCGTCCGGCCCCGCCCGCGCCCGCCTGGACGAGATGCTGGCCTGGCATGACGACGCGGCGGAACTGGCGGGCGCGAGCGTGGCGGTGGTGGCGGCGCGGTTGCGCGGGGCCGACCCGCGCGCGGTCGCCGCGGCGGCGGCGGCGGCTGCAAGGCCGCGCAGCGGGCGCCGGGCGGCCGATCGCCTCGCGGTCTCCGACGCGCCCATGGCGTTTGTGCCCGCGGGCGCGCCGCGCCCGCCGTCCCCCGCGCCCGCCTCCCCCCCAGGCTCGCCGCCCGCCTCCCCCCCCCCCGCGCCGCCGCCCGCGCCCGCGTGGCCGCCGCGGGATGCCGCGGTGCCGCTGTGCCTGTCCACCGCGGGGCAGGTCAAGGCGGCCAAGAAGAAGGGCGCGAAGCTGGAACGCCGCGCCGCGCGCGCGGCGGCCGGCGCGCCGCCGCCGCCGCCCCCTCCCCCCCCGGCTTCGTTCGCCGCTTTCGAAGCGCACACGCGGGGCGTCGCGTCCCGCCTCATGGAGCGCATGGGGTTCGCGGGCGAGGGCGCGGGGCTCGGCGCGCGCGGGCAGGGGCGCACGGAACCGCTCGCGGCGGCTGCGCGGCCCCGGCGCGCGGGGCTGGGGACGTAGGGAGGGAGATGGACGGGGTGTGTTGACTTGCCGCGCTGTGGAGGGCGGCAGAGAGAGCGGCGCGCGCGGGCGGCCGTCGCGCGCCTCACTCCCCCGCGCCCGCCCCATCGCCGCCGCCGCCGGCATGGAGGTCGCCGCTCCCGCCCCCACCCCCCCGGCGCCGCCCGCGGAGGCGCCGCCGCCCCCCCCGCCGCCTGCCACGTCCGCGCCGCGCGTGCGCCTGCGCCTCGACTCGTGCTGCTACCTCGCGCGCGCGCCCGACGGCGGCGCCGGCGTGACCTTGGTCCCTCAAGACAAGGCGGCGGCGCTGGGGTGGCTGACCGACGACGCTGTCGCGGCGCTCGAGCGCCTCGTGGCCCAAGCCGCGGCGCGCGCGCCGGCCGCGGTGCACCAGGCGCCGCGCCGGGTGGGCGGAGACGTGAGTGTGGGGTGGGGTGGGGGAATGGCGGGCGTGCCGGCGCGGCGCGGCGCGCCGCCGCGCGCCCCGCCGCGCCGCCGCGCGCGGGCGGCCGCGCGCCCCGGATCGGGGCCCGCCAGGGCTGGTGACGCTCCGGCTGCCGCCCTCCGCCGGGCGGCGAGGGCCGCCCGCCCTGACATCCGCCCCCCGCCGCGCGCCGACGCCACCCCCTCCTCCCTCCCCACCCGTAGGGCCGCGCCCGCCCCGTCTCGTCCGCCGCGGCCGACATCCCCCCCCCGTCCGCCGACTGGCGCGTGCGCGCGGCGGCCGTCCTCCAGGCGACGCGCGCCGCGCTCGGCGCCAACGCCTGGATTTTCGACGCCCCCGTCGACGGGGCGAAGGTTCCCGATTACTATACCGTCGTCAAAGACCCGATGGACATGGGGACCGTGAAACGAAACCTGGAGTCGGGCGCCTACGGCGACGCGACCGCGTTTCTCGCGGATTTGCGCCTCGTGTGGCACAACTGCGCCGTGTACAACGGCCCCGATTCCGACGTCGGCCGCCTGGGCGCGCGCACGGAGGCCGCGTTTGAGCGCGCCGCCGCCGCGGCCGGCTTTTCGCTCGGGCCGCGCGCCAAGCGCCCGCGCGCGACCGCGGGCGTCGCGCGCCCGCGGTACGAGCCGCCGCCGCCGCCGTCCTCCCGGTCGGGCGGCGCCCGCTCCGACCGGGGCGGGCGCCCGCGGCGCGCCGCCGGCGCCGGCGGCGCCGGCGAGATGTCGTTCGACCGCATGTCCGCCGTCGGCGCCGCGCTGGGCACCCTGGAAGGCGACGCTCTGGAAGGCGCGCTCGACATCGTGCGGCACGCGCTGGGGGCGGCCGAGGGGGGGGAGGTGGAGCTCGACTTTGACGCGATCGGCTCGGAATCCCTATGGCGCCTGGACGCGTACCTCGCCTCGCTCGGGATCACCACCGGGCCGCCGCCGGGCGAGGAGGACGGCGGGAACGGGGGTGGAGGGGGGGACGACGACATGTCCGAGTCGCCGTCCGACTCGGACTCGGACTCGGGCTGAGAGGGGGGGAGAGGCGGTGTGTGCGCGCGTGGGTGGCCGCGTGGGCGCTGATTTGGGGTGTTTGGGGGGGCGTGTGAGGTCGAGGCGGCGAGAGGGAGAACGAGAGGGTCGAGCGCGGCGGTCGCGCAGGCCGCCCCACTCCCGCCCCGGCCCGCGCCTGCCGCGCGTCGCCGCGCCCGCCACGCGCGCCGGCGACGCCAACCACCGCCTCCCGACCCCGCCCGCGCGCGCCCGCCGCGATGGCCGACGCCGGCGCGACGGATGTCGTCCTCTTCCACCCCTCGGTGCCCGCCGTGCTGCCGTGCGATGACGTCTGGTCTGATATGACGACGAAGCAGTTTCGGTGGGGAGGTGGGGAGGGCGGGGTTGGGGCAAAAGGCTCGGCCCGCCGCCGCGCCGCGACCCCCTCCGTGTCCTCTCCCTCCCTAGCTTCACGGACGTCGCCAAGTCGACGGGCGACGACCTCAAAGACCTCACTACCCTGCGCGCCATGGCGTGCGGCAAGCGGGCGGCGCTGGTGACCGCGTCCGTCGACGGCGACGGCGAGCCGGCGCAGGACTGGGGCGACGCCGCGCGGTGGCTCGTCAAGTATCTGTTGGCGCTCAATCAGTTTGAGGCGACTTTTTTTATCGACAACGAGACGCGCCCGCTGCCGGGAGGCGTGCTGTCGGCCGTCTCCACCCTCTTCGCCGGCGCGCCGGTCGCGTCGCGCCTCCTCTTCGACTGGTCGTCCGGCCTCGCCCCCTGCCCGTACA
>Ga0315289_10009545_pt1 | contig 13963 bp, 19 predicted proteins | sample YL17G11_40_MG_FD_203452 | JGI IMG/M metagenome (GOLD analysis project Ga0315289, IMG submission 203452) | Sediment microbial communities from Yellowstone Lake, YNP, Wyoming, USA - YL17G11_40 | ecosystem: Environmental > Aquatic > Freshwater > Lake > Sediment | place: USA: Wyoming | collected...
CGAACGTGTCGCGCCACCTGGCGGTGATGCTGAAGGCCGGGGTCGTCGATTGCCGCAAGGATGGCCTTAAGATGATCTACTCCCTGAAGACCCCCTGCATCCTGAACTTCCTTTCATGCGTGACCGATGTGCTTCGGCATCAGGTCCAGGCCAACAGTGCGGTCTTGCGCAGACTATAGGAGACTTTTTTTCGGGCGAAACGTGAGTGCGCAATCACATAGTGACACAGACGCACCCGCGGCCGGGGGCAAAAGAGGAGCGCTCTCGTGAAAGACTGGAAGAAGATGGCCGCGCTGGTCGCGGTCTTCCTGGCGGCCTACTTTCTGCCGCTGGGCAGCGGGACGGTCACAAACGCCATCCTGGAGGCGTTCCGGCTGCTCCAGTGGTACGCGGTGAACCACACGCTGGCGTGCGTGGTGCCGGCGATGTTCATCGCGGGGGCCATCTCGACGTTCCTGTCGCAGGCGTCGGTCATGCGGTACCTGGGGCCGAAGGCCAACCGGCCGCTGGCCTACACGGTCGCCTCCGTGTCGGGCATCATCCTGGCCGTGTGCTCGTGCAGCGTCCTGCCGATGTTCGCGGGCATCTACACGATGGGGGCGGGGTTGGGCCCGGCCAGCGCGTTCCTGTACTCCGGGCCGGCGATCAACGTGATGGCCATCTTCCTGTCGGCCCGTGTGCTGGGCCTGGACCTGGGCGCGGGGCGGGCGGTCGGGGCCGTGGCGTTTGCGTTTATCATCGGCCTTGCGATGGCCCTCATCTTCCGCCGGAGCGAGCAGAAGCGGGTCGAGGTGGCAATGCAGATGCCCGAGCCGCCTCACAGCCCCCGTCGCCTTTGGAAGACGGCACTCTATTTCCTATGCATGATCCTCTTCCTCGTTTTCAGCGACTGGTACAACACGAACGACGTGACCATCACGATGAAGGACGGGGCGGTTCTGGCGGCCAACATCCGCTACCAGACGCAGGACGCCCTGGACATCCAGGAGTACCAGGCCGACGGGCGGTTGAGCACTGACGTGCGGCGGCTGAACCTGGCGGACGTGGCGGCGGTCGAGCCGGTGCCCGGCTTCGTGATGACCGTCCACGGCCTGAAGTGGTACCTGGCGGGGGCGATGGGCCTGGCGGTCCTTGTGATGCTCTGGCGGTGGTTCTCGCGCAACGAGGTCAAGCAGTGGATGCAGGCGACGTGGGACTTCGGCATGATGATCGTGCCGCTCCTCTTCGGCGGCGTGTTCCTGACGGGGTTCATCGGGGCGCTCATCCCGGAGAAGTACGTCGCTACGCTTGTGGGCGGCGACAGCCTCGTCTCGAACTTCGTTGCGGCCTTTGTGGGCATGATCTGGTACTTCGCCACACTGACCGAAATCCCCATCGTCGAGATGCTGATGCGGCTGGGCATGGGCAAGGGCCCGGCTCTGGCGCTGCTCTTGGCCGGGCCAGCCCTGTCGCTGCCAAGCATCCTGGTTATCTATAAGATTATCGGCTTTAAGAAGACGTTCGTTTTCTGTGCATTGACAGTGGTGATGTCCACCATCGTGGGGTGGATCTTCGGGATGTTCGTTTTCTGAGCATCCCTGTGCGGGACAAAGGCCGCTATGGCCGTCATCACAACGTTTCCGAGACGCGAGGAATGGCGCAAGGCCCAGGCGCGCCTGGACGCCTGCGCGCTCGCCTACGCTTTCGTGTCGCCTGATCCGGGGTACGCCAGAGTCGGCGCACCGGCGCTGGTGGTGAGCACCGAGGCGCGGGCGGCGATGGCAGACGGCAGGGACGATCCGATCATCTGCGCGGGCTTCGTGGACTACCGGCCCGCCGGGATTCGGGTTCCGGCCGAGCCGCCGCGCGCGTTTGAGGAGGACCTGTTCGGTGAGACGGCCATCGTGGTGCTGGCCCCTTGCGTGGCGGACTCGACGAAGATCCGCCTCATCGCCCACACGAGCGGCGACATGGCAAAGGCGTTCCCGTACTTGAACGCCGAGATGCGCGAGGCGTCGTACAACGCCAAGGGGCCGACGTTTACGTTCATGGACGGCTACCGGATGATCTCGATGTATCCGCAACGGATCGCCGTGGCCAAGGCCGACGAGATCGTGGACGGGTGGCGGACGCTGGAGATGATCCGCTGCCGCGTCAACGACGCTTGGGCGCGGCGGGCGCAGATTGAGCCGTGCTACGAAATGCGCGAGAAGCCCCCGGCGCTGGAGATTTTCAAGCGCCTGCCGCAGACCAACTGCCGCGCGTGCGGCGAGGCGACGTGCCTGGCGTTCGCCGTGCGGGTCTGGATGGGAGAACTGCCGGCGTCGAAGTGTACGCCGGTGTTCCACGGCGAGTTCGGCCACCTGAAGGACGCGCTGGTGGAGATTTGCATGGGGGTGGGTGCGGCAACCTGAGTGTGTAGCGGCGCGAGGCGGGGCGGTTCCCTCCTCGCTTGATGACCGGTGGAAACGCCTTTCGGCAAAGGAGAAGGTCATGGCGTCGGAATGTTGTGGAAGCAGCAAGAAGAAACCGAAACGAGCGGACTGCTGCGGCGGGGCGAAGAAGACGGTGCTCCTCTACGCCTGTTCGGGCGGGGCCAACGTGGCCGAGATCGCCGACCGGGCCGCGCGGGAACTGATGTTCTCCGGCTGCGGCAGCATGTTCTGCCTCGCGGGCATCGGTGCCGGCATCCAGGGCATGGTCCAGACGGCCCGGGACGCCGACCTGAACCTCGTGCTGGAAGGCTGCCCGATGGATTGCGCGAAGAAGATTTTCGACAATGCCGGCATCACCAACTACGTGCAGGTCAAGGTGACCGACCTGGGCATCGAGAAGGTCAAGGGCGTTCGTGCGACAGACGAGCATGTAGCCGCCGCGGTGGCCAGTGCCCGCGAGGTTCTGGCCACGGCGTAGCGCCCGTCGGCCGAACAAGGGAACGTCCATGAAGGATGCGCATGTGAAGGTGACGGTCGAGGAGCAGTTGCGGATGCAGGCGATCCTTGTGGACCGCGACAAGGATGAAGCCCTGGAGTTTGTGAGGATGCTCCGTGGCCGCATCGAGGCCGGTGAGAACCAGGGCATGCGGTCGCACCTGGACATGTGAAAGGAGAGCGAACATGCCGCTGATTCAGATTCTCGGGCCGGGATGCCCGAAGTGCAAGAAGTTGGCCGAGAACGCCGAGGCCGCCGCCAAGGCGCTGGGCGTTGATTATCACCTGGAAAAGATCACGGAGATCAACAAGATCACGGCCTTCGGCGTGATGATGACGCCGGCCCTGGTGGTGGACGGCCAGGTCAAGGTCGTCGGCAAGGTGCCTTCGCCCGAGGCCATCAAGGCGATGCTGAAGTAGGGCCTTCAGGCCGGGAGACACTATGGCCGAGCGGAACGTCCCGATCATCCTGACGGCGCTCGACGTTCAGCGCGTCCTCCGGGCGGTCATGGACCGCGACGGCGGCGAGGCGCTGGACATCCTGGAGAAGGTGGTCAAGCCGCAGGTCGATAAGGCGCTGGCCCCCTCGCACTGTCGCCCGGCGTTTGAACTGCAAGGAGGCGAGCCTCCGATTGCTCCGCCGCCCTTGGGGCAACAGAAGGAAGGCAAGTCATGACGCCTCGCCTCGGCGGTGTTGCCGCTGCCGCCGGCTGGTCGGTTCACAAGGTCTGACATGTAGAAGAAAAGGAGTCCACCGATGACGGCCAAGAGAATGGCACGAAGCGCCTTCGGAAGCGTCTTGATCTTGGTGTCGGCCTTCGCATGGGTAGCGACCACCGGCTGCCAGGAGGCGGGCCGGGCGACCCGCACGCACCGGGGGACCGGCTTGCCAAGACTTGTAGATCTCGGCATTCCCGTGTGCATCCCGTGCGCCATGATGGCGCCGGGGCTGGAGGAACTGAAGAAGGAATACGCCGGCCGGCTGGAGGTGGAGTTCCTCGACACCCTCCGCAACCCCGGCGCCAAGGGGCAGTATGACGCCCCCTTCTGCGCCACGCAGATCTTCATCGACGCGTCCGGGAAGGAACTCTTCCGGCACGTGGGATACTACTCCAAGCAAGACATCCTGGCCAAATGGAAGGAACTGGGCATTGACCTGGAAGCACCGGCAGCGCCGCGGGAAGCCCCGAAGAGCGCTCCCCAGCCCAAGGCCGGCGGCGGCTGAGCGGAAGTACGGGCACGGCATGCCGTGCCCCGACCGCAGCGGCGGTCCAGGAAGCAGAATCCGGGGAGCGAGGATGCATGAGGCGGGCTTGTTGGCCCAGTGTCCATGCAGCGGCGGAAATCAGGGGGGTAGCCTCTTCCTCACCTTGTGTCTTGTGGCATGCGCGGTCTGGGTGGTGCACAGGATCGCAAGAAAGGACGGTGTGTCCCGTATGAGCAAGGTATGGAAGATCGCCATCGTGGTGGTGCTGGCCGCGGTCGTCGCCATCGTCATCATCAATAAGCGCGGGGGTTCGCCGCCGGGGACGGACGCGGCGGGTGGCACTACTCAAGTCTCGCAGCCTGCCGCCGGCCTGCCGCGACTCCTGGACCTGGGGTCGGTGTCCTGCATCCCTTGTAAGATGATGGCGCCCATCCTGGAGGAGTTGAAGAAGGAATACGAGGGCCGGCTCCAGGTGGAGTTTGTTGATGTGATGGCGAATCCCGACGCCGCCACGCCGTACAACATCAGCCTCATCCCCACGCAGATCTTCTTCGATGCCTCCGGCAAGGAGCGATTCCGCCACGAGGGTTTCTTCGCCAAGGAAGACATCCTGGCCAAGTGGAAAGAGTTGGGCGTTGACCTCTCGGCCGGCGCCCCGGCAGCGACCGGGCCGACGTTCAGCCGCATGGAACCCGCCAAGGCCGACGACCGGCCCAAGGATGCCATCTGCCACCTGTGCGACGGCGACATCAACCCCAAGACCCTGGTGGTCGTCAAGAGCGCCAAAGGCGATGTCCGCCTCTGCGGGCCGCACTGCTACTTCATCATGTACTCGTGCCTAACGGAGGATAAGACGGACTTCGAGAAGAAGGTGTCCGTGACCGACTGGGCCGGCGGCGCGGCGGTGCCGGCGACCACGGCCGTGTACCTCTATGGCGCAGACGAGAAGACGGGCCGGCCTACGATCAAGGCGTTTGCCTCGCGCGATGCGGCCGAAAAAGAGCGGCAGGCGTCGGGCGGCAACCTGCTGGCCTGGAACGTCCTCCAGGAGAAGGAACTGGCCGCGCGATGCGGCTTCTGCGACCGGGCCGTCTATCCCCAGGACGCAGCGCGGGTCATCACGGCCGATGGCATCCACACCTGGGGGTGCTGCTCGCATTGCGCGCTGGGCGTGGCGGCCCGGACAGGCAAAGACATCACCGTCTATCAACCGGACCGGCTGACGGGCGAGATGATCGTCGTCAAGACCGCTGGCGGCAGCGTGGCGTCACTGGAACCCAAGACTGCAGTGGCGTGGTTCGGGCTCAGGAAGACGCCCGACGGCAAGTTCGTGTCGGCCGGCTGCTTCCATCAGGGTTTCTTCGTGAATGAGGACAACCTCAAGAAATGGGCCGAGCAGAACCCGACCGAGACGGGCAAGGCCATCACCATCGCCCAGGCCCTGGCCGACAAGATGAAACTCTCGCCGCAGCAAATCCAGAAGGCGTGCAAGATCGGCGAGTGTGCGCCGAAGTAGGCTAAGGGTCTCATAGTCCTATCGGGGATTGGCCCGCGAAACGGGCAGGAGATCGCTGATGAAACTCGGTCGCATGTTGGCGGTTGCGGTTCTGGTTGTGGGGCTGTTGGGGTCGTACCTTCCGGCGGAGGAGAAGCCCGCCGCTGCCGCGCCCAGTGAGAAAGCCCCGCTTGTCAGCGAGACGTATCCCGGCTTGGCCTCGGGCTGTTTAACCTATGCCGGACTCACGGAATTGCCAAAGGGGACGCTGCTGCGGGCGGGCGGCCTGGCCATCACCGAGAAAGATGTGGCCGACGAGATCGGCAAGGCGCCGCCGGATGTCCAGGCGCAACTCAAGAAGAACGGCTTCTTCATGCTGGAGCAGATCGCCGGCCCGAAACTCATCGTCCAGGTCGCCAAGGCCGAGGCTGCCAGGACGGGCAAGGAATTGCCGTCCACGGTGGACCGGCTGATCATGGACTACCACCTGGGCGGCCTGGCAGAAAAGGTCGAGGTGACCGACGCCGAGGTCGCCGATTTCTACCAGAAGAACAAGGGTCTGGTGGGCGATGCGACGCTCGACCAGGTAAAAGCGGAGATCCGTAACTACCTTGTCCGCGAGAAGCAGCAGGCCGCCATCGCCAAGTACGTCGAGACCCTTGGCCAGCGGACCCCCATCGAGGTCTCGGCCGCGTGGGTGAAGGAGCATGCGGCCCTGGCGAAGGACAACGTCGTGGACAAGGCCCGTACAAGCGGCCGGCCGTCGATGGTGGACTTCGGCGCCTCGGGCTGCCAGCCGTGCGAGATGATGGCCCCGATCCTGGAGACGCTGAAGAAGAAGTACGAAGGCAAGGCCAACGTCCTCTTCGTTCACGTGCGCGACGAGCAGGTCCTGGCCGCGCGGTACGGCATCCAGTCCATTCCCGTCCAGGTATTCTTCGACAAGGACGGCAAGGAAGTCTCCCGGCACGTCGGTTTCTTCCCGCAGGATGAAATCGAGAAGCAACTGGCCGAGATGGGGGTGAAATAGCAATGGAGCAACTCTTCACTGCGCTGACGCACGCCGTCGAAGGCACGCCCGCTATCGCCCTGGGAGCGGCGCTGGTCTGGGGCATCCTGAGCATCCTCCTAAGCCCGTGCCACCTGGCGAGCATTCCGCTGATCGTCGGCTTCATCGACGAGCAAGGGCGCATCTCGACGCGGCGGGCCTTCCTGATTTCCACGCTGTTCGCCGTCGGCATCCTCATCACCATCGGCGCGATCGGCGCCGTCACGGCCGCCGCCGGCCGCATGATGGGCGATGTGGGCCGATACGGCAACTACTTCGTGGCCGCCATCTTCTTCGTCGTCGGGCTGCACCTTCTGGGCGTGATTCCCATGCCGTGGTCCGGGCCGGGCCAGGTCGGCATGAAACGCAAAGGGATGCTCGCGGCTTTCATACTGGGCCTCGTGTTCGGCATCGCCATCGGGCCGTGCACCTTCGCGTACATGGCCCCGATGCTGGGCGTGACGTTCAAACTGGCCGCGACGAACATCGGCTACGGCATCCTCCTGCTGGCCGTCTATGGCGTCGGCCATTGCTCGGTGATCGTGGCGGCCGGAACGTCCACCGAACTCGTCCAGCGATACCTCGACTGGAACGAGGAATCCAAGGGCGCGGTCATCGTGAAGAGGGTCTGCGGTGTGCTGGTCCTTCTGGCCGGCGTGTACCTGATTTACATCGCCAAGTGACGGCTTTCATCCGAAGGCCGCCGTCGATGCCAGTATGAACCCTGTTAGGAGAACAGTGATGGCAGAAGACCTGACAAGACGCGCACTTCTTGGAGCGGCCGGCGCGACAGTCGTTGCCGGCGTGGCAAGCGAGGTCGCCGCGGCGACCGAAGGCAAGGAGGCCCCCCGGGCCGGCCCGATCAAGATCATCGGCCTCTCGACGAGCCCCCGAAAGGGCAAGACCACGGCGGCGGCGCTCCAGGTTTGCCTGGACGCCGCGAAGGCCGTCGGCCCCGACATCGAGGTGGAGTTGATCGAACTGGCGGGCCTGAACATCGGCGTGTTCGATCCCACCGACCCGGCCGCCGGCGCGGGCGACTTCAACAAGGTCGCCGCCGCGCTCGCGGACCCGAAGGTGGCCGGCATCCTCATCGGCACGCCGGTTTACTTCGGCAGCATGTCGTCGCTCTGCAAGGCGTTCCTGGACCGGTGCATCGCCTTCCGTAGGGACAACTTCGCTCTGGCCAACAAGGTGGCCGGCGTGGTGGCGGTCGGCGGCATGCGCAACGGCGGGCAGGAACTCACGATCCAGACGGTGCAGGCGGCGCTGCTGGCCCAGGAGATGATCCTCGTGGGCGACGGCCGTCCGACCGCTCATCGCGGCGCCACGCTCTGGAACAGCGCCAACGACGACCTCAGCGGCGACGAGGTGGGCCTGGCGACGGCGAAGAACCTCGGCCGCCGCGTCGCCGAGGTCGCCCTGCGCGTCGCCGGTACGGCCAGGTAAGGGGCCGCGGCCGGGCGCTGCGGCGTCCGCAATAGGTTTGTTTTAACGCAAAGAACGCAAAGAATGGCGGATCGCAAAGAACGCAAACAAGAAGTTTTTTCTTTCTAAAAGAAGTACATGTTTTTCTTAGCGTTCTTTGCGTTCTTTGCGGTAAAAACCTGTGGGCGAAGTAAAGGAGCGGTGGCCGCAGGCGGGGGCCGCAACGGCGCCGGGTGCGGCGATTGCCGTCCCCCTGTCCCGGGCAGGCGAACATGAGAATCTTCGACACCAACATCTGGCACCGCATCGTCTACACGCTCGGGGCGCCCACGTTCAACATCCTGACAAGGGGGTTCAGGAGGAAGCGGCGCCGGTCGATCGAACTCGCGGCGATTCGGCCGGGCGAGCGGGTGCTCATCGCCGGGGCGGGGACGGGATTGGACCTGGACTTCATCCCACGCGAAACCCGGATCACGGCGATTGACATCACCCCGGCCATGCTTCGGCGCCTGCGCCGTCGGGCGCGAAGGTTGGGCCTGGCGGTGGACGCCCGCGTGATGGACGGCCGGGCCATGGAGTTCCCCGATGGGGCCTTCGACGTGGTGATCCTGCACTTGATCCTTTCGGTGATTCCGGACCCGGTTCGCTGTGCCAAGGAAGCGGGGCGGGTGCTGCGAAGGGGCGGCCGGGCGGTCATCCTGGACAAGTTCGTGCCCGACGAAGGCAAGGCCCCGTTGTTCAACCGCATCCTGAATCCTGTTGCCGCGTTTTTCGGCACGCGGCTGGACCGCAGGCTCGGGCCGCTCCTGGCGGCCGCCGGCCTCCGGATGGTGTGTCAGAAAAACACCTTGATGGCAGGGTTCTTCAAGATCGCGCTGGCGCAGAAGGATTGAATTTTGACTTGCTCGTGCGCGTGTGGCGACCGTCACTCCAGACGCGGCGAAGTGCAGGAGCGAGCCATGAAAGAATTCATGTCGGTGGCCAAGGCGCTGGCCGACGAAAACCGGGTGCGCGTGCTGATGTTCCTGTGGGATGGCGAACTGTGCGTCTGCCAGATCGTCGGGATGCTGGGCCTGGCCCCCTCGACGGTCTCCAAGCACATGGCCATCCTGCACCAGGCGGGCCTGGTGGAATCCCGCAAGGAAGGCCGGTGGATGTACTACCGCTTGGCCGGGCGCGAGGCACCGCCGTGTGCCCGCGATGCGATCCGCCGGGTGCACAAGTGCCTCGAAAAGGACCCGCAGGTCCTGGCCGACGCCAGGCGGCTGGGCAAGGTCTCGAAGATGTCCAAAGAAGCCCTCTGCCTCTGCTACAAGGATTGAGCATGAAGAACCGCCTCAAGATACTGTTTCTCTGCACGGGCAATTCCTGCCGCAGCCAGATGGCCGAGGGCTGGGCGCAACACCTCAAGGGCAACGTCCTTGAACCGTACTCCGCGGGCATCGAGGTGCACGGCCTGGACCCGCGGGCCGTCCAGGTCATGGCCGAGGCGGGGGTGGATATCTCCGGCCACCGGTCCAAGCACGTGAGCGAACTTGCGGACATCGCTTTCGATTACGTCGTGACGGTCTGCGACAATGCCCGCGAGTCCTGTCCCCTGTTCCCCGGCCGCGCGAAGGTGGTGCACGCGGGTTTCGACGACCCGCCGCGCCTGGCGAAGTCCGCCGCAACGGAGGAAGAAGCCCTCGCCCATTACCGCCGCGCGAGGGACGAAATAAGGCAGTTCGTGGAGACATTGCCGGAATCCTTGGAGAAGAAAGGGTGAACCACTGTGGCAACCGAAGCCTGCATCACCAAGGAGCCCAAGGGCCTGAGCGTCTTCGAGAAGTACCTCACGGTCTGGGTCATCCTGTGCATCGTCGTCGGCATCGTCATGGGCAAGGTTGCGCCCGGCGCAGCCACGTTCCTGGACGGCCTGGCCCTCTACGTGGACGAGGCCCCCGTGGTCTCGATCCCCATTGCAGTGTGTCTGTTCCTGATGATGTATCCCATCATGGTGAAGATTGACTTCGCCGAGGTCCTCAAGGCCGGCAAGAGCGTCAAACCCGTCGGGCTGACGCTCGTGGTGAACTGGGCCATCAAGCCCTTCACCATGTACGCGATCGCCCTCTTCTTCCTGGGGACGGTTTTCTATGGGTTGATCGGGCCGGACGCGGTGGACCACGTGAAGATGCCCCTCGGGGCGGACCTCGGCGTCGGTGAGACCTACGGCGCCGGCAAGGTCGTCCTCGTCGAGGGGGTGAAGATGCTCGAGGTGCCCCTGTGGCGGAGTTACCTGGCCGGGTGTATCCTCCTGGGCGTCGCCCCGTGCACGGCAATGGTGCTGGTGTGGGGATACCTGGCGAAGGGCAACGACGGCCACACGCTGGTCATGGTCGCCATCAACTCGCTGACGATGCTGCTCCTGTACGGCCCGCTGGGCGGGTTCCTCCTGGGCGTGGGGCGGCTGCCCGTGCCGTGGCAGGCGCTCTTGCTCTCGATAGCCATCTACGTGGCCTTGCCGCTGGTGGCCGGTTATCTGTCGCGGCAATGGATTATGGCCGCCAAGGGCGAGACGTGGTTCAGGGAGAAGTTCCTCCACGTGCTGACGCCGGTGACGATCCTCGCGCTCCTGGCAACGCTGGTGCTTCTGTTTTCGTTCAAGGGCGAGGTGATCCTGTCGAACCCGCTCACCATCCTTTGGATCGCGATTCCCCTGTTCATCCAGACGAATCTGATTTTCTGGATCGGCTACGCCCTGTCGAAGCCGCTGAAGTTGACCTACGAGGACGCCGCCCCGTCGGCCATGATCGGGGCATCGAACCACTTCGAGGTGGCCATCGCCACCGCCACGATGCTCTTCGGCCTCTCGTCCGGCGCCGCCCTGGCCACCGTGGTGGGCGTCTTGATCGAGGTGCCGGTGATGCTGATGCTCGTGAAAATCTGCCTCAAGACGCGGCACTGGTTCGGTCCCGCCCGCGCCCCGAACGGCAAAGCCGCAGCGACCTGACGGCGCGGCCCGGCTCGCCAGGGCGACGCCGTGGCAAGCCCGGCATCGCGTACGAAATCCGGAAGGTGGCAGACATCAGGCCGATCCTCTCTTTCGGCGTCGCCAGGACGCCCGCCCTGGCCGTCGGCGGAGAGGTCAAGTCCGCCGCCAAGGCCCTCTCGGTCGGGGAAATTAAGGTGGTGCCCGTACGGGGCGGGGTATAATACTTCCGGCAGCAGAAACACTTCCAGGAAGGAGTATCTCATGTCCGAGACGACCTCTTCGGGGGCCGAGGTGCGCCTGGTGTTCGCCTGTTCCGGCGCGGCCGACGTGGGCGAGATCGCCGACCGGGTGGCGCGGATGCTCAGCCGGAACGGCACGGCCCGGATGTTCTGCCTGGGATGCGTCGGCGCGCGGATCGAGGAATCCCTGGCAACGGTGCGGGCCGCCGACCGCATCATGGCCATCGACGGATGCCACCTGGACTGCGCCAGGAAATGCCTCGAGCAGGCGGGCTTCACCGGCATCCGCCACCTGCGCCTGACGGACCACCAGATGGAAAAGGGCAAGACGCCGGTCAGCGTGCGCAACGTCGAGGCGGCGGCGGAGCGGGCCCGGCACGTCCTCCTGGCGCCGTGAGTTTACGAATGGTCATTTGACGTCCGCCACTCGCCGCTGGTTGCCGGCATCGGCCGGGGAATGCTGTCCCGTAAGCATATCGTCAACGGGGCCAGACCCGGCCGTGGCGCGGTCGCCCTGGCGACCAGCCCAAGCGCAAAGCAGCGAACCGCGGGCCGGCGCTTGACGCATGACCGCGGAGACGTATAGTGGAACAACAGCAAGCGCCCACGCTGGAGGTTGCCTATGACCGCCAAACAGATTGCCGCCCAGGCGCTGCGCCTGCCCCTAAAGCAGCGCGCCCGGCTGGCGAAGCACCTTCTGGACAGTCTGGAAGAAAAAGAGGATGGCGAAGTCCTCGATGCCTGGATCGAAGAGGCCGGGAGGCGCTACCGGAACTATAAGGCAGGCAAAACAAAGGCCAAGCCCGCCTCCGAAGTCCTTCGCGAGGCACGACGCAGGCTCAGATGAGACACCTTCTTTTCCTGCCAGAGGCGGCCCAAGAAGCTCTCGAGGCCAGCGCGTTTTACGATTCACGGGCCGGGGGCCTCGGCGCAGCGTTCATCCTGGCCTTGGAGCAAGCGCTTCGTGCCATTCTGTCTAACCCGCACGCCGGCACCATTATCCATCGTGCCACCCGCCGAAGACTGCTTGACCGCTTCCCCTATGCTGTCGTCTATGTGATCGAGCCAGACTCTATCATCGTGGTTGCGGTCATGCACCTGCACCGGCGGCCCGACTACTGGGCCGGGCGCCTGTAGGGCGCACTGCCCCTCAATCGCAAGAGCGTCTACTCCCCGCAGCCTGCCGCGCTCCTACTCGTCGGGCCTGACCTCGAGGGCGCTGAAACCCTTGGACCGGTGGGCGATGAGTTCCGCATCCGGCGGCGGGGCGCCGTCCGGGCCGATGCCCTGGCCCTCCTTCAGCCGCACTTCCAGCAGGAGGCACTCCACGCCCGTCATCTGGTTCACCAGGGCCAGCCCCTTCTCGGGGCCCATGACGGCGATGGCCGTGGCCAGCGCATCCGAGAGCGCCGGGTCGGCCGCCACCACCGTGATGCTGGCCAGTCGCATGTCCACCGGCCGCCCGGTCCGCGGGTCAACGATGTGGCTGTATCGCTTGCCCTGGATCGTGAAACCGCGGTGGTAGTGGCCGCTGGTGTCGATGCCCCGGTCGCGCAGGCGCACCCGCGTGTAGAGGTGCGTACGGTCGGCGGGGAACCGCGGGTCCTGGACGCCGACGACCCAGTTGCGGCCCGCGCCGTCGCGCGCCAGGGCGGCCGGCCTTTCGCCGAAGGCATAGACGTCGCCGGCGGCGGCCACGAGGCCCGCCGCGGCCCCGGCCTGTTTCATGCGGCTGGCCATGCGGCCGGCGATGTAGCCCTTGGCGATGCCGCCCAGGTCAAGTTGCATGCCGGCCTCCAGGCCCACCGTGTGCACCATCAGGGTCAAGGGCGCAAGCGGCCGCGAGCCGGGTTCGGGCGGGGCCATCTCGGCGCTCCCGGGCGGGCGCGGGACCTCGGCGATCATGATCTCGACGCGGTCCATGCCCACCAGGGCCCGGGCCTTGGCGATATCGTCGTCGGCCGGCAGGCGGTTCTCTTCGGCCGCGCGACGCCAAAGGTCCATCGCCGGCCCGACCGTCGGGTCGAACGCCCCGCCGGTCATTTCCCAGACCTCCTTGGCCGCCGACAGGCACGTGGTGGTGATGGGATCGACCGTGGTGTTCCACTTGCCGGCCTCGTGGTTGATGCGCCAGACGTCGGAGGGCTGCTGGGCGCGGTCCTTGAGGGCCTTCGGGTCGCCCTTGAGCCACGCATCGGAAGGCTTGCGGAACCAGTCGAGGCGAAAGGCGCACTCGTCCATCTCCTTCCACGCGGCATCGATCGCGGCCTTGGCGATGGCCTCGTTCGGCGCAATGGCGCGGACCGTGACCTCGGTATCCATCGCCAGGCGGGCTTCAACGAGTTCCACGGGAGGCTTGGAGCAGCCCGTAATCACCATTGCCGCGACGCTCAAGACTGTCGTCAACCGCAAAGAACGCAAAGAACGCAAAGAACCGATATTTTTACAAAAAGATTCTTTCTTTGCGTTCTTTGCGTTCTTTGCGGTTAGACCACGTGTTGTCCGGCCGGTGAGCACGCGTGACTCCACAAGACCAGCGGCGGCCCCGACGAGTCGTGGTACGTGTTTAGCGCCGCGGCTTTTCTCCCCTCTCCCCGCCGTGGGAGAGGGGGTGGGGGTGAGGGGGCACGCGCCGCGCCACCCCGCACCCGGCCGTCGGCCACCCG
>Ga0315289_10009547_pt1 | contig 13962 bp, 9 predicted proteins | sample YL17G11_40_MG_FD_203452 | JGI IMG/M metagenome (GOLD analysis project Ga0315289, IMG submission 203452) | Sediment microbial communities from Yellowstone Lake, YNP, Wyoming, USA - YL17G11_40 | ecosystem: Environmental > Aquatic > Freshwater > Lake > Sediment | place: USA: Wyoming | collected...
AGGGTTAGCGAAAACCGCGATTGGAGCTTGAACATTCGGCGGGTAGCCAACCACCAGCAGGTTAGTGCCAGAGGCGCCCCGCTGGACCTGCGTGACGACCTGCAAGCGCACCCCCCTGCGGCGCAGCGCGCTGGTTATGTCATCCCGCCAATAGCTCGTGATGTGTGCTGAAGGCGCGGGCATCTTACTTTGCCTGCAGGCGGAGGGTGCCAATAGGAAAACTCCGCACAGGGTCAGGCGAAGTGCCAGGTTCAGACTTGATCTGCTCATGTGATCCGCATGCTCGAAAATTGCACTGCCTGTTAGCCATCAATCACCCAGTAGATTACCAGTCATCCAGCAGTTCACAGTGTGGGAAGAAGCGACCGAATATCTCTGGGTCTGGCAGCCCATTCGCCTCCAAGCATTCCCCAATGAACGTGTGACAGTCATTGGTAAACAGCCGCCAGATGTAGGTTTTCTTTGAAGAGCAGCAGTTCATGACTGCGCCCGCCTTGCCTTTGCTGCACGGAATTTCCTCACACTTGTGGCCTGATTTTGGGCCACGGTCGCCACGATTATCCACGCCCTTCTGTCTCCAGAAGTTTCCGCCCATCCCACAGCTTCTGTCTGTCGTGTCGTCGTAGAGGTAGACATGCTGCGCCCCTTTTGGGGCGTTCTGCGATTGCCTGGTGCACTTGTATAGTGTGAGCCCCAAAGCGTCGAAGTAAGCTATCGGATTGTTGTTTACAAATCCGTACAGGTTCAATCCTCCTTCTTCCCGAACAGGGTCGCGTCTCACCCATCTCTGCCACTGCGGCGCGTAGAAACGGAAGCCGTAGTACGAAAAGCCGGTCGAGATGTCACGCTCCTTGGACGCGGACTTGAATCGGCAGACATCATTCCCAACTGCCAATTTCAAATTCCCAAATGCGGAATACTCATACGTGCTGACAGAAGTTGTACCGCAACGCGCCAACACCACGTCACCGCGATGGTTGTGATGCGCGTAGAACGTCCCATTGGTGCTGCTGCCCGCGTGGTGCGTCACGGCTACCAGCGTGCCGATGTCGCCCGCCAAGCCAACGCCCCGCGTGAACGTTTCGCGCATCTGCCCGTTCTCATTCATCACCCCAATGATGTTCCAGCCGTCGTAGAAGTAAAGCCGCTTTCGTGTCTTACCAGCGAAAACTTCCGGCTTTGCAGTCCATCAGCTTTGGCACGCCAGTAGTCCTGAGACCTCCCCCCGCGAGAAACCTAAAAACAGATATATCCCAGCTCTACCTAAAGTCTAGCGATTCATCCAGGCTCCCAGAATCTTTTCCCTCGCCGTTGGCTCCCAAAATGCTTGCAACCCCATTTGTATCAAAAACGATTGGGTACCATTTGCCTTCCAGAACTATCCCTGTGCGTCCGTTGCTAACAAGCAACTCACGCCACATTTCTTTGTACCACACATCCCTGCGAGCCACTTTGCCGGTTGCATCACGAACGTCGCGCCACAAAAAATGAGCGAATGGGCCGCGCGCATAATAGTGTGTGCCGGCTAGGATGTTCGTGGCGTTTTCAAGATCCCGAAAGTGGACAAAAAAGAGCGGCGGCCTATTAGACTTTTCTACAAGACCAAATACAACGCGCCCGGTAGGGAAGAAAACATCTGTCAAGCCCGCTCCACCCGCAAACCTATTCCAAACAAGCTGGTTCAAGCGGGTATCTACTACTGCTCTACCCACTTGGTCGTCCACAATGGTAACTGCTATCTTAAGTCCCCCAACCTTAACCTTCATATCATGCACCCACAGTTTTGCAAGTAGCCAGCTTACGACCAAACACCCAAACGCAAAGCCGGCTACCCGCGCCCACCATTTGACTCTTCCGTGCGTGTTCATAGGAAACACCAAATCCTGCGAGGTGTCGGTAGCTTACTTCTTGCACCCGCAACGTGGTGGAAGTTTGAAGTTAGGGTCAGACGGGTCAAGTTCCTGCAGCTCACGGGCATACCCGTATCCGTAGTACAATCCGATACCAGCCTCAGTACCCCCTGCGAGCTCACCTGCCGGGCTCGGGCACAAATATTGTAGCGCTTCCCATATTGGTAGAATTATCTTGTTATACACCCACTCAATAGGCTTCCACAAGTGTCCATAGTCATCAACCCTACTTATTGGGTTGTTGCCGCAAAACATATACGAATGCAAAAACGAAGAAGACATCTCATTGGCCCTAAGTCGTTGGAAAGCAAAATACCGACTATCCCTACTGATCCACCGCTGCCACTGAGGAGCATAGAAACGGTAACCGTAGTAGCTAAACCCGCAACTCGCTTCACGTTCCTTCGACGAGAACTTGAACCGGCAGATGTCATTGCCAATTGCCAATTTCAAATTGCCAAAGGCCGAATAGGCGTAGCTGCCGACCGTCGTTGTCCCGCTGCGGGTGAGCATGATGTCTCCGCGGTGGTTATCCTGTGTGTAGAACGTTCCGTTCGTCGTGCTGCCTGCATGATGCGTCACCGCCACCAGCGTGCCGATGTCGCCTGCAAGACCCACGCCCCGCGCGAACGTCTCCCGCAACTGACCGTTCTCGTTCATCACGCCCACAATGTTCCAATCATCGTAAAGGTAAAGCCATTTGTTGGTTTGCCCACCCAATACTTCCTTTTTCGCCGTACGCCGCCCATCCGCATCATACCAATTCTCCAGCACCACGACGCCGTTGCTGGTGACTTTCGTGAGCCTGTCCGCCCAATCCCATTCATAGACCCAGTTCGTCGTCCCCGACACCCAATTGGTGAGATTCCCGTTGCCGTCGTAATGGAAGGCTTCGAGATTGGTCTTGATCACCGTCCGGTTGGTGACGTAGGTGTTGCCGGAGACATCAGTGACCGTTACGACCAATAGGTTTATGCCCGCGTTCAACGGCACATTGGGCAGAGTGAACGTGCCGCTGTTGGTGCCCACGCGGGCGCTCACCCCACGGCAGGTGGCCCACGTGTTATACCACTTGTTGCTCTGCGGCCCGGGGCCAACTGTACCTGTCACCGTCACACTGTTCGTGCTGTTGCCCGAGATGCCCACCATTTCGTTGTCTGCATTGTAAATCCGCCACTTGTTCTCCCCGGGCGACTTGGTCCAATTGCCCGCCTCGTCATAGACCCACGCGTTGGTCACTCTGCCCGACAATCCATTGGTGAAGGCGACCTCGTTGGTCAACTGGCCCGCCCGGTCGTAGCCGTAGAGGGTAACGTTGGTGCTGTTGTTGGTGATCGCCAGGATGTTCCCGCCCGCGTCCCACTGGTAGCCATACCAGGTCACGCCAGTACTTCCATTCGTGATGCCCTTTGCCTTTTCAGCAGGCAGCATGACGGCACGGAACCGCATAGAGGGAGTTGCAATCTGAAATTGTCACTTTTCTAGGACTGACCCGTGTTTTGATTTTTTCGTTGCCTCCGTTGATTTAGACGTCGATATGTTGTCCATATACATAGCGCGCACCAGATCAAGCCCCACCACAATGAAAAAAGACCTGATACAACCGGCCCAACAATGCCTTGCCGATAAAGGACTTTGACTACAAGCCATGAAAGCAGGATGACTATGCACCCCATTCCCCATTTTCTCCAGCCCTGCTGCTCGATGACATAGCAGTCTTGACATACCAGCCCTCGAAAAAGATCTGATGTATGCGCGTCGGCTGCAAGTGTGTTGCCGCAAACGCTGCACATGCTTTTCGCTTCTTGAATTGATAGAGTTGAAGCTTTCATCCCTAGTCGCCTTCCAAGGCTGTTATCATACAGCCATAAGAAATACCGGTGCACCAGCCTATTGCCACTGCTCCAAACCGCCGGCAAATCTTCCCAGCAAGGCCTTTCGTTAAGTATGATCCAGGAGCAACAACTGTCGAATAGGGGCACAAACCCCACGGATCCATCATTTGCAAGCACTTCGTATAGCGATCAGCCCAATCCAAACCAAGAGGGTCATATAGTGTCACCGGATCATTCCGCACGTAAGCGTATGGATCACTTCCAGTGATCGCGCAGGTGTTTGCAGGATGATACAAATTCTCGAAACTCACTTCTCCACAAGGATCACGGCTCACCCACCGTTGCCACTGAGGCGCGTAGAAACGGTAACCGTAGTAACTGAAACCACAGCTTGCTTCGCGCTCCTTCGATGAGAACTTAAACCGGCAGATGTCATTGCCAATTGCCAGTTTCAAATTGCCAAAGGCCGAATATTCATAGCTGCCCACGGTCATCGTGCCACTACGGGTCAGCACAATGTCTCCCCGATGATTGTGGTGGGCGTAGAACGTGCCGTTGGTGCTGCTACCCGCGTGATGCGTCACGGCCACCAGTGTCCCAATGTCCCCAGCCAGACCCACGCCCCGGGTGAACGTCTCCAAGGTTGCGCCATTCGTGCTCAACACCGCTACACTACCCCATCCGTCCCAAACATAAAAAATGTATTTGTAGTCCGACCCGCATCGCTCACGCTTGGCAATGCGCCGACTGTTCCCATCATACCAGTTCTCTAACACAACAACCTGATTGCTCGTCACCTTAGTAAGCCTGTCCGCCCAATCCCATTCATAGACCCAGTTGGTCGTGCCGCTCACCCAGTTGGTCAGATTCCCGTTGCCGTCGTAGTGGAAGCTCTCCTGGCAGTTGGTTTTGGTCACGGTACGGGTCTGCTGGTATTGGTTGCCCGAAACGTCCGTCACCGTTACCAACAGTTGATTCGTTCCCGGATAAATCGGCACGTTCGGCAGGCTGAACGCCCCATCCACCGGACTGACCCATCCGCTCACACCCCGGCAACTCGCCGTCGTGTGATACCACTTGTTGCTCTGCGGCCCGGGGTCAACCGTGCCCGTCACCGTCACCACCGTGTTTGTGGCCGACGCCGCCGGTGTGCGCCCCATCAATTCGTTGTCCCGGCTATACACCCAGCGCGAACTGCCGTCCGCATTCAGCCAGTTCCCCGCCTCGTCATAGACCCAGGCGTTGGTCACTCTGCCCGACAATCCATTGGTGAAGGCAACCTCGTTGGTCAACTGGCCGGCGGCGTCATACTTGTAAAGCGTCACGTTCGTGCCGTTGTTGGTGATGGCCAATCAGTTAGACTTGTGGTCATAAACTTTCTCGATTTTTGGCTCGCCGAAACAACAATGATGCGAGCAAAATAACAGGGACCCCAAAAGCGATTACGTCACGTATTGGCGATTCTCCTATCGTTATCAGTATTGAAGTGTATAGGACCACCCCGAACCAATAGAAAAGTGCCCGTCCGACAGGTCGCCCATTTACCACTGCATCGACAATCATACACCCAGCCACGACAAGCACGATAACCCACCACGGAATCCCGAAAACACTTAAGAACAGGGCCGATGCAACCCCACAGGCAAGCCACACGTTACGCTGCCTAATCGTGTACTTCATTTTGGCCATGGACTCGGAAATGTTCCGCATAGTCTGTACCTCCATTTGGGCCTGTAATTCGGGTCTTCGCACTGCTTCCTCTTTTCCTCGCACCAGAGCCGATCACATCTACGTTGCTCTTTGCACGCTTGCATATAGACAGCCATACACCCTGAAAAGCATAGCACTTTGAGGCGTGGATTAGGTATCCTGGCGCACGCCAGGCCACAAACAAGTGCGCCCCGCCACATGCAGTCAGAAAAGTAGTCATTCGCATTCTGCATGCACTTGGCGTATTTGCAGCTACAGTCTTCCTTCTGCCCAAACGGATCAAACCGAGATATTGAGTCGTTCCCGACAAAGCCGTACAGGTTGTAACCACCGGCTTCCTCAATTGGATCCCTGCTCACCCATCTCTGCCATTGGGCAGCATAGAAGCGGAAGCCGTAATAGCTAAAGCCAGTGGAAGGGTCGCGCTCCTTTGATGAGAATCTGAAGCGACACACATCCGCTCCGGACTGGGATTTCACAGTCCCAAATGCGGAATAGTCGTAAGTGCCAACACTCGTAGAGCCACCGCGGGTTAGGACTATGTCACCTCTGTGATTGTGATGCGCATAATAGGTCCCCGGTGTGACTGCGCTACCACTGTCGTGCGTCACAGCCACCAACGTCCCGATGTCGTCTGCCAGGCCCTCGCCGTGCGTGAACGTCTCGATCACCTGGGCCGACTGATTCAGCACAGCAGCCGAATCCCACCCGTCGCAGATGTAGAGCGTGTACCGGATCTGCCCGTTGACCACTTCCGTTTTCGCAATTCTTCGGCCCGTCGCGTCATACCAGTTCTGCAAAACCACCACGCCATTGCTGGTGACTTTGGTGAGCCGGTCCGCCCAATCCCATTCATAGACCCAGTTGGTCGTGCCGGAAATCCAGTTAGTCAGGTTCCCGTTTCCATTGTAAAGGAAGGCTTCGAGATTGGTCTTGATCACCGTCCGGTTGGTGACGTAGGTGTTGCCGGAGACATCGGTGACCGATACGACCAAGATGTTTGTCCCGCCATACAGCGGCACATTGAGCAGGCTGAAGGTGCCGTTGTTGGTGCCCGCGCGTGCGCTCACGCCCCGACAACTGGCCCACGTGTTGTACCATTTGTTGCTCTTCGGGCCGGGGTCCACCGTGCCCGTCACCGTCACCGCCCAGTTGGTGTCGCTAAGATTGGCCCGGCCTACCAGTTCGTTGTCCGGGTTATAGCGCCACCTGCTGCCACCCGGCGCATTGAGCCAGTTGCCGGCTTCATCGTATTGCCAGGAATTGGTCACCCGGCCAGACAGCCCATTGGTAAAGGCGATTTCATTGGTTAACTGGCCCGCAGCATCGTAGCCGTAAAGCGTGATGTTCGTCCCGTTGTTCGTGATCGCCAGGATGTTTCCCCCGTTGTCCCAACCGTAGGTGTAGCTCGTGACTAGTGTCGTGTCATTCGTGATCCCCAAGCTGAGCAGTCGGTTCTCCTGATCGTAAGCGTACCTCGCCACGTCGTTGTTGCCGTAGCCCTTTCTCCGCAACCGCCCCGCCGTGTCGTAGCGGTACCACGCGCTGGCCGAGGTCGCGGCGTTGGTCAGTTGCACCACGTTGGTCAACCGGTTCATCACCCTTCGGGTTTGTCATCTGGCGCGCCGCGTGGTTTTTCGTTCATGCTGTCCTGCGTGCGAATTCGTATTGAAGTTATCTTGTTATCCGAAAAGGTTACCCACATTACCCAGTTCGCAGCCCCCCACTGAAGTGGAGTGCGAATCAACAAATTGTCGTTGGAAGAGAGTTGCATACTCAACATGACAAACGAACCATTTTCAAATACGTGTTCGAATTCGTCGCGGGTCATGCCTATTTCCAGCGCGCGCGCGAGCGACCGTATCTCGGACTTGGCAAAACGCGCCTGATCACTCCTCCAAGAAAACAACATCCAAAGGCATAAACCCGCTAAACAGATGCTAATTATCGTGGAGACCCTTTTCATTTCACTGGGCACTTGTCGCAGGAATCCTTGCACGACTTAAAGATATTATAGGAAACAGCGGTACCATAGACGTCGGCAACTAGATCGCCCCAGTCAAATACACCTCCCGGTCTCAACTCCCAAAGAAGCCCTCCAAGCAAAGTTAATCCTGGTTGGCCTAACAACATGCATCTGTTGTGAACACAACTGGCCATGCAGTGTTGTTTCTTGTCATCGGTGAACGTTTCTTGAGCTTTGTTTGCTGCATATCTTCCACACATCGCCTGCCATCCGCCGTATAAGCCAATGATGACTATTGGTAAGAGAGCTTGGCCGTCACTGTCACACATTGAAATCGGACTATTTCGTGTAAATCCGTACAAATTCATCCCCCCATGTTCTCTAATTAGATCAGGATTTGGCCATCTTTGCCATTGTGGCGCATAGAAGCGATAGCCGTAATAGCTGAAGCCGGTGGCAACATCACGCTCCTTGCTGGAGAATGCGAACCGGCAGACATCTATTCCGGTTTGTGTCTTCAATCTTCCAAACGTCGAGTAGTCGCAGGTTCCAGTTGTCGCTGCGCCACTTCGTGTTATCACCACGTCCCCTCGATGGTTGTTCTGGATGTAAAACGTCCCATTCGTAATGCTCCCAGCATGATGTGTCACCGCCACGAGGGTCCCAATGTCCCCACCCAAGCCAGGTCCCCGCGTGAATGTCTCCAGGATTTGTGCGTTCTGATTCGCCACCGCCACAATGTCCCAATCGTCTAAGACATACAACGTGTATTTAGTCTGCCCGCCAACGACTTCCTTTTTCGCACTCCGCCGGGCAAAGCTATCATAGTAGTTGTCCAAAACCACCACCCCGTTGCTGGTCACCTTGGTCAAGCGGTCCGCCCAATCCCATTCATAGACCCAGTTGGTTGCGCCATTTACCCAGTTGGTCAAGTTGCCGTTGCCGTCGTAGGCGAACGTCTCCAGCGCGTTCGTCTTCACCACCGTCCGGTTGGTGACGTAGGTGTTGCCGGAAACGTCTGTCACCGATACGACCAATGTATTTGTGCCGCCATACAATGGCACGTTGGGCAGGCTGAACACACCCGTATTCGTGCCTACGCGGGCGCTCACGTTCCGGCAACTTGCCCACGTGTTGTACCATTTGTTGCTCTTTGGCCCGGGGTCCACCGTGCCCGTCACCGTCACGCTCCAGTTGGTGTCGCCCCAGTTGGCCCGACCCACCAGTTCGTTGTCCGGGTTATAGCGCCACCTGCTGCTGGCACCGGCATTCAGCCAGTTGCCAGCTTCGTCGTATTGCCAGGAGTTAGTCACGCCACCGGCGATTCCGTTCGTGAACGCGATTTCGTTCGTCAATTGCCCCGCGCGGTCGTAGCCGTAAAGGGTGATGTTCGTCCCGTTGTTGGTGATCGCCAAAATGTTCCCGCCCGCGTCCCACTGGTAGCCATACCAAAGGACCGGCGTCGCGCCATTCGTGATGCCCAGGCTCAAGAGACGGCCCTCCATGTCGTAACCGTGCGTGACGACGTCGTTGTTCCCGTATGTTTTTTTCCAGAGCCGGCCCGCAGCGTCGTATTGGTAGCCAGCGTTGGCCGTGGCCGTGCCATTCGTGAGTTGCACCACATTGGTTAAGCGGTTCATCACGTCGTATTGATACCGCGTTTGGATGGTGTCTGTAAAGCCTAGCAAACCGGTTATTGCCAATTGTTGAGATGTGACCTCTATGCTTGTGCCATCGACAATTCCTATTGACCGCGTTTGTTATTTAACGATTCTCTGACCGAGAGCAATCTGCCCATTCCCATAATTCGCAATTGACGGTACTTCGTGCAAAAATAAACAACTGCGCCGAAAACATTAAAAAGAAGAAGCCAAAGGACCCAGCGTGTTCGTTCTGCGGGCGAATCAATACGCTGCACAGCATGAATCAGTGCAAAAAGCCAAGTCGTGACTACGGCCATCGTGAGTAACACGATGGCGAAAGCAATGGCAATCCAACCTAAGCTGTTGTTCATTCTACTTGCAATACCGCTCTTTGGCAACGGCCGCTGCATTCTCAATCTTCTTCGACCCCTTGGTCCAGACGACAACTGCACAAGTTGTATCAATTATCGACACCCCAGCGCCGGCAGCCGCGACAGGAACAGCTCCAACGTATGTGCAAATAATCGTAAACGCATAATCAATACCGCATCGTACCGCGTTTGGAGCAATGAGACCCACACCGCTCCAGAATTTCTTGTTGTCAATGCAGCTTTCGCAATCAACTGCGTCTTTGCAGCATGCATAATCAGCGGGTTTCATGCCTGGATAGTTATTCTTGTAAAGGTTATACGCTGACTCCACACACCCGATCAGAGGAACCCAGCCAAACAGGAGCCCATAACCGTCAATGCAACTGGCTGGACTGTTCCTGGTAAATTGATAAAGACTGACACCTCCACGTTCCCCGATTGGATCGCCACTTAACCACCTCTGCCACTGTGGTGAGTAAAGCCGAAAACCATAGTAAGAAAATCCCGTCGAGACATCGCGCTCCTTCGATGAAAACTTAAACTGGGAAACGTCAGTCCCAGTTTGGTTCTTGAGAACACCGAACACGGAATAATCGTAAGTCCCCACGGTCATCGTGCCGCTCCGGGTCAGCACAATATCTCCGCGATGATTGTGGTGGGTGTAGTATGTGCCCGGCGTCACCGCGCTGCCGGTATGATGCGTCACCGCCACCAGCGTGCCAATGTCGCCTGCAAGACCCACGCCCCGCGTGAACGTCTCCCGCATCTGCCCGTTCTCATTCATCACGGCTACAATCTCCCAACCATCGCAGAGGTAAAGCCATTTTTTCGTCTGCCCATTCACGACTTCCTCCTTGGCGATGCGCCAGCTCTGCGCATCATACCAATTCTCCAGCATCACCACGCCGTTGCTGGTGACTTTGGTCAGCCCGTTTGCCATGGCCAAAAAACCAAGGACACCTTTTGAGAAAAGGATGTTTGGGAGATGCTTTTTTCGCTATTGACTGCTCACGCTATTTCGTGCCCCCTTTTCTTTCCTGAAGCGCTCCCGAACCGGCGAGAAAAACGCCACATAGAAAATTATCCCAGCTAACATGGAGGCAATATCATCCATTGCAGCGACCCATCCTGACTGCACTCGAGGACCAAGACAAAGCGCGCCGACAATTCCAACGACGAGAAGGGCACAATAAAAAATGCGTGCTGGAGGCCAAAAAAAGTACAGCCCGCCGAAAGACACGACGAAAAGAAGTAAAAAAAGAAGCCCAAAAGCAAGTTCCCAGTAATTACCAGACAGTAGAAGTGAATGCTTTGAATTTAGATACTGCTGCAATTCGGGTGGCAGATTTGGCCTGCTGACAAATGAAACCCACATACCTATAGCAACGAGAATAATCACAGAGACTAGCAGACCCCTGAATAAGTTTGTTGAACTCATAGATTTGGTTGACACGGAAAGCCCTAGCGGCCGCCAATGTATTGTTTTAAGATCTCAGCACCACTTGGGCAAGGTTTACTAATCGGCATATCTACGCTTACGGGAACTGAAACCCCGGAAAATGTGCCGTCCGGGTTAGAGTTGCAACTATAAACACAAGTTTTCTGAGTAGGTTCTTCTCTTTCATGGGGAGGGGGATTAAGATAAAAAATAACAGATTCCAGGTTGCAGAAGCCAAGCTCATTCGCGCATGATGTCGGCTTGAGTAACTCAAGTATGTGGATCAAAAATCGTCCCTGTTTGTCCGTGTACAATACAGGGTTGTTTTGGCAGAACTTATACAAATTAATTCCACCACTTTCCTCAACCGGATCTCTGGCTAGCCACCTCTGCCACTGGGGCGCGTAGAAACGGTAGCCGTAGTATGAAAGGCCAGTTGAGGCATCGCGGTCCATGCTGGAGAACTTAAAGCGACACACATCATTGCCAGCCGTTATTTTCAGCCGTCCAAACGCAGAGTAATCGTAGCTGCACACTGTGGTCGTGCCACTGCGGGTGAGCACGATGTCTCCGCGATGGTTGTGATGCACATAAAAGACCCCGTTGGTCGTGCTCACGGCGTGATGCGTCACAGCAATCAGACTTCCGATGTCTCCCGATTTGCCAGCGCCGCGCGTGAATGTTTCCAGCACTTGTGCGGACTGGTCCATGACCGCAGCAGGAGACCACCCACTCCACATGTAGAGCGCGTATTTTGTTTGGCCGTTGACGACTTCCTTTTTTGCAGTGCGCCGCCCAAAGCCATCATACCAACTCTCCAGCACTACGACGTTGTTGCTGGTGACTTTCGTGAGCCGGTCCGCCCAATCCCATTCATAGACCCAGTTCGTCGTCCCGCTCACCCAGTTGGTCAGATTCCCGTTCCCATCATACCGGAACGTCTCCGGCAGCGGACGGCTTACCGTCCGCACCTGCTGCGTCGTGTTGCCGGAGACGTCTGTGACGGATACGACCAATTCGTTGGTGCCGGGATACACCGGCACGTCCGGCAGGCTGAACAAGCCCGTGTTCGTGCCCACCCGGGCGCTTACCCCGCGCGTCTGCGCCCACGTGTTGTACCACTTGTTGCTGCTCGGCCCCGGCTCAACGTCCCCCGTCACCGTGATCGGAATGCTCACCGGCGCGTTGCTCGTCGCCACCCCCAGCAACTCGTTGTCCGCGTTGTAGAGCCGCCACTTCCCATCCCCCGTCCGCCAGTTCCCCGCCTCGTCGTACACCCACGCGTTGGTCGCGCCGCCCGCAATTCCATTCGTCAGGCACACCTCGTTGGTCAACTGCCCCGCCCGGTCGTAGCCGTACAGGCTCACGTTCGTCCCGTTGTTCGTGATCGAGAGGATGTTCCCGCCGTTGTCCCAACCGTAGGTGTAGCACGTGACGAGTGAGGAGTTATTCGTGATACCCAGGCTCAACAGGCGGCTTTCCATGTCGTAGCTGTGCGTCACCACGTCACCGTTGCCGTAGCCCTTCTTCCACAACCGCCCGGCGGCATCGTAGCTGTACCACGCGCTGGCCGTCGTCGCCGCGTTCGTCAGTTGCACCACGTTGGTCAACCGGTTCATCACGTCGTATTGGTAGCGCGTGGTGATGCTCTCCGTCAAGCCTTGCAGGCCGGTGATCGTCCGGTTGGTGACGTTTCCGACGGCGTCGAACTGGTAGGCGATTTGATACTTCACAGTGGCAAAGCCCGGGATGTTGGTCAGCAGGCAGACCGCATTGGTCGCCCGGTTGAGCGGATCGTAGGTGTAATCGAAGACTGAAGTGGGACTCGCGGAGCTCGCCCCTCCGGAAGAGGCCACATGGGTCACGTTGCCCAGCACATCGTAGCTCATGCTCACCAGCGGATTGTTGTTGCTGTCCGTCACGCTTACCAGCCGGCCCAGCGGATCGTATTGGAACTTGGTCACGTTGCCATTGCCGTCTTCGCGCCAGGCCAGCCAGCCCCGGAACGTGTAATCGTAGCGGATCAGCTTCCCCATCGGCGTCGTCACCTGCGTCAACCGGCTGAAGCCGTTGGTCGCCGTGTAATCGAAATGCTTCTCGCGCGCCTGCCCGCCCACGTGCGTGATCAGGTTGGTGATCTGATTCGCCCCGTTGTAGCGGAACTCGGTGAGCCGATTCTGCGGATCGGTCACGGAAGTCGTGCGGCCCAGGGCGTCGCGGCCGTAACTGGTCACGCGATTGAGCCGGTCACGCGTCCAATCCAGCCCGCAGCACGAGTACTCGAAATGGTTGCTCGTGCTGTTCGGGAACACCACGTCGCGCATCCGGTCCAGATCGTCGTAGGTGTAGCGCAGGTAGAGGCCGGAGCCGTGATTGGTGACGGCGTAGAGCCGGCCTATGGTGTCGTAGCCGAGTGAATTGCTGGAGCCGTCGGCATAAATGGAGCGGTATTGACGACCGTTGCCATCGTAGAGCCAGCGGTTGGTGCGACTGAGCGCGTCCAGCAGGTTGGTGAGGTTGCCGTTCTGGTCGTAGGCCATGCGGGTGACTTGGTTGAGGGCATTGGTGACGAAGAGCAACTGGTCTTTGGCGTCATAGACGTAGCGGGTGACTTGGTTGCGCGGATTCATGGTGCCGAGCAGATTGTCACGGCTGTCGTACCAATTGGTCCAGGTGCCGACAGGGTAAGGGCCCGAGTAATAGGTATCGTTGGTCAGCAGCGTGCTGCTGACGAGGTTATGGCCGTCGTAGAGGTTGGTCGTGAGCACGTCGGCGATGTGGTCAGAACCAAAGTTTTCGCTCATGGTGGTGTGATTTGCATTCGCGAAATCGGATTCAATGAGGTTCAAATCCGTGTCGTAAGTGTTGTAAACCCACTGATCGCTATAATCCACATTGTCGATCACTTGAGCGTTGACGCCGCGGTAAATGATGCGTTGCTTCTGAACGTCGTAGTCCCATGAGACACTGGACATCATGAGCCAATTGTTGCCCGCCCGATCCTTGAGGGTAATTGGCCCCCAGGGCCAAAACGAATGGAAAAAGTATTCGTTTGTCTGAGACAGCGGGTCGGCCACTTGAATGCGGAA
>Ga0315289_10009550_pt1 | contig 13959 bp, 8 predicted proteins | sample YL17G11_40_MG_FD_203452 | JGI IMG/M metagenome (GOLD analysis project Ga0315289, IMG submission 203452) | Sediment microbial communities from Yellowstone Lake, YNP, Wyoming, USA - YL17G11_40 | ecosystem: Environmental > Aquatic > Freshwater > Lake > Sediment | place: USA: Wyoming | collected...
CTCCGCGGCCCGCTCTCCCTCGCGCGCGGCTCTCCCTGTGTTCTCTCCCGCTCAAAAGAACCCGAGAGAGAGATCAGTTCAGCCGCAATTCCGAGGAGAGAGCCCACCGAACGTTGCGGAAAGAAACTCGAAATCGAACTCAAACAGGTCCCGATGATGTCGACGCCATGCCGGGCAAGGAGAGCGGCCGGGGCGACGGCGGCGACGGCTCTCCTCGGACACCGCCGGCGCCCCGCTCGCCCTTCCTCCTCGGTCCGCGCCGCCGCCGCGCCCTCCGACACCGACCTCGGCTCCATGCTCCGTGACGCCCTCAAGGACCCCTCCGCCGCCTCCGCTGCTTCCTCCGCTCCGGCGGCAGCAGCGAAGAAGGCAGCGGCCTCAGCTTTCGCCTCTCCCCCTCCTGCTGCCGCCGGTTCTTCTTCTACGGTTAGGGCTCCGATGACGTTTTCCTCGCCGGCCACTGTGCCCGCCGCCGCCCCTCCCGCGTCCTCCGCTCCGGCCCCTTCCCTGTCCATGCCGTCCCTGGAGGGACTCGACTACGAGGCTCTGACGCGCAAGGCGCCCTCGGCGCCCAAGGGAGGAGGTGGCGGCTTCTCGATGCCCTCGTTCGGGTCCGGTTTCGGCAAGGCTCCCGCTCCCGCCGCCACTCCTCCTCCTTCTCCTCCTGCTGCTGCCGCCGTCGAGAGCGTCGCGACGACGGCCTCTTCCTCCGCCGCAGCGGCGGCGAAGAGCGCGGCTGCAGCCAAGACAGCGGCCGCTTCGAAAGCCGCCGCGGAGTCTGCCGCCGCGGCAAAGGCGGCGGCCGCCTCGAAAGCCGCAGCAGAGGCCGCCGCGGCGACGAAAGCGGCGGCACAGGCGGCGGCCGCGTCAAAAGCCGCCGCCGCTCTACGCGCCGCGCAGGACTCGAAGGCCGCGGCCGCGAGCACGAAGGCGGCCGCGAGCGCAAAGGCGGCCGCCGCTGCAAAGGCAGCGGCGACGACGAAACTCGCTGCCAGCGCTGCCGCCGCTTCGTCTGCCGCCGCGACCGCTGCCGTGAACTCTTCTTCTTCTTCTTCTTCCGCGCTCAAGGAGGTCTCCGGAGCCACCTCCGCGGCGCTCCAGGGCGCTTCCTCCGCCGCCTCGGACGCCGCGGCCGCGGCAGCTGCCGCCGCGGCGGAGCGCGCCGCTTCCGTCGCCGATGCCGCCGCGGGGGTTTTGGGCGGTGCCTCTTCTGCCGCCGCGGGCGCGCTCGGCGGCGCCACTTCCGCCGCTTCCGACGCTGCCACGGCCGCCGCGGGCGCTCTCGGCGGCGCCACTTCCGCCGCCGCGGACGCCCTCGGCGGTGCCTCGTCCGCGGCGGCCGGCGCCGCCGCCTCGGCCGCCTCGGCTCTCACCTCCGCCACCGGCTCAGCCCTCGACGCCGCTGCCTCCCAGGCCTCCTCCGCGGCCTCTTCCGTCGTTTCTGCGCTCCCGGGACCGGTCAGGGAGGCGCTCGCCGCCGCAGGACCCCCCACGGCGAGGCTCCTCGAAAAGGCGGCGCACGACCCCGCGACGGCCGCGGCGCTCGCCGCGGTGCTCGTCGGCCTCCCTGCCGCCGCGGCGCTCAACGCCCGCTTCGGCGGCTTTGCGGGGCCGTTGACGCCGCAGCAGGCCGCCGAGAAGCTCGCCGCGGGCGAGGCCTTCCTGGTCGACCTCCGCAGCGACGAGGGGAGGGCGAGGGACGGAGTGCTCGACCTGAGGTTCAAGGCGAGGGGCCGCGCCGCCGCGCTGCCCGTCTCGCGGGGGGCAGCGCTCTCGCAGCCCGTCGTTCGCGCAAAGGGCTCGGGAGGGGTCCGGAGCGTCAGGGTCCTGGAGGACGCCACGCTCGCGACGCTGGCCGCCTCGCTTGCCGCGGCCAGGGCGGCCGCCGACGGCAACAGGGGCCGGGGCGCGCTCAAGAGGCTGCCCGTCATCTTCCTCGACAGCGGCGCCGGCGGCTGCACCGACGCCGTGCGCGTCGCCCGCGCCGCGGCCTCTCCCTCGGCCTCCAGCCCCACGACGCGCCTGGGAAAGCCCTACGTCCTCGACGGAGGGTTTGCCGCCTGGAGCAGAGCGGGCCTGGGCGTGAAGGGCGGGAGCAGCTACGACAGCAGCCCCGCCGACGCGCTGGCCGACGCCGCCGCGGGCCTCCTGCTCGGCAGCGGCGGCGGCGGCGGCGGCAACCCTTCGAAGGGCGCCAAGAGGCGCGCCGAGGCGGAGGCCGCGGTCGCCGTCGCCACGGGCGGGGACGCCGCCTTCGCCCGCGTCGTCGCCGAGACCTCACCGCTGTCCCCCGGCTCCCTCAAGAGGGCCGCGGCCTCCCCCTTCGCGCTCGCCGGCGCCGCGGGCGCGGCCTCGCTCGTCGCGGCGGCGGCGCTGCACTGGAGGGAGAGCCTCGAGTTCCTCGGGGCACTCGGGCTCCTGGTGACGGCGAGCAGGAAGCTCCTCGCCTACGACTCGCCCGCGGACCTCGCAGCCGACGCCGGGTCCCTGCTGCGGGCGGCGAAGGGGGCTGTGGGGGGGGGCGCCCCGAGCTCCGGCTCCAAGAGGTCCGTCGCCTCCGCCGCCGTCGCCGCCCTCGAGGCGGAGAGGGAGAGGGAGGCAGCCGCCGCCGCCGCTGGAGAGGAATAGTTTTGCAGCTTTGTTTTTCGTTCTTTGATTATCGTTGGGACAATTCCGAGGTTTGGTTCGGGTTCGGAGAGCGAAACGGCGGGGGGGCGAGAGGCGAGAGCGCAAAGCGAGAGAGAGAAGAGTTTGTGTGTGAAAAAAAAAAGTTTTCCAATCTTCGTCACCTCCCACTCTTTTTCAAACAGCGGGCGCGTCTCGTTTTTTGTTGCTGTTGTCTTTTCTTTTCCTTGGCATGCTCCTCGTCTCCGCTCGCGCATAAGCTCGTTCCAACCCTCTTTTGTATCTCGTCACACGCCATGCGTGCGCTGTCGGCGACCCCGCGTCCGCTCGGCGCGGCGCCGCGCGCAGCAGCCGCGGACAGGGAGGGCCGCGGCGCCGCGAGGAGGCCGGTCGGCGCCCGGGCGGCGGCTGCCCCCTCCGGCCGGGCCTCCTCGCCGCCGCCCTCCCCTCGCTCGCGCTCCGCGGCCTCCACGACCACCTCGACGGCCCAGCACGCCGTGTCGTCCTCCTCGCCCGTCGTGGCCGCGGTGGCGGCCGTCGAGAAGACGGAGACCGGGAGCGGCGGCGCGGTCGCGGACGCCGAAGTGCTCTCCAATTCTGACATCCCGGCCTCCATTGCCGCGGCGCAGGCGGCGCTGCGGGCCGTCGCCGCGCTCGAGAGCATGACCACGCAGCTCGAGTCTCTGACGGTAAGAATGCTTTGATTGCGACGCGATCTTGGCTCGCGCGCGTGTCGTGGGTCGGCTTGACGCGTGGGGGGTCGCTCGCGGGCGCTGTCGGTTGGGGGAGCTCTCGTGCCGCCACCATCTTCGTCCGCCTATGCGTTTTTTTTCTTCTCCCCCTGCTTTTTTTCTCTCGCTCGTCGCGGCCTTCTTCTCCTCGCAATTCTCCCCGGCTTCCGCTCGACTGGTCCTTCCCCTCTCCGCTCGGCGGGCGATGGGTCGGTCTCGATGAGGCTCCGGGGAAGAGAGATGGCAGAATAGAAAGGGCAACGGCCCGCATTCCGAGGGCGTTGTTTTCCTCGGAAAGGAGAGCTCCTCCAACGAAGCCCTCTCGGCGGCTAGCCGCCTTTTTTTCCCCCTTTTTCCGCCGTGGTCTTTCTCTCTTCTCACCTCTCTGCTCTCTCGATCCCTCTCTCCCTCTCTCTCTCTTCAAAAACCAACTCCCAGGCCGAGGACGAGGCCAAGCTCGTCGCGGCAAGACAGGCCTACCTGGCCGAGACGGGCGCGAGGCGCGCCGCGAGGGCCGCGAGGCGGGCGCAGAGGCGCGTGAATTCGAGCCCGACGGCGGCGTCGTCAGCTCTCTCGGCATTGCCGCCCGCCGCCCGCTCGCGCTCGCCGTCGCCGCCGCCCGCGCCCGCCGCCGCGAAGAAGAAGGCCTCCCCCGCGACCGCGGCCCCTCCCGCCATCGCCGCCCTCGCCGCCGCCTCCAGCTCTGCCGGCGCCCCGAGCACCTCCTCGTCCTCTTCGCACCCCTCCGCCGCCGTCGTCGCCAAGCGCGCGACGGCCAAGGCCGCGTCGATCAGGGCCTCGCAGGCGGCCAAGGAGGCGGCGCTGCTCCTGGGGAAGAAGACCTCGGAGGACGCGGGGGCCTCGGCCCCGGCGGCTTCCTCCTCGCGCGCGCGCCGCGCCGGGGCCGCGACGCCCGCTCTCGCGGCCCCGGCCCCGGCGGCGCCCTCGGCAGTCTCGGCGGCGTTTGCCCACCACAAGCGAGGAGGCGCGATCCCACTGGCGCCGGCGTCGTCGGCCCCGAGCCCCGCCTCTTCCTCCGCCGCTTCCACCCTCTCCTCCATCTCCGCCTCGGCCTCCCGGCGCGGGGCGGCCACCGGAGCGGCCGTGGCCAGCGGCAGCTCGGCACGCACGGCGCACGCGGCGCGCGCGTCGCGCAGCGGCAGGGCCGTCGTGCGCGGGGGCCGCGCCTCCGCCTCGTCCTCTTTGTCCTCCGGCGGCGGCGGCGGTGTCTGGGGCGAGAGGAGCGGCGGCGGCGGCGGCGACTCCTCCGCGGCCGCCGCCGCCGCCGGCCCCCCGAGCTCCTCCTCGTCCAACCGTGCCACCGACCCGGGATGGGCCAAGATGACGCCGCTCGCGCGCATCATCAGCAGCAACCCCTTGCTCGACGCCGACGACGAGCGCGCTCTGGCCGCCGACGTGCAGGAGGCCTCGAGGCTCGAGGCCGTCCGCGCGTCGATGCTCTCCCCTTCCGCTTCGTCCCCTCCCTCGCCCTCTCCTGACGGAGAGGAGGGGGAGTGGGGAGAGGGCGCTGCCGCCGACTCTGCTGCCGGGGCTCTGCTGCTGTTTCAGCAGGCGGCGGCGAAGAAGGGGGGCAAAAAAGCCAGCAGCAGCAGCAGCAGCAGCGACGGCGAGGGCGGCGACGAGGGCGGCAGCAGCGGCGGCGGCAGCGGCGGCAGCGGCGGCGGCAGCCGCTTCGACCCGGAACTCTGGGCCTCCGCCGCCGGCCTCGGCTCGGTCGCCGAGCTGCAGCGCCGCCTCGAGCGCGGCGCGCGGGCCCGCGACCGCATGCTCTGCTCCAACACCAAGCTCGTGATCTCGATCGCGCGGCGGCACCTCGGCAAGGGGCTCGAGCTCGACGACCTGATCCAGGAGGGGTACACGGGCCTGCTGCGGTGCGTCGAGAAGTTCGACCCCTCGCGTGGCTTCAAGTTCTCGACCTACGCGCACTGGTGGATCCGGCAGTCGGTGGTGCGGGCCGTCCACGAGCACGGCCGCGTCGTGCGGCTGCCCGTGCACCTGCACGAGATGATGGCGCGCGTGACCAAGGCCGAGGGTGACCTCGGGCAGGCGCTGGGCCGGCAGCCGACCCCCGAGGAGACCGCGGCGGCCGCCGGGCTGACGACGGAGAAGATCGCGGCGCTGCGCAGGGCGTACTCGACGACGCGGTCCATCGACGACCCCGGGGCGGGCGGCGGCGGCGGCGGCTCCGCGGGGTCGGCGATGCCCGGCGGCTCGTCGGCCGGCGCGGCGTCGGGCGACGCGCAGGGCGGCGCCGGCGGCGCGGGCGAGGCCGGCGACGCCGCCGACCTGTCCCCCTCGCGCGCGTCGGCGTTCGACCTCGCCATCTCGGCCAGCCTCGCCTCGGACGTCGAGTCCGTCCTGTCCGAGACCCTGGGCGCGCGCGAGTCGGGCGTGCTGCGGATGCGGTACGGCCTCGACGACGGCCGGCCCAAGACGCTCGAGGAGATTGGCGCTGCCTTTTCCGTGACGCGCGAGCGGATCCGGCAGATCGAGGCCAAGGCCCTGCTCAAGCTCCGCGGGCAGCAGCCCGGAGGGAGGGACTCGCTGGAGGACTACGTCGCCGACGACGGTGACGGGCTGATGGGGCTGCAGTGGAAGTCGGCGACGACCAAGGCAAGGAGCTGACCTGAAAATGTAAAAAAACGACGAGGAACAACGAATTCTTATTTTTTTTGGAAAAAGGTTTCGAGGTTGAAGAGGTCCTCGTTCGTTGTGGGTGCACTAATCTCGACGTTTTTTTCTCTCTCGCCAATCTCCTCTCTCTATCCCTCTCTCTCTTCCCCATCGAAGAGCGATGCGCAGCGCTACGTTTACCCGCCTGCTGCTCTCACCGTCCACGCGGCGGGCGTGGCAGAAGCAGCAGCAGGCCGGATGCGGAGGGACGATGGAAGCGATCCTCTCGTCGTCGATCTCGCCGCTCTCCTCCTTCTCGACCTCGATCACGACCACCTCGGCCTCTTCGTCGACGCCCCCCTCGTCCCCGACCCCGTTCCACCTCCTCGACCGCGTCTTCGTCTCCGGCATGCCCTTCTTCGCCAGGCACGGCGTCCACCTTGCCGAGGCCGAGCTCGGGCAGCGCTTCGAGGTCGACGCCGAGGTGTTCGTCGACGGTTTGGGAAAGTCCGTCCTCGGAGAAGAGAGAAGAAGAGGGAGCTCGAGTTCCTCCTCCTCCTCTCCCTCCTCTCCCCCCGCGGACTCGGTCTCGCGCACCTTTGACTACAGCAGGATCCACACTGTCGCGCAGGCGGTGGTGCGGGACGGCCCACGGGTGCAGCTGGTCGAGACGCTCGCCACGAGGATCGCGGACGCGCTCCTCGAGGAGGGGGACGGCACGTCTTCTCCTTCTTCCCCTTCTTCCTCTTCTTCCCCTTCTTCCTCTTCTTCTTCCTCTTCTTCTCCTTCTTCCTCTTCTCCCTTCTTCGAGGTCGTCGGGGCGAGGGTGCGGGTGACCAAGCCGGGAGCCCCCATCCCAGGGGTCTTCGGGGAGGCGGGGTGCGAGGTGGTGCGGTGGAAGGGGCAGCGGAGGAGGTAGGAGAAGAGAAAAAGAAGAAAGTGGAAAGGTGAAGGCAACTCGAGAGTGTAGTGCAACAGAAATGAAGAACTTGAAAAACGAAAAAAAAACTTCTCTCTCTTCTCTTCTCTTTTCTCTACCGCCTCGGGGCCGCGGCGGCGAGCGAGGCCTCGAGGCTTCGCTCGACGTCCGCGACCAGCCCCTGGAGGCCCTTCGCCGTCGTCACGTCTCGTCCTCCTCCTCGTTGCGGCAGCGAAGGAGGAGGAGGCGCAGCAGCAGCAGCGGCAGAGACACCAACAGAGGCGTCGCCGGGAAAAGCCTCTGCTTTCCTCCTCTGCTGCTGCTCCTCCCTGGACGCCTCGAACTCGAACGCGCCCTTGCTCTCGTTGAAGACGAGGGCTCGTCGGCCGCTGGCTGGTGCCCCCCCCGTCGTCGTCGTCTGCGGCGCGTTCCTGCTGCTGCTGCTCCTGCCGAAGAAGTTTTCTCGGTTTTCTTCCTCCTCCTGTCCAGCTCCTCCTCTTGCGGCGGCCGCTCCCGCTCCCGCTCCCGCCGCGGCCCCGCACACGCACGACCCGGCCGTGGCCCTCAGCTTGCTCTCAGCGGCCTCGGCCCTCCTCCTGGCCTCTGCCAGCGAGTCCAGCGCGACGTCGAGCCTCTTTCTGAGCTCGGCGGCTCCCTCGCCGCGCGCCGCCGCGCTCGCGGCCGCCACCGACGAGAGGCGCTCGTTGTCGGCGGAGAGGGAGAGGACCCGGCGGAGGAGGCGGGACACCTTGGCCTTGTCAGTCGGGGTTAGGTCCCGGAGCGTGGCGGTGCGGAGGACGGGGAGGGGCTGCTGGTCGGCCTGTTTGTTTGTTTGAAGACGGGGGGAGAGGAGGAAGAGGTCGAGGTCGTGACAGGCGAACGAAACCATTGAAAGCTCGTTTGCTTTTTCTTGCGGGGGCTCTCTCTCTCTCTCTCTGCCCCTTGCTTTTCATCCGCTCCTTTTTTCGTCTGGTCTTTGTGCATACGACGTACCTGATCCGCGCTGTCGAGAAAAGAAGACGAGAAGCACGCATGGGGAGCGGCGGTAGAGCTTTCGGAACGCATCTTTCTCATGCTCGAGAAAGAGTCGATTGAAAAAGAAAGAATAAAAGCAATAGCGACGAGGAAAAAAAATTCATGTCTTCGAGGGCTCTCACTAGAAAAAAAAAATAGAGAGAGGGAAAGCTAGCGGGGCTTCTTCTCTCTCTCTCTCTCTCTCTCTCCGTGTTCCTTTCCTTGCTGCCTGTGCCCGTGAGGAGAGAGAGACCTCTCTCAGCTCTCTCTCTTTCTACAGAAAGCAAGAAAAAAAAGAGAAATGAGAGGCGGGCCCGCGAGCACGAGCGGAGGAGGCGGTGCGGTGGCATCGACGCCGCCCCCTCCTCTGCCGCCGTCGGCCGACGAGCTCGCAGCCATTCTCCCGCTCCTGCGGAAACCCGAGCTCTGGGCCTCGCTCAAGTTCGTCGGCAACCCGGTCGCGGCCAGCTGCGCAAAGTCCGTGCTCATCCAGAAGGTCCTGGCGGTCCTGCGTGGCTCCGAGGGCAGCGCCAAGAGGGACGCGATAGGTGAGAATCGCTGGCTGTTTTTTTTGCATCTTCCATTCATCGGCGTCGGCGTCGGCGATTTCTTCGTCTCGGTCTCATCAACCTTGCACTCCTCTCCCCTTCAAAAAAAAAAAAACGAAAATCCTCACGAAACAGCCCGCGCCCTCGTCTCCGTCTGCGCCCTCCGCAACAGCCTCCCGGACCCGCACGGCCTCGGCCTCCTCGTCTTCGGCGCGGGGGCCGTCCCGGCGCCGTCCCCGTCGGCGAGGACAGCGAGGATAGTCGCCGGAAGAGGAAGCGGAGGCGGAGGCGGCGCGAGCGGAGGCGCTCGGACTTGCTCTCCTCCCGGGGCTGCCCCGGCGGCCGGCGCCGCCGCGCCGACCCCCGCGTCTCGCGGCGCCGGCGCCGCGAGGGCCTCGGCCGCCAGCGCCGCGATCGCGCGAGAGGCGGCAGCGACGGCATCAGCGACGGCAGCAAGGGCCGCAAGGGCAGCGGGAGCAGCGGCGGCAGCAGCGGGAGCAGCAGCAGCAGCGGCGGGAGCAGCGGCGGCAGCAGCGGGGAACATGACAGCGCAGCGACCTCTGTCCACCCTCCACCCCAGCGGCCCGCCGCCGCCGCCGCCGCCGCCGCCGCCGCCCTCCTCGTCCTCCTCGCTGCCCCCGCCCGCGTTCGGCAACACCTCGATCAGATGCCTCTGCGGCCGCAACATCGACCCCTCGCCCGTCGAGGCCATGGTGCAGTGCTGCGGGCCCGGCTGCGGCGTCTGGCAGCACGCGAGGTGCGTCCTCCCCGCCGAGAGCCTGCTGCCGCCGCCGCTGCCGCCGCCGGCTGCCTGCGCCCCGAGGGTCCCCGCGCGCATCCGGCGCTCGTTCCTCTGTGAGGCCTGCCGGCTCGCCGACGCGGACCCGTGCTGGGCGCCCGCAGCGGACCTGGCCCTCGGGAGCGGCAACCAGCACAACTTCTCGGGGAGGGGAGGAGCGGGGCCGGGGGGATTTTCGACCCCGGCGGCGGCGGCGGCGACCGAGCCGCCGGCGCGCGCCGGCCTCGTCTGCCCCCCGGTCCTCCTCCGCCGAGGGCCGGCGCCGCTGCGCGCGCCCGCGCAGCTTCAGTTCCCCGGGTCCAAGCCCGGGGACGGGCCCGCGGCGGCCGAGGTCAGGTTCTCTCTCTCCGCCGACGCGAAGAGGGCGCTCGCGAGCTCCGCCGCCGAGGCGGCGGCGGCGGCGGACACGGCGGCGGCGGAGAGGGCCGCGCCGCCGCCGCCGCCCGCCGGCGCCGTCGAGCTCCACGTCTCCTCCGTGCTCCTCGGCGACGAGGTCGCGCCGCGCTGCCACTGGCCGCGGTTCCCCGAGCTGCGCGTCAACGGCCTCCAGCCCCCGCCGCCGCTCTGCCCCAGGGGCGCGTCCGCCAGAATGGGAGCGGGCGCGAGGGACCCGGCCGCGAGCGTCGGGCGCCTCGCGCGCGCCGGCGGCGGCAACAGGGTGCTGCTCGCCTCGGCCTGCGAGAGCCCCGAGCGGAACTTCGCGCTGGTGGTCCGGCTGGTGCGGCGGCGCTCCGAGGCCGAGGTCGAGGCGCTGGTGGGCGCGGCGGAGAGCCCGCAGGAGGCGCTCTCGCGGGTGCGGAGGGCGATGGGAGGGGCCGGGGCCAAGAGGAGGAGGGGCCCCGGCGGCGACGAGTCTGACGACGACGGCGGCGGCGGCGGCGGCGGCGACGACCGAGCGAAGGAGGGGGGCTCCGACTCCGCCGGCGACGACGACGAGTGCCTCGTCGTCGGCACCTCCACGGTCTCGCTGCGCTGCCCGCTCACGGGCGCGCGCCTCCGCGACCCGGCCCGCCTCGACGACTCCTCGGGCGGGCCCGCCTCGGCGTTCGAGCTCTCGGCGTTCCTGGCGCTGGGCGCGCGGACGAGGAAGTGGGTCTGCCCGCACAACCCCGCCAGGCCCGCCCCCCCGCGGAGGGTGCGGCGGGACGGCTTCCTCGCCGCGGTGCTCGGGTCCCTCGACGCGGGCGGGCGCAGGGCGGACAGGGAGGCGACGGAGGTCGAGGTCGACGTCGCGACCGGCGAGTGGCGGCCGGCCGGCAGGGGCGGGCAGGAGCCGTGGCGGAGCATCCTGTCCGCCCCCGGCGGCGAGGCCGCCGTCGCCGCTGCCGCCGGTGCGTCAGCGCCTCCTGCCGCCGCTGCTGCTGCTGCTGCTGCTGCTGCCGCTGCTGCTGCCGCCGTGCAGAACGGCGGCTCTCGCCCCGGAGAGGGCGCGGCGGCGGGAGCGGGAGGGGAGATCCTCATCAAGGCCGAGGCGGAGGAGCAGCAGGCGGCAGCAGCCGCTGCTCCCGCCGCTGCTCCCGCCGCTGCTCCCGCCGTGCCCACTTCTCAGGGCGAGGAGATCATCGTCCTCTCCTCGAGCGACGACGACGACGACGACGATGTCGTCCTCTCCGCGCGAATCGCCGTCGGCGGCGGCGTCGCCGGCCGCGCCCCTCCCGGCGGCGGCGGCGGCGGCGGCTGCGGCGACGGCAGCTTCTCCTTCGGCCAGGCTTCCCGCAAGCGCCCTGCCCCTCCTCCTCCTGCTCCTGCCGCTCCCGTTTCCGCTCCGCAGCAGCGAGGGCTGCACGTGAGGCTCCCGCCGAGGCCTCTCCCTCCCGTTCCTCCCGCCCTTGCTGCTGCTGACGCTGGAAACCTCTCCCCGGCTGCTGGTGCTGCTCCCACCGCGGCGTTTGGTGGCGGCGGCGGCGGCGGAGGAGGAGCAGCAGCAGGAGGAGCAGCAGGAGGAGGAGGAGCAGGAGGAGGAGCAGCAGCAGCAGGAGGAGCAGGAGGAGGCCCGCGCCTCGTGCCGCCGCCGCAGCTCTTCTCGCGGCGCGTAGAGGCATCTTCCGCGCAGCAGCAGCAGGACCACCAGGCGCAGAGGGCACTCGCAGCGCTGCAGGCTGCCAGCGCGGTGCCGCTGCCGCCGCAGCCGCAGCCGGAGACCCCTCGCCTTTTTTGAATTGTAAATGTAACGAAAGAGGAAACCCCCTTTTCCCGAACCTTTTTTACTTTTACACCGGAAGAAACCCTCCCCCCTCTTCCTCCTCGCCTCAGTCGACGAACACGCTCGCCGCGGCAGCCGCGAGCGGCTCCAGGTCCCCGCCGACGCGCGCGAACCTCGCGGCGGCCGCCGCGGCGTCGGCCCTCCTCGCCCGCAGCTGCCCGTCGAGCGCCGCCTGCGCCTCGTCGGCCTCGCGCAGCGCCTCGCGCAGCCTCGCCGCCTCGGCCCTCTTGGCCGCGACGCGCGCGCCCCTCGCCGCCGCCTCGGGCGGCGGCCCCCCCTCGGCGGCCAGCGCGAGCGCCTCGGCCGCCGCCAGCGCGTCGAGCGCGCCCGCGTCCTGGCAGATCTCCTCGAACTCCGCCTCCGAGTGCGCCCGCGAGGCGTGGAGCACTTGGCGATAGAGATCGTGGAGGGCGAGGGTGACGTCGTCGGCAAAGTCCGGGAAGCAGGCGCGGAACTCCTGTCGTCGGGGGGGGGGGGGGGGGGAGGAGGAGGGCGGGGGCGGCGTCGGAGGTCGAGGGTTGAGGGAAAAAAGGGGGGGGGTCGTCGTGGTGAGTTTTTCCCCCCATCTCGACGCGCCAATCGTCGTCGAATGCTTCCTTCTCTTCTTCTCTCTTCCTCTCTCTTTTACGCGATTCAAATGCTCTCTCCGCTCTCTCTTTCTCCTCCCATCCTTACCTCGTAGTCCGTGGAAGTCAGCGCACCGCGCAGGGCCGCGGCGAGCGCCGCGCGGAGCTTGCCCATGCGCGCGATGCCCGAGGCCTCGGCCGCTGCGGCGAGCCGGGCGGGCGTCTGCGGCGGCGCCGCGTTTTTGGTGTCGTCGCCGTCCATCGTCGCTTGCTCTTGCTGCTTGGTTCGTCGCTTGCTCTTGCTGCTTGGTTCCTTTCAGGTTTCGCCGGGTCTCCCGTTCTTGAGGAGCGTGCGCGAGTTGAAGGGGCTACGGATGAGAAGAAGAGAAAGAGGAGCGAGGAAGAAGGAGGAGGAAGACAAGGAAATTGCGAAAATGAGTTCTCTGCCTGTCGTCGCTCGTTTTCGAACGATGGCAACTGTCACAAAACTTCTTCTTCGAATGAATCAGCTCCGCCTCGAGCTGCCGCCGCCGGCGGTCGGCGCGCTGAGCCTGAGCGAGGCCCTGGACAGGGACTACCTTCTCGTCGAGGCATCAGCGCGGAGGAAGAGGAAGAGGAGCGGTGCTCCGAGAGAAGAAGAAGAGGGCAACGCCGACGGCGGCGGTCCGCCGTCGTCGTCGGCCCCGGCCTCCTGCTCCCTCCCTCGCTCCGCCGTGCTCTCCCTGGGCCGCGCCGGCGTCACCCGCCAGGCGCTGGCCCGGGCGCAGGCCTCGCTCGCCTCCGCCGCGGCGGCCGCGGCGATGGGCGTGCTGCTGGCGGGGGAAGAGGACGGACGACGAGGAGGGAGCCGAGCAGCTCTCCTCCCGCTCCTCGCCCGCCCCTCGCTCTCGCTCTCGCTGCCGCAGGAGGAGCGCCGCGGGGGCGCCGGGGCGGCGGCGCTGGCGGCGGCGGCGGCAGCGGCGGCGGCAGCGGCCGCCCCCCTCCCCGGCCGCCTCTCCCGCGCGCTCTCCGCGGCAGTCCAGTCGTCGCTCTCCCCGCCTCCCTCCTCGGGGCTCCCGGCGAGGGCCAGGGCGGACGCCTGGCTCGCCGACGCCGCGGCGTTCGGGGCGGCCGTCGCCGCCGCCGCCTCGGCCGCCGTCTCGGCAGACGCCCCGGGCGCTCCCTCCCGTGCGGCCGAGGGCCTCCTCCTCCCGGCCCTCGCCCTGGAGCCCGAGCTTGCTTCTCGGGCCGCGGCCACGATCGCCGGGTGGCTGGCGCGCTCCTCGGGGCACCCGCGGCTTTGGCGGCTCGCGGAGAAGGTGTGGCGCGCCGCCGGGGCGGGCCGCCGCCTGCGCCTCCGCCGCCGCCGCCGGGTTCTTTCTCGGCGGCGCCTTCGTCGCGACGCTCCTGGAAGAGAGGAGGAGGAGGAGGGCGAGGGAGGGCCCCTCGAGAGGCTGCGCGAGGCTCTGATGGGGATCGGAGGCGGGGGAGCCGGGAGCGGGGAGGGCGGCGACCGAGCCCTCGTCGCGGCCGCGGCGGCTGCTGCCGACGCCGCCGACGCCGAAGAAGGAGAAGAAGAAGAAGAAGAAGAAGACGAAGAAGCAGCTTCCTTTTCCTCTTCTCTTTGGCTCTCCCTGGCCCCCGCGAAGACCGCCTGTGAGCGCTGCCTCGAGCTCCTCTTCTCCTCCTCTCGCTCCGCCGCCGGCGGCGGGAGCGAGGAGGAGAGGGACGAGGAGGAGGCCGCCGCAGCCTCGCTCGCTGCCCGCTTCCTCGTCGGCTGCCGCCCCCGCGCCCTTTCTTCCCCGGGGGAGGCGACGAGGAGGCGCGGGAGGGTCGCGGAGGCGCTGCTGCTTGCCGCCGCGCGGGCTCCGAGGAGCTGCTCTCGGAGCACAAAAGGGGACGCTCTCGCCTGGGCGACTTGGCTCTCCGGCGACGGCGACG
>Ga0315289_10009551_pt1 | contig 13959 bp, 12 predicted proteins | sample YL17G11_40_MG_FD_203452 | JGI IMG/M metagenome (GOLD analysis project Ga0315289, IMG submission 203452) | Sediment microbial communities from Yellowstone Lake, YNP, Wyoming, USA - YL17G11_40 | ecosystem: Environmental > Aquatic > Freshwater > Lake > Sediment | place: USA: Wyoming | collected...
GCAATAATTGCTTATCGCCAGCCAGTGGTCAAATCGACCATAGACCAGATAAGGGGAGTGGATTCCGGTGGAGTGATTCATACCCTGCTGGAGAGAAAATTCATTACTATCCTGGGACGAGAGGAAAACGTAGGGCGCCCTTTAATCTATGGAACTACTGCAGAGTTTTTAATCTATTTCGGGCTGAAAGATTTAAAAGACCTGCCCCGGATAGAGGAGCTCGAATCATTACTGCAAGCTAAAGAGAAAAAAGAGAATTCTATCTTTTCGACAGAGGAGGTAGAGAAAAGGATAAAGGAATTGAATTTAGAAGGGAGTTTAGCCATTGACCTCCCCTCTGAAGGGATAAAAGAAAAACTTTAAAATAACGCCCATTAAATTCTTAAGTGTAAGAAAGGATTTTCTTGGAGTGAAGCAAAGTCAGACGGGCGTTTTCTTTTGCAGATGAAAAAAGAGATAATAGCCATAGATGGCCCTGCCGGTTCAGGGAAAAGCACCACTGCAAAATTGGTTGCTAAAAAATTAGGCTTTGTCTATTTAGATACTGGAGCTATGTATCGAGCCATTACCCTGAAAGCATTAAGAAACAGGATAAATCCACAGGATGAGAAAAAACTGAGTCAAATCGCCAGGAATTCAAAGCTTGACCTGATAGAAGAGAAAGGAGTTAATAAAGTGCTACTGGATGGAGCGGATGTCACCGAGGCGATACGTGAACCAAAGGTCAACCGGATTGTGTCTGAGGTTTCCGCGCATAAAGAAGTTAGAACCGCGCTGGTAGCCAAACAAAAAGAGCTGGGCAAAAAGCATAATTTAGTAACTGAGGGCAGGGACACGACCACAGTTGTATTTCCTGGAGCAAGTCTCAAAGTTTATTTAGACTGCAACCTGAAGGAAAGAGCTAAAAGGAGAATGCTGGAGCTTAAAGATAAAGGAATCAATACCTCTATCGAAGAGCAGATTAAAGAGCTATCCAGGAGGGATAAAATCGATTCTGAAAGAGAGAATAGCCCTTTGAAAAAAGACAAAGAGGCCGTTATAGTCGATACCACTAACCTGTCTATCGAGGAACAGGTGGATAAGGTTATCCAGCTATATGAGTTGAGGAAAAAGAATGAAATTTCATTACCGAGCAGTCCGGCTTCTGATTAATTTGATTCTGAAGGTTTTGCGTGGATTGAAAAAACAAGGGAAAGAGTATATCCCCTTAAAAGGAGGAGTCCTGATTGCTTCTAACCATATAGACCTGTATGACCCTTTTTTAATCGGTTGTACCAGTCCCAGAGAGCTTTATTATCTAGCAAAAATTGAACTATTTAAAAAACCTTTACTCGGCTGGCTATTAAAAAAGTTAAATTCTATCCCGATTTCTCGAGGGAGTTTTGACAGAAAGGGATTACAAAGAGCGGTTGAGATACTCAGAGCAGGAAAAGCCCTGTTAGTTTTTCCAGAAGGAACCAGAAGTATAGATGGAAACTTGAAGAAGCTTAAATTAGGCGTGGCGAAATTAGCCTTAGAGGCAGAGGTACCGATCGTACCTGCCTATCTGGATTATTCTAAAGATTGGCTGAAAGCTTTTTTCCAGAGGGAAAAAATCAAAATCAAGTTTGGCTCTCCTATTGACCCGAACTCGCTTTCTCAAATCCCTGAAAATAAAGAAGGATACCAGAGGATAACCCGGGAAATAATGCAGAGGATAAAAGCTTTGAAAGAAACTTAGGCAAGGTGGTTTTAAAAAGATGAAGATCTCTGTAGTAAAAAATGCTGGATTCTGTTTTGGAGTAAAAAGAGCTATAAATTTAGCCTTTGAGGAAGCTAAAAAAAGCGGCAAAAGGGTCTACACCTTAGGTCCTATAATCCACAACCCGCAGGTAGTGGAGGAGCTGAAAAGAGAAGGAGTACAACCAGTTCAAAATATCGAGAAGCTCAAATCTGGAATTCTGATCATCCGCTCCCATGGAGCACATCCCCAAATCATTCAGCAGGCTAAAAAGAAAGGTCTGAAAATTATCGATGCTACCTGCCCCTTTGTCAGAAGAGCTCAAGAGAATGCCCGGGCATTGAATAAAGATGGTTATCAGGTAATAGTGGTGGGAGAAGCTCATCATCCTGAAGTCCAGGGAATAATAGGCTATGCTGGAGATGAGACTTTAGTAGTAAATCAGGATACAAAAAATCTAAGTCTCCCCAAAAATAAAAGGATCGGGGTGATAGCTCAAACCACTTTAAATCTGGATACGTTTAAACAAGTTGTAGGTCTGCTCTTAGAAAAAACAAGAGAGATCAAGATATTCAATACTATATGTAATGCTACAGCTAACGTTCAAAAAGCTACTTTGGAAATGACAAAAGATGTAGATTTAATGATTGTGGTTGGCGGGAAAAACTCTGCAAATACTTCTCGTTTAGCCAAACTTTGCCAAGAGAAAGGTAAACCTACCTATCACCTAGAAACTTCAGCCGAGCTCAAAAGAGAATGGTTTAAAACTAAGAAAAAGATCGGGGTTACTGCCGGAACCTCAACCCCTAACTGGATTATAGAGCAGGTCATAAAAAAGATCACAGACTTAACCGGATAAAAATGTCCAGATGGACAAATTCAATATAAAGGAGGAACAACTTAAAATGGCTGAGAAGAAGAAAGCCAGAAAAACAACAGCCCCTAAGGCTGAAAAAGGTAAAAAGAAAGGAGGTGTAAAAAAGGCTAAAGCTGATTCTTTAGTCAAGAAAAAGCCAAAGAAACCAGTAGAGATTGAAAAAAAAGAACCGGTCGAGAAAAAAGAGCTTCAACCGGAGTTAAGAGAAAGGAAAATTAGAAGGGAGAAAAAGGAACCTCTTCCTGAACTAAAGATGGAAGAGGAAAAAGAATATTCCCCGGATGAATTTCAGAAGATGCTTTCGATGTATGAACAGACCTTCAGAGTAATTAAAGAAGGAGAACTGATTAAAGGTAAGGTCCTCGGGGTTACTAAAGATGATGTCATCGTAGATGTTGGTTTTAAATCCGAAGGGATTATCCCTCTGGCAGAGTTTCCTCATCCAGATCAGTTGAAAATCGGGGATGAAGTTGATCTTTTCTTAGAGGCGATAGAAGATCAGAATGGACAACTGGTCCTTTCCAAGCAAAAAGCAGACTTCATAAAAATCTGGGACAAGATCAAAGAAGCTTATGAAAAAGGAACCTTAGTAGAAGGGAAGCTTTTGAAAAGGATTAAAGGAGGAATCGTTGTAGATCTGATTGGAGTAGATGCTTTCTTACCCGGATCGCAGATAGCTCTGAAGCAAGTTCCGGATTTCGATGCTCTCTTAGGACAGAGTATGCAACTGCGGATCATAAAACTGAATAAGAGCAGAAGGAACATAGTAGTCTCCAGAAGAGCAGTATTGGAGGAGGAGAGAGAAAAACAGAAAGTTAAACTTCTTTCTGAAATCGAGCCAGGACAGATAAAAGAAGGGGTAGTGAAAAATATAACCGATTTCGGCGTTTTCATTGACTTAGGTGGAGTTGATGGACTTCTCCATATAACTGACTTATCCTGGGGAAGGGTATCCCATCCGAGCGAAGTGGTTGCCTTAGGAGATAAGATAAATGTCAAGATACTGGACTTCGATAAATCCACCGGTCGGATCTCCTTAGGGCTTAAACAACTTACCCCTTACCCCTGGGATAATATCGAGGAAAGATACCCGGTGGGAAAAAGGGTCCGAGGAAAGGTTGTCTCTATTACCGATTATGGTGCTTTTGTGGAACTGGAAAGAGGCATAGAAGGATTGATTCATATCTCGGAGATGTCCTGGACCAAACATATCAAACATCCTTCCAAACTTCTGGCAGTTGGAGATATGGTGGATGCAGTAGTTCTCTCTGTGGATAAGGATAACGAGCGGATCTCCCTGGGAATTAAACAGATGGAACCAGATCCCTGGGATGCTATGGAGAGAAAATACGCTATCGGCGCGAAGGTATCTGGCAAGGTAAGAAATATTACTCCATTTGGAGTATTCATAGAACTGGAAGAAGGTGTGGATGGATTGGTTCATATCTCAGACCTTTCCTGGATCAAAAGGATACAGCATCCCAGTGAGGTTATGAAGAAAGGAGAAAGGATGGAGGTAATAATCTTGAGTATCGACAAGGAGAATCGTAAGATCTCCTTAGGTTATAAACAGCTTAAAGATGACCCCTGGCCTTTACTATCCAGAAAATACCGGGTAGGAGCTGAGACTCAAGGAAAGATAATCCGCCTCCTGGACCGTGGAGTTATAGTAGAGCTGGAAGCAGAGATGGAAGGATTTGTACCTTTAGACCAATTGGGAAAACCAGATATAACCAAACCCGCAGATGCTTTCTCCGAAGGAGAGATGATACCACTTAAATCGATCGAATTTGACCCACCTGGAAGAAGGATAGTTTTTTCAGTGGCTGAATATTACAAAGATAAAGAAAAAGCTGAATTAGAAACTTATTTAGCCAAACATCCAACCAAGACGGTTAAGGTAAAAGAGCTAATGGAAAAACCTCAGATAGAGGAGATAGAGAAGAAGTTAGGAACACCACCCCCTGAGGAGAAAAAATCCGAATCTGGAGAACCTCAGACTGAGTAAATAAAAAAGTTCAATGGTTCAATAGTTCAAAGGTTCAAGATGTAGGGGCGACCCGATGAGTCGCCCCTTGTATTTTCGTAGCGCGACCCTTTCAGGGTCGCAGAGAGAGGTGTCAGGAAAAAAATAACGTCGGGCATAAAGCATGACGCCACAGTTCTGTAGTTACCAGGCCCGACAGGGCCTTAAGGTCAAGAGGAAACTTCTGACGCCTGCATTAAAAGTTTGCTCTAAACCTGCTTAAGCCATACTTCTCTTAACAGCCCTTCTCCTCCATAAGAATGACCAGATGGCGGCTGCTACAACCCCTAAAATAAGAACTATAAGACCCCATTGGGTGAGGGAGGGGATCGGGGGTTCACATGGAAACTTACAACGCAGCATGTTAATAGACAGTTGGCTTGGCGTACGCCGTTCACCCTTTCCTAGAGTAGGCTCCATCAAATCTCCAGGGTGAGTACCGGGATCGAGGTGAGTGCCTTGCTCAGCTGGGGTAAGTTGCGCAGTAATGCTACCACATGTGAATATTCGGGTAACAGGATCTACATTAGAGTTAAATTTCGAATTATTTACTGTGAATCCACAAGCGTGAACGATTTCGTGGTTTGCCACAGTCCAGAAGTCATACTTATCAGCAGGCACAGGTATACCGCCATAGTGCCATGGTACAGTGGGATTGTTGTTGAATCTAATTCTGGCATGTGTCGGTTTTTTTGATACCGGGTCTTCCTGAAATTGATCTGTCTCTCCTAAGGTGAGGAACTCACCAGTTGGAAGAGTGCCAATCACTAATTCCATGCCAGGAACTGCCTTGGGAGGTGAGCCAAAAAAAGGATCACCCAAGTCTGCGTTTGAAAAATCAATAGTTAATACAATATCGCAACAGAGCCTGTCTTCCCAAAGTGCTATCTTTTCATCAAGAATAGCTTTTTGTTGTGCTGTAATGTTCGGATCATAGTTAGGGACAATGTCCATAGCTATACTTATCCTTGGAACTAATAACAAGAATCCGAGCGTCATCACTACAATCACTTTCAGCATGATTCTATGCATCTTATAACCTCCTTAAATTTGAGAATTAATATATTAGTGACTAATCTCCTTTGCGAAGAATTTTGTAGAGCCTCAACACCTCCCTTCCGATTTCATAACCTCGTAAATCTTTCTGTTCTGAGGGGTTCTGAACGCTAAAGCTGTGAGCTTTATTCCCTAACCGCACGCTAATCTTGTAAGTCTCGAAATCTTCTCCAGCATATTTAACGTCCTTGAGTTGCCAAACGCCTAACTTAGTGAGGTGATCCCATAGCCTTACGTATAAGCTCTCTGGCACTGCTCCCTGTTCTTTCACCGGTTGGCGTCCTGATTTCCAATATGTCACCTCCAGGCTGTAATTGATTTTCCCCTTCTTACACTCAAAAGCAATTAAAGTAGATTTAACCTCTGAGTAACCCCCATATATTTGAAGTGCGATTGAGGAGTTAGACAACATATTGCCTCTGCAACTAAAAACCGCTGACAGCATAAAAAATAGAAAAAGCAAGATAATCACAATTTGCGAGGTCGATTTTGAATGGAAGATTATCTGACTGTCTTTTGTCTTGTTGACTTTCAAGCTATAAGTCTTTCGACTCATGACCTCCTCTTATGATAAATTCCATTAGACTTAATTTGTTGAAAATCGCTATCCAAATAGATAAAAAGAGCACTGACCAACCCATAATTTGATCTCTCGAGACACAAAGACTTATCTACACGTCCTTTTTATAAAAACGGCCGATTATTCTCCCACATAATACTCACCTCCTGAAAAGGTTAAAGGTTTAAAAAGGACACCTCTATTTCTTCTCAGTGCTGTCAGGAGTTATCTCCCGGCAGAGCCTTATGCGTCAGGAGGAAAGTCCTGACGGCACGATTAACGGATTAAATTGTAGTGATTAATCAAACAATCTTGGGCTTATAAATACCTCACAGTGAAGATTTGATTATGTCAATACCTCATCCCCCAGAGGCAAGGAAAAACCTTACAATTTGATAACTTTTTATTTATTTTTCAAATAACTTTAACCCTATTGAATGAATTCAGAACCTTTTGTCAAGGGGAAAATGAGTTTTTTATAAGATTTTTGTAACTTAAGGAAATACAAGGGGTTAAATTTTTTGTTTGTGAAATTTTTTACAAGCAAAAAAATGGCTTGCTAATAAAATAAATTTTATTATAATATTTTTTCGTTCTTTGAAATGGGATAAAAGTTCAATCCGCCAAAGGCGGAAAAGGGTTTAAGGGATAAAGGGAGTATTTTGGCGTAGTCAAAAAAAAGAACGGTGTGCATTATAACGCGTAGCGGAGGTTTTAGACCTCCGCCAAGCCCTAAAGGCTCGGCTACGCGATTCTGACCTGAGTTTATTAAAAACTGTAGCAAGGCTGAAGCCTTGCCCTACATCTTTTTATTAGGTATTCGTTGTCCGTCATTCGTCATTCTGATTAATTCAGCGAGGTATACATGCCAGTACATAAAGTCGTTGTAGTAGGAGCAGGGGTTATGGGCAGGGGGATCTCAGAATTAATTGCCTCTACGGGCTGTGAGGTGGTGTTAGTGGATAAATCTGATGAGATATTGAAAAATAGTCTGCATATACTTTCTGAGAGTATGGATAATGAGATTGAGAAATGGGGGTTAACCAAAAGCGAAAAAAAAGCCATACTTTCCAGGATTAAACCAACCATTTCTCTGGAAGAGACTTGCGATGTCAAGATAGTAATTGAAGCTGTGCCGGAAAATTTAGAGTCAAAGCAGGAAGTTTTTAAACAACTGGACTTAAGCTGTTCACCTGAGACCATAATAATCACCAATACTTCCACCTTATCCATAACTGAGTTAGCCTCCTCTACTAAAAGGCCGGACAAGGTTATCGGGATGCACTTTCTCTTTCCGGTAACTAAAGTCCCTTTAGTGGAGATCGTCAGAGGCCTGAAGACTTCTCAGCAGACCTATGGTGCCATTAAAGATTTCGCAGACCAGTTAAATAAAACCCCGGTAACGGTCTATGAGTACCCAGGGTATGTTACCACCCGTATAATCGTTCCTTTTCTGAATGAAGCTATGCATGTCCTGATGGAAGGGATCGCTTCAGCAGATGATATAGACACCGCTATGAGATTAGGATTCGGATTTAATATCGGTCCCTTAGCCCTGGCAGATATGATGGGTTTAGATGTGGTGATGAGCTGGATGGAAAACCTTTTAAATGAGCTCTCCGAACATAAGTATAACCCCTGTCCTTTATTAAGAAAGATGGTGCGAGCAGGACATTTAGGACAGAAGACCGGCCAGGGATTTTTTATGTATGATGCAGAAGGAAACAGGATTAAGGAATAGAAGATTATCGATTTGTGAACTTTGGATTGCAAACCTTTCCTACGATGGCTACGAGCCTGCCCGCCCTTTGGGCGCCAGACGTAGTCTCCGTTTCTCGGATAGGTTTGCCAATATACCTAAGGCTGAATAGTAAAGCTAAAGCTTTACACTCCAGAGCTTATTTGTAGAGTCTAAAAAGGAGATAAGATGAAGATTCTTGTTCTAAACTGTGGCAGCTCATCAGTCAAATATCAACTCATAGACATAGATAAAAACTATGCCCTGGCAAAAGGTTTAGTTTCCAGAATCGGGATGAGCGATGCGGTATTAACTCATAAGCCGCACGACCGACCTGAAATAAAAATAAGTGGAGAGATTATCGACCATATAGTTGCTATAGAGTATGTGATCAGCATACTCCTCTCCCCTAACCATGGGGTGATCAAAGATAAATCAGAGATCGGAGCAATTGGGCATCGCGTGGTGCATGGAGGTGAGAAATTCCCTGAATCTGTCCTGATAACTTCTGAGGTGATGGTAGAGTTGAGAAACTGTATTGAGCTTGCCCCTCTGCATAATCCCCATAATATAAGAGGGATCAACGCCTGTCAGAGGATTTTATCCAATATCCCTCAAGTAGCAGTATTCGATACTGCTTTTCATCAGCAGATGCCCAAGCATGCCTATATTTATGGATTACCCTATATCCTCTATAAGAAATACGGTATCCGCAGATATGGCTTTCATGGAACTTCGCATTTTTATGTATCCAGACGAGCCTCCCAGCTTATGAATAAGCCTATTAAGGAATTAAAAATCATTACCTGTCACTTGGGAAATGGCGCCAGTATGTCAGCAGTTAAAAATGGAATATCCGTAGATACCAGTATGGGCTTTACCCCTTTAGAAGGTCTACTCATGGGAACGAGGTGCGGTGATTTAGACCCAGCAGTAATCCTGCACATTATGGCACGTGAAGAACTCACCTTGCAGGAGGCAAATACCCTTTTAAACAAGCACAGTGGGATGCAGGGGATCTCCGGTCATTCGAGCGATATGCGTGACATTATTCAGGAAGCCAAAGAAGGTCATGCCAATTCCAAATTAGCCTTAGAGATCTATTGTTACCGCATAAAAAAATATATCGGTGCTTATGCGGCTGCTATGGGTGGTTTAGACTCACTGGTCTTTACTGCCGGTATCGGTGAGAATTCACCTCTGATCCGTGAAAAATGTTGTGCAGGATTGGAATTCTTAGGGATCGAAATAGACGAGGAAAGAAATGATGAAGCCATAGGGGTAGAGGCTCTAATCAGCAAGGATAAATCCAGAGTTAGAGTCTTCTCCATCCCGACTAACGAAGAGTTAGTCATAGCTGAGGAGACCAAAAAAGTTCTTGAGGTAGATAAATTTTTGAAGGAGACGATTAAAGGTGTATAAAGTTACTTTAAGTTTTCTATTAATCATAATCCTTTTATTCTCTTTCACTGGATGCCAGAAGTCCAGGGTTCAAAATTTACAACAAAGATTAGATGCTTTTCGCAACACCCTGCCTCAAAATCTCAGAGCTGAATTCGATTCCAAAAACTATGAAAATGTAGTTAAAGGAATTGATTCCCTCCTGCAGGTGGATGAGGAGTTCAAAAAATATTTTGCGAAGATGAAAGCTGAAGAGGCAATTGATGTTTTTACCCCTCAGGAAGTAGTTGATTTCTTCAAAACCTATTTTGTAGAAGAAATAGAAAAAGTTAAAACGCGTTAAAGATCATTTAGCGCTGGTTGCCCATTGGACAACCACATCTTCGTTGGTGAGGACACCAATCCTATGGATCCACGATTTTGGGTCTTGATAACAAATTCGGACGAAGAGCACAAGTGAAAAAATAAAGATTTTTTAAAAAGGAGTGCATCTGGAAAGATTAATCGAAAAGGTAAAATTAGCTCAGGGTATTCATCGCATAAAGTTTCACCTGCCTCTTCTGGTAGAGAAGGCAAAGCCCGGTCAGTTTGTCATCTTGAGGATGGATGAACAGGGCGAGAGAATCCCGATGTCGATAGCAGACTTAGATAAAAAGAATGGTATATTAACTATAGTATTCCAGGAGGTGGGCAAATCAACTGCTCAATTAGGCACTCTTCTGGAAGGAGATTCAATTTCCGATGTGGTCGGACCTTTAGGAACTCCCACTCATATTGAGAAATATGGAACCTGTGTTTGTGTGGGGGGAGGTATAGGGATTGCCCCGATTCACCCAGTAGCCCAGGCCTTAAAAGAAACAGGTAATTATGTCATCACCATAATTGGTGCCAGGACCAAAGAGCTTTTGATAATGGAAGAAGAATCAAAAACTGCATGCGATAAGCTACTTATCTCTACGGATGATGGAAGCTATGGTATTCACGGTTTTGTTACCCAGGTTTTAGCCGGGCTTTTAGAGAAAGGTGAAAAAATAGATTTCATCTTCTCAGTTGGACCGGTTTTGATGATGAGGGCTTTAGCCAAAGTGACCCTCCCCTATAAAATCAAAACCGTAATCAGTCTGAATCCGATAATGGTGGATGGAACCGGGATGTGTGGTGCCTGCAGAGTAACTGTGGGAAATCAAACAAAATTCGCCTGTATAGATGGTCCGGATTTTGACGCCCATTTAGTCGATTTCGAGGAATTACTTAAAAGACAGAAGATGTATCTGCAGCAGGAGAAGATAGCTATGGATAATTTCCTCCAGCATCTTAAGAGCCATAGCCATTTAGAAAAGAGGAGCTGAATTGAGCACTCCAAAAAAGCTTAATATCCCCAGGCAGAAGATACCTGAACAAAAGCCAGAAGATAGAGTTAAGAATTTCAAAGAAGTCCCCTTTGGATATACTGAGGAATTAGCAGCAACAGAAGCCAAAAGATGTCTCTTCTGCAAAAAGCCTACCTGCATTGCTGGTTGTCCGGTGGAGATCGATATACCTGGATTTATTAAATTGATCGCTGAAGGGGATTATATTGGAGCCGCTAAAAAGCTTAAAGAGTCGAATAGCTTACCAGCAGTTTGTGGCAGGGTCTGCCCCCAGGAAGACCAGTGTGAAAAAGTCTGCGTCCTGGCAAAAAAATACGAATCAGTCGCCATAGGTAACTTAGAGAGATTTGCCGCAGATTACGAAAGAGAGAAAGGCGAAATAGAAATACCTGAAATAGAGAAATCCACCGGCAAGAAAGTAGCAATTGTAGGTTCTGGTCCAGCCGGGCTGACTGTAGCTGGTGATTTAATCAAGATAGGACATCAGGTAACAGTTTTTGAAGCCTTGCATAAATCTGGCGGAGTATTGGTTTACGGTATCCCTGAGTTCAGGTTACCCAAAGCTATTGTTCAATCTGAGGTGGATTACCTTACCAGATTAGGGGTAGAATTCAAAACCAGTTATGTCATAGGGATGATCCATACTATTGATGAGCTTTTCAACTCTGGTTACCACGCAATCTTTATCGGAACTGGAGCAGGACTTCCTAATTTTATGAGAATCCCGGGTGAAAATCTGAATGGAGTTTATTCATCGAATGAGTATTTAACCCGCTCGAATCTGATGAAAGCCTATTCTTTTCCTCAATACGATACCCCCATCTTCTCCGGCAGAAACGTTGCAGTCTTAGGTGGTGGGAATACCGCTATGGACTCAGTCAGAACTGCTCTGAGATTAGGTGCAGAAAACGGCTATATAGTTTACCGACGCTCCAGAGCTGAGATGCCAGCCCGTAAAGATGAGATTCATCATGCCGAACAAGAAGGAGTGAAATTCGAGTTCTTAGTGAACCCGCTTAGATTCATAGGAACCGAGGATGGCTGGGTAAAAGGGATGGAGTGTATCCGTATGAAGTTAGGAGAGCCGGATGAATCCGGACGAAGAAGACCAGTGCCAATTGAAGGCTCCAATTTCATAATGGATGTGGATACAGTAATTGTCGCTATTGGAAATAGCTCTAACCCCTTAGTTCCCAAGACCACACCCGGATTAGAAATTAACAAATGGGGAAATATAATAGTTGACCCTGAGACCGGTCTAACATCACGCAAAGGAGTTTTTGCCGGTGGAGATATTGTCACCGGCGGGGCAACCGTAATCTTAGCCGCAGGCGCAGGCAAAAAAGCCGCCAGAGCAATTGATGCTTATCTGAAAACTTTATAATAAGAAATCTATTATTTGTATTTTTTATTGTATTGTAGGGGTTCAAAATTTTGAACCCCTACGAATTGTATACATCCTTGATATTGTAGCGTCGGTCTTTATGCCCAACGAATTTGCTATAGTATAGGTTGTATCCCTGCCTATAAAATACCAGGTCAGACACACAGGTCTGCCCCTACAAATACTATTTTCTTTCTTTCTCCTTCTCTATCTTCTGGTTTAATCTCTCCAGTTCCTTACTTAACCTTTCCAGCTCTTTCTTAAAATTATCCAGAGAACTGTTAAGAATTCTCTTTAATTCCTCCTCAGACTCTTTTGCCTGAGCCTCATCATATTCATTCTTCGCTTCATCATACTGAATCTTGATCTCCGGAATGTTCATCTCCGGTATTTTGATCAGGGGTATAATAGTCCTTTCCTTCAGGGAGGAGTAAGCTGAACCGACCCTGCCCAGCCTGACACTCAGTCTCTCTTTCTTGCCGTCTCGAATGATTTGTAATCTGATCATTTTATTCGGCGGGATATTCTCGATCATTTTCCTGAACTGGTCTGAATCCTTGACTTTCTCCTGATCAAATTCAATAATAATGTCCTCATCTTTCAAGCCAGATTTCTCAGCCGGACTCCCCTCCACCACCCCGACTATCAAAACCCCCCCATTTACATCCATCTCCTCTTTAGCTTCCTTATCTAAATCCTCTAAATATACACCCAGATACCCCTTCTCGATACCTGTGCCGTGTTTGATTATCCAGTCCGCCTTCTGCCTTACTAAATTAACGGGAATTGCCAGGGAGATCCCGGATGAGGGGATCTCAATCTGAGTAGGAGGGAAATCAAATGTTCTTTTTCCTTCCTCTTCATATAATCTAAAAGCATTTATAATTGAAGGCTCAGAGAGCTTGGCGGAAACCAGACCTATTACCTCTCCCCGGGTATTCAGAACTGGACCACCGCTGTTACCCGGACTGACATTTGCGCTCATCTGAATAGTCTTATCTTTTCTGATTCCGTTAACTATCCCGAAGGAAACAGCAGTTGGAAGCCCGTATGAATTTCCCACCACTGTCACCCAGGAACCCTCTCTAATTCTATCCGAATTTCCAAATTTAGCTGTCCTTAATCCCTGAGACTCGATTTTCAAAACCGCTAAATTAGTCTGGAAATCGGTCCCGACTAATTTTGCTATATATTCTTTCTTATTAGAAAGAGTTATCTTAAAACCTTTCATCCCCTGAACCACACTGGAGGTGGTTAAAATATAACCGTCTGGAGAATAGATTACCCCTGAGCCCACAAAAGAGGTAAGCTGAAATGCTTTTTCCCTTTTCGGAGAATAGATTTCCGCTTCAATCGTTACTAAAGATGGCTTGATCGACTCCACCAGACCGGTGATATTCTGCTCCAGTGATTCCAGAACCCCTTGAGCTGAGGCCGAATCAATAATCCAGTTTAAAAAAAATGACCAGAACAGCAAAAAAAACAAACTGAACAGAATTTTTATTTTCATATAAACCTCCTTTAATCAATAGCTGATCTTTACATCTGCACTGCTTGTTGAAACCGCAGGCAGGATATATCCTTCATTCGATGATTTATAATCCACAGGCCTGGACCTGACTGCATCCAAAACAAAATTATTCAATCTGCGTTCCATCCCCCTGCTATCCGGCAACCGCTCTAAATCTGAAAATCTCAAATTATCTATAACGAAAACTGCTCTGGGATTTCGATTTTTCCCTACGGGTATTCTCTTTTCCTCTTCGTCAGTCTGGAGACCAGTAGAGATCAGCTGTTCACCCTCACTCATTATTGGTGTTTTCTCCGA
>Ga0315289_10009552_pt1 | contig 13959 bp, 19 predicted proteins | sample YL17G11_40_MG_FD_203452 | JGI IMG/M metagenome (GOLD analysis project Ga0315289, IMG submission 203452) | Sediment microbial communities from Yellowstone Lake, YNP, Wyoming, USA - YL17G11_40 | ecosystem: Environmental > Aquatic > Freshwater > Lake > Sediment | place: USA: Wyoming | collected...
GCCCGAGCGTTTCATTAGCCGTAGCAGACTTTGACTTCAGTCTTTCGCCGTCCGACGGACTGGTTAAACCCTGCGGGCCGGGCAGTGGCGGCGGGGGAGGAGGAGTCATCTAGTTCAGGAAGACCTGTGGCAGTATTGAAACGTGGTGGAGCGATTCATCACGGTTGCATATTGCTGGGACTGAAGCATCAGGATTCCAAGAGAGCTAACGAAGGAAGTGCAGATGATGCGTCCTCCGGCGAATTCGCTCTGACGGTGATGATTGAGACAATTAAAAAGGACCCTCTCTCCTTTCTCCTCGCGACCTCTTGTCTTCATGAACCTCACCTCTCCCTTCCCAAGACATCCGCTATTGTATTAGATTGCGGAGAATGCCTTGTATGTTATTGACGTGAAAAAGAGTTCAAGATGATATTAAAAAATAAGATAGAAACTGGGGAAACCAATTTTAGATTATGTTACATTATCTAAAATCGACTTCTTCGTGGGGGTGCTCTCTTTGAGTAACACTCTCGGCAGTATACTGGTCTGCTACCATCGGGCTTGAATGGTACTTCGCATTCTTTTCCACAGTCAGCGCAAACTGCCTTGTGCATCTCTTTTCTTTCATAACTCACTTTCTTTCAACTCCTTCGCTATTGCTGTGCAAGAATCGTTCTTTACACGCTTTGCGCACAGTTCGCACCGTTCCTTATAAACAACTCGTTCAAAATCTGCGAGTCTAAGCTTACAGGATCATGAGAAATATCATAAAATCCCTTGAAGGAAGGTGTCAAGAAGACCGAGCGAGCATGATGAAACAAGAGATAAGTGCACTCGCACTCATTATTCTTTCTAGAGGAGGCATTTTCTGTGGGAGTTGACGAGAACCTGTGGAAGTTTATGCAGGGGCATCTTGGCTATGATGACGCGGAGATGGAAAGGTTCAGGAGGAACCCGCGGAACGTTGATGTTTTGGCAAAAGCATCCGAGCTGATGAACAAGACGATTGTCGCTGAGGTGGTTGAGTCGAAGAACTGCAACAGTCAGCACAGAGTTGGTGACAGGTTCATTTTCGACGGTGCAGGCAATTTGTTGACCAAGAAGAATCCGAAGAGAATATGCATTTATGCCCTCGCAGAATTGCCCAAATTCATCTTTGCAATCAATGAACTCATCTATGCCGGAGCCGACCCCAACAAAATCCGGTTCCCGAGGACTGGTTGCTTCGACGTCGGCGTAGCTTGCGGAGGATGGGGACACATCGTAATGGAAATCAAAGTGGAACAAAGACAAAAGTGACCGGTTTAGCTGTGCCTGGATCAGGGTTTGCATTGTCAAATTGAGAAGCCTTCGGCAATCTTGAAGCCTGCGAGGACTGACAGCGGGTCAAAAGCACGCGTAATCAGTAAATAGTTCTTGCTAAATTCAATATTGTAGTATTCTGTTTGAAGTTTGAGGGAAACGTGTGGCGACTGGAGTAATTGCCGCGGTCGGGATCGTTCTTGCAGTTTTGTTTGTTGTTCTTGGAGTTGTTAGAATTTTGCCTTGGGAAGCTGCTGGGACGTTGGCTGCGACTACTATTGGAGTTGTAAGCATGGTTATCGCTCTTGAAAGGCAAGAAACAAGGAGAAAAGAGGCAGCCACGCCTGAGCAATCAAAACTGGAGAGCGAGGAAGGGCTCTTGTGGGAGGAGTCAATTCTAGTGTCCAAGAATAGTTGCAGCCATTACAATTTCACGATTGGTGCGGACGAGAAAATCACGGGGGAGATTTCGTCAGACAGTTACTTCAACGTGTACTTTGTCACTCCTCGGAATTTCACGAAATACACCAACGGAGACGAGGATTTCAAGTATGAATATGGAACTGAACATGCGTCAAGGCTAAAGGTCAATTTCACACCTGGCAAAGCAGGCAAGTTCTACTGCATCATTGAAAGTGCGAGTCAAGCTTCCATAGACGTTAATGTCTCATTGCACGTCAGAAAAATCTAGCAACAAACGTTTAGCTTAGTTTTTTTTGTTGGCGCGGGGTGTGGGATTTGAACCCACGCGGGTGAAACCACCCACAGACTTAGCAGGCCTGCCCCCTACCAGGCTAGGGCAACCCCGCCCCGTTTCTGGCTGACTTGGTAGGTTTTTGTTGCTTATTTCCGTTTTCTCAGGAACACCTTGTTGTCTTTCTGGCATACGTATTCGAATCCTGTTTCTAATAACGTTTTAATCTCTTCTGGCTTCTCAGTTACTCTTACGTGGAACTCGTCGTCGGAGCTCAGTCCGAATAGGGTGTGTTCGATGTTTATGTAGATCATGGTGTTCTTGATTTCTCTGTGCCCCAGGAGTTGCTGCACGTATAGTATGTCCTTCATCTTGTGGTATTCTGTTGTTGCTTTCCAGTGTCTGAAGGTGTAGAAAGTGATTTTTCTGAGTCTCGGGTTCTGAAGGGTTTCTGCGAGCCGTGTTCTAGTATCTATCCATGTGCCTTTCATCGACTTGAGGGAGCCTGGAAATATCTGTTCGCATGTTTTCGGCAAGGCGTTCAGCATGCTGACGAGTGTGTGGCTGACCTTCCACATTCTTGGGTTCGAGCCTTTTTCGGGTTCGTTCAGAGTTATTATGTTCCGTTCAGAGTCTAGGTTGATCCATTCCAGCATCTTTGCTTCGCCTGGTCGCATCGCTGTTTCTTTGAGGGTTTGTGCGAACGATGCATTCTTCTTTCTGCACCCTGATATCACAGAATCGATTTCTTGCTCTGTGGGTATGAAAGGGAATTTCTTCACTATTTTGCACCTCGGTTTTTCCCACATGGGGATTTTGTTGATTTTCAGGAACAGCGTGTACGCGTTGATTATGTTTCTGCGTCTGTGTTGGCCCCATCTCGGTTTCTCCTTTTTGAAGTCTCTTGCTAGAACTTCTTTGACTGATTCGGGATTCAGTAGGTTTGCGTTTTCGCTCAGGAGTGATCGTAGGCAGCTGTGCCAGCCGTAGATAGTTTCTTGGTCGTAGCCTTGTTTTTCCATCCAGACGATGTATTCAACTAGTTTTCCTTTGATGTCTTCTTCGTTTCTTGGCGGAATTCCAATTTGCTGGATTTCCGTTGCCAAATTTTTCGTTCCTTCTGCCTTGGTCACGCATATTTGGCGGTTAGTAACTGTGTCTTCAGTGGCTTTTTTTGGTTTGGTATGGATTCTCTCAACGCGTTCAAACGTGCTCCAAGCCTTTTGAATATCATCAGGGTCTGAAAATCTGAGTCCACATTTGCGGCAGAACCAACGCTGAACCGTGTCGCCGAACATGGAATACCGCAGGCCGTCGCGCCAAAGTCTGTTGGATCCGCAGTGTGGGCATAGAGGGCTGGCGCCGGCGGAGTACTCTACGTTCTCCGACTTACCGGTTTTAGGACCGGCTTTTGTGCCGAATATGCGATCACGCTCTGACGTTTGTTGTGTAAGTCCAGCCATTCCGTCGCCACCGGATCCTCAAGTAGCCTTCTTTGCCGCTTCGGTCGCCTCTAGAAACAGGATCTTCTTGCTTTTCACTCGTTGAACGAAGAGCTTGGGATGTCTTTGCTGGAAAAGCGCTAACGCTGCTTCGTTTTCAAACACCGGGTTCGAGTACTCGATGTTGTTGTCGAGATGCTGCTTGCAAAATGGAGCCCCCACCTTAGAATGACCATCCGCATAGAATATGTAGCCAGTTATGCCCGAGGCAGGTGCACCGCACACCACGCAGATCTTATGGTTCATCGACGTTTGCTTCCGCAGTTTATTTGAAGAAGAGTTCGTCTCTGATGGCTTGGCCTACTCTCAGGTAGCTTCTTTCGTTTTCGCAGAATTCCAGAATCGTTGTCAGAACTGGGTCTCTCGCGTCTTTGAATTCTTTGATGAAGCCTGCTTTTCCGGCCAGTATTCTGACTTCAATGTTTTTGTCGACGCCAAGTATCTGGTAAAAGCCTACCTTGTCATGCGCGTATTTCGCAAAATCTTCCCATTCTTCAATGATGTTAACCAAACTGATTTCACCTTAGACTATGTTGCCGCAAGAGTTTAAGGGAATTCTGGCACCGACAAAGCACAGTGTGCTTTCGAAGGCTTCACAAAGCATAGTGTGCTTTGCAGGGCTCAACAAAGCACAGTGTCAGAAAACAAACATATTGACATGCCACAAGCCATCTGGGGTAAAGTTTTATCCAACCAACCAACAAAATACCAACGGAATCCAATACCAACCCTGCGAGACGATGCGTATGCAGTACGGGTTGGTTAGCTGGTGTTATAAGAAGTCAACCAGAAAGTTTTTTAGAGTCTATCCTGATTCAATCTGGGGTGATACAAATGGTCAAGTTCTCATTTTTCGCTTATGGAATACTCGCAGTTGCGGCATTGTTGTTTTTTCTCTATTTCCTAGGGAAAACTCCTCAATTCAGTGTTAGTGGAGAATCTCTGCAACCTTTTCTGTATATTGGTGGATTCATAGTAGTGATGTTCATAATCTATATGTTCGTGAAACTTGCTAGAAGGTAGGGAAATGACTGAAATTTTCAAGCCTATCAACATAACTCTGGGAAGCAACAGATTTATCGAGACAAATGGAATCATCTCAGTTAAGGGAAAGGAACTCTTCAAGATGGAATTGGCTGGCGACATGCGTCCATTAATAACTGTTGAAATCCGAAACCAAAAAGATGAATTGCTCGGGAAAGTATGGAAATCAACTTCCTTCGTTCATTTTCATCAAGATTATGAGCCGATATACGAACGTGAAAACAATACACTCAAGAGACTTGCTTTGAAAAGGAAATCAGATGATAAAACCATCTTTGAAATAATCTTTCACGCCCCTAATGACGTAGAGATTAACGGAATTTTCTATGCGAAGGGTCTGAATTTTCCAATAATCGCAACAAAGGAATTTCTGGATTTGAACACAAACAAATTCATCCGAAGCGTCAAGCACAAAGGTAACACGGGAATCGCTATAGACAATGATTTCATGGCTTTTTAGAGGACTCTTCCATCGGTATTTTTGAGCCTGCTTGACTTTCATTTTCTTAGGAAAAGGTCATGTGAATACGGAGTTTGGGAGATGTCTCCACTCGTTTCTAGTTGGCTAGGGTTGCTATTCTAGGAACCCAAGTCTGTTTCTCATTTCTCAGGTATTGTGCGAACAATAACGCCTCTTCGTTAATCAGAGTCTCCAATTCTTGACGCTTCCCATGTCTCATTCTAGGAACTTCCACGCTAGATTTGAAGTAAGCGTTAAGCCTCTTCAGGTATTCGTTCTGTATCAGGTCTTTGAGGTATTGCCTCTTGCCTTTTCGGTTTACTGAAAGGTCTTCGTCTTTCAAGGTAAAGTTTCTAGGCTTCAGGTTACGGGCATAGCGCGTGCTAATGCGCATTTTTCATTCGATCTGCGAGGTTTCCTTCGTCTTTGACAAGTATCCCGCTAGATGATGGAATGACAGAGGCTGGAATTGATATTTGTTGAGCAGGTCAATGAGGAAGCTTCGTGTTTCATCAATGTTCACATTCGGAAATCCTCTTATGTCTTTCATATACTCGATGTATTCGCTGTAGTCCCTGTGAAAGGCGATGGCCACATAGTCAGCGTTGCAGCCCATTCCAGTATTTCCGAGAATTAACGCCGAAGGATGTTCGCTCATGACGTTTCTGGCACGTTTCATCAGGTCGTCAGAAGTATCCTTTGACGGTCCTTCCTTCATCTTCGTGAATGTCATGGACAAAAGCGTAAAGCCAAGCTCCAAAAAGTCTGGAATAATCGTGTATTCCTTGATCGTCCGCTGTTTTTCGAGTTTTGCTCTAATCCTCGTAACAGTGGGCTGGCTCACCGCGATTGCTCTGGCCAGTTCTCTGTCACTTCTGTGACTGTTCTTCAAGAGCTCAATAACTAATTTCAACTCGACGTCTTTCATGACCGTTCTTTTCCTGCAGATGTAATCGGTTTCGCCAAGTACTTAAGATGTGTTGTGCAGCGCGCGCTGTCATCGTCTTATTCGGTCTCCACACTCTATGTCAACGTTGCTATTGCCGCCAGGACCTCGGATGCAAGGTCTTCATCTATTCGGTTGAGTAGATCTTCTATGCTGACTGAATCCAGCAACAAAGCCAAGTAAGTTCTGGTCGTTAATTCGTATTCAACTGCCTCAAAACCTGCCTTCGTACTTTTTACCCGCACTTCTTTGATATATCCCAGTTGCTGCAAGGCCCTAACTCGTTTGTTCACATTCCCATAGTAAGTGAATCTCAGCCCCCTGAAGGTTCTCACGTGCTTGTGGATGTCGTATATTGTCTGGGCTCCTTTGAGTGCTAGACTCTGAAAGATTGCACGATTGAGTCTGGCTTCTCGGCCTTTGAACACTGAGAGCCTTGTGTTTTTGGGTTTGGGCACTTCATTCGCTTACCGGCAGCATCGGTAAAATCAGAACTATGTGCTGAAGGGCTTATTCACGTTAATTTACACATTTTTGTGTCAAGGGGTCTGGGGAAAAACGTTTCTGCAGGCAGAAATGCCCTACTGTAAAACGCCTTTTCGAGTAGTATTTAAACAAAATCTGAGGTTTGATGTTCTTGGACCATTGTCTTGCTGGTTTTGGATCGTGTTTTGTCGGGGTGTTTTCGGCATGCCGAAACGTTTTCTCGGGCGTCAAAATAAGGATAACAACGTCGTTTTCCAGTTTGACCTCAACATCAAAGTCTTGGTTGAGTAGTAGCGCGATGGTTTTGTGATGCCTTCTGGGTATGTCTAGGGATAGGCGTTCGTACTCGTACGTGCGTTTAGTCTCAAGGTAGCGTTTCTTTGAGACTCGACGCTGGATCCTGACCAAGTCAGTCACGATGACTCCTCAGGCCGCGTAGTGTGCCGTGATGTGGTCAGAATCCTCTTTTCTTGCCGCGGTATAACTCTATGTAACCGCAATTTTCACAGTAGAAGACCTTGAGCTTGTCGCCTAGGAAAGCCTCTTTTGAAACCAACTCGACTTCGGACCCCACATCTGCCGTTGCTTCATCGTGATAGGTTCACGTTTACCCTGGGCATACTGAAACTTGTACGTGCCCTTCGCAAACGCCGACGCCAAATCAAAAAGCTCCTCAAGCCCCTTGACGGCCTTCACTCGAAGCCGCTGCGTATCAACTTGAAACGTCTTCCGCAGCTGGGAAAAACGACGGGCTACCTGCGTTTTGCGACTTACTCGACCGCCCAAAACACATCTACCCCGTCCTTTTCCCCCTCATCACTGAAAACTGCCTTGGCCACGACTATCAACGAGAGCCTCTCCCTTCTCGACGTCGGGCACAAGGCAAACTTGAATAGGTCCAGCCACTTGACCGAGAACATCATTTTTTGACAATATACAAATAGTCTCCGAGCGGATGTGATCCTGGAAGCTAGAGCGAAAGATCAAGCCTCTAACCTGCCTTCCCAATAGACTCTCAGGGCTTCGGCGATGCGTCAAAACACGATTTTCTCCGCTTACTGCCACTCAAAAGGCGGCGAAAACAGAAACTGGGCTGAACCTGTAATTCAAGAGTAGTAGGCAGAACTGCATTTAAAAGCCTTCCTACGCTCAAAAACCTTGAAAACGGCAAGGAAAGTAGAAAATAAACTCAAACCTGACTTTATTCTACTTTTCATTGCGGACTGAGCGCGCGCTCAGATAAGAAATAGCACGTGCTGTGTGTTGTCACGTTGATTGCGGGCGCTATTATTAGTCGAGTTTCACTGTTTCATCCAACCCCAAGTAGTTCCAAATGGCAAATTCTATAAGTATTTTGGGCTAGATCTGGGGGAATATGGAGTAGAATTAGAATGGCAGAAGTCAAGAAATCTAGTAGGATTGCAGTTGTGGCTATTGGTATGGTTCTAGTTGGCTTTGCGATTGGAGTGGCTCTGGGATTATACCTACCTGAGACCCTATCGGTGTCATCAATTCCAAAATACTCAGTACGATTGACCTACGCTGTTAGCAATAGCTTCGGGGGCACAATTAATGGAACATTTGCGTATTATGTTGAACCCTTGATAATAACCTTTAACCAAGTCGGCGGAGTAGTGGCTAAGTGCTATCTGGGGACACCAGGAGTACTGTACTACATAGAAGCACCTACAGCGAACGTTACTTTACCAGAAGGAGAATATGTCGTGAACGCATTCGACACAGCCCCGCTCGAAAACAATTTACTTGTCAAGACACTTGTGTGTTACGTAGACAAAGAAGGGGAAATCAATCTGACTTTTGGCGCATATGCCCCATAGCGCGCGCTTCATATACTATTTTCAAAGGCATCCTTCCTATTCTCTTCACCTTCGCCCCAAGTCTCAAAAGCAAAACTCGTGAGAGCCCAATGCCAACCCCGCCTCTCAACAACCCGCTCACCCAACTCCTTCTCCAGACGCTTGTTCATTCGAAGGATCTGCCGGCTTATCCAACCATGAATTCGCCCAATCTTCGCCGGATAATCCCTAACCTCAACCCGCTTTGTCGTATGTGGCTGTCCCATCATATTCGTTATCATTGCTCAACTCGAATATCGCTTGTTCTACCTGCATATAGAACAAAGTGTTTTCGCCCGCTCGATTATTTGTACGATCTCTAATGAATAAACGGAAGAGAAGAATAATCTTAAATCCTGACCGAAACCAGACCTAGCATTATGGACCGCTTGGAAAATGCAAGGAAGACCGTCTTGAAGGCGTCTCGTGCTTACTATACTCATCTAGGCTACTACGAAGAGCGTACTCGCGGCGCTGAAACCACAAAACGTGAGCTCGACTTTCTTGAATTCGCCTTCCGAACCCATGTGACCCATAATGTTAGAGAGGTGCTCGATATAGCGTGTGGAAGTGGCAGACACGTACTCGGGCTAGCGCACCGTGGCTACAAATGCACTGGACAAGACTACACCCCTGAACAAGTTCAGACAGCCCAAGCCAGAGCCAAGCGCGAGGGAGTCTCCATGAAACTGTTGCAAGGCGATGCCACGAGACTAAAGTATGAAGACGAGTTTGACGCGGTTCTTGCACTATACATACTTTTTCTCTTGCCAGACGATGACAGTGTACTGGCATGCCTTCGGCAGATTCACCGCGCACTAAAACCAGGAGGAATAGCAGTCTGCAACATCTCGAACCCATTTCACAAGGGCGAGGATTGGTTCTCCCTCAAGACAATCCACCAAGGACATTATTTTAACGAAACCCGTGTTCCAGGCATGCGATACATAAGCATTGATCGAGTCCAAGACTTCGACCCACTTCACGGAATAGCCTGGTGGCAGGAAACACATGTAATCGAGACCCCGGATGGGATGCACATCTTTCGAGAACGCGAACGCCTGAGACTCTTCACTTACTGGGACATCCTCCACAATCTTCAGATAGCTGGCTTCAACCAGATCAAGTGTTACCCCGATTGGAAGACCAAGCCGCCCAAGAAACCTAGGGCGGAGTGGTTAGTCTTCGTTGCCCGAAAAGATTGACTCCTCTGAAGACTTGGAACGAACTTTAGATAGTCGAACCTTTTTCATTGTCTCTTCTTCGAAAGAATCTCTCCATAATCCACCCTAACATGAAAAAAGTGGTCACTCTAGCCCAAGCGCGCGCGGTTTGCTTCAGACATGTTAGACACTTTTTGAGCTCTGGGAGAACACAGTGTGGGCGGTGAGATTAAATAGTGTACGAGGCTTAGTGTGTTCGTGTGAGGGTGCTAAATTTGGGTAAGGCGTTGGTTGTCTATGACAGTGTCTATGGTAATACTGAGAAAGTTGCGAAGGCCTTGGCGAAAGGATTGGAAGAAGGTGGAGCTAACGTTGACTGTGTGCGGGTTGATACGGCAAAGTTTGATGAATTGAGTGGGCACGATTTGCTGGTTGTTGGCGGTCCCACTCAAGCTTGGAGCGTGTCGAAACCGATAAAGGCGTTTCTGGAGCGTTTGGAGAGTGTCGAAGGCCTGAGTGGAAAGAAGGCGTTTGCGCTTGACACTAAGATGAGTAGGAGTAGGTTGGCTGGAAGTGCCGGAGGAAAGATTGAGGGAAAATTGAAGAGTTTGGGCTTGACGATTGTCAAGCCTCATGCTTCGGCGGTTGTTAAGGGTAGAGAGGGACCGCTCGAAGAGGGCGCGGAAGAAACATTCAAACAATTAGGCGCAGAATTGGCTAAGATGATGTAGCGCGCGCTGCAGGTGACTTCAACGAAGCAAAAAGCTCGCGCTACGTGTTTCACGCGCGCTATCTGTAAATTATATCCGGCATAGCAACGTTTTCGTCTACAACCAAACATCAGCTGTCAACCAAACGTTAGCGTGTGTTCCTACACAGTCAATTCTTTAAGGCCAAGTGTGATTTAATGATAGGGGAAACGAATGCTGTGTATGACATCATCGTCGTTGGTGGTGGTCCAGCAGGTCTAGCCGCTGCGATTCATTCGGCGGTTTTTGAACTGCGTACACTCATCTTAGAGGCAGAAGAGACGGGAGGCGGATTAGCGAACAGGGCTCGCGGGATAGCAAATTATCCTGGCTTTCGGACGAAGATTTCTGGGCAGAGGCTGATGGAGAAGATGGTGCGTCAGGCGAAGAAGAATGGCGCTGAGCTTCACACTTCAGAGGGAGTCGTCAAGCTTTCCGTTCAAGGAAAAGACAAGGTTGTAGAAACTCGACTAGGCACTTACAATTGCAGAGCGTTGATTCTGGCGACTGGAGACGGAATGAAAGGCATAGGCATGAAGTGGGAGACGTGGATAGGTGGTGGTGTTTGCTACTGTGCAGAGTGCGGTGCGCCTTTCTTAAAGGGAAAGAAAATCATCGTCGTCGGAAACGTCAATGATGCGGTCGACGAAGCACTGCGTTTGACGGAGACAGCCAAGAACGTGGAACTGGTCAACCATGCCAACATGATTAACATTAACGAGCAGGCGAGGAAGCAACTGGAAGAAAAACAGGTTGGCTTGATAGAAGGCTTCGTGGGAATAGAGATCAAAGGCAAACCGCCGTCCAAGACGCTCGTGTTGCAGCGTGCCAACGGTACTTCGACCAAGACATTGAAAGCCGACATAGTCCTCGTCGTTGGAGGGGTCAAACCGTTTGTCTCGGTCTCGCGGAACGCTGGTATAGGAACCCACAGGCAAGGCTGCATCGTTGTAGACGATTTTGGAAGAACGAGTGTTGACGGAATCTATGCAGCCGGGGGATGCGCGTCAACGGTCAAGGACATAATACCCGCATGCGTGGGTGACGGAGCAGCCGTGGCCACGTGCGCGCGTCTGTATCTGGCATATGGAACTTGAACGTCTTGAGACGCAATATAGTGCATTTGCGTTTTTCACCTGTGAACGATCGCTCGGAGCTCATCGAGGCTTTGAATGACATAGTCTGGGCTCAGATCACTTTTCCCATCAAGAGCTGATCGTGCTTTCTCCAATACCTCATAGGGCAAGCCCTTGAAAAGGCCTTGAGAATCTGACTTTCCGCGTCTTCTAACGAGTATGGCCAATGCTCTTGCGGTTTTTGCTGCCAATACATCCACAGCCAAGTCGCCGACCATAAAGAACTTGTTCCCACCCAACTGCTTGACAGCGAGTAGGATACCCTCAGGGTCAGGTTTCAGTCTTTTTACGCATTCTCTTGTTATGACCACGTCAAAATACGGCTCAAGACTGTACATTTGAAAGACAGTGTTCACTGCCTTGGCTGATGTGTTAGTAATAAGCCCCATTCTTATCCCAAGTCTCCTCAGACTTTTCAACGCAGGAACCGCGTCTGGGAAAAGCCTTGACTTTTCCGCTGAGTCCTGTTCGTATCGGCAGAGAAACTTCTCCATTTCCAGGTTGAATCTCTCAGTTTCTGCCTTGCTGAACTTCTGCTCGACATATTCCGACGCTTTGTTGCGCATTACAGTCGCACGTTCGATTCCAGCGAGTACCATCGGCGGAACTCCAAGGTCTAACAGCTTCTGTCTTGTCCTGTGACGGAACTCCTCAACATGTTGAGGGTCTGACCATGGAGTCTGAACCAACGTGTCTTCCAGATCAAAAAGGACAGCAGTGCCCGTTCCCATCTCCAATTCCTCGGCTTACTCAACTATGTCGGCTTTGATTAATAATACGACGTATGCATTTCTTGGAAGAGGAGGGGATCTGGCGCGGGCTCATATGTTCAGCGGATACCCGGGGTACCTCTTCGTCCACCTGAAAGGTGGAATCTGTCCTTATTTTGTCAGAAGAAGCTCTTCTAGAGGTTTTCATTGACAATGCTTCTGAGAAACCTTATTAGGCATACATGCGCGCGCGCCTTATGTGGATGTCAAAACGCCAAAAACGTGAAACCGAGCGCGTGTCCAGAGCTGTCTTTCTTCTCAAGAATTTATCTGCGTGCGTACTATAAGAAGAGTCGGTATTAATGACCGAAAGAGGTGACAAAGCATGATTGAAGAGGTGTGCCACATCACTTTTCCAGTTTCAGATCTTAAAAGGGCTGTTACCTTCTACGAAAACGTTCTCGGTCTTAAGAAGACTGGCGAATGGCCCAACTATGCAACCTTTGATGTTGGAGGAGTGCAGTTTGGTCTTGAACCGTCAAAGAGGTTTGAAATCTTTCTGCTTGTGGACGATGTTGACAAGGCATATCGGGATCTTAAGACGAAAGGTGTCAAGTTTACAACTGAACCAAAAGACCAGCACTGGGGCGCTCGAACTGCAACACTTATGGACCCTGATGGAAACAGGTTCACCATAGAAACTTTCAAAAAGTAGTTCTCGCAAGTTGGCGCGCGCGCACTTGAACAGGGAAGAAACTCAAAGAGAAACCCGTATAGCGCGTGTTCGGCGCGTTTTTGCGTTTACCATGCCAATAAAGTATATGTTGCTGGTCTGAAGCGTAATTTGCTTTGAAAAGTTTGCCCCGAAACTATGCTTGCCGCACTTGCGGCCGGACTTATTCTTCAGAGGAGTATGAGAGTAACCGTTTTTGTAGGGACTGTGGCGCTTTTCTGATATCTGCAAACAAGTTTTCTGAGCTTCCCAAACGTGTTCGCCAAACGGCGAAAGGGACGAGCCAGAAAGGAAAACTTCCTGAGAACTATGAAGTTCGTAAGGAACAGATGGAGTTTGTTCAAGCAGCAACCGAGGCGCTGAAAAACAGAGAGGTCTTCTTCGGGAGTGCCCCTTGCGGCGTAGGCAAATCGCTCGCATCCCTGCTTGCCGTTCTGCCTCAGCTCCAAGAAAACAAACTTGTGATCTGCTTCAGAACCAGAAGCCAATTGCACATATATCTCAAAGAGTTGAAAGCGCTCTCGCGAAACATTTCAGCCATCTCGTTCTTCAGCAAACAGGACATGTGCCCCATGAACGCTCGGGGCAACTTGTCTTACGTAGACTTTTTTGAAGAGTGCAAGAGGCTGAAGGACAACTGCGAGTTGTCAACCAAACCTTTCTGCAAATTCTACATCAACCTCATTAAAGGGAAAAGAGAAGCTGAAGAACTGGCTCTCGAATGCGCCCGAAGAATTCTTGCGCCAGAGGAATCCGTTGACTTGATGTCCAGACGCGGGTTCTGCCCTCACGAAGCCCTCAAGAGAATTCTTCCAAGAGTGAATGTTTTTCTTGGTACATATCACTACGTTTTTGACCCCAAGATCAGGGAGACAATCATGAAGAGTTTCGGATCTGACTTTTCCAAAGTTTTCCTGATTGTCGACGAAGCGCACAATATTCCAACTTTTGCCAGAGAACTTCTTTCCGACAAATTGACCATGAGCTTCGTAGAAAGAGCCATTAAGGAGACTGAAATCTTCGACCACGAGTCGGTAGGGTCGGTCAAAGAAATTCTGAACCTTCTGACGGAGGACATTTTTCGGCACGCAAGTCAAACTTTGAGAAGTGAAAAGCTCAAGCGAGTCAACCCTCAAGAGGTCAGTGACTTGTTTCTAGGACACAATGGTCTCCCAGGCTTAGAAGCCGCTGCGACG
>Ga0315289_10009553_pt1 | contig 13959 bp, 12 predicted proteins | sample YL17G11_40_MG_FD_203452 | JGI IMG/M metagenome (GOLD analysis project Ga0315289, IMG submission 203452) | Sediment microbial communities from Yellowstone Lake, YNP, Wyoming, USA - YL17G11_40 | ecosystem: Environmental > Aquatic > Freshwater > Lake > Sediment | place: USA: Wyoming | collected...
CACCGTTGATCCATCACCCGACAGAACAGGATAGGAGTAGTCACCGGATGCAATGGGTGTTGTCGTATTAGTGAGCGTGTCGTGGAGCAGTACTTGCGGGCTGTCAACGTCTTCGCGTTCCAGAATGGATAGGACTCTGTGGCGAGACCCCCAGAGCCCATGGAAGACATCACCCGAGTCAATCTCTACGACCTCATCGCCTACAAGTTTCATTATGGAGACCGAGTCCGACCTTCCGACAAAGAAGCAGGAGTCAGGAGCGACAAGGCTACCGCAGAGTGCAGACACCGGTATCTGGGAAACGATCTCACCAGAGGAGGTGAGAGCAACCATCGGGCCCCCTGCGAGGGGTATGTCTACGATCCCCTCCCTCACTGCAGCTCCAGTGGCTGAATGGAAGGCGCCCCAGATGTAGAGATGCCCCTCCGAGACCGAACCATGAGCACCTGCTCTGAAGCCTGCCTCGCCCGGCGTGCTCGCATACAGGGTAGCGATTATGCCAGTTGAGAAATCAAGTTCGAGTATCTTCGAGCCGCCGTCACCGACGATTATGACCCCCTCGCGTCCCGGTATGGTGAGCACGTTGGTCGCCTCTGCAACAGGAATCGGGAAGTGACGGACGCGGACATTGTCCATGTCGTCAGAATTCAGAACGACGAGTTCTCGATGCCTGCCTGCCGAAGCCTTCCCTGAAAGAAGGAGCAACTGAGGACAATCGAGCCAGCAGATCAAGCCATCCTAAGGGCGGCGTGACGGCTGAATCATCCCCTCAGACAAGAGAAAAGGATGTAGTCTATGTCTGTCGTGAGAGAAGCTCGTCCACTGTCCTTTTCTTCACACGTGCACGTCCACGGAGATGACCCAAATGGCAGCAATCATCAGAAACAGCAGACCTGAGGACTGGCCTGATCTGGAAGACATCATTCTGAACGCTGAGAACTTCGGTCCCGAGTTCTTGCAGTATGAAGAACTGAGAATCAGTGTTTCGAACCTCGAACAATATCGCCGATGTCTTCATCCGAGAGCTTCAGCTTGAATACATGTTCGAACTTGTCCATCTTGGGCTGAATCACCAAACGGCAGTAGGCCTGATTGGGGTTTCTACGATAGTAGTTCTGGTGATAGTCCTCCGCTGGGTAGAACCTCTTGAATGGCTTGATTTCCGTCACGATTGGATTCTTCCAGACACGGCTGACATTGACTCTGGCGACCGCGGCCCCAGCAGCTTTCTTCTGTTCTTCATCATGGTAGAGTATGACAGAACGATACTGCGTGCCGACATCGTTGCCTTGACGGTTCAGAGTGGTCGGGTCGTGGATCGTGAAGAACACTTCGAGCAGCTCGTCATAAGTGATCTGTTCGGGGTCATACTCAATCTGACTGACCTCGGCATGGCCTGTCCGGCCTATGCTCACCTGCTCATATGTGGGATTCTCAACAGTTCCGCCCGAGTATCCGGAAACCACAGAAGCGACGCCCTTTAGCTGTTGATATACAGCCTCAGTGCACCAGAAGCAGCCTGCACCGAACGTGGCGAGTTCCATACTTTGGCTCGCCTGCGAGCGCTATTCAATGATTGGAAAGCGGAACTCCTGAGTGATTGCGACTGCAGGCGGTGCTCTCTCACCTGAGGCAGTCAATTGCCTGAAGAGTGGAAAGAGCCATGTTGTCCTTTCTGCGGAGTGACGATGGACAGATAGCCGTGGGGATGCTCCATGCTTCAGTGGAAGACCGTCGAATCGTAGGGCATCGACGCGTCCTGCGCGAGAAAGAGTTCAAACGTATTCCCTCTAATCACTCCAAACCGGATGCGAGATCATGGTTGAGCTGGAGTATTCTAGATACTCAGCTGTTGGTCCTTTGGTCTTCATTCTATTCTGGCGCACAAGAGAATTGCATAGGAATATTGGACACCTGATTATCCGATTAGGCTAATCAGGTATCCATGAGATAGTAGAGTACTATTGGGATATGACTCTATAGAGGAGAAAATATCCCTGCAAATACAATCCAAGCTAGTAGGGTCTTTGCAACAAGACTCAGCACTATATACATCCGTTCTCCATAGAGATAGTCTTTCCACTTGCTAACTTTCTTGTACTGAAGTACCATGTTCAGTGCGAAGATATTGAAGAGGAAGAAGTACATGAAGATTATAATGTACACGAATGTTGGGGGTCCAGTTTCTGCAGCACCTATCGCTGCAGCAAAGTATCCAGACAGCACAAGCCAAGGTGTGAATCCAGCAACACATCCTAAGATGAAAGGGCTCCATACAGTCTTCTTAGTGTATTGATTGAGTAGCTCCATGATATAACCAAACATTATCATCATGGCATTTAGAACTACAATCATCACCAATGACCATAGATCCCAGATCCCTAATAGAAAAGTGATAAGAAAGATCATCACTGAACTTGACACTGAGTATTCATACCATCGATACGGATTCATTCCCTTCTGAAGGTTCGTGACATATTTGTCATTTAATGGATATGCAATCAGAAAGTGTGCTAATGCAGACATCAATGGAAATGATGCCAGAATGACACCGATGTTCGTCAATGTGAACAAGACCGCAGGCGTTGGTTGAACAAGAAACTCGAAGGGGTCTAGGCTGATAACTTCAAAATCCAGATAGATTGTATAGATATCCTGCTCCCATGCAAGGGTCAAGCCCAAGAAGAGCATCAGTATTCCAGTTATTAGGTGAAGCACTCCAGCATATAGATTGAACCTTTTCAGATATGAAAAAGAAATCGGTGAGCCAGGAGACTTCTCCATCATCTCATCCACAGTCATAATAATCACTAACATAACGCAGAGCTGAAATATCAACCCGCTGGTATGTTGAAAGTCTGCAAAGATAATCTCGACTTAGTCACTGAAAAGAGATGCCCAGATCTCACTCGGTTACAGACATCTTGCCAATAGAATTCCTCGTTCTTTCTTTTCTAGGATTTGAAGACTGCAGTCTATACTTTGGGAGGCCCGGGAGAAGAAGACGACCGTCAGATGCTCCGTCGCCTCTGTGGGGGAAAACGGTGTGCACGAATGTTCAGATCATGCGCGCGCTCAAGACAGAAAGGCTGTTTTGCAAAGGGAAAAACTGAATATTGACCGGAGAATAGAAAACCGATTTCGGAGAGATTGAAATTGCCAGAGGAAGGAGTCCATAGCCCAACTTCAGTTGACCCCTTGCACGATGAGGGCCTTAAGAATAGCAAAGTTACCGGTATGCTTTCAGTCATTCTGATATTCGTCATCTTTCTCGTTGTTGCTTGGATTTTCAGTACTACAACAATATATCTTCTGCAGGAAGAACTTCTTTACTGGAACTATTTCAGCCACATTGTAATGATAGCGCTGTCAGTCGGAGCCATTGCGCTGACGAAAAGAGGATTTGCATCCGCAGGGTTCACGCTTAAGAATTGGCGTTATGACCTCAGCATCGCAGTAATTTGTGTAATATCTGCAGCAGCCTTCATCCCCCCGCTTGTCTTCCCATCTCTGGCCGACAATGAACCTCTAAACTCAGTCTTCTCAATCGCGGCAACACTGGTGGCCCTGCTGGTCGTCTCAAAAGAGAGGACTGCAAACGAGAAGACCTCATCATCAAAGGAAGGGATGCAATTGCTAGCCCTTGTGCCTGCCTTCTCGGTAGCTGCCATGATGGCCAGCATTGATTACGGACTCATTCTGTCAACTGCGATTTTCCAGTTCTTTTTCGTAGGCTTTGGCGAAGAAATCATGTTCAGAGGCTACATGCAGTCTAGATTGAACGAGGGTTTCGGTTATCCTTGGAAGTTTGCTGGCGTGAAGTTCGGTCCTGGTCTCCTGATAACCTCCATACTCTTCGGAGTGCTACATCTTCTGAACCCCTTTAACCCTCTACAAGGGCAATACACGTTGGCAATCTGGAGCGGCATAAACTCGACGTTCGGAGGCTTTCTATTCGGCTTCGTCAGGGAAAAGACGGGAGACGTGCTTGCCCCTAGCATAGCCCATGGACTAGTTGATCTCGGACAGATAGTGCCGTTGTTGTTATGATGAAAGTCAAGCAGATTATCGGCGCGCCCGCGCCCGGACTCATCTGGAATAATCCCTAACCCCGCCTTTCGGCCGAGTGCCAGCTTCTGGCGACTCAACTATCCCATCAAGAGATGTATAGGACTAGCCAGTGGGCAATACCCGCCGTGCCTTGTCGGTCAGGCTAGTCACCACTTCGTCGGGCATATGGTGTTTCCGATGCCCTCGTTGAGAACCGTTGTGCCTTTGCTTGCCAGAACAAAGCACTCACTAGTGGCCGCCATGAGCCATATGTCTGCAACAGCAGGAGCGAAATCCTCGAACGTATTCCCAGTGATTGCACATACTCATAGAGACTCTTGCCGCACTCAGGACACTAAGCTGGTGGAACCGTAGCTGAGAGCCGTCCTTCCCCGTGCATATTCGTCACAGCTGCTACTTGGCCTCATCATTGAGTCCGAGCAAGTCATAGTTCTTGAGGCCAACCAAGCAATCGACTGTTATCCTACCCGCCCATTCCTCCTTTGCAGTCGACCAGACATCTTCATACTGTCCCCACCCCCAAGTTGGCCACCAACCTCCATCATCAGACCGCCTGTTGATCTGGGACACAATCAACCCCTCTACTACGTCAGGGAAGAGGCGATAGCAGATTGACTGAGGATCTGGAGCTATCTTGAAGATGTGAACCTCTCTCAGTTTCGCTTCGATCTCCGGTATGATCTTTCGGAGCGTTCTTTCAACTTTGTCTTTGGCTTTCTCTCTTAGGGGTTCAGGAAGGTATGGATATGCGCGGTTCCAACAGATGATATCATAGACTAGATCTTCAGTATACTCCGAGTTCTCAAGATTGAGAAGAGCTCGTCTGTTTATCCTACTCAGAAAGAGTTTGGGCACGTACACTGAGTACTTGTTCAGGTAGCCCACAAGCTCTGCATTCGGATTCGGCCACTTTGCTTCTGATGGCGAAACGATCTCGTCTGCATGCCACCAAGGTGCGTGGGGCGCCTCATTCACATCTAGGAATGTGAAGGGCCAATACCCACCTCTGGTTTGATATGTTGAGACCAAGTATCTGACTGCCGCTTGCACCATGACATGATTGGGGTCTTTTTCCATCTCTTCGCAATACTGTAACCCGACCGATGTGGCCATTGGGGATGACGCCGCAAGTCTGAAGTCAGGTTCAATAGCATTGCCAAAGCCTCCATCCGAGTTCTGGTACTTGGCCAGCGCCTGTATCACTTCATTCTTAGGTCCACTCTCGAAATGATACCGAAACACTTTCTGGTCAAGAGTACGAGCGTGTTTCATCACAAACTCACGTGCTTGACTGAAACTCTCTCTCGTGAGCAACATGTCATGTCACCATAGCGATTACCGCGAATCGCATACTGCAATCCCGCCTGAAAAATGGACCCGTAAAGCAGTACAAGAAGATCGTATCTCACTCCACAGTGTAGCATACCCAACTACTCCCCCTACTGAGAACTAAAGCGATTTCCGAGAGATTCCTTGATTTCTCTGTTTCTGCCAAATGTCCTCACTCATCGGGGGACATCCGTGGTAATTCGTGCCGCCTACTCCTGGGAATTGATCGCAAGCGCAGTCGCCCATTAGGCATATTGATTCAAAGTTGCCAATAGGCTGTGGGGCATTTTTCCCAAGAACGTACGCTTCACGCCTGCGTTTGAGCAGAGAGCGGAGAGCATTCAGGATGACACCGCGCGTTATGTGGTCTTTATGTCGGTAAGTTGCAATTGCGGCAAGCATTGAAGCAAGGCACCCGCTGCAGGCCTCGCCAACAAAGACCTCGATTTTCCCATGAGTGAATCTTGTCCTGAACGGGGAAAGAGCCACGCAGGGGCGAGCATCGCCAATGATTTCCAACGCGCCTGGTGCCATGAGTTGAGTTTGTTCGACAGGCGTCTTGAGGTAAGGGATAGTAGCGATTTCCAAACCCAGAAGTCCCGCCCCAACAATATCAGCAGCGACGGGGTCTTTCGCGCAGACCAGCAAATTCAGTTTGAGTTTTCTTGAGAAGAAGTCACCCTCGCAGCTCTGGCACGTGATTGCGTCTACGAGAGTGAGTTCTGAAGGAATCGATGGTAGCATGGCAAGGTTTTCGTGCAAACCGGTTTGGTGGAACCGCTTCTTGTCCTCCTTTTGGAGCAGACCTTTCAGATTCTTGACTGCGCAGGTTAGACCTGCCTGTGCATGTCCCTTCAAGACGGGTAAATTGATGAGCGTGCGGCCTTGCAGCAACGCGGGCAACTTGAACCGCCCTTCACCTTGGTCGAGGGGGGTGTCGTAGACATCGACAAGCTCGACCTCGGTATGTTTGCGAGTTATCTTCTCGTACCCGATTCCTTTCAGGATGCTCATTGAGTCCCTAAGAAAGACACTCGAGCCATCCATGATCCAGATTCGACCTGTCCCATACTTCTCCCGGAGGACCTGTATGAGCGCATCCACCAGGCGGAGGTCGGTCACATGACCTGACCCCGATTTGTAGATTGACACGGCATTGGGTTTGAGAATGATTTCGTTATGTTTCGGAGTGAATTCTACCGCGTTCAAGCAGTGCCGGACATCTGCGAACAGATTCCTTGCGGAGTGGATGATGACTTTCTCAGGCATAACTTTCCTCAAGCCTTGAGTACGGACTCAGTTGATATTGGCAAGCATAAACACGGCATGCTCATAGGTTTTTAGTGAGATCAGGCAAGCCTACGTTGTGTTTCTATTGGAAGTTCGGATCTCGGACGAATCCGGGTACGGCTTGGTGGCCTAGATTTCATGGTCAAGTGGTCCAATGGACTTCTTCCAAAGGATATGATTGAGCCAATAGAGTAGTTTACCTATCTCCAAAACGATAAATGCTGCATATACATAAGAACGCCATTCAGCGGCCTGAGGAGTCTTCGATGGAAACATGACGCTGTTAGACAAGTGGCGCAAAGGGCGAGAGGAGCGATCCGGGCGAAAGAAGAAGCCCGAAGAATCGCCTGACCGCGAACAGCTTCCCCTCAGTGAGTTTCCAGCCGAAAAAGGCGAGTTTCCAGCCGAGAAGGAACCTCGAAAAGCGCCTCACAAAGAACAGCTCTCTCTCAGTGATTTTTCAGCCGAAGACAACCCTACGAGAGATTGAGCATTATGAAGTTGGATTTCGTCAACCGGTTTCTTCTCGCCAAACAACATCTCAGCAGAGATTTCAGAAACAGCGATGTTCTCCAGACTGTCAGAGACATATGCGCTCTACACGCGACAGGAATTGCTACGCCGTACTTGTCCCTTTTCGCGAGAATCGAGAATTTCAAGAGAAAGCATCTGGACGAGGAACTCTACGTGAAGAGGCGACTTGGAAAGATACGCTGCGTGCGCCGCACGATTCACATCCTGCCAGAAGAAACGATTCCCTTAGCCTATGTCGCGACAAAACGAAAACTTCTGAAAGACACAGCTGCCTTCCTTGAGTTCCGCGGTGTCTCAACCGATGAATACGAGGCGACTTCAAAGAGGATTCTGGAAATCCTGAAGGGCAAGGAGATGACAACCTCCGAGATCAAGGGGATTCTAGGACCAGAACCGAACATCTCCGCGATTGTGGAACAGATGTGCGATCAAGGACTACTCATAAGGGGTAGACCAACAAGAGGTTGGAGAGGCAAGGTGCAGAACTACTCACGCTTCGACGAATATTTCCCGAACTTGGACTTGGGCAGAATCGAAGAGGTGGAAGCAATACCTCTGTTGGTACATCAGTACCTTCGCTCCTTTGGTCCGGCCACCGAAAATGACATCGCTTGGTGGATGGGGATAGGAAAAGGCCAAGCGCGGGCAGCGCTACACAGCATTCAAGGTCAGACAGAGCAAATCACTATCTCTGACCTAGACGGGACCTTTATTCTGCTGAAGTCGGACGAGAAGCGCTTGAACAACACGAAGACACAAGACATGCAGACGGTGAATCTGTTGCCAATCCTTGATCCTTACCTTATGGGGTACAAAATCCGCGATAGATATCTTTCACCAGAACACAGGGAGTACGTGTTTGATCGCGGAGGCAACGCTACAACAACAATCTTGCTTGACGGAAAAGTCGTCGGAGTGTGGGACTTCCAGGAAGATGAGAAACCCGTGGTCAAGTTGCACTTCTTTGAGAAGGTCGAACGAAGTGCAGTGAGCGCAATTCGCATAGAAGCGAGGAAGATCGGAGAATTCATCGCCGAGAAGCCCATTCAAATCAAGGAGTGCGACGTCATGGTTCCTCTAACGCGCAAAAATGCCGGAGGCTTCTTGGCGCCCTTGAAAGACTCATAGACGCTCAAGGAACCAGATCCATTTCTTTTGGCAACAGATCGAGGATGCCAAACTTCTGAGAGTCCTCTTTCTTGGCCGAGGCCCTCACCACCGAATCGACAGCCAACACCAATGGAAGAGTCATCGTTGCCTACCCAAAGAGCCAAACAACATCCACCGACGAAACCAGTTGCAGAGTGTGTGCAGAGGCAATGACTCCTCTTACGACAACTATCGAATGCAATGTCGCAGGACCCGCCCACACGAACACGAGTCCGCCTGTCCCGTCACTGACTGTGATTAATGTGCCTGCTATTGATGTATTGTTGCGAACACTACAATGACAGCTGCGATTATCAGAAGGACAGGGACGATGACCATTGGCTTAGGTTTTCCTATCTTCGGCATGCGAATCCACCAAAAGCCATTCACGTGCGGCAATATAAGACATGCCAAGCGCGCAGTTCCCACTTTCTGACCAAAGAGTATGCATCATCAGTAACTAGGAGGAGACAAGGCTCTGTACTCCTCTATGTACTGGGTTTACTATGGTTCGCGTGGACACAGATAGTTTGCCATCCGGAAGTCGTAAGGTGGGTTGGTGTATTGTTGGCCCTTGCAGCCATACCCATGTTGGCTCGGATTCACCGTGCATTGGGATGACAATACTCAGCTCGTTTGGAGATAAAGGACAGCCACTCATCGATCACAGACGGGACTATCCCTGTGCCGAGATCGAAAGGTTCCTGTCAACCGAACAAGCGGCAAAGGAGAACCTCGAGAGAATCAGGGCAACATTGTAGGACGGAGCCAGAGGGTGTGGAGCATGATGCCCAAGTCCCGAGTCCCCAGGCGCAACAACCCGGCCGCCCCACTAGGACCCGACCGACCTAGGGTTGCACTATGCAGATTCTGAACGATTCTTGCTCTTAACAAACCAACGCATGTCGCAGACCCCATCCCCGTCTGACAACGTGTGTGCCCTTTCACATTTTCCCCCGTCGACTAGCATCTCTGCAGTGGCAAAGTCACTCGTGCACCAGGTCCTCCGGAAGAATTGGAGTTCTTCCTTGCCAAACTGCTTGTAGAAATCATGTACCAGACAAGAAGAGTAATCCAAATGGAAAACATCGTTTTCTCTATGAACATTCACCCGATAGCCGGGGGGACCGACGCGAGTCTTCATTACCCAGTTGAGGACCTTTTGAAGATGATCGGTCGGGGTCTTTGATGATAATCGCATGAATGCTTGGCCCATGGCAAGTAGTGGGGAACTCTTCAGGTGCAGGGCGGCCAGCCAGAGCAAATCCGCCACCAAGGAAATTGCATAGTCTTTCTCAACATGTTCAGAGATCAATGCCCGGTAAATTGCCAAATCGATGAGCCCCACGTATTCATTGCGATAATTGCCGAGGTGGTTGATATCGATGAAGAAGGGCATTAGCTGCTTGATATTCGCTTCTGCTTGAACCAGAATCCGTTCGATGTCTTTCGGCTGGAAATACCCATATTCCGGCAGGTGCTCTCTCCGGCTTCGGGTTGTCAAGAGTTGAAATAGAAGTCTTCTCTTTGACTTCCACGCACTTCTCCGCTGTAAGTATTTGCGAAATTCTTTGGACAAAACTGGCCCTTGATTCCCTTGTACTTCGATTACATTTCTACCGGCCCGACCGGGATATAAGATTTCACTCCCGAACAAGGAACTAGGTTGTTTTACCAGTGCCCTGAATGATTTCTAATGGCTTTTGACGGGGCCCGCATTCTATCTATGGTTCTGTTCTCTAGACCTGTGTACACCAAGCATCGGTCTAGTTGCAGTCCTGCTGACATTTCCGCTGTGGATATTGGACGGAGCAATCACGAAGTACAAGAAACATCAGCTGTCAGAAGTGTGACCGGACCTAGAGTGACCAGAGCCAAGAGTGCATCAACGATAGATTCCGCAACTTGTGGATTCTAACGCAAAGAAGGCAAGATGATAGGCTAACTGAATGAGGTGTTCCTCGGGCCACGACCGACATCGGGTTCACTGTAAACACGAAACACTCGCTCTGTGCTGTAAATCATGAACGGTTATATTGCGGTGGATTGGTGTCCTAGTGGTACTAGCCGACATACCTCTGTTGGCTTGGATTCATCGAACACTGGGAAAACAATACTCGCCGTGTTTACGGATAAAGGAGAGTCACTCACTGATCACGAGTGGACCATATGCAAGAGTCCGCCATCCAATGTATACCGCGTTGACCGGTTTCTCATTGGGCATGTCTCTGGTCACTGCCAACCTCCTGATTATCTGTTTCGCAATGATGCTCATCATACTGTTTCCATTCGTTGCGAGAAAAGAAGAACAGATGCTGCTGCAGGAATTCGGTGACGAATACCGGGAGTACGCGAAGCGGAGTGGCCGATTCTTGCCAAAGATATCCAGAAGCGAAAGGCAGGAAGATGCTTCTCAGAAACTAGCGTGAAGCAGAGTTGTGTCTAGTGAGATGTCGTTGTCATAGACAATCGCATCTGGGGACTTAACGCCAGTCGGTTCCGGCATCCAACATCACATATATCGAGATGGCCTACGCGGGCAAGGTTCCCAATCCCTTGAAGCTGCGAAGACTACTCCTCGGATTTGGTTTCTTTGTCCACAACCATTGATACCAACTCACGCATTCGAACCATCTGGCTTCTCAGGCGTTCTGCTCCTTCCTTCGTCAGGACAGCGAAGGTTGTTGGTCTTAGATTCACGAAGCTCTTGGATATTTGAATCAGACCCAGCTCCTCCAGCTTTCTGAGGTGACTTGACAGATTGCCTGATGTGAAACCAAGCCTCTTCTGAAGGACAGGAAATGTCGCATGCCGTGCGAAATAGAGATAGACCAGAAGGGAGAGGCGTGCGGGGACCATGGTTTCGCTGTCTTCGTCCATGAGCCCGACCAACGTTGACAAGAGTTCCCCATCAAGACTCAACCGTATCCCTGCCCTTCACTCTCCACCAGAAGTCCTTCAGCGGTTATCAGCATATGTATGCCAATAACATAGATTCCTCCCATGTCCACTACAATCATAACCACGTATGCAGCAGCAGGGACCACCAGCATTGGAATTATGCTAAGGAATACTGCAATTGCGAAGTAGATATGCTCTCTGGAGTAGAAGTTGAAACTGCCTGCTCTCGTTCCCAAGGCATAATTGATTGTGAAACCACAACCCATCATGAATTGGAGTGTCGGTGGGAATAGTACTGCCAGTCCCATCTGAAATATCACGATTGATGACAACACAATGGCTGTTCCAAGAATCACCCAGAGTGCAAGAACCACTTTTCCACCTTCGGATGCGCTGGGCTGTACCGGGTATGAGCGTGTAAGCGGAACAATCAGTCTGAAGCCAATGATCAATGAAGCGACAAGGCCGAGCATAACGAATCCTAAGTTCGTCAGAAAGGGATCTCCAGGACCAAGCAAGTCCTGAAGTGACATGAGTATCAATGTGGCGAATGAAAGTCCGCCGCCAATCAGGATATACACCAAGCCTGCCACTCTGCGTGATACTACCTGTGGGTAATTATCAATCAGATCTGCGAGCAGAAGAAGTCGTCTTGCCTTCTTGACCATATCATTGTCCGATTGGTTTCCATCAGAACTCATTGGCTCACCTCAAACCTGTTCAGATCCATTTGTTGTTTGCTCCTATTAACTATAATAGAAAGAGGGGTCCCACTGGGAGCTCTTAGTGGGAACCGAACCTCTCAAACAGAATGATTCCTCCAGCCACGAGCATTATTCCGACAAGTGTTACAATAGCCAGGTTGACCCAGATAAGGGGAGTTGTTATCGGCGCGCCCCTCAGGAACAGGGTCGTTATTGCCTCAGTGACATACTTGCTTGGAATGAACCTGGAGATGGCTTCTGCTGCTCCACCTAGTGGCATGAATGTACCTAGGAACATCTGAGGCATAATGAAGATGAAGCTCACGCCGCTAGCCGCTTCCGCGGACTTGGAGAGCGTTGCAGAAATCAGGCCGAACCCGACCGCAACCAGTGAGAACGCCAGAGTGATCACCAGCGCAAATACAACCCCTGCAATTCCAGTTGATGGTCGATAACCGATCAAGAGCGATGTTGTCAGGACTAGTCCGACCTGCAATGCCGCGATTGCCATGTATGACACAGTCTGACTCATCATGTAGTCCGCCGACGAAGCCGGAGTTGTTTTTAATCTCTTCAGGAGCCCTTCATCCCTTTCGAAAGTCATCGTTTGAGCCACAATCATTGTGAGGAATATACCGGCGAACGCGAAGATTCCCGGAGCCATGAAATCCCACTGAGTGAGAGTGCTTGACTCCACTAGACCGGGACTTCCAATCTCAACAGGTAGGCCAACTGTCATTGCATCATTTCCGAAAATGGCCCTTGTCAAGGCCTCTTGGACAAGAGGAGGAATAGCTGACACCGCCATCAGAGACCCGCCGTCGACATAGAGCCCGACACTAGAGTTTGTCCATGCACTTGAGTCGAATGGCGAATTGTGGTAGGATTCGACACTATCACCAAAACCCTCCGGGATGACGATGAATGCATCAAGATCGCCCTGAAGCAGTGCCGCGTGCCCAGAACCATTGTCACCATATGGATGCATGATAAACACTTCAGACGCAGTGAGGTTGTCAACAAACGCAAGACTCCATTCTGCTTTAGGACTTGTAGCATCAAGATTCAGCAGCCCCACATCGAAGCTTGTTGTTCCTCCTCCTCCAATTCCGCCAAATGCAAGACCGAATACCAATGTGAACATGATTGGGAACAGTATCAGAAGGAAGAGAACTGCCGGCTCTCTTGTGGTCTTCCTGAACTCCTTCTTTGCCAGTGCCATAATCCTTCGCACATTCATCTCTAGACAACCTCCCTAAGCTCTTTTCCAGTCAGTTTCAGAAAGACTTCCTCAAGATTCTTCGCCTTGTGTTTCTCTATCAGTTCTGCAGGAGAACCAAGCTCGATTAGATGTCCCTCATCAATAATCGCAACTCTGTCACAGAGCTCCTGAGCTTCTTCCATGTAGTGAGTAGTCAGGATGATAGTCTTGCCCCGAGATTTCAGCTCGCGAATGAAGTCCCATACTGCTCGACGGGAATTCGGATCCATTGACACCGTGGGTTCATCCAGCAACGCAATCTTCGGGTCATTGACTAACGCCATCAGCATACTGACACGACGGATCATTCCCCAGCTGTAACCCTTAGCGCGTCTCTTGATGTGATCCTCCAGGCCTATCTTCTCGACCATGGTCTTGACCCGTTCCTTGAGGACATCTCTAGACACGAGATGCATCTCGCCCATCAGAATGATGTTCTCTTCACCTGTAAGAAACCGATAGAAAGCTGGTTCCTGAGGGCAGACGCCAATCACCTCTCGAACACCTTCCGGATCGAACTCAACATCATGCCCATCGACAGTCGCTGAACCGGCTGTGGGCTTCAGAAGAGTGCCGAGAATATTCACTGTCGTGCTCTTGCCTGCACCATTGGGTCCGAGGACGCCAAACAGCTCACCCCAGCCGATATCTAGACTGAGATTCTCGATAGCTGTAACATCATCGAACCGTTTTGTTAGATTCGTTATTGTGATAGCAGAT
>Ga0315289_10009554_pt1 | contig 13958 bp, 18 predicted proteins | sample YL17G11_40_MG_FD_203452 | JGI IMG/M metagenome (GOLD analysis project Ga0315289, IMG submission 203452) | Sediment microbial communities from Yellowstone Lake, YNP, Wyoming, USA - YL17G11_40 | ecosystem: Environmental > Aquatic > Freshwater > Lake > Sediment | place: USA: Wyoming | collected...
CCGAGAGGATTGAGATACTCCTCGTTCAGAATCTTCTCTCCCGTAGGGAGCTTGAGAATCTTGGGAAGAGTCGCATCGATTCCGGCTTCTGCCTTGTGGTAACCGGAATAGTCGGCGGCGATTCTCGCCTCTCGTCCATGGATCATTCCGGTCATGGCAACGAGCTTGAGTTTCCCCTGGCCGTTCCCCTGCGGGTCCGCAACATACCCATAGGACGGGAAAGACACCACGGCGAAATCCGACCTTCCGATCGTGTCGTTCACGTAGGTATCGGCTGCTGTCTCGTCTGTCGTTGTCGAAGGAATCTCGATCCGATACTGATGATTCTTCGCATCGGCATAAGAGATTCCAGCCTTCTGAACCGCTGTAGCATACAAGCCCGGAGTCGAGAATTTCACCAAACCAAGATTCCTTCCCTCGATCCGATTGAACGGAGAGCTCGAGACATCCCATGCCTGATTCTGATAATCGGCATCCACGAGATCCGCGATTCCATCGAGACCGCCAAGGAACTCGGTTCCACAAACGACCATGAACTCATCGCCTGTCGTCCCAATGACGGTCATATCGCTTCCGGCCTGAACCGTGATGACCTTGTGGGTATTGTCGATGATGAGGAATCTCGTCTTCGAACCATTCACCTTGTCCGGATAGACATAGCCACCGATGAGCGCATCGACCACGAGAGGCTTGTAAGTGAGCTTCGCCACGTCCGCAGCCGCCCACACAGTTGTTCCCGCAGTCAGCGTGAACGGAGGAGTCCATTTGTTGTTTGGAGTGAAAGCCGTACCTACTGTTCCAGCCGGACCAAGAGATCCGAATTTGTCGGAAACCGCAGCGAACTCCGTTGCGGAACTGAATGTGATGGTGATAACCTGATCCACCATCGCATCCGTGGTCGTTCCGAGCACAGCGGTTCCATTCCCATCCCCGGTATAGTCCGAATCAAAATCGAACAACTTGACGGTGAGAGATCCCGCAGAAATCGACGTATTCTCGCCATAGTAATTCGCCGGTCGGACATCGGAGGCATACGCTCCCGTCCAAGAATCGATTGCCTCTATCTCAAAATTGCTCGTGTCGTTGTTGATCACGTTGACCCAGTATCGAGCATTCGCTGGATCAAGATTGAGATCCGACCAGTAGATGGCTAGAATACCATCAACATAGACGTAAAGGCCGAATTCCGAAGATGGCTTCTCGACACCATCGCGAATCTCGTAGGAAATCGCCTTTCCATCATTCTCAAGAACGACGTAGTACCGAAGATTGGTCGGAGCAGCCGCAGCGGTCCAATCGTCCTTCATTGTGGAATCCGAAGCAACCTGAATAACGCCAGCCGCGGTACTTCCGATGATCGGATACTGCTTTCCAGAAACCGCAGAGAGCTCGATGTAACCACCGATCCACCTATCCGTCTTCCAAAGAGTGGTGGACTTGGTGTCGAGAGTGGTATTCGTCAAATCACCGGAAACCGCGAGATCCGCAGAGTGCTTTGCTTCCTTGCCGCCCCATCTTCCACCGTTCTTCGCCTTGAGCTTTCCAACCGTGCCCCGAACCTTCTTTCGACAATGGAGGGTGACTTCCGCAGGGGACTCATTCCCATCAGTCACCCGAACAAGACAAAGGCCACCGGCCCCTCTCGCATTGTCGAAATAGTCCAAACACGCATCGGGAAGCAAAGAATCCGACATGTAACTTCCACACTTCCGAAGAAAATCCGATTTGGTCAACGCTTGAATGAGCTCCCCAACCATTCCTTTCTCGAGGATTCCAGCGTATCCGGCCCAACCCAATGCCGCTGCCTCGATCGGTTTGTCGCCTTCCAACTCGATGACCCCAACTCCTGCGCCCTGGATTGGTCCGATCCGCCTTTGTGCCATTTCTCAATCCTCCTTATCCGACTGTTTGATCAAAATCTCCTGTAAAATATAACTTTTTCACAGTAGTTACCGCCGTTGCCGTTTTTTCAAAAAACAACGTCCGTAAAATCTGGACGGTCATATTTGCCTCGATGAGTCCACGTTCGCCAGCCGAGGAAAGCATATCCCAATCACTCGTGATCTGGATGTCGTATTCTCTGTCAAGACCAATGGATCGAATTGTCAAATTATTTGCGAAGAATCTCCGCATTTCGTCCGACAATCTTAGCATGTCAATCGCCTTGTCCGTCATGAACCGAATCAAAAATTGAAAATCACACTGAGCATATTCAATCTTCCAACCCTGACCAGCATATCTGTTGACCACGGTATCTTCCGCTTTAAGACCAGCCCCACCAATCTGCTTTAGATCGTCCAAAATTACAATAGGAACCTTTTCCGGTTCGTCAAAATCTAAACTTGTAGATACCGAAAATTCAGGAACCCATAAAAAATCTACCCAGATATCCTTTCCGGCATCAACCTCTGAAGAAAGAGTAATGAGCCGAGTAGTAGCATTGAAAGACTGAAAGAGATCAACAAAGTGATGTGGATCATCGGTATGATTGTAAACTCCGTCTATTTCTGGAATGTTGTATGGTGTCTCGAGCGGATAGTCATTTTTCAGATCCAACTCATCATTTTCTTCGGAAAGTCGGAAAAGGTGACGACCCTTGACACGAATCTGATTTTCACAAGCCCCAATGAAAGAAGAAAAAACAATGTCCTCTTTCAACTCTATGTCAGAATTGAACAGAACTTTGATTGTCCGAACCAAAGGAGTAGCCGAAGAATCCGTAGTTTTCAGATTAATCACAATCTGCAATTTCTTCGATTCGGCAGAAAAGAGAGAAATGTTTTCGGCCACTTCGCTTTCTGTATTCCAATAATCCGTAGCCTCAACCCAATCCTCTTCATCCTCATCCCAATAATAATCCGTCGTTCCATCCGAAAGACGAAACCCAATAGATGTCACCACGTCGATATCTACAAGACCCGGGGCATCAGAAACTTCAAATCCAATCCACCCCTTTACCGAATCAGGATTGTAAATCCACGTTCTGACATTCAGATCATCATCTGTCGAATAGACTCCTGTGATATCTTCCATCAACTGAAGATATCCGGCAGGGTTGAGTCGAGTGCCAACACCAAGAATTACCTTGTTCCTATTCTTTTCCAAAAACTCGAAAGTATATGGAATCTTCTTCTGTCTCACATCTTCACCACTTCTTTGGCCCAAGATTGAAGTGCTGTTTTCCAAACCTTCTTGATGTCGCTTTTATAATCCGAATTGGTAAAAACATACTTCAAAAATGGACGCTTTGGGATCTCGATGAAATTTCGATTTTTTGGAAGTGGAAACCAAACCTTATTCTTTTGCCACAATTCTTCGGCACGAGGAGAAAGTCGAATCGGATCCCCACTATCATTGAAAACGATCTTTCCGTTGACGGTGCTGAATCCCATAGCCTTGGCCCAAAGGAAATAGAACATGCTTCTCATAGCTTTAGTGATCTTGATTCTTCCGCCTTCATGAAGCAACCTGGCAAGATTTACTTCATTCCCCTTCCAATTCGTTTTCCGATTTACGCCAACAGAAAGCTCAAACTGATTCCGCCAATCCATGGTGATCGCCTGAAAAAGCTGCCCGGTATCAACCAATGGTGTTGCCGAATGCTTGATCATGATCGTCAAATGCTTGTTCGGTTCGAAAGAAAGATTCTTGATTAGTTGCTGCGAAGTCTTTACCGCCAACGCTCCCGAATACCCAAGAGCGTAACTCATGTTTCTTCCGAGCATGGAAATGCTCTGCTGCGAAAAGACCTTTTGGACCTTTTCCCAATTCTTCAATTTGATGTCAACCTTTATGGTCGCCATCTAAAAATTCCCTATTCTCTTTCCTGGCTTCCGATCCTGGAAATAGGCACGAAGCAAAGAACCACCATTCTGATCCGCATAGTGCCCCTGCCATTCCTGATCACTGATGTAGAGCTCGACATCCAGATGACCAATCTTCAAAATCCGATCCCCGTAATCCAAGACCACATGAAGCGCATCAAGATCAACTTTTCGAAAAAGAATGTAGCCCTGTGCCGTCTCTCGAATTCCACCCTTCTGCGCCTGAATCGATTCTGTTCGAACCCAATTCACTTGGCCGGGAATCGTGACGAAAACCTTCCGGCTCGCTTGCTGAATCGGTTCCCGCGCCTTACTGTCATAGACAGTATTCGTCTTATCGAGTTGCTCGATTTTGATCGACACGGGGTGAAGAAGATTCGGAAGAACCATGCTAATAGCTCCAATGTGCCGGTGTAGCCACCCCCAAAGGTGCCTTATAAAGACGGAATGTGTCAAGTATTTCCGGATCCTGAGTGATTCCGGAAAGACCCACTCTCCGTCTTTCGAATTGTCCACCCGGAGGAGCATAGAGAATAGCATGTCCGTCCGTCTTTTCCTCGAGTATAGATCCGAGAACCGAAGGGGATGGTGCAATCACGCTTCCCGGAGTGGGATATATCGGACGAGTGAGCTTCTCGACAACCAACCGGGTTAGAGCTCGCTTGATCAGTTTCGGAGTAGAGCCATCCGATTCCACATATCCGAAAATCCCTTTGATCTCTTGATTCTGTCTTCCCTTGTGAAATTTCAGCCTTCCCGTCACCATCGGATCTAGATAGATGTCACGGTGATAATCTGGCCCAAGGAGTTTTATACAAGGATTTCCTCGATCTACAAGGAAATTTTTGTCGGAATAGATCCGATAAAGCCCCGTGTCGAATTCGTCATCCCGCCCATTGAGCTTCAGGTAGTCGATGGAAATGATCGGAACTCCGAAATGGAGAGTGTCCGAATCGTTTCCGTCAACGCAAATCGTGAGGGATCTCGCATTGAACCATTGTCGGCACGCGCGATCGATCACCTCTTGCCAAAGCGATATAGACGCCAACACGGAAACATCCGGAAATTCTGTCTGCCCCAATCCCTCATTTCGAATATCCAGAAGAGAGATGTACGTGTCCGCGGAACCCCCCGCGCTCTGAACAAGAATCTCAAAATCCTCTTGCCCAGCCTGGTAGGGAGCGGCAAGGGACGCCTTCCATCTCCAAAGGACCCGATGGGTTCCGAGATTTTCGGCAAGACCCGGGGTCCACCCCTCCTCATTCTCAGAATCCCAAGCGTAATAGTGACCAACCGAATAATGCCCGTCGTTGTCAGTCACATCTTGCCAAGTTCCTAGTGTTGCTGGATAAATCTGGGTTCCGGGAAGACCGCCAGAAATATCCCAAATCTGAAAACTGACTGCATAAAGGTCTGTTAATACTCCATTTACAGTCAAAAACCAATTGAGAATCGATGGTGTGTTCGTCTGTCCACGAGCCAACGAGGGCATGTCGCCTCCCTATGGGTAAATTCCCAGCGGGTCGTAAGGCGACCCGACCACATTCCCGACTCCAGGAGTCGGGGAAAGCTCTAGGTAATATACCTGCATCACGTCTCCGACTCTAGGAGCTCTCAGGAACCGAATCAGGTTGGGGGATATCTCCGTCCAGCCCTTGCGCTCGTCGGAGGATTCTGTAGCCTGCCCATTCCAGAAAATTCGAACCGACCCGGGAAGGAACTGGGATGGTGTAGCAAAGTCCACCATGGACCCATCCGGTGTTCCAACCAACTCGACGATTCTGCTTTCCCGATACTCCGTCATGAAAAGGTATCCCCACAAAATTCGAAGTAGACCTTGGATTCCTTCATGTGGTTATCCAAGTCTTTCGGACTCACCCATTGAGGTTTTTCGAATTTCTCCAAGAATTTACAATGTAGAATCCTCGCGAGATATTCGGAACACATCTGCCCCTGCGGATCATCGATCGGAAACCGAATCGCATTTCCGAGAAGATCGCGAAGCAAAATGAAAAATCCAAAGAAGAGAAGAGAAAGCACCGAATACTTTTGCGTGATCAACTTCTGAACCGAACGAACATCGTCCGAAATATCATATTCCACACGGTAAATATTCAACATCTTCCGATGCGGCATGAGTGGAACCGCGCGAACACCACCTTGATACACCGCTTCGGTAACCCACTTCTCTTTCCAGTCTTCCGATTCGTAAACCAAACAAATATGATTATAGTCGAATTTCGTAAACTTCCGAATCAACCAAGGAACAACTCCTTTGTCTTTTTCGAAGGCGATCCAAAACTGTTTCACGAATCCTCCCGAACCCCATAGAAAGTCCCAACTGCGTAATTCCCATCGTATGAAATATCATTCTCGAGCCAAACCCGAATCTCCATCCCGTAAGCAGAAATGATATCCGTTGCTGCTCGAGTCGTATAATCGAATCGCATGAGAATGATCTCGTCCTGACTATGCCTCCACGAATCTCCAGATCCGGTCAACTTCGGAATAAGCGGATATGCCTTTTCTGCATCGCAAATGAAATCATGGAATGTCTTGTATGTCTCCACTCCAGAAATTGGAATCATGGTTCCTTCTGGAAGTTGACCAGGAGCGAAAACGTCGGCAAGACCCCACATCTGAAACATGAGGGAATCCTTCAAACCAACATCCTTTGTCATCTGAACTTCGACATATCCGATTCGAAGAGTCTGCCCTTCCGGAGCTCGAATCTTATGAAGACTTGTCCGAACTTTCGAATACGACATTGTTACTACTTCTGTTCCGACCAAAGCGGAATTGAAAGAAACTTCTCCACTTGTACAATCTATCGAATAATCTCCGTCTGTCGTCTCTGGAGAATTCCTCGTTTGTGTAGACCCGTCTACTTTTACAACTTCTCCGAATGTCCCAACCCATTCGTTCTCTCCAAATAATTTCCCAGATTTCAAATCTGCAATATAGCAAGGAATGGTCAAAACGAAGTTTTTGTGATCTCCAAAATCAACCATGGTCTCATTTTCAACTCTAAGACTGTCCTGATACCATGTGGTTTTGTCACAAAAATTCGGAGTATATTGATCGCAACGTCTTCCGCGAGGAAGTACCGGCTCAACGGCTCCAGACACTTCCATGATTTTCCCACCATCGTAAATGAGACTCATACGATGATCTCCTGCCAACCCTCACAGATTCCTTGAAAAAGAGTCATAGATGTAAGATTGTCCCGAATTTCCATTGTGAACGTGTCCACCGATCCCTGTGGCAAACAAATAGGTTTCGAAAAATAAATTGCAAAAACAGTCAAATCCGTTCCTTGATCTATCGCATCGCCAACGTTCACAAAATCACTGGTATAGATCAAAAAATCTGCCAAATTCTTGATTGATGAAAGAAAGAAGTCAGAACGAACACCACCCTGCATCGAATAAAGCAAAAGACCATTTGTCAAACCCGGAGCTGCTGCAACAGATCCAAATCTTCGAATCTCCGCACTACCCATATTCATCTGGGCATCGTGCATGACAAGACGAATTCCGGTAAGCCAAATCGTCTTTCCATCTTGTGCAGAAACTCTAAAATATTGTGGAGCACCAGAAGAAGCATTAACAACAAGAGAAGACGACGCACCAGAATCAACCAAATAAGCTCGCCATTGCTTATACTGGGTAAGAACGACATTCGGAACACCGGAAGATGGAATGTCCACAACTGAAACTTTAAGTGCCTTCAGATCGGTAACTTCGGCTTGCCGACCAGATCCTCCACCATCCTGTATTTTGACACCTAATGACACGGATTACCTCTGATCTGAACGATAGTATCCGACCATAAAAACATTCACAATGGTCGATGCCGGAACATTTGCAACGAGAGCAATCGCCGCACCAGTTCTGAGAACACAAGGTAAATGACCACCATCAAATCTGATTCCGGAACCAACCGACATTCCCAAAAACAAACTTGTTCCGTTAGTAACCGTTAACCCATTTGCTCCATATTTGAAAACTCCAACCGCAGGGCGAGCAGAAGCCAAATCGGAATTGGTAGGAACAACGTCTGTCCCTGCGGAAATCAAAGTTCCGGTCGTTAGGCTCGTAACAATCTTCCATTTGCAAACCAAATTATTAGAAGCCAAAACCAATGTATCAAGGATCAATGAATCCGTATGTGAATTTTTGACATATAGAATTCCGGTATCTGTGTCCGTAGTAGAAACTGTGATCAAACCAGAAGAGATCAAAAAAGTTCCGGATTCTTCAATGGCCATATTGAGAGCTTCCAAAACTCTAGTCGATTCGATCATAGCCCGATTCTGCTTTGTCACTCCCGCCTGATATCCATTCCCTCTTCCGTCCTCAATTCGAAGACCCATGATATCCTCACTCTCTCAAGATTCGTCGATCATCGGATCGATCAAATAGAAATACGCAGTACAAGAAACCTTCCCGACCTCTTCTCCCTTCACATTGACACTCATCATCGAATTTGGAGCAATGACATAATGACCAAAGAGTTCAACATAATTATGACCAGGACCATGAATCTCAGAAGAAATCCTAGTTCCTGCCGTCGTTGTCATTCCGTCACCAACCGTGTTCCACATCCAAACCGAGATCGACATTGTGTTTGGCGAATTCGTATTCGTACATCCCGAACCCGCCGAACCAAGTGCTAAAGCATTTGCAGAAGGAGTTCCATCTCCGATGTAATAATCGACGTAAATACATCGATTGAAATTCGTATTTCCACCATTCCAATTCCAACGAAATCCTTCAAGAACACAAATCTTCGAAGTCTCGGTCACCTTTGCGGCAAACAAACGACCACCATTCGCAGAAGTTGTATAGACCGGAACCGGAACCGAAAACATCCAGCCGCCCAACGCTTTCACTTGAGAAATTGTGCGAGTCAACGATGATGTGTGCAAATCGTTTCTGGAATCTACTTTTGCAAGATATCCTTTTCCAGTTCCGTCTTTGATTTGGTGACCCATTATAATTCCTCCACGTCCTCGTCCGAAAACTCAAGACCTGTCATATGTTCAAAGTGCGCTCTGATTTTTTTCAATTCGTTTACTACATCTCGTATGTGAATTTGTAGATCAACATCAACAACAGCTATACCTCTCAAGTTTCCTTCAGTTGGGGTATTTATAAAATTTCCTACTGAATCAGAAATGCGAATACCTTGATAATAATTTCCAGTATTCGCATTTACCTTATAATATTTTTCAAAATTCAAACAATCGGATGATGTCTTCAAAAGAGTAATATGCCAAAGAACTGCCTCTATCGCGTAAATCTCGTATCGATCCGAAAATTCTTGATACATCATCGGAAGTTGTTTCAACGTCATCACTGAAACAAAATCCGACCAAAATGAAATTTCCAAAATTTGAGAAGCCATACACCCCTCACGAACTAGTTATTTCAGCCCAAGCCGCAGAAATAGAAATCAATGCGTTATTCGCAGTAGACTGCGCTGTCATGAGCAAATCAAATCCAGGACCGACCAACACGGTCTGATCAACATGATCGATCATCGTCTGATTCCCAATTCCGGTCGAGAGTACAAGTGCTTTTGTTCCAAAGGATGTAATTGTTGAACCAGAATATGCCAATGCGGAAGATGTTGGTGGCACCCCCTTCAATTTCCTAGAGCCTACCGAAATTGCCGTTCCAACAGCGCCAATTGTCGGAACAGCGTAAATTCTCATGATGCAAGATTGATTCTTTGACATCGTATCCAATAGGAGACGATAAATGACAAAATCCTTCCCACTCAATGCTGGATTTCGAAATAGAACAAAAGCGGCTTCGGTACTAGAAGAATTCCCCTCGTAGACAAACGAAAAAAATCTACCGGAAAGAACATCCGTAATCGGAGAACTAAGATAAACAGGATCTCCGTTTGCATCGTAAAGCTGGATTCCAGGTTGGTTGAGTACCAGCACTCCAGCCATCTAAGATCCTTTCGTCTATGTCACCACTCGCGTTATACTGTCCACCCGATTTCCGGTATATGCAACAGTTTCCGTAAACTGCTCCTTCAAAACTCCAGCCGCATCATACTGGATAACCACAATCGAAGTCACTAAATTTCCTGCGTAAGTATATGCTTCTTCCCGAATTTTTTTCAACTTTCCGCTCGTCTCCCAGACAATATAACCAGTGACTCGATTCCCTACCCCGTAAACTACCTCGTCAAAAGAATCTTCTGCTATCTCATGGACCAGTTGATCCAGTTCCTCGTGTGCAGATTCCGTTAAATCGGGCCGAAGATTGAAAACCCCAGTTCCGTCCTTTGCGCGGAAAGAACCATTCACAAAACGAATGGCTCCAGCTATCTCTGGATCTGCATCTTGAGAAGTGACAATCAACTCCTCTTCTTCTTGCGGTCCTGGAAATCTATCTGGGGTCGTCGTCACGAAATCTTTTTCCTCTTCGACTTTCTCAAAATAGTTTTCAAAGGAACGACCGAAACTTCTTCGATAATCGAACCCCTCTCAAAATCCTTGTCCCGCTCTTTCTCGTCCGCTTCCATTCGTTCGTGCCGCTCAAATTTCAATCGAGTATCCTCAAACCGTTTCGCTGCCATCTGACCAGCCTTCTCGAGTCCAGCAATTCGACCGTACATCTGAGAGAGCTCCCTCTCGTTTTCCTTCTGAATTTCCCTGATTATATAAACGGTTTTCTGGATTTGATCAATCCTTATTTTCGCTTCTTCAACCGAGAGACCAGAATCATCGACTTTCTTGTTGATCACGTTGCATTCCTGAAAAATTCGATCTCCAATTACCTTAGACGCATGAACAACCCCACGTCTTTCATCGATCGATTTCTTCAAATTGAGAACTTCCTGATCAAACTCCAGAACCATTTCCTGGATTCCAGTCAACCGACCTCTCGTCTCTGGATGTTTGATTTCTTCCAACGAAGGATTTTGGACTGTCATTTGAAATCTCCTGGCTTGACCCGTCACTTGGGGGCAATCACCGAGATTCTAAAGCCCCTTGTTTTTTGAATTACTGCTTGAGAACCGCCGAGATGATGACATCACCCGATTTCACACCCTTGGCGAAATCGACCTTCAGATCACCATCAGCCGCAGTCGTTCCGACATAGCAATCGTTCTTGGTCGTTCCGTTTCCACCCTGAAGCAACCGACCATTGAGGAACACCAACTGGGTCACAGCCCCAATGGTGTTCATATCGATCGGATTTGCCGTGATGTTCTGGACCGCCGCAGGAATGTTGTCCCCCTGCGCGTAACCCGTTCCGAGAACAGTCACCTTGAGCGTCATGTCCACACCACCATGCTCGCCCGCATACTTGATGGCTGCCGCAACAGACGCGAAAGACTGACTGAACAGAGTCGAAATTTTCCCAGTCGTCGCATCGTCGAGTTGAATTGTGGTCTCACGAGAAGTCGCGAAGTTGATATCCGCCGACGCCTGCAATGTCAGATCTCCAGCCGTCGCCTCAACATCCAATCCAGTCGCATCGACGTGTCCAGCGGTCACACCGACATTGATGGTTGTCCCACCCGTGTCGAACTTCGAACCACCAAGGAAATCTGCATCGTTGACGTTGTTGACATCGAACGTGTCAACATCCAACTGAACCTCATCTCCATCCCCACCACTGTCTAGACGAGTGATCGTCATGATTGGATTTCCGGTTCCCAACCGGAAAACCCACGACTTGGTATTCGCCAAACGGATATCGACATCCGTTCCGTCCACCACCATGTAGTATCCACCATCGTAGGCTGAATCCAACGAGACGATGACTCCAGCCTGGGGATCCGCACTCTCGATGTCACCCCGGAAAAACTCCTCGGGCATGTCCTTCAGAGACTCTCTCCAGCCAAACGCATAGATGATTTTCTGCGCCGCGATATCTGCCGCAGGGCAAGCCTCGAGATCATCGTAGGTCGCATTCGCGCGGACAAAAGAAATCTGCCCCTGATCCGCCGATCCGGTATTTCCAAAAGCGTTTCCGTCCGTCGCGCCAGATCCGACCTGAAGCAATCCGTAAACGCGATAGCCAGACGACGTAATCGGATCGCCCGTGTCCCCGTTGAACACAAACACGATGTTCTTTGGGCGAAGCGCATTGGAACCCACAATCTCAGTCAAACTATTGGTCCCGATTCGGCCAGCAAGCTTCGCCGTCACCGCACCCAGTTCCGAAATGGCAATCGCGATATCCTTGTCCGGTTTGACAGATCCGGTGAGAACCGCGACGTTGCCCCCACCACCTCCGGTCATTCCGGAAACCGCAAAATCAGAATCGGTCACGGTCTCCGTGATGTCGTAGTTGTAGGGACCATTGCTGTCATGAAGCAAATTGACAATCGGAGAAGTCCCCTCGGAAGCCGTGATGTCGATGGTTGCGCCGTTGATCGCGATCACGACCACATCGACCACGCTATCCGCATCGGTGCAGCCAAAAACATTCACGCGAACATTGGTCGCGTCGTAACCACCGATTGGGGTGTACCCACCAGTCTGATCGATCCAGAAAGTGACAACTCGAGTTCCATCATCGATGACGAACTTCTCTCCATCGACGAGCTCTGCCTTGCTCACGCAAGTAATCGTTCCGGTCGCCTTTGCCGCCGCAGCAACCGTGATGTCGTTCAGATTCTCCCGGAGGGCCAGAACGTACTTCGCCTCGAGAGTCGCTCTCTCAAAGAGGGCTTTCAGTGAGGCATCACCACCGAAAGCAGTCTCGATGTTGTCGTGCCAGTTTCCGGAATCAGGCCCGTGAATGATGCGCTTGAACTGCGAAAGCACACCAGTCAGAAAATCCTGATGATCTACGGCACTCGCCTCGATTCCCGCCACCTGAGCTCCACTCAGCGCATCATCAGGATTGTCCGTTTTGTGAAGTTGCTCCAGTCTGATCAAACTTACCGTCATGACGCTCTCCTTTCGATCACCTCAAATATGGGTTGTACCGTTGCCTACCAACCTTTGCCACCGATACTCGAACGGAGCGTTGAGCCTGATGTACCATCAGACCAAGCCGCAAATTATCGACAAAACAGGTAATTCGCTCTCCACCCTTAATCTTTGATTCCGGATCCGCAGCAACATCCTCTGCGAGAAAAAACACATCCGAAAATCCGGTTGGCCGAACCAAAGAATAGGATACGCCTTTATGGAGGACGGTCATTCCACGGATGGATTCTTGAAAATCCTTTGCCTTGAAAAGTTCCATCAATTCTTTAGCGTTCGCCTGTTCGCACAAATTGAAACTTAGAGTCTTTCCGTTCGACAAATGTATTTTTAGCAAGGGTGTTTCCCCTCTTGAGCTAACAGCCAATCGAAGGAAAGCCAATCCAATCCTAGCACAATCTCCAGGATTGGTCCAAAACCTACATCTGGATTACTTGCAACTGCTCGACAAACTTCGAATGTTTCAGTAGCAAAAACTCCCACTCATCGCGGGTTACCTGCTTTGTCGAATTCGGTCGAAAATGAAGAGAACCTTTCACCGATCGTTCGATATTCGCAGGAACCTCGATTTGGGTGGGAGGCACGGACGCTGGTACTCTCAGCCAATACATCACTCACCTCCCGTTAGTTTCCCGTTTTCCTACGTTTCTTTCCCCGTTCTGTCGCGACCGGAGGAGGTTCAGGAACCGGCTCTTTCTTTGCGGCAATCTCCTTCTCCAACCTTTCGGTCGAAATCGCAATGCTCGGAAGTGAATCTTCCGATTTCTTCACGCTGTCCAAAATCGGAATCGTGACCGGATGAGATTCCGACTTCGGAACTGGCGCTTCGACTACCTTCAGGATTTCGACTTTTGGAGTCGGTGGCAATGCTGGAATTTCTTTAGCGGGCTCCTCAAACGGAGCAAGCATCTCCACCCGGAATCCCTCGACTCCCTGGTAGTACCGGATTTCCTCTCTGTCGCCACAAACCTTGGACTGCCCCTTTACAAATTGACCATACTTCATGGAATTGTAAGTGGCACATCCAGTAAGGGTAATTCTAGCTAGAGCCATCTTGAGAGCTCCTTTCCACCAATCGACGGCGCTAGAAAAAATCAGACGCTCTTGCCGATGTTCTTTCCCTTGACCAGAGCGGTCGATTCCTCAAACTCAGTGGCGATCTTCGT
>Ga0315289_10009555_pt1 | contig 13957 bp, 14 predicted proteins | sample YL17G11_40_MG_FD_203452 | JGI IMG/M metagenome (GOLD analysis project Ga0315289, IMG submission 203452) | Sediment microbial communities from Yellowstone Lake, YNP, Wyoming, USA - YL17G11_40 | ecosystem: Environmental > Aquatic > Freshwater > Lake > Sediment | place: USA: Wyoming | collected...
TCTTCACGAGCGAGCACTCTGACAAGACCCGGGGGTCTGTGGCGGAGATGCGGAGAGCAACGGAGATGATGGTCCTTGCCAGGGGCAGGCCATACCCGAAGGACCTGGGGATCGATCTCCTGGTCCTGAAGGAGAAAAGACAGCGGAAGGAGCCGCCGCTCGCGTACGGAAGATCCGAGGCCGCGAAGCCGATGCCCCGCGAGGTGACCTATGACCCGTGCGGCAACTTCCGGATAGGGATCGAAGGGAACGAGATCGTCGCCGTCCACGAGGGGGTTGCCATCCGGGGGAAGCGCTGGGAGGATGTGCTCCACACGCTCATTACCGAAGGGAGGGTTTCCCGCCTTGACCATGCGGGCTACCTGGGCAAGGAGCTCTACAAGGCATACCTGGCGATCCGGTTCGGCCGCTCCTTCGAGCAGGACGGGGAGTTCTAGGAATGGCCGGGCAGGGGGAATCCTTCATCATTCTCCCTGACCCAGTACAAAAGGCATGAAGATCCGGGGCATCGCACGGGATCTCCTCCAGGCCCTTCTTGAATCTGCGAGCGAGGTCGACAGGGAAGGCGGTGGCCGGGAGTTCGTGGCAGTGCTCCGCGAGGAGGACGGGGTGATCCGCGAGTTCCTCTTCCTCCCCTTCACATCAACACAGGAGAGCGCGAGCCTCCGCTATGACCTGATGCCCCTCGATCCCCACGTCGCCGGAAGTGCCCATTCCCATCCCAACGGGGTACTCCGGCCCTCGGGAGCCGACCTCCGCTTCTTCCCTGCCATCGGCCGCTACCACCTCATCCTGGGACACCCGTATGCCGAGACGAGCTGGAAGTGCTTTACCTCCGACGGGGGCCCCTGCGACCTGGAGGTGGTGGAATGAAGCGGGTGGTGGCCACCGGCACCTTCGATATCCTCCACCCCGGGCACATCTACTACCTGGTGGAGTCGAGGAAGCTCGGTGACGAGCTCCATGTCATCGTGGCACGGGAGGCAAACGTCCGGCACAAACCGAAACCGGTCATCGGGGAGGCCCAGCGGCTCAAGGTGGTCCAGGCCCTCAGGGTGGTGGACTTCGCGAGGCTGGGGGACGCGACCGACATGTTTCGGCCCATCGAGGAGATCGATCCCGAGGTGATCACCCTCGGGTTCAACCAGCACTTCTCGGAGGAACAGCTGCGGGGAGACCTGGAGGAACGGGGGATCGGGGCCAGGGTGGTACGGATCGGGGAATACTCCGGTGATCCCTGCACCAGCACAAGGCGGATCATCGACCGGATTCTCGAGACCCGCGGCAGGCCATAACGGCATCCCCGCAGGGCGATACGCATACAACCTCTTTATAGCCCCTCCCTCCCATCACCCCTCTGAGGTGTGTCATGAGGCGCGAACTCGAGGAGGAGATAGAGAAACTCTCGTCCCTGGCCCGGGAGAAGGATGCGAAGACCACCGTCATCCCGGCTGAGTCTGTTGTCGTTGCAGAGTGGGTGAGGTACAAGTGCCGCTACGGCTGCAAGGGTTATGGCAAGCACCTCTCCTGCCCCCCGTATGCCCCGAGCCCCGACGAGACCCGGCGCATGGTCTCCGGCTACTCGACCGGTATCCTCGTGCGGTTCGACGGGGTGCCGGGCCACAAGAAGCTCAAGCCCGAGGAGATCCCCGAGGACTTCCATCCCTTTTACAAGGATCTCATCCTCTGGGGGCACACCACGATCCACATGCTCGAGAAGACGGCCTTCTACGACGGCTTCTACAAGGCCTTCGGCTTCGGCCCCTACCCCTGCATCTTCTGCGAGCACTGCGTGGCCGAGGAGCAGCCGGGGACCGTGGACGAGTCTATCCGGCGCCTCTGCCGGCACATGGACCTTGTCCGCCCGAGCATGGAGGCAGCGGGTATGGATGTCTTTGCCACAGCAAAGAACGCCGGGTGGGACCTCTCCACCATCCCGTGCAAGGACCTGGAGTACGGGAAGATCGTCCACGGCGATATCGTCTCCATCGGCCTCGTGCTCCTGGAGTAGGGCGGAACATACTTTCACCCCGCGCCGTAAAACGCTAAAAATACCCCGGCCCCACTCCTCCGTAATGCTCCAGACCCTCGATCGCGTCTCTGAACGGTGGCGGGAGGCCGTCGACGCCATCCCGGGGTACGAGGTGGTGGAGGATGGAAAGATCTTCCGCACCTCCTTCCTCGACTCCTTTGTCTTCTCGTCGGAGCACAGCAGGGCTCTTGACCTCCTCAGGAGCACGATGGCAGAGAGCGAGGGGAGATCGGTCCACCATGTCCTTCCCGGGAAGGAGGTGGAGACAGGCTTCGGCCCGGCGTACTGTATCGAGGCGCGGACGCAGGTCCCGGATCTCCGCCTGGACAGGGACCGGGTCCGGGGGCGTCTTCTTGAAGAGTTCAGGCTCCTTTCAGGGGTCGGGGCGGTGACCGAGAAGCGACTCAGGGGCCGGGGGTACCGTTCCATCCTCGATCTCAGGGATAACCGCCGGTTCGGGCAGGGCGCCCGTGAGTTCCTCAGGGTCCTGAATAGGGATGAGACCGGTCCCCTCGCGGGATGGATCTCACGACGGTATCCCCGTTCCCACCCCCTGGCGCTCGGTCCCTGCGGCCTCCACCGGCGGGACGAGCTCGTCTTCCTCGATATCGAGACCCTGGGCATCTTCTCCCGGCCCATCATCCTCATCGGTATCGGGAGGCTCGAGGGGTCTACCCTCGCCACGAGCCAGTATCTCGTCAGGGATATCTCGGAGGAGCCCGCGGCCTTAAACGCTGCCCTGGAGGATCTCACCGGCGAGGGGGCGGCCTACATCTCGTTCAACGGGAAGAGCTTCGATATCCCCTACATCAGCGAGCGGGCCGCCTACTACGGCATGCCCGTGCGGCTGGACCGGCCCCACTTCGACCTCCTCCACTTCTCCCGGCGCCGCTGGGGCGGGGCTCTCCCGGACTGCCGGCTCTCGACTCTCGAGCAGCGGATCTTCGGGATCTCCCGTGAGGTGGACATACCCGGGAGCCTGGTACCGGAGTTCTACGAGGCCTTCCTCCGCACGGGGAACTGCGGCCCCCTGGTTCCCATCATCGATCACAATCGGCAGGACCTCGTCTCCCTGGGATTCCTGCTCTCGACGCTCCTGGAGGACCTCCGTGCCCATCCCTGACCTCATCGCTTCCCTGGGAAAGGACCCCAGACAATCCTTACGGGTAGCCCATGTCCGGGTTATCCCGGCGCAGGAGGCCAGATACGGGATACCCGGCAGGCCCCTTCCCGCATCCCTTGACAGGTATCTCGCACGGAAAGGGATACGCCTCTACACCCACCAGGTCGAGGCCCTGGAGGCTCTCCGTGCAGGCGAGAACCTCATCATCACCACGCCGACCGCCTCGGGAAAGACCCTCGCCTTCAACCTTCCCATCTTCGAGGCCCTCCACGACAATCCCCTGGCCACGGCCCTTTACCTTTATCCCACCAAGGCCCTCGCGAACGACCAGCTGAAGGCCATCCGGGACCTCGAGGAGGGCACCGGTATCGCCGCAAGCGGCGCCATCTATGACGGTGATACGCCCTCCTCCCGCCGCCCCCACATCAGGGAGCGGTCCCGGGTCATCCTCTCCAACCCCTACGAGCTCCACCAGGTCCTCCCCTGGCACCACCGGTGGGAGCGGTTCTTCAAGAACCTCCATTTCGTCGTCATCGACGAGGCCCACCGGTACCGGGGCGTCTTTGGATCCCACATGGCCTACCTGATACGGAGGCTTCGGCGGATTGCCAGGCACTACGGGGCAGAGCCGCAGTTCATCCTCTCAACGGCCACCATCGCGAACCCCCTGGAGTTCGGGAGGAACCTGACAGGCCATGACTACCATCACGTGAGCTCCGACGGGTCTCCCCGGGGGAGGAAGCACTTCATCCTCTACAACCCCTTCCATAACGGGGTGAACGGGAGGTCCGCCCACCGCGAGACCGAGGATCTCCTCCTTGAGTGCCTCTCCCACGGCCTCCAGACCCTCTGCTTCACCGTCTCGCGGCGCATGGCCGAGCTGATAGCCCTCTGGGCGCACGAGGACCTGGCCCGGAAGGGGCGGGACCCGGCCCTGGTCACCGCCTACCGTGCAGGGTATCTCCCCGAGGAACGGCGGGCCATCGAGGACCGCCTGAAGTCAGGCCTCCTCAAGGGCCTCACCTCCACAAACGCACTCGAAGTGGGGATAGACATCGGGGGGCTGGACGCGGTCCTCATATCAGGGTTCCCGGGGACCATCATCTCAACCTGGCAGCAGGCAGGCCGGGCAGGCCGGAGGGGAAGGGACTCCATCGCATTCCTCATCGCCTTCCAGGACCTCCTTGACCAGTACTTCATGCACCATCCTGACACCTTCTTCGGAAGCCCCCACGAGCATGCCATCGTGGACCTCTCGAACCCGTATATCGTATCAGGCCATCTCCTGTGCGCAGCTTCGGAGCTTCCCGTTCAGCCCGATCGGGATAAACCCCTCTGGCCCGGGGACCTCGAAGGTCCCATCCGCGCCCTCTCGGATTCACACCTCCTCCGCGCGACCCCGCACGGGGTGGTCTACTGCGGCAGGGGGAGGGCGGCGGAGGCAGTGAAGCTCGACTCCATCTCATCAGAGACCTTCCGGATGACCTGTAACGGTACCCTCCTCGAGACCATGGACCGCGCGCAGGCCTTCCGGGAGGCCCACGAAGGGGCGGTTGTCCTCCACCGGGGGGAGACCTACCTCGTGCGGGAGATGGACCTCGAAACCAGGCGGATCCGGGTGGAGCGGGCGGACGTGGACTACCACACCGACGCCTTGAAGGCCGTGGACCTCAGGGTTGTCCGGGAGGTGAACCGCAAGGAAGGGAACGGGTTCACCCTCTCCCTGGGGGACGTGGAGGTGACAGAGCAGTTTACCGGATACAGGATCATGAAGTACGACTCCCTCATCGGCTTCGAGCCCCTCAACCTCCCGCCCCTGAAGTTCGGGACCCGGGCGTTCTGGTTCACGCTCTCGCCGGATCTTGCGTCCAGCATCACCGCAGCAGGCTTCGATCTCGCGGGTTCCCTTCACGGTGTCGAGCACGCCCTCATCGGCGTCGCTCCCTTCCATGTCCTCTGCGACAGGCGGGATCTCGGCGGGGTCTCAACCCCAAGTCATCCTGACACTGACGGGCCAGCGATCTTCGTGTACGACGGGTACGAGGGGGGCATCGGCCTCGCCGAGAAGGCATTCGAGCTGATGGACCGGATCGCCTCCATGGCCCACGAGGCGGTACAGGACTGCCGGTGCGAGGCCGGGTGCCCGGCCTGCATCTACTCCCCCAAGTGCGGGAACGATAATACGCCACTCGATAAGGGGGGGACGGTCCGCCTGCTCGCTGCCTTTGCTCCGTCAGGTGATGCCGGCGCATCGGATAGGATGGAAAGGTGATGGAGAGGATAATGCCCAAGAACCTCCTCCTCACCGGCCCGCCCGGGTGCGGGAAGACCACCCTCGTCCGTAAGATCGTTCAGGACCTGGGGGGTCTTCCTATGGCAGGCTTTTACACCGAGGAGATCCGGGAAGGAAGGGAACGGGTCGGTTTTGCCCTGGTCGGCCTGGACGGGAGGAGAGGGCTCCTCTCTCACGTGAAGGTCGGGGGACCCCATCTGGTGGGGAGGTACGGGGTTGACATCGCCGGCTTCGAATCCTTCCTCCAGGACCTCGAGATGACGAATCCCAATCTCCGCCTCATCATCATCGACGAGATAGGGAAGATGGAGTGCCTCTCATGCATGTTCCGGAAGCTCGTCGGGGTGTGCCTCGAATCACCCGTCATCTTCCTCGCAACCATCGCCCTGAGGGGGACACCGCCGATCGAGAAGATAAAGGTGAGGCCGGACGCGAGGGTCATCGCCATGAACCAAGAGAACCGTGATGAGAAATTCCGGGAAGTAATGGAGGAGGTCCGAGGGCTCACCCTCGGCTGATAAAATAGCCCTCTTCAGGGATCTCCTGGTCAGCCTTGCAGTGCCTTCTGCATGCCCGCGACGAACCCCTGGATCTCATGGGCCATCCGCTCCGGGTCACGCGCGTGCTCCTCAACGATCCGCACGAGGGCAGATCCCACGATCACCCCGTCTGCCCCCGCTGTGCGCAGGGCTGCCGCGTGCTCCGGGCGGGAGATCCCGAACCCTACCGCCAGGGGGAGGCGGGTGCGGGGGCGAACCCGGCTGATGAGCCGGGAAGCCTCGTCAGAGAGCTGCTCCCGGGCACCGGTGACGCCGAGAAGAGAGGCGAGGTAGAGGAACCCGCTCGCGGATTCGACGATCTCCCCGAGCCTCCGGTCGCTTGTCGACGGGGCCACAAGGAAGATCTGGTCCATCCCGGTGACCCTCGCGGCCTGGATTGCACGTTCGCCCTCTTCGGGGGGCATGTCAACGATGAGCACCCCGTCAGCCCCGGCGTTCTTTGCCTCGCGGTAGAACCGTTCCACACCCCTCTTGTACACAGTGTTGCAGTAGACCATGAGGAGGAGGGGGGTCTCTGACAGTTTTCGAACCTCCCCGACTGCCTCGAAGAACCTGTCCACGGTCATGCCCCTGTCTAGGGCGCGTGTATGAGCCCTCTGGATGGTCGGCCCGTCGGCGACGGGGTCGGAGAAGGGCATACCGATCTCAAGGATGTCGGCCCCTGCCCCTATGACCGCCCCCGTTGCGGCGAGGAACCCCGCAGGGTCCGGGTCGCCTGCAACCAGGTAGGCAATGAATGCCGGACGATCCAGCGTCTGGAAGACCTCCCCGATCCGGGTCATTCCGCTCCTCCCCGCAGCCGGGCAACCTCGGCGAGATCCTTGTCACCCCGGCCCGAGAGGTTCACAACAACGATATCGTCCCTGCCAAACTCCCCGGCCATCTTCACCAGCCGGGCAATGGCATGGGCAGATTCGAGCGCCGGAATGATCCCCTCCCTCCGCGAGAGGAGGGCGAATGCCTCGAGGGTCTCCCGGTCAGTGACAGATGTATACTCAACCCTCTCCGTATCCTTGAGCATCGAGTGCTCCGGCCCCACCCCCGGGTAGTCCAGGCCGGCGGCGACACTATGGGTCGGGAGGACCTGCCCATCCGGATCCTGGAGGAGGTAGGAGAGGGCCCCGTGGAGGATCCCGGGTGACCCGGCGCAGAGGGATGCCCCGTGCCTGCCGGACTCGATGCCTTCGCCCCCTGCCTCAACCCCGATGAGCCTCACCCTGTCCTCCAGGAATGAGTGAAAGATCCCGATCGCGTTTGACCCGCCGCCGACGCAGGCAAGGATGGTATCCGGGAGTCTCCCCTCTCTCTCAAGGATCTGGGCCCGCGTCTCCTTCCCGATGACCGACTGGAAGGTGCGGACGATGAGGGGGAAGGGGTGGGGTCCCACGACGGAGCCGAGGAGGTAATGGGTCTCCCCCGCGGAGGCAGCCCAGTCCCGGAGGGCCTCGTTCACGGCATCCTTGAGGGTCCTCGTCCCGGAGGAGACCGTGATGACCTTCGCCCCCATGAGCTCCATCCGGAAGACGTTCGGGTGCTGCCGCTCAATGTCCACCTCCCCCATGTAGACCTCCACCGGGAGGCCGAGGACAGCCCCGGCGATAGCGGTAGCGACCCCGTGCTGGCCGGCACCGGTCTCGGCGATGAGCCGCTTCTTTCCCATGAACTGTGCAAGGAGGGCCTGCCCCAGGGTGTTGTTCAGCTTGTGGGCCCCGCCGTGGAGGAGGTCCTCCCTCTTCAGGTACACCCGGCACCCCAGGTCCTGTGACAGGTTCCTGCAGAAAGTGAGGGGGGTAGGCCTCCCGGCAAACCCAGAGAGGTAAGATTCTAGGGAGGAGAGGAAGGCCGGGTCGTTCCCGTACCGCTGGAAGGCCTCCTCCAGCTCCGTGAGGGCACCCATGAGAGCCTCGGAGACGAACTGTCCGCCGAAGTCCCCGAACCGTCCCCTCCTCATGGGAGGGCCTCCCGGGAAACCCTGATAAATTCGGCAACCATTAAGGGATCCTTGATCCCGGGCCGGAGCTCCACACCGGACGCGACGTCCACGGCATACGGCCGTACATCTCTGATGGCGCCGGCCACGTTGTCCAAGGCGAGGCCTCCTGCGAGGATGATAGGCACCCGGGAGCGCTGTACCACCTCACGGGCGAACGGGAGGTCAAAGGGGCTCCCGGTTCCCCTGGACCCGTCTACCACGATGGCGTCGCATTCCTCGGGGAGGGGATCGCCGGGCTTTACCACCCGGAGAACCCTGGCCGGTGGGCTCTCGGGGAAGTTAAAGGGGTGGGAGATCTGGATGGCACATGGTCGCAGGGCGACAATCCTGTTGAGATCCCTTCTTGACCTCGTGTGGGTCACTGCCACCGTTGTGATGAAAGGCCCCACGGAACCGAAGATCTCCTGCGCCCTGCCGGGGTTTACACACCGTGGCGAATCCGAGAAGAGGATAACCCCGATGGCATCAGCCCCTGCTTTCTCGGCGTGCAGCGCATCCTCGATCCTTGTGATCCCGCAGATCTTCACGCGCATACGAACTCCTCCAACGCCTTCTTCGGGTCATTCGAAGCCATGACCGAGGAGCCGATAAGGTAGGCATCACAGGCAGGCCTGAGTGTGCGGATATCCTCCGGTGTCCGGATCCCGCTCTCAGAGATAACTTTCCTCCCGGCTAACCGTATTCCGGGTCCGAGTGCAGGGGTGGTGCCGAGATCGATCTCCATCGTCCGGAGATCCCGGTTGTTCACGCCGATGAGGTCTGCACCGGTCCGGAGGGCGATATCCGCTTCTTCCCTGGTATGTACCTCGACCAGGGGCTCGAGGCCGAGGGCCAGTGCCCTCTCGACGAAACCGTGGAGCCGGTCCCCGAGGAGGTACGCGATGAGGAGGACAGCGTCTGCACCGAGGTACCTGGTCTCCTCCAGCTGAAGGGGGTCGATGATGAAGTCCTTCCTGAGCACGGGTACTTCTACCGCCCGGCGAACGCGGACGAGGTCATCCAGCGATCCCCCAAAGAAATGGGGCTCGGTGAGGACCGAGAGGGCACAGCAGCCCCCCGCAACGAGGTCCCGTGCAATCCGCTCGGGAGGTGCCCGGGCGCGGATGGACCCGCGGGACGGAGAAGAGAACTTCACCTCGGCAATGATGGCATTTCTCCTCTCAGTCCGGCAGATCGCCCACTCCAGGCTCCTGGGGTGGTTTTTTGGGGGCGGAAAGGAACGACCTTCAAGGGCGCGCACCCGGTCCCTGACAGTCACCAGGATCTCATCGAGGATCATGCTCATCCCCTCCCCGTCTCATCGATGAGAGCCTCGAGCTTCCGCAGGGCCGTCCCGGAATCAACGGCCTCCTCTGCACAGGAGATGCCCCCGGCGATGGACCTCGCAAGCCCGCCGAGGTAGATGGCAGCCCCGGCATTCATGAGGACAGCATCCCGGGCGGCCCCGGGTTCGCAGGAGAGCACTTCCAAAAGAATTCTCGCGTTCTCGGCTGCATCCCCTCCCTGCAGATCATCGACCGAGGAGAGAGGGATCCCGAACTCCCCGGGGTAGATGATGTATTCCCTGACAGATCCACCCGCAAGCTCGGCCACCCGTGTCGGGCCGGTTGTCGTGATCTCGTCCAGGCCCTCGCCGTGGACCACCATGGCCCGCTCCCCTCCCAGGAGTCGGAGAGCCTCTGCCATCGTGCCGATGATCTCGGGCCGGTAAACGCCGAGGAGCTGGATGCCTGCACCGGCAGGGTTGGTGAGGGGGCCGAGGAGGTTGAAGACGGTCCGGATGCCGAGCTCCTGACGGATCCCCAGGACCCTTCGCATTGCAGGGTGATAGAGCGGGGCAAAGAGGAAGGCGATGCCCGTGGCCCGGAGGATCCCGGCCATCCGCTCCGGCGGGATCTCCAGGGTGACGCCGAGGGCGGAGAGGACATCGGCCGAGCCGCAGCGGCTCGTCACCGAGCGGTTCCCGTGCTTCACGACGGGGAGCCCGGCACCGGCGACAACGAATGCCGCCGCCGTGCTCACGTTGAAGGTCTGGAATCCATCCCCTCCTGTCCCGCAGGTGTCAAGAAGGGCCCCGCTCATTCCATGGGGGAAAGGCACGGCGAACTCCCTCATCGCGCCCGCGAACCCGGCGAGCTCCTGGCTGTTCGCCCCTTTCATGGAGAGGGCGGTGAGGATGGCCCCGACCTGGGCAGGCGTCACTTCCCCTGCCATGATCGCTCTCATTACCGATGCTGCCTCATCACGCGAGAGGTCCCGCGATGAAGTGAGGATGAGGAGTGCCTCCCTGGGGTTCATGCGTCCCTCCGGGAGAGGAAGTTCCCGATGATCTTTGCACCCTCTCTGGTCAGGATGCTCTCGGGATGGAACTGGACCCCTTCGATGGGGAACCGCCTGTGCCGCACCCCCATGATACACCCGTCGTCCTGGCTCTCAGCAGTGACGACGAGCTCGGGAGGGAGGCCTTCCCTGTCGGCGACCAGGGAATGGTACCGGGTCGCGGTGAAGGGGTTCATGATTCCTTCGTAGATTCCCTTCCCGTCGTGGTGGACGGGGGAGGTCTTGCCATGAACCGGGCGTTTCCCCCGGACAACCCTGCCACCGAAAGCGGTACAGATTGCCTGGTGGCCCAGGCAGACACCCAGCGTGGGGATCTCCCGGGACAGGGTGGAGAGGGCCGTGAGGCAGAGCCCGGACTCCTCGGGCCTGCCCGGCCCGGGGGAGAGGATGATACGGTCCCATGCGTCCCGTTCCAGGACTTCTGGAGGGGAGTCATTCATGATAACTTCAGGGACCGCGCCCAGTGAGCCCACGAGCTGGGAGAGGTTGAAGGTGAAGCTGTCATAGCAGTCGATGATGAGGACCCTCATCCCGATCCCTCCACCAGTTCTATAGCCCGGATGAGCGCCATGCCCTTGTTCTCCGTCTCTTCCCACTCACGGGCGGGATCCGAGTCAGCCACGATCCCGGCCCCGACCTGGACCTCGGCCTTCCCGCCCCGGGCTACGATTGTGCGGATGGTGATGGCGAACTCCAGGGTGCGGTCGAACCCCGCATAGCCGACGGCGCCGGCATAGAGGCCTCTGCGCTCCGGCTCCAGCTCCTCGATGATCTCCATGGCCCGGATCTTTGGTGCGCCGGAGACCGTCCCAGCCGGGAAGCACGATTTCAGGGCATCGAAGGGGGTGAGGTGGTCGCTGAGGATCCCCTGCACGGTGGAGACCAGGTGCTGGACATGGGAGAACTTTTCCACCGCCATGAACTCCTCCATCCTGACAGACCCGAACCGGGAGACCCGTCCCACGTCGTTCCGGGCGAGATCCACGAGCATGAGGTGCTCGGCACGCTCCTTCTCGTCCGAGAGGAGGTCCCCCGCCAGCTTTTCGTCCTCCTCCGGGTTCTTGCCCCGGAGCCGGGTCCCCGCGATGGGGACGGTGGTCACCTTCCCCCGCTCCACCCTGACGAGCATCTCCGGGCTCGACCCGACCACCCTGAGGTCGCCGAAGTCGAGGTAAAACATGTAGGGGCTCGGGTTGATCATCCTGAGGGCGCGGTAGATGCGGAAGGGATCCCCCTCGAGGGCGCACTCGATCTTCCGCGAGATGACGGCCTGGAAAATATCCCCGGCCAGGATGTACTCCTTCACCCTCCTCACCGCCTCGAGGAAATCCTCTCTCGGGATACTGGTCTTTCGTGAGAGGGGCTCCGTCTCTCCAGGCAGGAGGAAGAACTCGTCGCCCGCCCTCTCAAGATCGCGGATCTGCCGGTCGAGGGTCTGGATCCTCGCCCTGCTCTCGCGGTACAGGTCCGCGGGATCCGAATCATAGTTGAGGACCGGCGAGGAGAAGATGAAGATCTTCCCTGCCACATGGTCGAGGACGATGCAGTCCTTTGCCATCATGAAACGGGCCAGGGGGAGGCCTGAACCGGGCTTCTCCCGCCTCTTCACCTTCGGGGTGAGGTCATGGATGACATCGTAGGCAAGGTAGCCGACCATCCCGCCGAAGAACCTGGGTGCCTTCAGGTTCATGAAATGGAACCTCCGGAGGACGGACTCGAGCCCGTCTATCGCGTTCCCCCCTTCAGGGGACCGGGCGATGGAGAGGAAGGGCTCTCTTCCCTCGACACGGACCTCGTTCCCGAAGGTGATGACGAGATCCGGGTCCTTCCCGAGGAAGGAGTAGCGTGCGATCTTCTCGCTCCCCTCCATCGACTCCAGGAGGAACCCCCCGGGGCCCGGGAGGCCATGGTAGATGGTGAGGGGGGAGATCCGCGGGATGGGCCGCTCCAGGCAGAGGGGTACGACGAGGGGGCGGGGCTGGTGCTCCACGGCCGCGATGAACTCCTCCTCGGTGAGGTTCAGCCGGGAAGAATCCTCGCCCCCGCGTACTGCAGGTAACAATCCGGGTGAAAGCATGATTGTTTATGGTTATCATTGTATATATTTATACATTATGGTACATTGGTGGGAAATATATCGTAAATCCTCGGAACCGATATCAAAAAGAATATTCTGATTAAGATTCAGCATTAATTTAGGTCAAAATCGGCAATTATTTCCTCAAGAACTTGTGGATATGGACATTTCGCATCCCTCGGCACTGGTATCTTTTTCTTATTTGCTATGATTTTTGAATATTTTAAAAGTAGATCGATTACCATTCTCTCGAAAAGAGTTGCTTTTCGAACGTTTTCGAGGTGTTGTTGATGAGCAATTCCCGGTACAAATGGCTGCAAGGGATAGACATACATTTTGACAGTGCTTCCAACAAGAAAATCTTCAACAGCTTGCTTAATCTTCTCGTCAAACATTGAACTCTTTCCTGCTGCGTCAGAAATTCCCAATACATTAACGGCTAAAAATCGATAGATCTGGTTTTGGGTACTTCTCCCTCCATCTTCTAAATGTCCAGATAATCTCCGAAATGCCGGGCGAGCAGTTACATAATTATTATCCCCAGTTTGACCAATATAGTAGAATTTATCGCTTTTATGAATAATTTCAACAATATAAAGAAGATATTGGCGTTGAAAATGCTTACCTTCGAGTGTAATGATCATTTCTGCCATATATCACACCCTTCATTTTAAGGAAAATTACGCTTCATTCCCTTCAATTGGATTTAAATGAAATTTCTTCGTCAATTCGCTATTATCCGACTTCACTTCGCACTGTCACAAACACCGGTCCCCGGACATCGATCTTCTTCTTCTTATCGGTGATGAAGCGCATGGCGTACCCGGCGACCTTCAGGTTCACGTCGCTCGGGAACTTGGACATCTTCACCTGGATCGTGATACCCTTCCCGCACCGGGCGGCTTCTTCGATCCGCGCCGCTGCGAGGGCTGCAACCGCGTCCAGGTAGATGATCCCTGTCGAGACTCCCTCTTTCCGGATCTGTGCCCACTTCTCGTTGTCGGGAATCCCGAGGATGTTCCCCTGGTGGACGAAGACCTCGTTCCCGCAGGCGGGACCCAGGAGCTTGGCATTCGCCTCGGGCTCCTCCACGAAGACCTTCACGTGGTGGCCGAGGAGTTCGCCCTCCCATGCGGTGAAGGAGCAGGGTCCGGGGGCGGTGGGGTTAGCCATGCCCGTCTCGCTGATGGCCCGGGCGATGAGCCTCCCTGTCACCGTCGCGGGCTCCTCCTTGACGGAGACCGCACCCGCCAGTTCGCGGTCCGTGAGATCCCGGGGATAGAACTGGGGGTAGGAGAGGGCCCGCACATCCTCCGCACCCGTGAGGATCATCGCGAGGCGTTCCACCCCGAGGCCCAGGTTCATGACCGGCACCCCGATGCCGTACTCGGCGAGGGCTGAGGGGGAGTAGACCCCGAAGGTTGCCACTTCCACCTCCCCCCGCACGGGGTGCTTTGCATAGACCTCGGTCTGGGTCCCGGGCATGTAGTACTTCGACCGCTTCTCGTCGGGCCTGAAGGTGAACTTCGTGAAGCCGAA
>Ga0315289_10009556_pt1 | contig 13957 bp, 11 predicted proteins | sample YL17G11_40_MG_FD_203452 | JGI IMG/M metagenome (GOLD analysis project Ga0315289, IMG submission 203452) | Sediment microbial communities from Yellowstone Lake, YNP, Wyoming, USA - YL17G11_40 | ecosystem: Environmental > Aquatic > Freshwater > Lake > Sediment | place: USA: Wyoming | collected...
CAATGATAGGGCGGATTTATTGCTAAAAAAGTGCATTTTTTCGCGGCTGACTCCGCGGCGATGATGTGGAAGGAATGGGCTCGTGAACGCCAAATTAGTGGGATCCGGAACATCGGTTCTACTGCCCTGGGGGTCAACCGGAACCGCGCTAAGTATCCTGGTGCATCCTCACCACTTGCACGCCATATCAACTGAAGGAGGACTATTGCTAGCTCAATACCGGGGTTGACTTATTACCGCCTGTCTCGAATCTGCAGTCTCCCCTTAGGGTTAACATATGTCATACATAATTAGGTTATCCAGCAACCTAGACGGGATCCTGCAGGATATGCAAATCTGCGCAATCAGGTGATACACCTGTTACTGGCGCGACTCTATCACATGGCTGCAGCTCTATCAAGGCAAAGCTCACCAACCCCCGCACCCCCACCTGCAGCCAGCTAAGCAAGCGCGCGAGCGTCTGGCCGGAGGTGCCTCGAACAGCCCGCGATGCCCTACCTAGAACCTATGATAGCTCGATGCGGCAGTTGGAGAACAGCCGCAGTCCGGTAGACAATGCCCTCTTGTAGACGCCTAGTAGACGCCCGGCACCAGGCGTTTGGACGATCTACGATAGTCAGCGTATTCCTGTCCCAGGCCCTCTATCATTTCGGACTCTTCAACGTGTATGCGGTAAAGTATCGCTACAGTGATGGGTACGAAGATGACAATAAGGCTGAGCCAGTTACCGAATGCGATAGCTAGCCCAAGGAAGGCAAGGAGAAGACCAGTGTAGGAGGGATGACGTATTCTTCGATAAAGGCCTGTACGGATGACTCGATGATGACTGTGGATTGCTACAGTAGCGGTGAAGAATCGGCCGAGCGTGATGATGGCCATCCAACGGATAGCGAGACCCCCGAATATGAGTAATAGACCGACTAGAACTAGCCAAGACGAACGGAGAGGAATCCTTGTTGCAGAGATGTTCGTGAGAACCATACCTGTGAAGATGCCAGCTCCAATGGCAACCCAGAGCAGGAGGAGTGAACCACGATCGCGCACCGCTGCTGTACGCTGTCTCCTGCGGGTGGCTAAGGCCAGCACGATTTCCGAAACCGGCCAGAGTACACCCACGGTTTGAAGTATGGTTGCGAGCTTCATAAGACAACCCTTTCTTCTTCCAGGCCAATTGTCAGATCAAATCGTAGCTAATCCATGTTGTGCATCCGGTAACACCAAAGGAAACAAGACGAGGCACCGTCTCAGTATATCCGGGGCGGTCTGGATGTCCACATCAAATCTACACCATCGCCATCGTCATAAAAACAATCGGGGGAAATCACAGATTTCTCCCTCATCAAAAATCACACCAAAATGGCTCGCCTACTAACTGTCCGCGCGTGCCGTGCACCGACAGAAAGAGAAAGACTCAGCACGCTACTCTGGCCTGCAGCTGGCAAGGCAAGAGGGGGCCAGCGCTCGGCCAGCTCTCTCATGCCCCAGCCTGCGCCCTCAGTGTGAACTGCGTTCCCACTACTGTGCACCGTGTTCACACGCACGCAACGAGGGCTCAGTAAGATTCGAGCTGCTCAACCACCGTCAGAGCTGAACTCTATCCCTTGACAGCGGGAGGGCTCATAGGGGTTCGCTGAGTCCAGTCCTAGAAGCGACAGTTGACTCCGAACTTGATGAGGCCGAAGTTGGAGCTTCCCCCGAGGTCTGCCGAGCCCAACGGAGATCCGCCCCGAGAAACTGTCATTTCGCCTGTCAAATTGAGGAACGTGTAGCGGTACTCAATAAAGCCCTCCAGGTTCTTCGTCGCGGCCGCGGTCGACCTTAGGCCGCCGCCCACGTGATACCCAATCTGATTCTGCACATGTACTTCAACATCGTACGGTGGGTACGTCACTTCCATGCTGGGGACGTTGTAATCCAAGCCGCCCAACCCATACAACGAGAGCGGTTCAGATCCTGCGATCGTCATTACTAGCGATAGACCAACAGTTGTGACATGCATATCCTCGGATACACCTTCTTCTTCGTATTTGTCGCTATACCGCGAAGCGTCCAGCTCGAACGCGAAATGGCGGCTAAGCGAAAGCTGGACCTGTGCGCCGAACGCAAACTTCGGTTTTTGAACATCGCCGCCCGACGAGTATGCGCCGTGACCTCCCACTCGGAACACCGTGTTGTCTTGGGCCGTTGCACCAGAAACCACGGCCTTCCTGAGGTCAACAACAGTCCCATCGTTTCTGATGAGGTTCAGTGTGGCACCAGAAATCCCTTTGAGTGACCTTACCAAGCTATCTCCGTTGGCAAAGTAACCCACAAAGCGATTCATTCTCCAATCTGCACAATACGCTTCTATGCGAGTCCTGCTTGCGTCCATCGGCCCTCCAAGGAAGAAAGGGCCATGTTCGCATCGCACTTGCTGACAGAAAGAATCAGAAGCGGCAGTCAAGAGCAGAATGCCTAGAAAAATGACCGGAATCGCAACTCTCATTGCTCTTACCCTCCTATTCTTTGCCTTGAATCAACAGTAGGGGCCCTACAACAGAACGTCTGGCGTCCTCATTCACTCCCCCATCTCGAGTCCCAAGGTTAGCGTCGTTGCCCATACCACTGGCATCTCGCCGGAAAGCGAACTGCGGCTTATGCCGTTTCCAGATAATTGCTCTTGGGACCCTTTCTTTTCTATATAACACACTTTTCCTATTCGTCTCCAACTATCTGGCAACTAGGCTCTCAACGACAATCCCAGCATTCGTAGTCGGCGTTATTGAGCCCGATCCCTCACTGCGAGACTGACAAGTATCTACCCCGGCCAGCTCCTCTCAGCCGGCTGGATTAGCGCGCCCTTCGCTGGACACTCAACGCAAAAGCACCATCTTCCGCGTGGCCACGAAGTCGGCGGCTTCGAGGCGGTAGAAGTAGACGCCGGAGGGCAGCGCGGTGCCATCGCCACCCCTGCCATCCCAAACCTCGCTATACACACCGGGCTCACGCCAGCCATCAGCAAGTGTGCGCACAAGTGTGCCACTTACATCAAACACCCGCAGACTCACATGGCCCGCCCTCGCTATTGCATACCGTATCGTGCACAACGGATTGAATGGGTTGGGATAGCTCTGATAAACATGGTACGCAACTGGCACCGTATCAACGCGCACTTCAATAGGGCCGTATGATTCCTCACTGGGGGGACCAACAAGCACAATCCTGTACCAGTAAGTCCTGCCAGGTTCCACGGTGCGGTCAACGCAGGAGAAGGAGTCTTGCGAATCCCGCAATACAACTAGCTGGAGGCGTGTGTACCCATCACGCGGCATCTCGGAGCGCTCAATGCGGAAGCTCGATGCAGACACGTCTACAGCCACCCACCATGAGAGAGTAACATAGCCATTCTTCCCAGTCGCGTATGCTGACGCGAACGTCACGCCTGTGGAACCTTTGGCCGGTTTAAATACAATCCGCCGGATCTGATCATTCGCAGGTTTACACGCGGACGCTTTGAAGCCATTAATTCCCAGAAAGAAGGTCTTTGTTCTCACTAAACTGCCATATGGCTCTAGTACGAACACGTCGACGCCCAGCCTTCTGAATAATCCACTTTCGCCACAAGAAACGAAAAACTCATTGTTCCCGGATGTGGCAAGATTATCCGCAAGTAGCGCGGGAATCTGAGAGACCATTTTCAATGTATCGAGACTAACGACCGACACCCTACCATTGCCGTGTGCAGGATTGCCTGCGCTGCCAACTACAGCTCTCTCTCCGTCTTTGGAAAATGCGATTTCACCCGCGAAGTCTCCGAGGCCATATATGGTTCCAAGGGCCTCAAAGGTATTGGAATCATAGACGTCAAGATTTCCGCTTTCGTAGCTGTACTCTGACACAAGAATCTTGCTGCTATCTGGAGCGAAAGCGATGTCGCTCATGAAATACCCCGTGATACCTGTGTTGAGGAATGTGTTTCCTTCAGTGTCTATGATCGAGACGTTGTTGCGACAGTAAATGTGTCCCCCGCCGTCGGCAATCGTTGGCCCACCCGGAATGGGAGCGCTACACCAGGAACTGCCGGTCGTTATGTCTAATGGTAAATTGTCCAGCAGAGTATTGGACGGGACATCCAGTCGCTCATTCCGTGAATAGAGACGGTCTCCATCGGGAGACACAATGAAACCGTTGATGGGGATATCTTGAGTGAAAGCTAAGGTTCTCAGCTCTCGGTGGGTACGGGTGCTTATCACTGTCCTGTCGCTGGCGTAGACTTCACTTCCATCTGGAGAAATTCCAACTACATATTTGCCCTCGATTAGACCTAGAAGGCTGGAGTTGTCCAGGTCTATCACGATGGTTCCAGGAAGACCAGGTACGCCTTCCCCGGGGACCGAGTTTACATAGAGGAGTCTGTTTCCATATGTGCAGAACGTCTCGTTGAAGCGGACGACTTTCTCCGCAATCGCGACAGTGTCTTCTCCAGACGTGATAACCAGGCTTAGGGAATTGTCACCCCCTACCAGTGGCGCGGCGAAAGCAAAGTTGCCATCCGCGTCAATTGCATCGGAAGACAATGGCGTTCCATTCAGCCAGACTGCGTTATTTGGTTCTGTAAAACCAGCAACAATAAAGGTCGGAATATTGGTCTCTATTATCCCGGGGAGTGCAGCGAAATCTATGATTGGTGCGTCAGGAATAGGTGCGCTCCAGTTGTCAGCAGTTGTATCACCATCAAAGACACTTTGCATACCTGGCTTCAGATTGCCCTCCTTGTTCCAGATTCCCCAACATGCACCCTGTGGCCCTTCGTATCGTGCCTTCCAACCCTCATCGTACGCTTCAAAAGAGAAGTACTTCACATTATTCGCGCGTGCCCAGGACACAAAGTTCATAAAATAGAAGCTGGCATTCTCTAGTGAGGGCACGGCCTCACCAATTTGGTTGCCACAACTTGGCCACCCCGATTCTGACACGATGACCTCTTTGCCCCCAGCAGCATCTACTAGCTGTCGATGCTGTCTATGAACATAGGCGATCGCATAGTCGATTTTCCTGCCTTCCCAGTAAGGATAGTAATTCGCAAACACTACATCCACCGCGGAAATCACATTCGGGTGACCGAGGAGCATGCCATAAACATCAGCATATGTGACCGGAATGTCTACTCCCGCCCCGTCTAGGCTATCTTTTACCTCGTTAATGTAGTGAATCAAATCGGTCTCTGAAAGATCCCCTCGGAGCAGCACCTCGCTTCCAACAATTGCAATGTCCACATGGCCCTCTTTAGCCAACTCAATAAGGCGGGTGATCTGGCTGTCGTTTTCCGCCGGGTTACGGCCCAGCCAAGCCCCAACGGCGGCCTTCAAACCCGCGACATGCGCATACATACCCGCCTCACTCAGATCATCGTTGCAGGCAAACGTCCTTATCCATTCAGCATAAGGTGCGATAAGGTCAATCCTTTCTTCCAACTCTACGTTTGTGATTTGTGATCCTCCCATATTGGGATCTTCGTCGTCCTCAATGTAGGGACTGAAGTTTAGCCCGTGTGTCTGATAAGCTACATCAGACGGTGCGCCGTCTACACTGTCTCCAAACGCGAAGACCAGCATAAACCAGGTCGCTAGCAAGATAGCTAATAGGATACGTCTCTGTATCATTGTTCTGCCCTCCCTCAGAATCAACCTTCGGTATCAACGCAGCTCGCCTCAGTTCACTAGTTGACCGGGCACTCCGACCGATTCATGCTGCGTGGATGGGCCGCTGACGACGCCTGTTCTCAAGAGTGCAACTGCGAGCACAGCTTTCAGCCCATTTTTCTCCGGTACCCTCTGTGATAGTTTGCCTTGGGGCTTGCGCGGGTGCACAATTCCTTGATGAAAACATACCATCAGAATGCGAGGCTCCCCAGACCCCATCGATTTCCCATATGCCGCTTGAAGCAATGTCGCCGAGAGCGCAAGCCCACATTAAGGGATCCTTCAGAGTTGTGGATTTCAATCTGAATGTTTTTGCGAACTGTATTCCCCTTCGGACCGAAACGCTACGTTATCTCACCTGCGGAGTCATCTGCAGAGGAGCATTGATAAGGATCTTCACTGGCCAATCATCTGCAAACGCCAGCGTTGACGGTGAATTGGGAATATCTCTTTCCGTCATCTCTACCATAATGAATCTCGGAATATTGACGTCGATCTTCAGTTCGTGCCAGTATTTCTTCCTCAATAAGTAAGTCCAGATCAGGCTTTCGAGCCCACCCATTCCGAAAGTGTTGAGAAGTCTCGGCCCGTTCTTCCACAGTCTAGAAGTGCACACCAGGTATGCGGCTGTTTCCGACGAATGGGCAAGTGTCTCCCAGCGGAAATCTTCATATCTCTTGTAGGCCATGTACGATGCCCCTGCATACTGTCTGAATTGGATTTCTCCCTTATTCCGGACGCTGTCTCCAAGCTGGAACGCCAGAAACTTCGATAATTTCACATGCGAGCGCGTGCAGACTTCGAAACAACCACGCACTGCTGCAAAGACCTGCTCTTCCAGGGGCGTATGACTTCGCTTCACTGTTCGCTTGTCGCCACCGACTTCATCATCCAGCGGCGGTCTGGTCGTCGATACTAGAAGATCACACGGTTTCAAGAACGAGGTGTCCACATGACTTGAGGAAACGGGTGCAGGGGTGTTCAGTATTAACCCCCCATAGATATAGCCTATTGATTGGAGTACTGCGGCCAACTCGACAAATGCATCGGCGTCACGGAGCTGGTGGGGAAACACCTTTCGCTCGCTCTTGTATGCCGCTTGATACCCAAATCGAAAGATACGTTTGCCTTGCCTCTGTTCCACATTGCGCGTCCGGCTCAGCGGTTGTCTGCGTGAGGAATGATCGTCACCTTCGCCACTTGCTTCCGCCTCATGCAAACGCGCATTATATCACCAAAGTATCGCCAGCGCAAGGGAAAACGCCTGTCACGTATCTACCACCTGGGAATTGGCGAGTACCTATAGGCGCTCACTGTGGCACAGCTGGTAGCTCCCTCAACCATTGTCTGGAGCCCATCACAAACCAAGAGGGACCAGCGCTAGGCCGGCCCCCTTACTAGTGTGTAAGCCTCCAGCAGTAGTGCGAACCCAATTCCCACCAGTGTGCATCGCGTTCACAGAAAGTGACAGGTATGCCCACCGGTGACTTATGCCTTCAAGTCGGTGCGTGTTCCGCTAAAACCATGCCTCAGCTTTTCCAAAAGCGTGTACGATTTCTCTACGGCCGGAATTCGTAGATGAGTATCCTGCTATACTCGGGGTCGGCGACGTAGACCCACTTGTCCCTGGCAGCTACTGCCGTCGGGGGACCAATCACCACCGTTGTATCCCAGTTGACGGTAGCGAGGAGCAGACCGGTGCGATCGTACTTGAGCACCCTATTATTACCAGTATCGGCGACGTAAATGTTCCCATCAGAGTCCGTATCAGAGTCAAGAGGCGCTTTAAGCCCGGTTATGTTGAGCACTCCGTGGGCGAACTCGTCCGTAACCAGTTTCTGAACTCTATTCTTACCGGTATCGGTCACCTGGAGATAGACCCCGTCAAAACACATGCCTCCAGGATGACGCACGTAGCCGACTCCCTCGCCTCCCTCGGTGAGGAGACCGGGAGTACCCAGGGTAGGATGTCGCAAAGAAGAATCTCTTTCTCCCGAGGGTCTGTACTTCCATATAAGCTCTCTCTGCCTATCGGCCACGTAGAGAAAACCTTTATTGTCAACGGCAATGCCGCCAAACTCAGTCCAGGCCGTGTCTCTTACGACTTGAATAGGAGCACCGCCAGAACGCGGGAATCTCTTAACTGTCATGTCCCCTGCATCTGCAACATACATTCCGTCGTTTACGCCTTCAGCAAGAAAAACTGGCTTCACAAGGCCCGTGAGATCTCTGATAAGTGGGTGTTTCCAAGACAAGAACGTCGTGTATGCGGTCACCCGCGAACTTTCCTGGGCAACATACGCGTATCCGCCGGCAGTCACGACGATGTCTGTTGTGCCGGGGAAATTTGTCCGCTCGTACGTCAGAACGTAGCATTTGTTGGTACAAGGCGGCGGTGTTCGCGTCTCCGGGGGCTTATCGATTCTCTCACCGCATCCCCATAATAGAAGAAGAATCATCATGGCAAAAAATGATACTTTCGACCTAATGTCCAAATTCATCTTTCATCCCTCGTTACAAAGTTCAGATGCTATTCCTAAAGCTCTTTCTTTGGATACACCAAATAACTCAGCGGAGCAACACCATCTTCCGACTGGCCACGAAGTCGCCCGCTTCCAAGACGTCGCCTGCCTCTAGCCGGTAGAAATAGACGCCACCGCCTCCACCTCCATCTGCCACGAGAGGGTAACAAGGCACCGCAAAAGCGATGAGGCTAAAGCTTTTCCATAAAGACACACGAAGCTTCCAAGGTCCACGAAGCATTCGTGACTCCTGTCATTTCACTTAGAGATATACCACCTTCAGCTGTTTTCGCCTGTTGCAATGCGCAGTATGTCACCGAATGGCCTTTCTGCCTTTCATCACGTAGCGCTTGGGTCGAGAACCCGCCCCATGAAAAGGATCGTTCCCGTAGGGATATCTCGGATAACGAAGATGAATGGCCGCCTGGCGTCAAAGGAATCGTGCAACCCCAAGGTAAATACCATGGCCGTGCCCGCGAAAGCCTTGGTGCCAGTCTCGTCGATCATTATGTACGCTTTGTGGACAACCAAACTGATCCACGGACTACCGTCATCCACCCCATCCATTCCCGTGAAATTAGCGGCCCCAGGGGTAAAAGCATCAATCATTCCCATGTTCTGAAGCGCTGAGCCCAGGTTGAAGCTCGAATAGAAGGCGAACTTAGGGATATAGAACGTGATACGCGTTTCCTTCAGGTTATCTATCACCGAATCGAGAACGTCAGAGGTAAACCTGTCCTCGAAAGCCTGGTAGTTTCCTTCGTCTGGCATAATCAGAACCATCGAGATTTGTTCCCCTTTGTAAGGCATTTCCATCGCCAGGTATCCCTTACCCCTACAATAAGGCATGCCTGCCTCACCGATCATGACAGGCACGACGACTTCCGACCCGTCTAGCCGCCTGAAAGGATACGGATGCGTGTAGTTCGGGTTGAATTGATGCAGCCATTCCGCCACAAAATAGACCGTGTTCGCCAAAACAAGATAAGTCGCCCAGTTTATCGAACCGGGAGGAAGGAGTTCATTGATATACCCCTCAGTGTGATCCTCCACCCACTGGTTGATCGTTTGTCTCGCCTCTTCAGGCCGGCCTCCGAAATCAAGGTATTCCATGTCCGCACCGTAGTCCGCTGACAGCGTATCGATATAGGACGATAAGTATGGCAAACCCTGCCGCCCCCAACATCCATTCGAGATCTTCAGGGTCAATCCCTGACGGCCATTAAGGATGTCGTTCAACTGTTTGAGAACGGAGTGAAAACCGTCCTGGGGATAGTGGAAACAGAGTACGTCCGCCATCTCGCGCTCTGTGTTCCCCCGAGCTCCCGCGTATGCCATACCAAAACACGTAGAAATGCTGTGCGGGGAGACTATCAAGTTGCCGTCGGAAGATTTGAGCTCTCCGTACAGTTTGAACGCGAACTCGTTGTTGTGCGTTATTCTTTCACTCAGAGTAGCCGGCGTCACGCTGTGGGGCTTTGCCTTCGGCATGGCGACTTTGTCCCCCCCGCAGCCAACGAGTGCAACAAGCATCAGCATAGTGAGCATTAGAAATGTGATTCGCGTGAGCAATTTCATGGTGCCCTCTCCTTTCTCAATGTGCAAATCAACAAACTGAAGTTTTGCACCCTCACCTAGCGAAAAGGGTTGTATCCGGAGTGCTCGTGCCAGTGAGCCGAGCTTTCGAAATCCTTAGGATGTCGCCGTCAGTTGCCAAGCGAACACTCACCGCAGCAACACCATTTTCCGCGTGGCCACGAAGTGTCCGGCTTCTAAGACGTCGCCTGTTTCCAAGCGGTAGAAGTAAACGCCGGGAGGCAATTCCTTGCCATCGTCGCCCCTACCATCCCAAACCTCACTGTACACACCAAGTTCTCGCCAGGCATCGACAAGCGTGCGCACGAGTGAGCCGCTCAGATCAAACACCCGCAGCTTCGCCGTCCCTGGCCACGCTATCTTGTACAGTATTGTACAAAGCGGCTTGAATGGATTTGGATAGCTTTGATACGCACTGTACTCAGTAGGTACGGCGGCAACATGTACCTCAATAGGCCCATACCTCTCCTCACACAATGCGCACACAATCACGATTTTGTACCAGTATGTCCTTCCCGGACGGACAGCGTAGTCCTTGCAAGAGAATGTACGGCCCGGGCCCTCGAATACTGGTAATTCAAGCAGCTCGTACTCCCCATCTTGTAACTCTGAGCGTTCTACCAAGAAATTTGAGGCGCTGAGATCCATTAACATTTGCCATGACAATATCGTATATCCGTTTGTCCCACTCGCCGAAACCGATCCAAAGATCATCCAAGTCGGTGGAGGCCCATAGTGAGAATCATATTTCTTCTGAGCCACCCTTGCGTTATAGACCAGATCCTGCTCGTCGTCGCCCCCTATGAAAGCGAAGGCGATGCTTATTGAGTCTGAGGCTCCCATAAAATCAATAGGTCCGATCGAGAGTAACTCAACTGCATCATACTGAGGGGCTTCCGAACCGGCGGTCGGATCGATTTCGCCATTGCTCATGAGCAGATAGCGCTCGAAATCCTCGTCTTTGTCTGTTGCGCCGGGGTTCCAATTCCACCAGTTGAACGAAATTTTCTTTGCAGAAGGATCTACCGGGACATCATTCACTTTCAAACCGAGGAGTTTTATGGCCGCCCACGAGGGTGCTTTCCCGTTATCGAACGTGTAGTGGTGTTCTGAGACCATCCTCAAACTGTCGTAGTAAGCTATGTCCTCCTTGTTAAACCAGCCCGACGGTGGCCAATTCTGATAAGCACCCTTATTCCCTGAGGCAAGTTCAGAGTACATCCCCAGGTACATGGCACCCAGTGCGCTTGAGCTTATGTTTCTCAATGTCAAGTCGATTAGAACAAAATCCCTAGCAGGATCACGGCTCCAGGCCATGCTTCTCTGCTTTACGAGAACGCCTAGTGGAGAGTGCCCAGCGGGTTCGGTTCCGGGGGGGAACAAATCACTGTAGAACGCGATGAAGTCCTGTTCGGAGTAAGCACCGGGGTGACAGTACTCATTGTCAGGGAAATCTGAGACTTCCTCTATTCCACAAGTTGCAGGTGCAAACTCCCCGCCAATCGGACTCGGCGTGTTCCAGAAGCCGTCATAAGTCGCGGTCGTAACCAACGTGTCTCCGTCGGAGTTTATTGCACCAATCCACAGGCCAGCTGTGACGAGATGGTCAATTGTGGATCCCAGAGGATACTCGAGAGAGGGACTTCTGTTCATAAAGTTATTTCCGAAGAGGCCGAAGTTCGTCACGGTCATACCGATGTTGCCGACATCATGGATGCGGATATCGTATCGCACAGAGTCACAGGTGTCGGCCGTCTGCAGCAACGAAGGCCCGGGCCGGCCTAGCATGCCCAGGTTGCGAGCTTCACAAAGCCTCTCCGCCATCCGTGGCAAACCAGCCACAGGAATAGCTAGTGTCGCCAAGAACACCAAAGTAAGCAAATGGACTCGAATCTTCATTCCAATCCCCTTCCAACGCCACGTACTTTGGCGAAACGCATTCTTGGACGTTTCTGGAGCTCCGACCACTGTAGCATCTCTTGGGTCCTCGAATGTGTTACTCGCGGTGTAACAAACAGGCGTGCATAGACTCCTATTTGGGAGAAACCGGAACTGCGGAGTAGCAGCCCAGCGGTGCAAATGGCAATGTTTCCAGAATCGAGCACAGCCCCCGCTGCGCTCACTCGTGCTCCGTGAATGTCATAGTTGGTTGGGTCTCCATCCGACCATACCACGAGGTAGTTCGCCCCATCAAGCGCAATGGCTGGATCCCATTGGCTGTGCCTGTAGTACGCTGAGTCACCAATGCCGATGAGGAACGCAGGACCAACCTCACCAGCAGAAGCTGCGCTTACAACTGCCACCCACAAAACCAACGCCGCCATTAGAGACATCCCTACCGCAAGCGTCCAGCAATACCGTAGATGCAAAGGAGACTCGGGCTTCCTCTTCCTCGTAATCGACCTCCTCTTTCCACGAAGCGGAAAGGTCGGTAAATCAAGACAAGAAAAACCTCATCAAGAACCGATGAGGGCTGAAACGCTCGGTGAAGTGACACTCGTAGTCAAGTACGGGGGTAATGATAGAGACGTCAAGAATGGCCGTACCTCAGGATGCTGAGCTCTACTCGAAGCACAATTGAGCGCCACCAGGTCACGAGCACGGGATTCTCCGATCACGCCGTACTTCACCAGCTCGGCACCTATTCTTCAAAGTCCAAATTGCGTGGTTGCTTAAAGTAGCCGCTCCGACCAGTTGTCGGAACCTCTGTCGTGACTGGCCTGAGTTCAAAATCGTCCACCCACAAGCGGCCTTGACCATGCAACAACACACCAAATGTGATAGCGGTGCTTTCATCTGGCACATCAAGCACAATAGCATGTTTGACCCAATCACAAGTTCCCTTGATGGGCCGATTCTGCATGTTGTCGAAACTCAGTGTCCTGCCATACACACCATCCACACGCATCCACAATCCGGCCCAGGTCTTGATCTTCTCGGCCTTCACGTACGCCGTCATCTGAAGCCGCTTCCCGCGATACTCCTCGGCGTCGAACCCCTGCATCAATGTGGCAAAACCTCTGGGCTTGCTGGTTCTGGACCTAACGTAGCCGCTCGCATGACCGGTATGCGAGATTTTTCGATCTGTACCGACTTCGTAGTCACTTCGATACTTGCTGCCACCTCCCCAGCCGATAGGAAATTTGCCCTTCCGATCAGACACCGGTTCCGTCATGGGAGCTTCCCTCCTCCTCGATGCGCTGCCCGGTGGGCAACACACCCTTGTAACTGCCCTTTGTTCGTGTACCCAAATGCTACGCGCGCAGCGGACACCACCCAATATCTGGCGTCCCACTGAATACGTACTCTACAAGGTGTAGGGCTCCTCGCGCCCCAGGCAGACTCGTGGCATCTAGCCAAAATGGGGAAGGCTGTGGGCCAGAAAAGACTCCCACTGAACAAACAAGAAAACATGTTCATCGCGGCAGCCGTGCGCTCAAGATCGCGCGTTGAGGTGTCACCGCCAGTAAGTTTGCCTGATTCAACAAGATAATTATACCACAAGATCGACTCAGGATCAAACCAATTGTGCATACCGGATTGAATGGATTGGGATGACTCTGGTAAGCCGCATACTCGGTAGGCGCTGCAGGTACATGCACCTCAATAGGCCCACGAGGCATTCGTGCCTCCGTCGTTGTGGTACTCAGAGAAGTATTTCCGTTAGCTGTTTTCCTCTGATGCGAGCGCGTGTTGTATCACCAAAGTACCGCCAACGCAAACGAAAATGCCTGTCACGCGTCCGGCAGGAAACAACAAGGGGGTAGACGTCTGTCAGACCCCTCAAAGCGAGCAATCCCTAACTGCTTAAGCCGGTACAGCTTCAGCGCCCTCGCATACACCCACTCATTTTGCCCCAAGTCAGACCCGGAGGTCTTGTCATTACAATGCACATACTGCTTTGGATTCCGCAGATGAAGGTCTCGGAGTATAGCTGATTGAAAACGAACGAGATTGTATCTAAGATGAAGGGGTGGGTGTTGGAGCTTGGCAGGGGCTGACACTGGCGGAGGGTTGGGGCTCGATCTGGGGCCAGGGCTGGAGCTGAGGTAAGAACTGGAGCAACTGATTGAATGTGGAGAGAATCAATGAGTAGGAAGAGGAGTCTACAAGAAGAGCCGTTCTCCCCTATTGCCGTCAGGGAAATCGCCGTCGGGT
>Ga0315289_10009557_pt1 | contig 13956 bp, 9 predicted proteins | sample YL17G11_40_MG_FD_203452 | JGI IMG/M metagenome (GOLD analysis project Ga0315289, IMG submission 203452) | Sediment microbial communities from Yellowstone Lake, YNP, Wyoming, USA - YL17G11_40 | ecosystem: Environmental > Aquatic > Freshwater > Lake > Sediment | place: USA: Wyoming | collected...
TCTTCTACTGTGGCAAAAGCAGTTAGAGCTGGATTAGTTCCTTCATCTATATCTATTACTAGCTTCTGATTATCTCCTGCTCTGCCTATAAATGGATCCACATATATCTTATTAAATACAGGGTAGTCTCCTGTGCCAGAAACATCAAATACTTGGGCATTATCTGATAATATGTATGGGGTTACTGTGGGTTGAAGGGTGGTGTTATTGGAAGTGGGTTCTTCGTCCCTTAAGACAAAAAACAGGATAATGCCAAAAATCAACAGCAATAACAATATCATCAGAAGAATGATTATTGTTGTTTTCTTCTTGGAAGGATTTACGGATGAAGATTGATACATTGGTTGAGGTTGATTATATGGCATAGAAGTAAATGATTAATAAGAACAAGTGGCTTTACAAGAAGCCTGTCCATTAACACATGTATAAACCCAATATTTTCCAGAAAGACAAGGTTTTTTAGCATTAGTCCTGGCATCACAATCATCTTTAAGATCTTTCTTGTAGCATCCATCTACAGAATGACACCAATATGTTTTATTATTAGAACAGAAATAGGTACCAGCCAGACAATCCAAGGGACAACAAGATGATTTGGCATTATAGCAACTGTAAACACATTGATTGCTAGAACAATACCACCGAGGTTTTTCATTATCATAACAAGATCCGTAGCCACAAGATGTGCTGCCAGAACATGACTTCGTAGAAGACCATTCCAAACAACAGTCTGAGTCATAATTACCACAGGTCTGGACGTTGGTTCCTGAACATCTTTTTTGACCAGAATATGAACATTCATTAGTACAACCCAAAGAATAGCATCTGGATTCTTGGGTTGTACTACAATATGAGGGAGTACAGGTTCTGGCCCTGGTCTGATACATCTTATTAGTAGAACATCCTCCTGATCCACAACCTCTATTAGCCCATGAATTCCATGGGGAACAGTAACAAGTTGTGGCTTTCAATAAATCAAAAGAATAATTATTCGCATCACATTTGATCTCTGAAAGCAGGGCCATAATAACACCTGCAACCAGGAATATCATAACTGCCCATAATGTGAGATTTGAAGATTGTTTTTTGTTCATATGTTTTTTTGATTATTGACGAATAACACAAAGCTTACACCAGTCAGCTGGCTGTAATTCGTGGAGATTTTTGCAATAAAACCCTCCCGTACCTTCAGTATGTGCAATATATGGACCAGAATAAGATGGCGTGGTGTCAGAAGGGCACGTGGATGAATCACATGCAGAGCCTATTTTACATTTAGATGACCATCCACTGCACTGTTTAGGACTAACATAAACATCTCCTGCGCTCCCTGAGAATGAACAAGTAGGCAAGCTATTGGTATTAGTATAACTGGCTGCAGCATCCACAACACAGGCATTAATCGGAGAAGCAGCCCGCCAAAGTCCATTCCAGGTATAGAGCTTTGCGAATCCACCAACAGCTGTTTCAAATTCGGATGAAAGATAAGATTTAGAACAAGCTGCGTTAAGATTGCAGTTGATATTGCTCCCATACCAGCCTGATGGAACACCATATATACCAACTGATGCGCTAAAGCTACAAACAGGCAATTTAATGGTGCCTGTCCCTCCTCCCCCGCCTCCAGTATTAAATGTAGCTGTTACTGCTTTATTAGAATTCATAGTTACCACACATGTTGTTGCTGTGCCAGAACACACTCCACCCCAATTAACAAAAGTTGAGCCTGAATAGGCCCCAGCTCCTAAAGTGATTTGTGAACCAGCAGTATAATCATAACTGCATCTGTCAGTATAACCAGTTCTACAGTCCAACCAATATATTCCAGCCATATCACTAACCTGACCTGTGCCAGTACCATTTAAAGTAACAGATAAAGTGTATTTAGCTGAACCACCATTGAATGTAGCTGTAACGCTTGTATTAGCACTTACAGTAATCACGCAATTCCCTGTTCCAGAACATCCTGCGCCTGACCAACCTGCAAATGTAGATCCGCTAAGAGCAGAAGCAGAAAGAGTAACAGTTGCTCCATTATTAAATGAACCTGTACAACTGCTTCCGCAATTAATTCCTGACGGACTGCTGGTTACTGTTCCAGAACCAGATCCTGCTTTTACAACTGTTAATGTTTTGCTTGTCGTACTTGTATTAAAATTAGCTGTAACGCTCTTAGCGCTATTCATTAAAACATTGCAGGTTATACTTGTTCCAGTACATGCTCCTGACCAGCCGGTAAATGTAGAGCTGGATGGAGCAGCAGCAATTAAAAGTACTGTTGTGCCAGAACTATAATTTTCTGTGCAATCTGTTCCATCAGTTCCGCAAGTAATGCCAGCAGGGACACTGGTTACTGTCCCTGACCCTGTACCAGTCTTGCTTACTGTTAAAGTGTATCCTGATGGAACAGAAGCATTAAATATTCCTATTACTTGTTTAGCAGCATTCATGGAAACAACACAGGTATTGCTAGAACCAGAACAATCTCCTGCCCAGCTAGCAAAAGAAGATCCGCTGCTAGCACTAGCAGTTAAAGTAACCGATGTTCCTTGATTAAAGTTTTCTGTACAATCAGATCCACAATTAATTCCTGATGGACTGCTAACTATTGTTCCTTGGCCAGTTCCTAATTTAGAAACACTTAAGGTCTGGATAGTTGGTGTGCTAGTAGTAAATACTGCATTAACAGTTCTCAATTGATTCATTGCTACTGTACAAACTAAATTTGAACCAGTACATGCTCCTGACCAGCCAGTAAATGTTGCTCCCTGACTAGGTTCGGCAACCAGCATTACTGTTGTGTCATAGTTGAAATCAAATGAACAAACTGATCCGCAATCAATACCAATTGGAACACTGGTCACTTTTCCATTGCCTGTTTTATTAACCACTAATGTATATCTATTAGAATTCTTTGTAGTGAAGACCGCTGTTACTGTTTTTGAAGCGTCTATTATTAGATTGCATGATCCAGTACCAGTACATCCTGCTCCTGACCAGCCAATAAAATCTGAATCAGAATATGCTGACGCACTTAATATGACCTCTGTTCTCTGAAAATATCCTTCTGAACAATCATATCCGCAATCAATGCCTGGAGGAGTAGTTGCTACCACTCCCCTGCCACTGCCTGTTTTTAATATGTTTAAAGTATAAAGGTTGCTTAAAGAAAAATTAGCATAAATTGTTTTATTACCATCCATTAATACTGCACAAGTACCAGTACCCGTACATAATCCTGACCAGCCAACAAAAGTTGATCCTGATAAAGGCGTAGCTGTTAAAGTAATTACAGTTCCTGGTACATAGTTATTGTTGCAATCCATGCCACAATTAATACCTGTTGGCATACTGATTATTGTTCCCTGACCATTGCCAATATTAGAAATGCTTAAAGAATAGGTATTGCCAGAAAAATTAGCTGTAACATTTTTAACAGAAGACATTGTAACAGTACAATTGGTACTTGTACCAGAACAATCCCCTGCCCAATTAACAAATGTTGCTCCTGAATCAGGATAAGCAGTTAAAGTTACTTTAAGATTCTTGTAATATTGATGAGTGCAATCTGTTCCGCACACTACTCCTCCTATGGAAGTGGTTTTAACCATTCCTGGCCCATTTTTAACAACGGTTAAGCGATAATATGTTCCTGTGCCTCCTAAAGAGAACTTGGCTTCAATCTCCTTATCCTCATCAACATTAAATGAACAAGTTGTTTTAGTTCCTGAACAATCATTAAACCATCCGGAAAATACTGATCCGCTTAAAGGAGTGGCTTTTAAACTTAAATCAGAATCCAAAGGAAATGTTGATGAACATTTTTCTCCGCAATCTATTCCTTCTGGGATACTAACAACTGTTCCTGTCCCATTTCCTGATTTGGTTATATTAATAACAGCTCCTGAACTTTCAAATGAAGATCTAACTGTCTTGGCACTATCCATTGTTAATCTGCAATCACCCATGCCAGTACAATCCCCTGTCCATCCAGAAAATGTTGAACCTGGATTAGCAGCAACAGACAGAACAACAGAAGTGTCAAAGGAAAAAGCAGCAGTACAAATGCTGCCGCAAGCAATCCCTTGCGGAGAGCTGGTAATTATTCCATTGCCAGTCCCAGACTTAGTAATAGATAAATTGTATGAAGAAGCAGTGCAAGCAGGAGCTGGCCCTGGGCTAGAATCATCAGGGTCAGGATAATATTCTAATTCTGATACTCTTTTATACCCATTACCCCAACTAGCATCTGGCTGGCTTGGACTATTATTATATCTTACTGAATCTGCTATAAAACATTTATCATTATCAGAATCTTTTGCCCAAAGATATCCATTAACAATAGAGGATGTGTTCTGAGCTATAGCTGTATGCCCTCCATTATTAATAACCTGAAACCCAGGGTTTATTACAAATCTGGTATATGGTTCTAATTCAAGAGTCTTGCCAGGCATAATCATTAAATTGCCTCCATCTATTCCAGTAACATATGGAGCTTCTGCAGTTCCAGGGCCTAAGGAAACTGTTAAATCTAAATTAGCATCTTTCCCATGAGGGAAATTATCTTTAGACATTATGCTTGTGGAATTTACCCAAGCTCCTAGCACAATTCCAGCAACACTGCCCAAAAAAGCCAGAACAGCAATCAGGATAGCAATTCTTATCTTATTCTTTTGAGAGCAGTGTTTTAAAATCATTTTAAAAGATTAATTACCAAAGATAACATATATTACTTTATTACTGCTCATCGTTACATTGCATGTATTAGTACTACTACTACAATCACCTGCCCAACCAACAAACCTTGATCCAGCAGCAGCTGTTGCTCTTAAAGTAACTAATTTATGTTGCGTGTAATCTTCGCTACAATCGCTGCCGCAATTAATTCCCTGATCAGTTGTGCTAATTACTGTTCCTGTTCCGGATCCTACCTTAGCAATTGTTAAGTTGTATGTACTCCTCCCGAAATTAGCTGTAACAGATTTAGCTGCATCCATTGTTACGCTGCAAATCAAACTAGTACCACTGCAAGCCCCTGACCAATTCTGGAAAATATATCCTGCTGATGGTTGAACTGTTAAAACAACTGTAGTACCAGTGCTAAAACTCTCCACACAGTCTCTACCACAATCAATACCCGTTGGAGTGCTCAAAATCTTACCAGAACCGGTTTTGGTTACTACTAATGGATAATTTGTTTGAGCAGTTAAGCTGAATAAAGCTATAACTGTTTTATTTCCATTCATTGCCACAGTACAAGTTCCTGTTCCAGAGCATCCTGAACCCGACCAGCCAATAAATGTTGATTCAGTAGTGGAAGTAGCACTCAATACAACAGACGTAGATGTAGCAAATGTTGCAAAACAAGTACTACCACAATTTATACCAACAGGATTACTAGTTATTGTTCCAGTTCCAGTGCCTGCCTTAGTAATAGTGAGGGTATAGCTTGTCGGAGGAACTGGTGGTTGTGATCCTTGAACAAAAACAGCTACTACTGATTTGTTTTTGGTCATTGAAATCGTACAATCATTTTTCCCAGAACAATCCCCTGCCCAGCCAGAAAATACATATCCTGTACCTGGTAATGCTTTTAATGTTACCAAGCTGTACCTTTCATAAGCTTTTGTACAAGTAGCTCCACAATTAATTCCTGCATCTGTGCTTGTTACAGTTCCTGTCCCTATCTTTGAAACTGTTAATGTATACGTAGCCTTATTAAATGTCGCTGTAGCTGTTTTAGCTTCATTCATTACAACCGTACAGACTGTACTTGTTCCAGTACAAGCCCCAGACCAATTTGAAAATATTGAATTTGTATTTGGATCTGCTGTTAGTGTAACTGTTGAGCCAGAAGGAAAATCAGCATGGCACCAACTAGTCCAACCACAGATTATGCCAGCTGGATTGCTTTTAATCTCTCCCGTACCAGTGCCTACCTTATTAACTGTTAATTTAAACTTTGTTGCAGGAGTAATTATATTAAATGTAGCTGTCACTGCTTTTGCTGTTGACATTGCCACAGTACAAGTTCCTGTTCCAGAGCATCCTGAACCTGACCAGCCTACAAAAGTTGAGCTAGCATCAGCTATTGCACTCAGAACAACTGATGAATCTTCTGCAAAGCTTCCAAGGCAGGTTGCACCACAGGTAATCCCGGCTGGAGCACTGCTTACTGTTCCTGTTCCATTTCCTACTTTCGTAACAGTCAAAAGATAAGCAACGCTAATTGCATCTATATCAACATTTGGCTGAATGCTTTGATCAGAGCAAAGATTACTTGTAGCAGTATTATCTATTCTCTCCCCTGCTAGCCTATAAGAAAATTTGGCATTCTTGCTATGTCCCCATTCTTCAGAAGCTTCAATAATAAACTTTCTGCCATCCATATATCCAAATAAGGAAGCATCTGCTTGCGGGCTGACAAAAGGAATAATTGTATTCTTCTTAACAATCTTATTAAAAAGCCAGAGGTCAGACCCTTCTGGTTGCTGGCTTAAATCAATTACTAATTTTCTTCCATCAAGTTGAGCTTGACCAATCACTTCAGCTTTTAAGCCAATGGTATCAGAAACATAAGTAGCATATTTCTTGTTGTTTATCTTATAAATAGGATCCAGAGTGGTAAAGAATCCTTTGTTGAAATGGAGGTTATTCCATTCCTGGCCTGAAGCTCCTAGATCATACGTATTATCTTTAGGAATAATGCTGCCCTCTATTTCTATATCTCCTCTTAAATCTGTTTTCCCTCTAACCACTAGCCCATATTCCCATGAACCTCCATAGTTTAAGGCTAAATTCCCATATTTATATTGTGAACTAGTCCCGCTGTGTATCGGCACATCAACATTGCCAAGTGGCGGATTAGAAGTTGGCGGAGTAAATGCCCAAACAGCTCCTAATACTACTAATGATAAAAAGGTGACAGCTGCAGAACACTTTATTACCAAACTCTTGATTTCCATATTTTTATTTTAATTTTTTATTTTTAATAAATTATCTATAACTGATGCCTCCTCAAGATCTTTTGATTTGGCTGGGGACGATAATGACTTTCTTAATTCTTCTAAGTCAATGCTTGTCTTGTTGGTAGCTGGAATGTTTAGAGTATTTAAAATATCTTCTTGAATTAATTGTTCTGTTTTAACTTCCTTATGTTTTTTGAGTAGAACCAGTAAACTAATCACTACGATTGCTGCAATAATTAAAACAACTATAGCCACTATAATAAATAGGGACTTTTTAGGAGATATATTGTTTTTGGACATGTTTATATATTCTATCAAATACCAATGTAAATGCAATCAATTATCCACAGAAAAGCTCTTTCTGTGTATAGGGCTTAAACCATGTTTTTTAATAGCCAGATAATGCTTTTTTGTTGGATATCCTTTGTGTCTGTCAAAACCATATTTGGGATATTCTTTATGATATTTCTGCATTTTCCTGTCTCTATATACTTTAGCCAAAATAGAAGCGCAAGCGCATAAAAATACCTTATTATCCCCTTTTACTACAGTTAGCTGGTCATAATCTGATTTTATCTTTTGATTTCCATCAATGATTAAAATTATCTTTTTTCTTTTAAAAAACTTGCTTAATTTTAAAACAGCTTTTTGCATTGCTAATTTAGTAGCTTGTAAAATGTTTATCTTATCAATAACTTTATGAGAAACTTCTGTTATAGCCCATTTTATATCCTTATTCTTTACAATCAGTTTATATATCTGCTCTCTTTTGATAGCACTCAACTTCTTTGAATCTTTTACTTGTTGCAACAATTCTCTTTGTTTAAAAACAGAAGTTAAAGCTGCTGCTCCAGCTACAACAGGGCCAGCTAATGGTCCTCTGCCAGCTTCATCTAAACCAATTACTACCTGGTATCCTTTCTTGAATAGTCTTTTCTCCAAACTAGTATTCATTTGATAAGGATACCACAATTTTGCAATTCCCCCACTTCTGCTATAATGTATAAACTTTTAAAACTATGCCAGATCCCTTACAAAGGTTAACTATTGAAGATATTCTCTTCGAAATTCGCCAAGCAGAAAGAGAAAAACGCGAAGCTGATTTAAGTAATAAGCTTTTACCAGAAATTTCAATATCTGGCAGAACTTTTAATACTAATCTTAATTTCAGCGGCTCAACAATCCAAGGAGCTATCTATTTTAATAACTGCATAATTAATGGAGATATAAAATTCAATGATTGTCTGATTTATACAACCATATATATAAATGAATGCGAGCTGAATAATTTTTTTGGGCAGAATATTAAAGTAAGAGAAGTAATTAATTTCTTAGCTTCAAAGATAAAACAAGATATTAATTTAACTAAAGCTCTTGTTAAAGGCTTTGTTGGATTAAACAGGACAGAAATAAAAGGAAGTGTGATTTTGGATAATATCCAAATCAAGGATATTCTAACTAAGAGCGGGACTGTAAGAGGAGACTTGTATATAAGGAATGCTAATGTTGCTGGCAATATTTCCTTAAAAGATGCTTACATTGAAGGACTTGGAAGCTTTGAAGATTCAGTAATCCAAAAAGACCTTGATTTAACCAGAGCCAGATTTTCAGAAATTGTTGACTTGAGCCGCTTAGCTTTAAATGGCCAAGCCATTACTCAAGATTTAGTTTGTAAAAATCTACTTGCCCACCTAAATTAGGTTCACATGAAAGACTTTACCCACTTACATGTCCATAGCCATTATTCGCTCTTGGACGGCTTACCTAAAATTAATAATCTTTTGAATTATGCCAAAGAACTTGGTATGAATAGTTTGGCTATAACAGACCATGGAGTGCTTTATGGTGCTGTTGAATTCTATAAAACAGCTAAGGCTCTTGGAATGAAACCAATTATTGGATGCGAGGTATATGTTTCCAATGAAAGAATGTTTCAGAAAAGACCAAATGTTGATAACAAAAGATATCATCTGATTCTTTTGGTAAAAAACGAAATAGGATACAAGAATTTGGTACAACTTGTTACCAAAGCCCACCTTGAGGGCTTTTATTACAAACCAAGGATAGATGAAGAATTATTATTTGAACATTCTGAGGGCCTTATTGTTGCTACCGCCTGCTTACAAGGCAAATTCCCAAGATTCATATTGGCTGGTAAGCATGATGAGGTTCAAGGTTTAGCTTTAAAATATCAGGATGTTTTTGGAAAAGATAATTTCTTTTTTGAAATCCAGCATCATCCTCATATTCCAGAACAAGGAAGAGTTAATAAGGCATTAATAGAACTTGGGAAAAAGCTTGATATTCCCTTAATAGCTACTAATGATTCTCATTATCTAAAATCTGAAGATGCTCATGCTCAAGACATCTTAATGCTTATCAACACAGGAGCTAAGTCTGATGATCCAGAAAGGCTAACAATGAAAGAAGATGATTTTTCTTTGCGCTCTCCTCAAGAAATGATTGAGTTTTTTAAAGATGTTCCTGAGGCAATTGAAAACACTCAGAGAATAGTTGAATCCTGTAATTTTGATTTTCAATTAGGCAAAACCACTTTGCCCAAATTCAATGTTCCAGATCAAAAAGACCCTTCTGATTATTTAAAAGAATTATGCATCCAAGGAATGCAAACAAGAAACTTACATGACAAAGAAACAAAAGATAGGTTAGATTATGAAATTGAGGTAATCAGAAAAACAGGATTTGCTCCATATTTCCTAATAGTAGCTGATTTTGTTAACTGGGCTAAAAGCCAAGGCATAGTTGTTGGTCCTGGCAGAGGAAGTGTTGGAGGATCTTTGGTAGCCTATTTATCTAATATTACCAATATCAATCCCCTATCTTACAATCTCTTGTTTGAAAGATTCTTGAATCCTGAAAGAATATCAATGCCTGATATTGATCTGGATTTTACTGATACCAGAAGAGATGAAGTTATCAAATATGTTTCTCAAAGATTTGGTCAGGATAAGGTTGCCCAAATTATCACATTTGGAACAATGGCTGCCAGAGCTGTTATCAGAGATGTTGGCAGAGTTTTAGGCTATCCATACCTTTATTGCGACAAGATTGCCAAGCTTATCCCTTTTGGCTTTGATTTAAAAGCTTCAATGGATAACATTGATGAGTTTAAGCAAATGTATGATTCTGAAGAAAAGGTCAGAATCCTTATTGATTATGCTATGAAACTTGAAGGAGTAGCCAGACATGCTTCAACTCATGCTTGCGGTATTGTTATTGCCCCTGAACCATTAGATAATCTTGTTCCTTTGCAGCATCCTACTCAGGATGATACTTCTATTGTTACTCAATATGAAATGCATTCTATAGAAGACCTGGGTCTTTTAAAAATGGATTTCTTGGGATTGAAAAACTTAACTATTATTGAGCGCACTATAAAACTCATTAAGATTGTTCAGGATAAAGATATAGATATTGATAAAATTCCTCAAGAAGATAAAAAAACCTATCAGCTTTTGCAAGCTGGTGAAACCAGCTGCGTGTTCCAATTAGAAAGTTCTGGAATGAAAAAATGGCTTAAAGAATTAAAACCAACTAACTTTATTGATATTGCTACTTTACTGGCTCTATACCGACCTGGACCAATGCAATTTATTCCTGAATATATTGCCAGAAAGAATAAAAAGAAAAATATTGAGTATTTGCATCCTAAATTAAAACCAATTCTTGAATCTACTTATGGCTTGCCAGTATTTCAGGAACAAATGATGCAAATAGCTCAGGTTATTGCTGGATTTACTTTAGGAGAAGCAGATGTTTTAAGAAAAGCTATTGGTAAAAAGATAGGGAAACTTTTAAACGAACAGGAAGAAAGATTCATCAGCGGAGCAGCAAAACAAGGGGTGGAAAAATCCATAGCTCAGAAAATATGGAAATGGTTCTTGCCATTTGCTCAATATGGATTTAATAAAAGCCATTCCTGCGGATACGCTGCTATTGTTTATCAAACAGCATATTTAAAAGCTAATTTTCCTGTTGAATTCATGGCTTCAGTGTTTGCTTCAGAAAAACAAGATATTGAAAGGATTTCTTTCCTTTTGCAAGAGTGCAAAAGAATGGGAATACAAGTATTGCCTCCTGATATAAATGAAAGCTTTAAGAATTTTACTGTAGTATCCCAAAAACAAATCCGTTTTGGTTTGATGGCTATTAAAAACGTAGGCCAGAACATTGCTGATATTATTGTTTCTCAAAGACAAGCTGATGGACCATATAAATCTATTCTTGATTTTGTTAATAGGATTGATTGCAAGGATATGAATAAAAAATCAATGGAAGCATTGATTAAGGCAGGAGCTTTTGACAGCTTGGAAGAAAGGAACAAACTATTAAAGAATCTGGAAAGATTATTAGAATGTTCCAGAGAAACCAAAAAGACCAAAACCAATGGCCAGAAAGATTTATTCTGCACAATGGCCAAAGCTCCAACAATGCATTTAGAGCCAGCAGAAACTGCTAAAGAAAAGGATAAGCTGTTGTGGGAAAAGGAATTGTTAGGAGTATATGTATCTGGTCATCCTTTGCAAGAAGTTGCTGCTATTCTTTTAAAAAAGGCTGTTCCCATATCTAAAATCTACCAGCAGACTAATGGCAATGGACACAATTCTCCTGATGCCAGAAGAATTGCTCCAGGAGCAAAAATCACTATTGCTGGCATGATAAGCAAGATAAAAAGAATTATTACCAGAAATGGCAAGCCAATGCTTTTTGTAGAACTAGAAGATTTAACTGATAAAATTGAAGTTGTTGTTTTCCCATCAATTATTGAAAGAAATCCTACCGCTTTTCAGGAAAACAAAATTGTATTCATGGGAGGCAGAGTAGACTTAAAAGATGGCTCCCCTAAGTTTATAATAGAAGATATACAGGAATTAATAGAAAAAGAGGGGCGGTGACCTACCCCTCTCATCTGAACAGCTTGGCTAAGGTTGGATTATCTTTTGGGACCACCTCCTCTGCTTCGTAAACGTTCATGGCAGCAGGAACTGTGTTCGAACCCTCATAGAACCTCGCATCACCTATCTGTCGAAAAGGCAACTTGAGCGTTCTTTGAAGAATTCGGAAGAGTCTTGCGTCTGCCGCCATCGCCATGAAGCGAACACCCATTTTCTTGCTCTTGCGATAAGAGTACCTTGTAAGAGCAAGAAAGGGCAATCCCTTGCAGAGATTTCGGAACCTACTCAGGACGGTCAGGAGTGTGATCTCTACCACCAAATCCTTCTCCGCCCAGGGAACGGTTACAGCGAAATCTGCTTCGATCGGCAATGGCACGACACTGTTACGACGTATCAGCCTCATCGTGCCGATCGGGATCAAGCAGAAAGTCATCACGACATCTATTGACCACCTGCGTAGAGATCGATAATGCGTTTCGATCTCGGACAGATTGTCTTGAGTCGCATATCCTTGCTCAATCCATACCCGCTTCCAGATCCGTTCGAAGACTTGTCTCCTTATTCCTCTGTCGCCAACCCTTATGGGGACGAAACAACAGAGGATAAGCTGGGTCAACCACACTGGTTCGAGCTGTCTCCTCATGTGTATCCCCTCCTCAACCTATGCTGTGCTTGAGCAACGTGCTACAATGATGATATCCAATATCACCACTATTATTAATCATACCACATATAAATAGTATGTCAAACACACGCAAGGTATTCGGTTACCACCTTATAATGGATTTGTATGGATGTTCAGACGAAAAGTTGGACAGCATAGAAGAAGGTTATAAATATTTAGATACGGTTCCTAGATTAATAGGAACTGACAGACAAGGCCCCCCATACGTAGTTAGGACAGACGCAATTAAATACCCAGATAAGGCTGGCATCTCTGGATGGATACCCGTAGTAGATTCTGGGATTTCCTTACATACAGTCGTCCCAACAAAATTTGTATCTATAGATGTTTATACTTGCAAAGAGTTTGATCCAGACAAGATTAAAGATTTCACTATCAAATTTTTTAATCCTCAAAAAATCGAAGAAAAATTTTTCTTCAGAGGTGAAGAATACTTTACCTAAAATTAAAAATAAATGAGCCTTAATATCTGGTTAGGATTAGTTAATTCAATTATAGCTACAATTTTAGGAGTATTTGTATTTTTTTATAATCGAAAATCAATTACTAATAAATTTTTCAGTTTTTCGATTTTTGCAGTTGCTATTTGGTCCTTAACAGTAATTTTTGCCGACATATCAAGATCGATTACAGATGCTCTGTTCTGGAGTCAACTTGCCATTGTTGGTCCGGTTTTTATTCCAAGTTTCTTCCTTCTATTTTCGTTCAGTTTTACGGGACAAAATTTCCTTCGGAAGAAGAACCGAATGATTTTCTTAATTTTATTACCTAGTCTCATTCTATCATTATTTATTTTTTCTCCTTGGAACGTTGAAAAGGTAAAAATTGAAAGTTGGGGAACTAATTTCACCCCTGGTATTTTATATTGGGTTCTAATGTGCATACTCATACCATATATTGGTCTATCTTTATGGATACTATACAGAAGACTAAGATCGGCAGACGAAAAAGAACGATTACAAATCATATATATTTTTATAGGAGTTTTACTAAGCACAATACTTGGGATAATAGGAGGTCTCTTGCTACCATCTATCGGCCTAGGCAGAGCGAGTAGCTTTGGACCGGCTTCAACTTTAATATTTATCGGCCTTACAACTTATGCAATTATCAGAAAAGAATTATTTGGCGTAAAAGTTCTTTTAACTACATTATTGGTATCTTTAATAACCATATTGTTGTCTATAGATTTATTATTCTTTAGTAATGGTACTGCAGCGAAAATAGCGAAGTTATTTGTTTTAATAATATTCTTGTATTTTGGATATATGTTAATTAAAAGCGTTCTCAAAGAGATTGAACGCCGCAAACAGCTTGAAAAATTAACCAAAGCTCTAGAAAAGGCAAACATTCAGCTCAAAAAACTCGACAAAGCTAAATCAGAATT
>Ga0315289_10009560_pt1 | contig 13955 bp, 51 predicted proteins | sample YL17G11_40_MG_FD_203452 | JGI IMG/M metagenome (GOLD analysis project Ga0315289, IMG submission 203452) | Sediment microbial communities from Yellowstone Lake, YNP, Wyoming, USA - YL17G11_40 | ecosystem: Environmental > Aquatic > Freshwater > Lake > Sediment | place: USA: Wyoming | collected...
TTATTATATTCTTCATAACTATAGTGTGATTTCTTTTTTAATACATTACATTCACGAAATTTCATGAGATATATAATAATAAATACAAGCCAACATAAGATATAAATAATATAAAATATCCTCATTTCTTCCTCCATTTATAATCATTCCACCATCCTGTTAAGGGATACACTCCTTTTAACCATTTCCATCCAGTTTGCTTAAACTTTCCATCTTCCATATTTATGTATCCAACCCTTGCAAGACGTATAAAGAACCATTGCAATATGTAAAAATTTAGAAATCCTAAAGGTGTTTCTGGTATCAAATTATTTAATCTAAATTTATCATTCATTTAGCAAACATCCTATTTATAAAATTTTCCCACTCTAGTTTTATATATGTTTGCCAATACCAAATCCGGTATCGTATTTTCAACTTCAGAGGAAGTGTCTTAATATGTTCCCTAAATATGTTATAATTCTTTTTCACTGTCGCTAACTACCTCAAATACAGTTACAAGTTGTCTCCAAAAAAACTCTCTACCACATTTAGGACAAGATGTAGGAAGATCATCATATATACTTATGCTGAAATCCCATATTTCAAATTTTTCTCCACATACACATTTTGTTATAGACAGACTTTCTCCATCAGACTCTCCAAAACTTATTTGATTTGTAACATCTTTATTAGACATTACTTTTTTCTCTTCTTTATAGGATAGTCAAGCAATTTACACCAAGTAGGTATTTGACTTTTCAATAAAGCTTCTCTGTCTGTGAATTCTCTTCTTGATATTGCACAAAATGCGCTTTCAGTTCCATCATCATTTATATCTGATGACCAATTAGGACAATTATAGCAAGATATAATTCTAAATGCTTTTGCTCGTTTCATTTTTCCTCCTTCTTCTTTATAAAAAGAATTTTTGTAATATTCCTTCCACACAGTACTTCAAACAAATTAACTACTTTTAATAAAAAGAAAACTTTTAATTTTATAAAAAATATTTTCATATTTTTTCCTCAACAAATGGACACCACCATTCCATGTATTTATATTTTTTCCTTCCATCTTTTTCATTTCCTGTGTGCTCAAATCCTTTCACCTTAATACCTAGAGAATTAACATATATAACTTCTGCTTTGTCTAATCGACCAAGTATCATATCATTCCAATCAGCATTTCCTTCAAAGAACATAGCCAGTCCATTATCAATGCATAGAGTACCTATACCTTTTAGTTTTGGTTTCTTTCCTATTTGTGGATAAAATTTGTATTTCATTTCTCTTCCTTAATTTTAAAACCAACAGAAGATGGTAATGTCACAAATCTTTTATTAATTATTTTACTTATATTTTTATCTAAAATATTTATAGTTATCTCATTACCTTCAACTCCTTCAACAATACATTCTCCTTTAATATCTTTAGTAGTTAGATCAATTTTCTTTCCGATCAGATTATTATAGCCAATCAGTTCTGCTTTATTATTACAATTAATTACTATTCTCATTTCTCCTCCTCATCTTTCTTAATCAAAATCTGGAAAATCTTTTGTTATCCTATCAATAAGTTTATTTATTCTTTTTACAATTAGTTTAACATCCTTTTTTTTACAATATTTATCTAACATCCATACAAGGTTATAATGATATAATGCCATCAAAATTATATCCTCATCTTTATCATTCAATTTTTTGTTATCTATAGAAATCATACTTTCTCCTCACTATACACTTTTGGTTTCAATTCTTCTATCTCATCATATGCTTTTTCAAATCTTTCAGTCCTTATTTCTTTAACTGGAAAACATTGCCTTATATAAGTCATGCATGCTTCAACACCTTCTACTCCATATTTCTTCACAATAGGAATTACCCAGGACAAATCGGTAACATCAAGTTCAACAGCATCAGCACATGCCCATCCAAAGAAATCATTGGCATTAAGTAATATCATATGTGCTGAATCAAGTAATAGTTTATATGCAGATAGTTCTGATTTTAATTCTTCATTTTCATCAATACAATCATGTTGACAAGACGTACATCCTGTGTAATATTCTTTATGTTCAGGACATGTTTTGTTCATGTTAAAAACCCTCCACTTTCAGTCTGAATTTTCTTTCGCAATTGGGACATTTTAATAATCTATTTACTTTATTACCTTCTTCCCCTATATCAAATTGCATATCATCTAAAAATGATGTACAATAAGGACACCTAAATGACAAATAATATTCATGTAGTGATTCCCATTTGGTTTCAACTTCTCTGTAATTTGTTTTCATCTAAAAAACTTTCCTATTAATGAACTACTATACTAATAATCCATATAACTCAATTCTGCTGAGACAACATCAACAGTATCCTCTCCAAGATAATCAGTCAACCAATCATTATCACACAAAGTATTGGATAGTTTCTGCCAATCTTTTGGCATACGTATTTTGGCTTCCTTATCCAATTCCTTTTTCCAATGCTTAATGTTTGTTTTTGTTAGTATCATACTAATCCTCCTCTGCTTCTTCACACATCTTGTCCAGTTCTTCTTTTGTGAATTCGTGACCACATAGCGGGCAATAAGATAATTCAGTACCAATATTATAAATAATTTCAAACCAATCACCACAACTACAACAAGTTAATCTATCAGATTGATTTACTAGGTTCATCATATTAATCCTCATCATCTCCTTCCATAATTGCATATGCAACTTCAGGAATTTTTCTTATTTGTTCTAACAATTCCCTTGCATCTTTTTCTTTAACATCATCTTCAAGTGTAACTAATATCTCGTACATATCATTCCTCCTGCAATAATTCCTTTATCTTATTATATAATGTTTTATCATAATCCTTTAAGTAATGAATATTAATATCTTCAATTGCATGATACCATTGTTTTAGCAAAATTAATTCATGTATATTGAACATTTTAGACTCATTCTCCCTCCGAACATACTTTCTCTTTTTAAATGCTTTTGCTACAGTCTTTATTTGTGATTTTGTTTTCATAGGTATTCTATTTTCTGTTTCTATTTCAATTGAAAGTCACCTTTCAAGCCCCCACCTTTAGATGGGGGTAGTTGACTTTGTCTTGTCCTTTGATATGTATAGATTATCTATTCGCCGCATTGCTCGATTATATATAGGCATATGATTTTCATCTATTCCATCTCCCCAATTAGCTTCCGTTTTCCAAGCATTAAGAACTTCTGATAATATACCTATAAGTTCAATTTCTCGTTTGGTTTTTTCTTTTGATATTTGACTTAATTCTAAAAAGAGTTTGTCTATTATTTCTGTTTCCATTTTAATCCTCCTCATCTTCTCCCATTATAGTCGCATATGCAACTTCAGGAATTTTTCTTATTTGTTCCAATAATTCCTTTGCATTTTTTTCTGTAACATCATCCTCAAGTGTAACTATTATTTCATACATATTATTTCTCATTCCTCCTGTTATAGTATCTAAAGTATTTCAGTTGGTCATTGCAAATTGAACCTTGAGAATTCTTGTATAGTATCCTAAAATCAGTTCTCTGTCCAAATTTCATATCATTCCAACCAAATCCAGCATACTGTACTACTTCCCATCTATTATACTCTCCTAATCGGTTTATATGTTCAATCTTATCTCCAAGATGCAATTTAATCATCACTCATCCCTCCTGTTAATCTTATCCCAACTTTTCCCGCATAACTTTAACAACTTTTTCAAATTGATCTATGTTACCTTCATTAATCATAAATTGCTGATTCAATGAAAATTTATCAGGATTAACTATAAATCTAACTGCACTTTTAATTCTATGCCAGATAGAATCATAATCATACCGATTATCTACAGTTGATATATCACATTCCCAATTATCATCTTCGAACAATGGATACATATCAAATACTAAAAGATGATGTGGGTCTCCACATGGACATTCTACATAATAACGATCTTCCATAATTTCAGATTTCATTTTCAGACTCCTTAATTATCATTTTTATTAATTGTTCTACCGTTAGGACAAATGCAAAAATTCTTTTTGCCCATTCCTTTTTTTCCTCTTGGAGATACAGCAGAATCAGTAGTATCTATTATTCCAGTATTTCCACAAAGAGAGCATAACCCTGTCTTTTCATCAAGATAATGTTTCAACCAATAATCTCTAAATATTTGTTTGTATTTCATTCTGTAGCTCTCACTTTTTAATCCTCTGGCAACACTTCCTTTTGTCTTCTAAATTCTTCACTAAAAAATTTAGCCTTTAATTCTAGTGATGCTTGTGTTGTTCTCAGTGAAGATACAACATCACCAAGATGCCCACAAGTGTCTTTTACAAGTGCTTGTAAAATTTTAATATCTTTTTTAATTAACTCTCTTTCTCTTTTATAATTTTTTAATCCGGTAAACGAGCAATTTTTTAAATTCATTTCTTTTCCTCCCATGTTTGACGTATATAACTCATTACACATTCAAAATCAACATTAGCATGATCTTGCATAAACTGGATCATGTATTCAGTACTTCTATCTTCAGCATTACAAATTTCTTCTGCTTCTTTGAGTAATTGTTTTGTTGATTCTTTCATTTAAAGTTCCTTCCTTTTATAAAAATAACATACAGCCCAAATACGAATTTCAAAATTCACTTTTGAACACTTTAGTTTCGTTCGATTAAGACAAGAACCACAACAATTCGGTATTTCTTCATTAGAAAGAAATTTATAATCATTTGATGTTTCCGTGTCTCTACTCATTATTGTTTTTTTGATTGTAATTTCATTTGTTTCATTTTTAGGAAATTTGAAATGTTTGAATGGGCTTGTATCATTTGTCTCTGGCAAAGGAAAATGTGGACATCCTGTAGTATATCCTCCTTCAGAATCTATAATATAAGCTCCACAATGTACACATATAAAACTACTCATTTCTTTTCTTCCTCTTTGTTTTTCTAATTACTATTGTTGGTATTTTAAAGAATGTAGTTTCAGTCATATCTTTCTTTTCAGGAAGACGATAATGCTCACATCCTGTAATATATCCATCAGGTGTATCAATTATATGTGTTCCACAATGTTCACAAATGAAACTTGACATTAAAATTCTCCTTCTTATTTATTTTATAATGAAACACCCATAAATGAAACTAAAAATAATACTAAACAAAATTAAACCAAATATTATTACAGCATTCTTATTAGGAATACAAATAAGTTTATATTTACCACAACCACATTTGTAATCCTTATAACAAAAAAATATCTTTGAATCATTACTAACTTGTTCAAAACAATGTTTATGAGTTCTCATTTTCCTTTCCCGAATATTCATCCCAATGCAATTCAAGTCCTCTGACTGGGAGTTTAGAAAGTATTCCATCAACTTCTTGCTGTAACAAATCTTTTAATAGTTGACTTGCAGTATTTTGTGCTTCTACAAGATGTTTTTGAAATTTTAAAGAAAAAGTAATTTCCTTTTTAATCAAATCAATCTTTTTGATGCTCAAGCCTACAAATAATTGTTTTTTCTCCATCATTCCTTCTCCTCTTCTATTATAAATAAAGAAAGAAACGCTAATGCAAATAAATATAGGATTGCTATAATAAACCTAAACCAAAGATGCCAACGTATAGCATTCCATTCCGCAGTGAGAAACACAGATATCAAGTATGTATACACGGCCAATATAATTGCTAAAAGAAATATTTTAATAATTAGCTTTAATTTCATTTCTTTTCCTCCTGTTATAGTGAAAACCCAACCTTTAAATACTTACCGTCATTTATTGGATAATATATATAACCGTAATAATTGTCCTCGCTTCCATTCTGGACAATATATTCATGATCAAACACTTTGGAATCACAATCCTGTTTTCGGCCCAAAGGTGAATCTACAATTTCTGGAAAGTATATTTGCGCTCCATCTTCTTTTGCTAATCTTATTATCTCATCAAATATTATTTTCATTTAATCCTCCCTACACTTCTGACATTTACCTTTCATATTATGATTAGTCATCTGGTAACACTTTTCACAGAAACCAAGAATAAAACCTTCTTTATTCTTCTTATTCATCTTATTCCAACTCCTCACAGCATATCCTTTTTGTATACTATGATGATTAGCTAGAGATTCTTTTCCACATTTAGGACATACTAAAAATGCTGCTCCCCATACCGGCTTAACCCCGCACTCTGAACAAGGGATACATCTACTTAATGCTTGTATGTCAGATTTAGTTAGCATTTCTTTTTCTTTTTAAATGCTTTTGCTACAGCATTTATTTGTGATTGTGTTTTAATAGGTATTCTATTTCTTGTTTCTATTTCAATTACTTTTTCTCCAGGTTCAGTCTTTTCCAGAGTAGCCTCACTTTTACTGTAAAATACACAAGCATCATCAATATTATCTGTATATACAGAGTGATTATAACCACTATTAGCACAAACATACTTGCCATCTTTAGATACTATGATCCATTTTCTTATCTTTTTCATTTTCCTATAACCTCCATAAATTTCTTTTTATCTGTTAAGAACATCATTTGTTCTGCATGAAGAACTCGTATGACTTGTTCTTGCATTTCTATCTTTTTCAGAATTTCATCATGCTTTTCTGTTACCCTCATCATCATTATTGTAGATATGATACACATTGCTGATATTATCCCTACTAAAAGAGCTACAAATTTCATAGCTCCCACATCAAAATATAATTTATTCATTTCACTACCCCAGCTTTCTTTAATGCTTCAGCCATAACCGTGTTCTTTGGTTTTCGTTCTTCTTCCATCTTCTTATGATTATCTCTATTTTTCTTTTGCAAATGTTTGGGAACTCTATGTGTTTTTTCATCAAAACTTACTCCCAACTTTTCAATGGAACTTTCCATAAAAGCATTAAGACACACAGTTAATTCTCTCATAAATTGAATTGGAGAACACTTGAACTCTTCACAATACCTTCTACTGATTTCGCCAAATTCCATAATAGTATGAGGGGATTGATTACCAGTTCGAGCAAGTAACGCAAGTGGCAGTGCTTGCGTTAATAGTTCTTGTTTCATACTCATTATCCTCTTTTGCTCTTCAGGAATTTGGTCATACAATTTCTTTTTATCTGATTTAGATAGTTTTGAAATCTCTTCTGTAGTAATAGTATTCCAATCTTGTTCAGTCATATTGTTTATATTCATATCATCATCTCTCCGAAATTGTATATCCTTGACTTTTCAAAAACTTAATTATATTTTCTGCTTCTACTATATCTGATTTCTTTTCTTCTTCCGGTAACATTCTAAATGAAGTATCCATTTGCCGTGACCATCTTTCGCAGGCCCATGTTGGTATTGTTGCTGTGTATATTAATTCTCTTTCAACTGCATCATAACCACCAGTCTTATCAACACACTTTTCAAACATATATTTCATCCAACCAGACCATTGTTCATCATGTATATACTGAGCAAGTTTTTCAATGAGTTCATTTTGTTTCATTTAATCCTCCTTCTTTTCTATTATTTAACTTTAATCGATAGTACTTGATTTATTACATTTTCATCAATGCAATCTTTTAATATATAAAGCTTTTTTATATATTCACTTTTTAGCTGTGTAAAATTATATCTTTTAAGCCACTCTGAATCTTCTTCATAAAACTGAACTGTGTCCCATTCACTTCCTGAAGTCATTGTTTTTTTACATATTTTCATTTCTGAATCTTTTGATTTTGATATTTTTATCCAGATATTACTAATAGATTCCCTTGATATAGGATACCGATGTACATTACTTTCATGTCTTCTTACCGTGTACAAATATCTTGTAATCATTTCACTACTCCTTTATCTGTCTCCAACTTAACTTCAACTTCACCAGAGTTACTTATATTATAATAATACTTCCCACACTTATCACAGTATAATCCTGGACGTGCTCTGTATTTATAAAGTATCGTACTACATTTGGGACATTGATATACCTCTTTAGAAATTATTACATTTAGTTCCTTCATTTCTTTCCTCCTAATAATTCCCATTTCGTCTTGGGTACAGTTTAATGAATTCTTTTCTATTAATCCCAACTAAATTACTTCTATCTTCATTTGCAATTATTACTTCTTTAGGGTTTAGCTTGTACAATCTGATAAGTTGATGTCCTGAAATGTAATGTATTTCACCATCAAAAATTGATTTCACTTCACCTGGAAAAACGATATATTTCTTTGTTGTGTTATTTATTCTCATTTCAAAACTCCTTCTCTTGGTTTTCATACTCTTTAATCATATCTTTTACACTTGGTAACAATGAACCTGCATTATAATTAATTGGATATTCATTCTCTTTGGAAATATATGTTTCAAATAGTTTATACACTTCTGCTATAAATACATGTTTATCTATAATTAGATTTTCATCATACATAAATGCTATAGGTATAATGTCTTACATTTCACTACTCTGCTCCTCTTTTGGCCAACCTAATTTTAAATCTTTAATCCTTGTTAAAGCTCCTGTATAATTATAATAGTTTCTCCAATTTTCATCACAGTTGTATACCACAAAAATACATCCCTCTATTTTTGACATAAAACTAACAACACCCTTTTCATTATTTGGAATGTATGTAACTTTATCTCCTTGTTTCATTTATACCTCTTCTAAATACAAATGGGCTAAATCTTCTTTCAATCTTTCATGAAAAGAATTCTCTCGGTCATCCCCTGAAATAAGCTTATCTATCCTTTTAACATAAACATAGACTTGTAACAAGTAGTTTCTTGCAATTTTAAACTCAGCTATTGTCTCAGGTAAATAATTTTTAGTATCTATTAATTCTCTGATACTATCAGAAATATCCAATATACTCTGTTCCTTATAATCAAAATGTCCACCACTCATATCATTCCTCCTTATTCAGGCCACCCTTGTTTTCTCTTTACAATCCTCATAGCAAGCACCAAGTCTTGCCCCATATCGTGTTCCAATAATTCAATACAAGACAAATGATACTGATGAGACTCAATTAAATTATCTCTTTGAGTGCCATCTACTCCGATCAATACAATTTCTTTGTCTTCATCAGTCCCGCAGATTGGACATTTCCAACCATCTGATAAGTTTGGTCCTTTAAATGCTTTCATTCATTTCCTCCATTATCCAATAATATCTTAACCTTTTCTTCTACTATGAAAGGGATTTCTAAAAGTATTTTTACTTTATCCTTTCCATATTTTTTTACTTTCTTTGTTACAGTTGAAGTTAATTCCCACTCAAGAACTCCTGTGTTCTCTAAAATCCAATGATAACCATTTTCAATGTCATTAAGAGTATGACAGGCCACATGAAATACCTTGTTTGATTTTTTTCTTCTACCCATTATTATCCCTCAAATCTTTAGCTAATCGAATTGCTTCATAGAAATTAGGATGTCGCATATTCTTTCTCCCCAAATTTCTTGAAAGCCAAGACAAATTATCTTTATCATTCAAATCTCTTTTTTCATCCGGTACATTCATTGTTTTCATAATTTCAGTTAATCTATCTTTATCAATCATTTCAATTCCTCTAACAAAATCTATTTTTTATAACTTCTCCACTTCTTAACATAATAACATCAGCTATAGGTGCTAAAGGATTACATCTAACTGAACCTTCGATACTATCTACCATTTGAATTAATCCTATCTCTGTTTGATTTTCCTTATTAAAATTATGTATAGATTTCTGAATATCCATTAATTGATCCATTTTTTTTAAAGTTTTAATTTTCTTCTTGAAGAACTTATTTAATATTAATTTCATATTATATCTCCTTTTGAAATTTAGAAAAACACTTACCATCTCCCCGATTCTACCATAAACACATACAGCAGAACTCCTATTATCACAAATACATACAAAACAATTTCTACTACGGCCATCTCTCTCACCAAACATACCCTGTGGATGAAATATAATTTTTGACAGCATTAAAAAAATTGTAATTTTCAACAGGAGTATTGTTTATCTTTAATATTCCAATATCACTACTGTTAACTTGTATAGTGATAGCTAACTCAACAGTTGTAGAAATCTTTTCTACCTTATCTTGATCGAAATATCTTTTATTAAGTTCCAGCTTGTTAGTATCAAGATATTCATAATGAATAGCCTTTACATGGGTATAATCCCTAATCACTTTAGTACCATTCTTCATCTTCCACAATTCTTTATAAATCATTCTTGTTCTCCTTTATAAATATCGATTTCAAAGTTTTCCATATTGTTATCTTTTCAAAATATTTACAACTCCGAGTGTATCTTGTCTCATGATGCAAAAGGCAAATAGAATTAGAATTATATTTCACACATTTGATGCACATAGTATACCTCATCTGCAACCTTTACAAATTAAATTTGATCCTTTACCGGATGATTCTAAATCATCAATGTGGAACTCTTTCTTGCACTTGTGGCATTTATATTTCCAATCCACCCTAACTCGTTTAGCATCATTTGGAAGTTTTTCAAACATCTCACAATTCTCATTAATTCTAAATTCTTTTGTCCAATGCAGTCTATGTATACAATAGAACAATCCTGCCCATTTGCAATAGTCACAATCACATGTTAGGTCTATCTGACACACAGGACACAGTAGTATATCCTTGTAGATATAATCATCTACAGAAGCTTCTACTTCTATGTTGCAATTTAAACAGTGCATGATTCCCACTTAGTACAACTAGATTGTTCAGATACAATAGTTATCTGATCACTATCATCATATTCTAAACACATAACTTTGTTGACCATATGTTTACAATTCCCACACACTTTTACTGCTTGTTCTTTGTCTTTAACATCACACCAGTTAATGATGTCTGCTAATTCCCGTATTTCTTGATCTTCCATTCAAAAACTCCTATTATATTTTTTAGTTAGAACCAGTTGTACAATTGGTTTCAGTATTTTTGGATTTATTGGTTTTGGAATTATTCCACAAGGAGATAATTCTCTTGAAATCTCTTCAGTTATATATTCCGGATTTGCTGTTGTGAATACTATAGGCATAATAGCAAATTTTCGTATTTCTCTAGCTGCATCTATTCCAGCTTTAGTATACTCCATATTAATATCCATAATAATTAGATCAGGTTTAAATGATTCAGCTTTTAATACTGCTTCCTTTTTAGAACAAGCAGTCTCTACAACACAAGTGTCACTTGTTAGAGTTGTTTTCAAATATAATACAAAAACTGCTTCATCATCAACAACAAGGATTTTAGTTTTTGGTTCTTTCATAATGTAACTCCTCCTCTTTCAAAAATAAGCACAACTTTTTACATTCTAAACAATACCAACTATTCCTAAAAGGAACTCTCTTTCCACTCTGCTTAATCCAAACAGTAGTATCTAAATATGTTTCAGCACTACAACATTTACTTAACATTACTTTCCTCCGGCAAGAAGAAGTAAACCAATAACTAGAGCAAGCAATACAAAAAACATTATAGACATCAGAACAAATGGTATTGTGCGCTCGTTCTTTTCTTCAGTCATACAAATCTCCTTCATCTGTTAGAGGACACCACAGTGGTTGTTCTACATTGCCAATATCTGCCATAAGCTTTACACTGACAATGTTTGTTGTTGATATAATATATCCTTTTATATGTGCTACTTTAAATTCTCCTTTAGCCATTGAATGCATACAAATATATGTAACTGATGTATAAATTGTATGTGGCTCCGTCCGAGCTTCTTTCCAATCTAAGTATTCACATCCTTTGCAGTTCATAAGTTATCTAATGACACTCCTGATTCATTTATAATTTCAAAAAACTTTTCCTCAACCTTTTCTACTATTTTAATGCCTTCTTCTGTATATTTATCTGAATTGTATTTCAATTCGTTTCGCATCCAGTTTTTTAATTCCCATAAGCATGAGTATGCTTTAGATGCAGATACTGCTGTTTCAAACTCATCTTTTTCTTCTGGCAAAGTGAATTCTAATGTTGCTTTTGGCATTGTGTTTCTCCTCAAAGTTTTTAATTATCGCCTGTCCTCTTACAGACAGGCGGTAATTAGTCTCAAACCTATTTCTTTTTTACTGGCTTTTTTGCAACAGGTTTCTTGACAGTTTTAACAACTTTCTTTGCAACTGCTTTCTTAACTGGCATAGTATCCTCCTTTTTAAATATTTGACACAAAAATTTATATAGTCCTTCTGATTCTTCTTTAGTTAGAAGAATTTCAGCAACTCCGAATATTAGTGGGCCTCTTTGCTTTCCCCTCAAACTCAATGGTTTTCCGTATGAGGAGTCCCACTCAAACGAAGCATCTCCTATTTTAATAATTTTTTTCATTTACTTTTCCTGTAATATCCTTTCAACATCATCCATAAAAACACAATGACCACTTCCTTCATCAAATGTATTATCCCAAAGTTTTTTACAATACTCCTCAACTTTTTCTTTTAGATAATCATCCATAATTCTTGCTATATCATTAGTAGTACCAAGACTCCAACCAAAAATACTAAAACCAATCGTACCTTCTCCTTTTTCTTTATCCCATTGTTTAATCTTTTCTAATGCGGTCATACACCTCTCCTATTATACTCGTAGCACCTTTGCCATTTTTATTATCTTTTTGAGACTAAATATTCTATCTCCATGAATATATTGAGATATTGTAGGCTGTTTTTCTTTTGTAAGTTCAGCCACTTTTGTAACTCCAAGCTCAATTATTTTCTCTTTTAATCTTTTTTCCAGGTGAATCATTTCTTCTTCTAGTTCTTTTGTTTTCATTACTTTCTTCCCTCAACAGAATAAATTTTTATTAGTTTAACTTTTCCTTTTACTTTCAGGTCATCAAGTTTTTTTGTCTTAAATTTTCCTTTTGTCATCTTTTTAAATGCATCTTCTGATACAAGTATTTGCATTGCTTTTGCATTTGAGCATAATCTGGCAGAGAGATTAACTGTATCACCAATACTGGTATTATCCATTCTATTCCTTGAACCCATTCTACCATGAATGACATCACCACAATGTATGCCAATTCCAATCTCAATAGTTTTGAGACCGGCTTTAGTCCTTTCTTCATTAAACTTTCTGATCTCATTTATAATATCGACAGCAGTTTTGATGGCGTTATCAACTTTTTTTCTTCCGTCAAAAAATGCCATTACTTCATCACCTACAAACTTATCTATATCTCCATTATTTTTAGTTATGATTTTAGTCTGAAGATCAAGATACTCATTAAGAATAGATACTACCGCTTCTGGTTGCATTTCTTCAGACATAGAAGTGAATCCACGAATATCACTAAACAGAAATGCATAATTTTTTTTCTCACCTGAACCAACTCTTATCTCTCCTTTCTTTGCATTCTTACTTATCATAATAGCTGTTGCTGATGAAACGTGTTTTGATAGTTCAAGTTTCTCTCGTAAATGATCCAACATATTATTAAATTCAATCCCTAAATCTCCTATTTCATCATGTCGTTCTATATTAAGAGTTACATTGGTATCTCCCATTGCCACACAATTCATTCCTTGATGTAAGCTTTGAATAGGTTTAATCATTTCACTTGTAGCTTTTACAGATATTACAATGCCAACAACTAAACAAGCTCCACCAAGAGTTGCTATAAAAAGAAGCAACCATCTAATAACACCTGTGACCGATTCTTCTGTGAATACTATTTCAACTAATCCTACTGTTGTTTCAGACTTACTACCTTTAAAAAACTTAAAAGGTACACGATATTGAAAACATTTGATTGTATCTATTATTACTTTTTTCTTTTCAAATTCAGTTATATTTTTAATTTCATTAAATAATTTCTTATAAATCCAAGTTCCTTGTTTCTTTATATTAGTATGAGCAGAGTATTTCATCTTGCCGCCAAGACTTCCACTAAGGTCATAGATAGTAGCATATACAAGTCCATCTACACCAGAAGATATACTTTGTA
>Ga0315289_10009561_pt1 | contig 13954 bp, 13 predicted proteins | sample YL17G11_40_MG_FD_203452 | JGI IMG/M metagenome (GOLD analysis project Ga0315289, IMG submission 203452) | Sediment microbial communities from Yellowstone Lake, YNP, Wyoming, USA - YL17G11_40 | ecosystem: Environmental > Aquatic > Freshwater > Lake > Sediment | place: USA: Wyoming | collected...
GCAACGGCATCAACCCCAAATTATACACGGCATCTATATCTTTAGCATTAAAGGTGATTTCATTTTTAGCGCTAATTTGGCCAAAGATTCTACCGCCGTTAAGCCCCGTTAGAGACATCTTATCTTTTCTTTGTCTATCCATAGTCTCTAACGGGGTAAATATTATCTTTTCGCCGGGTTTTATGCGAGCGGGCTTGATTAAGGCATTGAAAGTTAACCCGTTCTTACGGTTGAGAAGCAAGACCTCAACTTTACCTGAGGTTAATCTGGAACCTTTAAGGCGGGCGCGTAAAACTTTCGTATCATTTAAGACGATAAGGTCATCCTTATTAAGGTAATTTAAGATATCTTTAAAAACACGGTGCTCAATAGTGCCTTTTGCGCGGTCTAAAACCAGCAGGCGCGCAGCATCCCGCTCTTTTAGCGGATACTGTGCGATTAATTCTTTGGGAAGGTTGTAATCAAAATCTGATAGTTTTAACATCGGTTCCGGGATAATAATATTTCAGAATCTGCTCGGTAGTGTAACCCTGTTTTGCCATAAAATATGCGCCCCACTGACACAGGCCCACGCCATGGCCCCAGCCAACACCCTCGAATACTGCATCGTGCTTAATGACATTTACACTAAAATTAGTGCTTTTAATAATGTTAGGGCCGATTATATTCCTGAAATCTTTAGCCGAAATTTTTAAATCCTTTTTATTGGATACCATATTTAAATCTGTAATGCGTCCGGATTTATCTTTGCCTAATATCGTTATATTTTTTATGCCGCGCATCTTTAAGCCCGCATTTACCAACTTTTTCTCAATTTCTTCAAGGGTTAACACATAATGCCAATTAAAGCGCGGGGAATCCTTGCAAAAATTGCAAGGTACTCCTTTTAGAGGAGGTATATCTGTATTCCAGAGTAAAGACGCGTCCTCTGTGTGGCCGCCGCAGACAGCATGAAAATACGCAGGGACAACCTTATCCTGATAAGTAAGTATCTGTCCTGAAGTTAGCTCAACCGCCTTATTTGTCCGGCCTCGCTCAGAGGTCTTTCCGCCATAAACCTGAGAATATATGTCGCTTGTGACATCATAGTCTTTAAGTTTATTTTCCTGCATCTGATAAACTGCGTAAGAGCGGGATACTATTGCCTGTGTTTGTAATGTTTCCATCGGCCAATAATGCGAGACTTCATGGTATAAAATACCTTTAATGTAATCTTCTAAATCAATATAATTTATTACCGAAAGTCCTGCGTTATCTTTTTTTATCAGCTCAAGGTTACCTCTGAATCTGCGTCCATTAATTAGAATTATCCCGGATTCATTCGTCTTTATAAAAAGCTTTGGCGTATTAGAAGTTATATTTCCCAGCAGAATTCCGTTTTTATAGGTGGTTACAGTGGTTTTTAGATTATAGCCGCTGGATAAAAATTCTTGAGTTACTGAATCAATTATTTCATAATGACCTGACACCTTAAGATTTAATGAGGTTGCATCCTGCAGGATTGCCACACGGATATATTTTGCTGATTGGGCATTACAATTAGTAACTAGTAACAAGTAACTAGTAACTAGTAATGTTAATAAAAGTGTTAACCTGCGAATTATCGGCGAGGCCATAGCCAAAATATCAGAGAAAGGATAATGCTTAATAATATGGAGGTCATAATAGGAAAATAAAAAGTAAAATTCTTTCTCTGGATGAATATATCTCCCGGAAGTTTCCCTAAAAAAGGAATTTTGTTGAAGAAAGTTAATAATAAGCCGACCCCTATTAAAATTATTCCAAAGATTATTAATGTTTTTCCGATTTCCTGCATCTTTCTGTCTCTCTTTCTATTTCCGAGTAAATGCATCCGCAATACTTCTGACAATATATGCCTTGCGCCTTAGCTTCGTCATGCGCCTTTTTAAATCCCGTTCGAAAATCCTCATAATAAAACTCTATCCCCTCTTCTTTTGCAATATCTTCTCCTATTTTTTTTAGCAATTCCTGATTTTGATAAGGGCTGACTAAAAGAGTGGTGGAAAAATAATTGCATCCCATTTCTTTTCCTGCCTCAGCTGTCTTCTGTAGCCGCAAAGACCAGCAGATAGAACATCTTTCAGGCCTATCTTCCTTTAGATTCACTGCCTGAAAAAATTCCATCGGTGAATATTCGGGATAAATAACCTCTAAATTATGCGGATGAGCAAAATCCGCCACCGCCTGCTTCCTATTTTTATATTCAGCAAAGGGATGAATATTAGGATTATAAAAATATCCCCTTATCTTGAATCCCTTCTCCTTCAACCGCCCCAAGGGATAAATCAGACACGGCGCACAACAGGTATGTAATAGAATTTTCATAATTTAAATTTACTAATCACAAATGCACCTAAAAGATTGCTCACTGCAATGACCAAGACCGCAATAACAATGTGTTCGAACACGGCTAAATAGGGATTCACCTTTCTGTTTATGGCAATGGTGTAACTTAGATAAGACAATAATAATAGTCCCCAAATCAGCGCACAAATCACCGCGGCTTTTATCGGTAAAAAAGCTACCAATAATACAAAGGTCAACGAAACTAATATTCTAGTAAGAAAATTAGTAAGAGTAGAAAGCCAGACTTCCTTGGTCTTAAGGCATTCTGCCTCCTGATAAATATGAATTCCCACAGAATCAGCAATATTGTCAACTAAGGCAATAATTATTATACCAGCGATAATGCCTAATTTAGCATATTGCCCCGTTCTTAAACCAGTAATAAGACCTAAATTGGTAATAATAGCCGACGTCGCTCCGAAGCTAAATTTAGTCTGCGCAGGACGCAATTTATTTTTAAGAAAATTTATCATTTATTTCAGTTTTTACGGGTCCTGTCTTGGACCCGCAGACGAGTGCAGTTTTGCCACGCTGGGGCAAAACAAGCGTCCCTGCGAGAAACAAACTAAGGCAGGACCCACAAAATCTATTATAGTTTAATCAATGAGCGAGAAAAACGACAGATTCATTTAAAAATTATCACAATGGGGACACCCTGCCGATTGGGTAAAAGGGTGTCCCTCGATTGGCAAACAGGGTGTCCCTAAAAGAGTTCTTCTTGTTTTTCGTATTTTATGCCGAAGTGCTCGAATGCTAATTTTGTGGCAAGTCTTCCACGCGAAGTTCGTTTAAGGTATCCGGCGTTAAGCAAATATGGCTCGACTGTGTCTTCGATTGTATCAACTTCCTCATTAAGGCTGGCAGCTAAAGTCTCTACACCAACAGGGCCACCGCCATACGATTCTAAGATTAATTTTAAGACCTTACGGTCTAAAGCGTCAAGGCCTGCCTTATCAATACCCAGCTCATCCAAGGTTTTATTTGCGACCTCCACATTTATCTTTTTTATCTTTTGAACCTGGGCATAATCCCGTATCCTGCGCAGCAACCTATTTGCTACGCGCGGCGTTCCGCGGGCTCGCCTTGCAATTTCAAATGCTGCCTCCTCATCAATATCCATACCTAAAATTTTCGCAGAGTGTTTTATAATCTTGGCTAAATCCTCAATTTTATAAAAATCTAAATTGTAAAATATGCCGAATCTACCCCTTAAAGCCGCGGTTAACAAGCCGGTGCGGGTAGTAGCACCCACCAGGGTAAAGGGCTTAAGGTTAAATTTTATGGTTTTGGCATACGGCCCCTTATCAATCACAAAGTCAATCTGAAAACTCTCCATTGCCGGATAGAGAAATTCCTCTACAACCTTAGGAAGCCGGTGTATCTCATCAATAAAAAGTATATCCCCTTTTTCTAAATTCGTTAATATGCCGATTAAATCTCCTGCCCGCTCGATTGCCGGCCCGCTTGTGGCGGTAATCTTAGTGCTCATTTCATGGGCGACAATATGCGAGAGAGAAGTCTTTCCCAACCCCGGCGGCCCGCTTAAAAGCACATGCTCCAGGGGTTCCCTCCTCTGTTTTGCCGCCTGTATGGAAATCTTAAGATTATCTACTATCTCCTTATGACCTACAAATTCCGAGAATTTTTTCGGCCTTAAAGAGATATTTAAAACCACATCCTCTTCGGTTTCCTTGGTTTCATTGATTACGGAGTTAGCTTTAAGCAGCGTCTGTCTTATCTCTTCGCTCATACGGTATGATATTCTCCTTATTCCTCGAAATCTCAATCTCCCGGAATAGCTCTCTTTGCCGGCAGATAACCTCTTTCATCCTGATTAACTCTAATATCGCCAGGAAAATAACGATTATTTCCATTTTATTTTTTGCCTTGTTAAACAAAGCCGATAATCGCACAGAGGCACTAACGAGCAAAAGATGCAGAATCTCGTGAATCTTTTCATCAATAGTAAACTCATCTTTTATGACTTCATAAAATACTTCTTTGGGAACATCTTTGAGGGCCTGAGAAAACGCATTGATTAAATCAAAGATGCTTGCCTCAAAATATACCTCTTTTTCACTCAACGCCTCTTTATCTATGCCGGTCTTTGGCCGCTTGAACACCTCCCGCTGATTGGTCTCCCTCTGCCGCAAGGTTTCAGCTATCTCTTTAAACTTTTCATACTCCAATAAGCGTTTCACCAACTCTTGCCGCGGGTCTTCCTGTTCCTCTTCAGCCCCGACTGACTCTTCTGCAGGTAAGAGCATCTTGGATTTAATCTGCATAAGGGTAGCTGCTACAACCAGAAATTCGCCTGCGATATTTAAATCCAGGAGCTGCATTAAATTAAGGTATTCCAGATACTGCTCTGTTATCTTGGCTATCGGTATATCGTAGATATTGAGATGGTCTTTTTTTACCAGATACAAAAGCAAATCCAGCGGACCTTCGAATATCTCTAATTTTATCTTATAACTCATAAATTTATCAATTCCTTTATTTCTCTAATTGTCTTTTCTGCAACGGAAGCTGCTTTCTTCTCTCCCTCCAGCAATATATCAAGAATCTTATTTTTATCTTTAATAAGCTCATTCCTTTTTTCCTGGATCGGCTCTAAAAATTTAATCAGTATCTCGGCTAATTCTTTTTTACAGTCAGTGCAACCAATCTTGGCTTTGCGGCAGAGTTCATCAATCTCTTTCTTTCTCTCAGGCGCAAATACCGCGTAATAACTGTGCACGTTACATTTGTCCGGATGGCCGGGGTCGGTAAATCTAATCCTTGTAGGGTCGGTAAACATATTTAAAACTTTCTTGCGTAAACTATCGGGTTTTTCTGAAAGCGTAATATAATTATTATAGCTCTTGCTCATCTTGCGTCCATCAAGACCTAAAAGTCTATGCGTCTGAGTTAAAAGCGCTTTTGGTTCAGGGAAAAAATCTTTTTTATAAACCCCGTTAGAGATAGGTTGCCGTAGGCGACCGACAGACGCCTTTGGCGTCTTATCTCTAACGGGGTAAATATGATTAAATTTTCTGGCAATCTGCCTGGTTAACTCCAAATGCGCAAGCTGGTCCTCTCCGACAGGCACTACTTCTGCCTTATATAAAAGAATATCTGCTGCCTGTAAGACCGGATAGCCCAGGAATCCATAGGTGCTTAAGTCACGGTTAGTCACTTCGCGCAGCTGCTCTTTATAGGTCGGGCAACGCTCAAGTAACCCCAAGGGAGTGATTATTGAAAAAACCATATATAATTCCAGGTGTTCTTTTACGTGCGACTGGATAAAGATTGTGGATTTCTGGGGTGAAATCCCGCATGCAAGCCAGTCAATAACATTATCAAGAATATTTTCTTTTAAATCGTTGGGTCTAGCATATTCTGACATAAGCGCATGCCAGTCAGCAACCATAAAGAAACATTCATATTCATCCTGCAATTTTATCCAGTTATCCAATGCGCCGACTAAATGCCCCAAATGTAATTTACCCGTAGGCCTCATTCCGCTTAAAATTCTCTTTTTCATGCTTCGGCTCCTAGTTCGACTTTGCTCACTATCCCTCGAACGTATCCCGAGCGAAGTCGAGGGACTTCGGTTCGCTCAGCATGACCCTGAGCGCAGTCGAATGGGTTCATAATTTTCTCGCTATCTTCTCTATCTCATACGCTTCTATTATATCGCCTTCCTGAATGTCTTGGAATCCGGCTAAGCTCATCCCGCATTCAAATCCTTCTGCAACATCCCTGACGTCATCTTTAAAACGTTTTAACGAAGAGAGTTTTCCCTCAAAGACAACTGCCCCATTCCTTATTAAATTAATCAGGCTCGTACGGTTAATTTTACCCTTGGTAACAAAACAACCCGCGACTGTGCCTGGCCGCGATAATTTAAAAACCTTTTTTACCTCAGCCCTGCCTAAGAAAATCTTTTTTATCTTCGGTTCAAGCATACCTTCTACCGCAGCCTTTATGTCATTAGCCAGCTCATAAATAATATTGTAAGTCCTCACATCAATACCCTCTTTGGCAACCAATTCCTTGGCGCGCTCGTCGCAAGTTACATTAAATCCTAATATCAATGCGTTTGAGGCTACTGCTAATATTACATCGGATGAGTTTATGCTGCCCACGCCAGTATGTATGATGTCTAACTTAATTTCAGAAACATTGAGCTTATTTAATGTCTCCTTTATGGCTTCCAGGGAACCCTGCACATCTGCCTTAATGATTAATTTTAATTCCTTAAGCTTACCCTCTTCTATCTGAGAATGCAAATCCTCCAGGCTGATTCTTTTTACTGACTTTATCTGCTGCTGTCTTTCTTTCTCAAGGCGCACCTGGGCTAATTCCTTTGCCTGCTTTTCATTTTCAATCACAAAGAACTGCTCTCCGGCCTCAGGTATCCCGGAAATCCCCAAGACCTCAACCGGAAAAGACGGTCCGGCAGACACAACAGATTGAGCCCTGTCGTTGAACATTGCCCTGATTTTACCGTAATACTTACCGACAATTATATTTTCATTAAGATGCAATGTGCCGTTCTGGATAAGTAATGTCACAACAGAACCTCTGCCTTTAGCCATCTTTGCCTCAATAACTACGCCGCGGGCAAGCCTTCCGGGATTACTCTTTAATTCCAGCATCTGAGCTTCCAGGAGTATCATTTCCAATAAATCGTCAATTCCTTGCCCTGTCTTTGCTGACACCGGCACGGTTATGGTCTTTCCGCCCCAATCCTCGGATTTAAGGTCGAGTTCTGATAATTGTTTTTTCACACGGTCAATGTTTGCCCCGGCCTTATCAATTTTATTTATGGCTACAATTATCGGAACGCCTGCAGCGGCCGCATGGTCTATAGCCTCCTGGGTCTGGGGCATAACCCCGTCATCACAAGCCACAACCAGAATTACTATATTAGTGATGCTGGCTCCGCGGGCACGCATAGCAGTAAAGGCTTCATGGCCGGGAGTGTCCAGAAAGGTAATTTCACCGTGGGGCAAAACAACCCTGTAAGCGCCGATGTGTTGCGTAATGCCGCCGTGTTCGGTCTCTACAACCTTGGTTTTTCTTATTGCATCCAATAGCGAAGTTTTACCGTGGTCAACATGGCCCATCAGGGTTACTACCGGAGACTTCGGTTTCAAATTTTGCGGTTTGTCTATCTCCTTGTGTATGCGTAAAGCCAATTCTTCTTCACCGAGTGCCTTTTTTATTTTACAACCGTACTTCTCGCAAAGTTTTATTACAACCGCTTCTTCCAGCACCTGATTTATGCCTACCATTATCCCCATATTCATCAGGGTTTTTATAATAACAGACGGTTTCTCCTGTAATCTCACTGCCAGATCTTTAACGGTAATGGGTAATTCCAGTTCCAATTCTTTTAGAAGGACGGGTGCTGCGACTTTAACCTCTATTTTTTCTTCTGCCCTGGCTTCTTTTATTTCTTCTTTGATAATGGGTTTGGGTATTTCAACCGGCTTAACAGGGATAGTTTCTATGTGCTTTTTTACAGGCGCAGGCGTAATGGAAGGTTTACGCTTAGGCGGGATTACTTTTTTAGCCTTAACCGCGGCTTTCTCTTTTTTGGGTTTTACAGCCGGCTTAATTTTAGCAACCTTGCGCACGGTTTTCTTTGGCTTTGTCTGCGTTGGTTTCTTGGATACGGTCTTTTTTTTCTTTAACTTTACCATAATACAACCCTTTTCTATTTACCCCGCACCTTCTTTTTTATTCAATCTTTATTTGCTCTGTCTGCATCTTGGTATTAAAATACTTTGAATACCTAGAAGGTGCGGGGTTTACCCAATTTTTTTGCTTCCTGAATTAACTTTTCTGCTTTCTTGGCGCCGATACCCTTTATCTTCGTTAAATCTTCCGGTTTTGCCTTTAAAATATCTTCTATGGTTTTTATTCCTGCAGCCGCCAGGTTCCCTAAAGTTTTTTCTCCTACCCCCGGCAGTTGCCCTAACGAAACTTCTTCTTTTTTCTTTGCAGCCTCAACTTCTTTTGCAGCTTCCATAGCAACCGTGGTTTTCGTACGTATATCCAATTCCCAGCCAATCAGTCTTGAGGCAAGCCTGACGTTCTGGCCGTGTTTTCCGATAGTAAGCGATAATTGGTCGTCTTCCACAATAACTTTTGCTTTTTGTGCTTCTTTATCTAATTTTATCTCAGAAACCTGCGCAGGAGAAAGCGCGGCTTTTATATACTCCCTTATATCGTCATTGTAACGCACAATATCAATTTTCTCCCCTTGTAATTCATTAACGATATTTCTTACGCGATTTCCCCGCATACCCACGCATGCTCCCACAGAATCAACTTTTTCATTCTTAGACCAGACAGCTAATTTCGTGCGTTCGCCCGGCTGGCGGGAAATAGACTTTATTTCCACAATACCTTCATAAATCTCAGGTACCTCTAATTCAAACAGTTTTTTTACCAGATTTGGATGCGTGCGGGAGAGAATAATCTGGGGCCCCTTGGTGTCTTTTCTTACTTCCAAAACATATGCGCGTATGCGCTGGCCTTGTTTGAATTCTTCCCTAAGGTTCTGTTCCCGTTTAAGAAGTATACCCTCAGCTTTACCTAAAAGGTCGATGATAATATTGCCTTTTTCAAATCTATAAACCGTGCCGCTGACAATCTCTCCCACCCGGCTTTGGAATTCATTAAATACCACGTCTTTTTCTGCCTCGCGCATCTTCTGTATTATTACCTGTCGCGCTGTCGAAGCTGCGATGCGTCCAAAATCTATGGAGGTGATTTCTTCCTTATTTCTTATGACCTTGATTTTACCCGTGTTCGGGTCGAGCTCTATCTTTAACTCTTCATCAGGTTTAATATCTATCACTTTCTTGGCAGCGCTAAGAAGCGCGCTCTCTATTGCCTGGATGAGGACTTCTTTCTTTATTCCCTTTTCTCTTTCTATCTGTTCTATTATGGCTAATAATTCTTGACTCATAATTAAAACACACTCCTTTACATTTCTTTACATAAACTTTTTTATTAATATTCTTAAATTACTAGTTACCTGCCTGCCGGCAGGCAGGCTAGTTTACTAGTTGCTAAAAATTTGTTTTACCTTTGTAATCTTTGACAAAGGGACTTCAAGGGTCTGGCCGCTTATGTCAATGTATACCGAATCATCCCTTACCCCGGTGATAATACCTTCCAGTTCCAATCTGCCGTTTATCGGTTCGTTAAGAAAAAACCTCACTGTTTTATTTATACAGCGTAAAAAATCATTTTTTGTCTTTAACGGCCTATCCAGGCCAGGGGAAAACACTTCTAAAACATACCTCTGCTGCAATATGTCTTTCTCATCTAAGATTACGCTGATTCCGTTATTAAGGTAAGCGCACTCATCTAAAGTTATGCCGCCTTCCGGTTTATCTACCAGAAGGCGCAAAATCAGGTCTCGGCCCTCATATCTATAAATAAGATCCACTAAATCCAGGTTTTGATTTTTCAGGAAATCCCCGATAATAATCCTTAATTCATTGATAACTTCCTGCCTATCCATTAATAAACCTCTCTATCTCTTTTCGAATTTGCGATTTCGGCTTGACAATCTTTTTTTGCGTCCGGCGAATCTTTAGTTCCACATTATTCCCCTTCTGTGACTCTCGGCCGATGATTACCTGCAGGGGCAGGCCTAAAAGATCGGCATCTTTAAACTTAACCCCTGCCCTTTCATCGCGGTCATCCAGAAGCACATCAATGCCGATTTGTTTTAATTCTTTATAGACGCCGCAGGCCGATTTCATAATCTTTTTATCGGTCACATCCAGGGGCAAAACAATAACCTGATACGGAGTTACTTCTTCCGGCCAGATAATACCGTCCTTATCGTTATTCTGTTCGATTATTGCCGGGATAAGCCTTGATACGCCTATTCCGAAACAGCCCATAATTATGGGCTTGAGTTTCCCGTCGGCACCAAGAAAATTTGCGCCTAACACTGAACTATATTTTGTACCGAGTTTAAAGATATGCCCCACTTCAATAGTATTTATCTTTTCCATCTTAACACCGCACTTAACGCAAATATCCTTTTCCTGCCCTTTGAATACCTCAACTGACTTGCACTTTGGACACGATAAAACTAAATCCTCTCCGTCGCATGCTCGCGCCATATATTCATGCGAAACGCTCCCGCCCATTATACCCGGGTCTGCCTCGGTAGTCAGGATTTCTAAGCCGCATCTTTTGAATATCCTCTTATAGGCCTCGTACATTGCTTTATAATTCTTATCTAAGCCCTGCTCGTCTTTATCAAAACTGTAGGCGTCCTTCATAATAAATTCGCACGCCCTGACCAGGCCGAAACGCGGACGGATTTCATCGCGGAATTTTGTCTGTATCTGGTAGAGGACTAAAGGCAGTTGCCTATAAGATGAGATGTGATTCTTCACTAAATCCGTAATAACCTCTTCGTGCGTGGGTCCCAGGCTTAAATTCCTTCCCTTTCGGTCGGTAAACCTAATCATTACGTCGCCGATATCTTTATCGCGGCCTGACCTCTGCCACAATTCCATCGGCTGTAAAGCCGGGAGCAAAACCTCTGCTGCACCGCAGGAATTCATTTCTTCGCGGATTATTTTCTGTATATTATCCAATACCTTAAGCCCCAAAGGTAAATACGAATATACGCCTGCCATGAGCATACGGATTAACCCTGCACGTAGCAGTAACTGGTGACTTATTGATTCTGCTTCCTGCGGTATTTCCTTTAACGTCGGTATAAATGTCTTTGACCAAAGCATAGTTTTTTAACCTTCTATTTCTTTCAATAAAATATCTGCGCAGTCAGAATAAGAAATTTTCTTTAACGCCTTGCCTTTCCTGAATAACAAACCTTCTCTTTTACCAAAGGCAACGCCCAGGTCAGCTTCTTTGGCCTCGCCCGGTCCGTTAACAACACAGCCCATTATCGCTACTTTAGTTGGACGGGTCGATAGTCTATGGTCTATAGTCGATAGCCGAGACTCTAATTCTTTTACTATCTTTACCAAATCTACTTCACAGCGTCCGCAAGTCGGACAACTTATAATCTGGGGGCCGAACTTACGTAATTCCAGCGACTCTAAAATAATTTTGCTGGCGGCTACTTCCTGCACAGGCTCGTCAGTAAGCGATACCCTTATTGTGTCGCCGATTCCCTCTAACAGCAAAGCCCCCAGGGCAATACCGGATTTTATTGCGCCTTTATATGGAGAGCCTGTGGCAGTAACGCCCAAATGCAGAGGATATTCGCAGAGCCCTGCTATTTTGCGATACGCCTCTATAGTATCAATAATATTGGATGCCTTTAATGAAACCACGATATCATAAAATCCAAAGCCTTCTAAGATTTTTATATAGTCCACTGCGCTCTCGACCATTGCATCAGGATGCGGTTTGCGATTCTTTAGAGAGCCCGAGTTCACTCCCACCCTTATAGGGATATGATTGAGTTTTGCTGCCCTGGCTATTTCTTTAACTTCGTCCTTTTTGTAGATATTGCCGGGGTTCAGCCTAATCTTATCTGCGCCATTATCTATTGCATCTTGCGCCAGGCGCCAATTAAAATGTATGTCGGCAACTAAAGGCAGGCTTACCTTTTCTTTAATCTTTTTTATAGCTTTGGCATCTTGAGCATCTCTTACAGCTAAACGGACAATTGAGCAACCAATCTTCTCCAATTCCTTTATCTGTTTCACTGTTTTTTCGATATCGCAGGTTCTAGTCTTAGTCATAGATTGTATTGCAATCGGATTATTTCCGCCGATACTGACCTTACCTATTTTTATAACTTTTGCTTTGCGTCTTCTTATCTGCATCATCTGAATAATTTTGATATCTTATCCCCGAATAGCCGTAAGATGTCATTGTAAGTCACAAATACAGCCAAAGACACAATTAACGTCACGCCCAGCTGCGTAACAATACGTTCGGCCTTAATGCTTAAGGTTTTACCTCTTATTTTCTCTATAGCCAGAAATAAAATATGTCCGCCGTCTAACACCGGCAAAGGTAAGAGATTAAATATGGCTAAACTTATGCTTAATATTGCCATTAGGTGTAAAACCGCAATTACTCCCATACTTGCTACTTTGGAGGTTATATCGAAAATACCCAGCGGTCCGGTTATTGATTCACGTATGGATAACTTTCCCGTAATCATGCGCCATAATGACTTATAGGTTATAGCCGTCAAACTCCAGGTTTTCTTTATTCCTAAGACAAAGGACTCAAGGAATCCGTGCCTTACTTTTACAATCTCATCAAAGGGCGTTATACCGAGTAAGCCCACTTTGCGTTTTTGGCCTAATGGGTCCTCTAATTTTTTTTCTTTTATCTGGACATCTACTGTAAACTTTCTGGTATCGCGCAAAATAGAAAGTTCTACCTTGGCGTATTCTTTCTTACTCTGGATTATCTTCTGTAAATCTTCCCAGAAACTTACTTCTTTTCCATCGGCAGCTATAATCTTATCGCCAACCCGTAATCCTGCTTCCTTCGCGCCAAAACCGTCGAGTAAACCGCCGACCTTGGTGGTAAGCGTAGGATAACCCGCAAAAAATATTATCCAGAAACACAAGAATCCTAATATGTAGTTTAATAAAGGGCCAAAGAATATTATCTGAGAGCGCTTGCGCGGCGATTTTGCAAGATACTCGTAACTTTTACCTTTGTACTCTTCTAAAGTATCGCCGGCGAGCTTCACGAAACCTCCCAGCGGTATTGCGCTAACGCTATATTCCGTATAACCCTTTTTCTTCTTCAGTAATTCTGGACCAAAGCCCAGCGAGAATTTCTCGACACGAACGCCCATTCTTTTGGCTGCCATAAAATGCCCAAATTCATGGACAATGATGAGTATGCTTAGAATAAATATAAAGATAAGAAAGGCAATCATCGATTTTCAATAACTCTATGGGCCTGGCTTCTTGCCCAGCTATCCGCCTCTAAAATATCCTCTAAGTCGGGATTTATTTTATTGCGGTGCCTATCAAGAACCTTTTCAATAACTTTGGGTATAGAAATAAACGCCAGCCTCTGCCTTAAAAATTCCGCCACGCTTACTTCATTAGCGGCATTCAATACAGCCGGCATAGTCCCCAGCTCACCTGCCACGCGGTAGGCTAATCTTAAACAAGGAAATCTCTTAAAATCAGGGGCCCGGAAATGTAATTCTTTCAATTTGCAGAAATCTATACTAGGAAAGACGTTAGGCAGTCTCTCTGGATACGAAAGGGCATATTGTATGGGGATGCGCATATCAGTAGCTGACAATTGCGCCAGGATTACGCCATCTATAAATTCTACCATAGAATGGACCACGGCCTGCGGATGTATAAGGATTTCTATTTTATCGCTTGCAACATTAAATAAAAACATCGTTTCAAGAAGCTCAAGTCCCTTATTCATCAGATTAGCGGAATCAACGCTGATTTTTTTACCCATCTTCCATCTGGGGTGTCTTAAGACTTTTCTTACGGAAATATCTTTCAGGTCTTTCCGGGGGCTTTGCCAAAAAGGGCCTCCTGAGGCAGTAAGATAAATTTTCTTTAATCTGGAGTGTTCTTCGCCATCTAAA